>Ga0209066_10002890_pt1 | contig 20217 bp, 20 predicted proteins | sample All_14_2_FD_187198 | JGI IMG/M metagenome (GOLD analysis project Ga0209066, IMG submission 187198) | Freshwater microbial communities in response to fracking from Pennsylvania, USA - Allegheny Zone_MetaG_DW_15 (SPAdes) (version 2) ... | reverse complement strand
GGCAACCATCACCAAAAACACCAAGGACGCCCGCGTGCAACTTGGCTCGACCCCTTGGGGCAACCTGTCGGCCCTTCCCTACAAGGTGCAGACCAACGCATCCGGCGCCGTCATCGGCTCGGACACCACCGCTGCTGTGGCCAGTGGCGACAAGGTTCGTGTGGGCCTGCTGCCCGCCGGCTTCCTGTTCGTGGACAGCGAAGTGATCGTGTCCGACGCCTGGACCGCATCCGTGACGGCCAACCTGGGCTTTGAGTACGTCGATGGCGTTGACGATTCCGCTGTGCCGCAGTCTGCAACCTACTTCGGTAGCGCGCTGGCTGTGAACGCAGTTGGTCGCCTGCGCAATGCCACGACCAACGCCCCTGTGACCCTCCAGAAAGAAGCCTGGTTGATCCTGACCACGGGCGGTGCTGCCAACGCTTCGGCGTCTGTCACCGACATCGTGGTGTTCGGTCTGGCAGAAGGCGTCAAGTAAGCACGCAAGTGCGAGCGGGCTGGCTCCGGCTGGCCCGCTTCTGGAGACACACATGGAATTCGTCCGCATCAAGTACACCGGCTGGAAGCCCTACACCGACCGCACGCCGCTGAAAACCGCGTGGACGCCCGGTGACACCAAGCCCATCCCGGCCCAGTACGCGAAACCGCTGCTGCGCTTCGCCGAGTTCAAGGTGAGCGACGACACCACCACTGCACCCGAGCAAGAGCAGGCCATGGCCGAGGCCGCGACGCTGGCTGTCGAACAGGAGAAGGACGACGAGCACCAGCAAATGGAATCCATGCTGCTGCATGTCGAGTCCATGGACAAGGACACGCTCGAAGCCTACGCCGAGAAATACGAAACCAAGCTGGACAAGCGCCTGGGTGTCGCCAAGCTGCGCGCCGAAGTCGCCAACCTGATCGAGCAGTTCGGGGTGCGCTGACATGACGCTAGAAGAACTGATCCGCCGATTCCGCGTCAACGTGAACGACAAGGCGCTGCCTTACCTGTTCGAAGACTTGGATGTGACGGATTGGCTCAACGAAGCACAAGAGCAGGCCTGCATCCGTGCCCGCCTGCTGCGTGACGATGCCACCGCGGCTGTCACCCAAATTCCGCTGACCGTTGGCACGCACACCTATGCGCTGCACGAGTCGGTCTACGAGCTGATCGCGGTGCGCCTGATCCACGCCAGCGGTGATGACCCTACACCGCTACCCATCCAGTCGCGCGAGTGGCTGGACAAGAACATCCCGGACTGGCGCGAGAGCGAAGAAGAAGCCTTCTGCATCGTGCAGGACGACACCAAGATCCGGGTTGTCGGCACGTTTGTTGCCGATGACCGCATCGACTTGGAGTGCTACCGCCTGCCGCTGGACCCGTTGGTCAACGATGCCGACGAGCCCGAGATTCACCGAGCCAACCACATCCACCTGATCGACTGGGCGATGCACAAGGGATTCAGCATCCCCGATGTCGAGGTGTTCGATCCGGCTCGCGCCGACAAGGCCGAGGCCCGCTTCACGCGCCACTTCGGCCCGCTGCCTGACGCCGACATGCGCCGCATCACGCGCCACGACGTCGAGCACGCCAATACATCCATCCTGCCATGAAGCCCGTCAAAGTCCCGGGCTTCACCGGCATCAACAACCGCGCGCCGGATGACCGCCTGCCCAAGGATGCGTCTGGCAAGAGCGCCGTGCGCGATGCCGTGAACGTCGACCTGACAGAAGTCGGCACGTTCCAGCGCCGTCCCGGCTCCGAGCGCATCGTGACGGGCTCCAATGTTCGAAGCCTGACGAGCTCGGGTGGCTACGGCTACTACGCATCGGGCGCCAACCTGTACCGATTCGACGGCGTTGCGCCTTACGAGTCCGTGGCGACCTTGGCGTCGGCCTTCGCCAATGTCTGCTACGCCGAAACGCCAAACGGCCTCGCCTGGTCGGATGGCTTCACGCTGAACCTGATCCGCAATGGATCGACGGCCCGACTGGTGCCCGCCATGCCGAACCCTGCGCCGCTGTGTGTCGGCCAGGCCGGCGGCTCTTTGCGCGAAGGCATGTACGCGGTGTGCTTTGCGACCGTGCTGGCCAGCGGCCTGCGGTCAGCCTTGACAGAACCGGCTTTCGTGCAGGTGCCAGAGAACGGGCGCATCCGCCTGACCATGGCCGCACTGGCTGCGACGGTGGATGTGTTCGTCACGGCACCCGATGGCGACATCTTCTACCGCGACCGCACGCTTCCCATCGGCACCACGCTGCAAGACCTGAGCGTCATCACCTCCAGCGGTGAACCTGTGGTGCACGAGGTCACAGCCTCTCTTCCTCCTGCTGACATCCTGGCGTACCACAACGGGCGCCTGCTGTCGGCTCAGGGTCAGTTTGTTCGCTACTCGCTGCCCTACAGCCTGGGCCTGTACAAGCCCGGCACCGGCTACATCCCGTTCCCCGATGTGGTCACGCTGGTGGCCGCTGTCGAAGGTGGCGTCTACATGGCGACCGCGAAGAAGACATGGTTCTTCCCCGGTGGTGATGTGTCCAAGGCCGAAATGAGGGAAGTCGCCCCCTACGGAGCCACGCCCGGCACGTTGGCCACGATCCCGAACAGCAGGGATGTGACGTGGTTCAGCCCGCGCGGCCCAGTGCGCGCCGGCATCGACGGCTCGATCACGATTCTGCAGGACAAGCAGATCGCATTCGCTCCGGCTGATTCCGGCGCATCCATCTACCGCGAAACCAACGGTTTGCGGACTCTCATCACGGCGCTGTCTGGCAGTTCGCCTGGCAGCGGTACGGCGGCTTTCGGCTGCTACATGACGGCTCGTTCTGTCACTTAAAGGAGGGTCGAAATGATCCCGGTTGAAGGCTTGAATTACCTGTGGTCTGCCGCGCTCAAGGCCGGCACCCAATACCCGAACCTGTACGTCGGTCTGTACAAGGGAGATTACACGCCACAACCCGGCGACACGATGGCGACGTTTCCCGGGCTCGCGACAGAACAGACGCTGTACTCGCAAACCACTCGACCTGAATTGGTGCTTGGCGCTATCGCTTCCGGGGCTGTGGACAACGAGGCCGATGTGGCCCTGTTCACCGGCACCACGGCTGCCGAAACCGCCACGGGTGGGTTTGTCTCCACATCGCCGACCAAAGGTTCAACGACCGGCGTGCTGATCGCTGCCGTGCGATTCCCATCCCCTCTGCCGCTCGGTGTCGGCAACAAGATCGAAATCACCGCCCCATTCACCGGAATCTCTGTCTAAGGAATCATCATGGCAAAACAATCAACCGGCCTGCGCAATTACATGCTCGACACGGGCAGCTTCAAAGAAGCGATGGACCTTGGTTTCGTCAAAATCTACGCGGGCACCATCCCGTCTTCGGCGAATGACAGCCTGGGCGGTGCGACGCTGCTCTGCACGATCAGCAACAACTCGACCGCCACGGGATTGACGGTTGAAGCGGTGGCTGCTGATGGCGTCATCACAAAGACCGTTGCAGAAGTCTGGAGCGGTGTGAACGTGGCAACCGGAACAGCATCGTTCTTCCGCTTTGTGACCGCTGCAGACGATGGCACCCTGAGCACCACGCAGCGCCGCTGGCAGGGCACGGTCGGCATCGCCGGCCACGACATGAACATTTCGGACACCGCGCTGGTTTCCGCAGCTCCGCAGTTGATCGACTACGCGACCTTCGCACTGCCGACCGAGTAAGCCATGCCGACCTATGTGAAGGCGGTTGTCCGGGCGACCTATTGGGACACGTTCGATACCTTTGAAACGATCTCATTTCTTGATGAGTCGCTGGTTGAATCGGCAGACCTGCTGGAGGCGGCTTACTTCATCTCGGGGGATCGTTCGCCTGTCGTAAGTGGCCTCACCGGAAACGACTGCATTCAAGGGTCTGGCAGTGGCCCAGTGGAAAACGAATTCATTTTCGTGGCGCCAGATGGCATGTTCACGCTGCCATGCACGGCGCTGATCCGCTTCGCATTCAGCTATGAGCCCTACGAGGTTGATCTGTTGACCAGCTCGGACGGCGTGACGTTCACGCTTCGCGGTACTGGAGTGGCCAGTGGAACCTATTCTGACCCGCCGGTAGAGATTGCACTTTCAGGCGGTGATGCGCCATTCGTTCCCTGGTGGACCGACCACAACAACACGCAAGAGCAATGAATGGACCTGTACCCGAAACTGCCGGATGGCCCGAGTCCTGTCGGGACGGCGCAGGTGCGGGCGCAGCGGGGGGCCGGCGGTGACTGGCAGTTCAGCCAGCGCAACTCCACCACCAAGACGCGCGTCAGCGGTGAATTCAGCCGCGTCAACATCGAGCAGCTCGGGTTCCTGACCTACGGCTACCCGAAGTCCGACATACAGCAGGGCCGAACGGTCACGCGCTACCAGCTTCCGGCACAGCCCATCCCGGCCCCGAAGACCGAGATTTCGGACGCGGCTCCGACACCGGGAGCAACGTACTTCGGTGGCATCCTGCAGGACTACTCGCAGTTCGACACCTTCGCCTACACCTACACCTTTGACGCAGAAGTTCTTGGTGGTGGAACGGAAGAACAGGCGCAGGAGATCGATTACCGGATCATGCGCCGGCATGTGCAGATCGCCCGGTTCAACCAGTGGGGCGGGCACAAGGTCCTGGCCGATGTGTTCCCAGCAACCACACTCCACCTGTACGACGGCTTCACCAGCGCCGATGCGCAACTGTTCCCGGTGTTTTCTCCCTGCATGGCCTTCGCCGGGAAGATCCCGAGCACGGTATCGGACGCCCATGTGAATGCGGTGTTCTGCGCCTACCCTCGGTTTTCCGAGCGGGTGGACACGGCGGGCCGGCCACGCAACGACCCATCCGTCACCGTGGTGCAGCTGGGTCAGGTGGCCTACAACTTCGCCATCGCATCCGAGGTGTTCGCTGACCCCGACGTCGAGTTCGCACAGTACATGCCGTGCATCGCCACAGAAAACCACCTGGCGGTGCTGATGCGGGAACGCTTCTATTGGACGGAGTACAGCGGTGCGCTGGACCCGCGCGACTACTCGCGCAAATTCTGGATGCTGCGCGCAATCAACAAGAATTTCAGCACGCTGGAGGTGCTGGACCTGACCGCGCTGTTTGATGGCCAACTGTCCAACGAAACCTTCTGGTCAACGGCGGACTTCTACTATCCCGCCGCTTGGTTCACCCACATCGATGAACTCGCGGCCCAGCACATGCGAACGGTGGCACTTCCGAACAACGTCTTCTTGCTGTCCTATTTCGTGATGAAGGCCGGTACCATCGAAGGCACTTACCAGACCCACCACGACATCCGCATCGCCCGCATCGACATGAGTGCAGGCGTCACGGCCTCGATTACCTACGACGAGCCCACGGTTCGCATGGGTGAGCTTTTCGACTCGCCTTCGCTGCCGTCCCTGTTCTGGCCCGGCCTGTTCGTGTCGTGCATGGTTCACCTGGGCGAGAACTACGTCTTGGCGAAGCTGGGCCACGGACTGCAGCCATCGGCCAAGGCCTACAGCGAAGCCGACGCTACCCATCTGACGGTCACGCCGGGCGAAGAACCATTGACGTTCATTCGCAGCACAGACGGCGGATTGACGTGGAGCGACATCACGCCGACCGGGTTTGATGCCGACCTTGAGCTCGGCAAGTTCGGCGACTTCACGGCGATCGAGCCGCGCAAGGACGGAGAACCCGGGGTCGTGGCGGTCAACTCATGGCGGGCAGAAACCAGCAGCTACCACGTCTACGTGTCCAAGGATGACGGCCTGACGTGGACACGCCAAAGCAAGATCATCACCGCCGAGACATTCCGGCGCATGGATGGGACGTGGCGCGACACACGAGGCTTGGTGCTGGACGGCGCCAAGGACCTGAACACCTTCCGCCACCTGATCCCGACATCTGGCCTGCTGGACGTGACGATCCCCGACCGCTACACGGACAAACCATGATCGACGTTCACGTTCTGACCCACGCAGGAACCCGGATCGACTGGCTGGCCGAGTGCCTGCGCTCGCTGGAGGATGAGCCCTGCACGGTTCACGTCATCCGCAACATGGGTGGCACGGTTGGGTTTGGCCGCGCGCAAGGCTACCAGCGCGGATCACACCCGTTCGTGTCCTACGTGGACAGCGACGACTTTGTGTACCCGGGCGTGATGGAGGCCGTCATCGAAGGGCTCAAGACTCACACCAGCGTCTGCACCCGAGAGATTGCCTTGCACAACGGTGTAGGGTTTTTCAGAAAGCCGCGCGGTGGTCACAATCTGTTCGCAGCCCGTCGAGAGGCGATTGAACCGCTGCTGGACCACATGGAAACCATCGACTACCTGAGCGATGTCATGGTTCGCAGGCACCTGAAACCGGAGCAACTGGACTTTGTGGGCTACGCATGGCGGCTGCACGAAGGACAGGCCCATAGGAACATCAACGGCGCCATGTTGCGCCAAGAGATTGAGAGGTGCCCATGGCGCAACTGATTAAGAACCAAGCGATCACGTACATACCCGGCACTGCCGGGCGGCCAGGCTATCCGGGTCAACCGTACCGATCGGCCAGGACCACCACGGAGCGCGTGCGTGTCTGCTCCTACACCTACGTTGACACAACGCCGATCTACGCGCTGGCACTGGCAAACCCGAACACCGGCTACCGCATCCCATCTGGCGGCAAGCGCTGCACCACGCAAACCATCACGGTGTATCAGCCTGAACAGCCGTACATCGCGCCAATCCCGTCGATTCCCGCGTCGCCGGCAACCATCATCTACAACTTCAAGCTGGGATGGAATGGCCGCTCCCGCTCGATTGACTTCCTGAAAGGCCCTGGCCGCTTCACATTCACTATTCCCGTGTCGGACGTGGGCGCCGTGGTCGGCCTGTCGCGCTCGCCACAGAAGGAAGGCTTCAACGACATCCTGCACGGCTTCTATGTCGCGCACGGTGTCATCCGGGTCTACGAATCCGGCGTCGAGGTGCTGTACGTTGGCGGCATCCCGAACGCGGTGCTGTCGATCACGCGCACCAATGGGACGATTGAGTACCGGGTGAATGGCACGCTGGAGCACACCGGGGTTGATGCTGGCGGTTCGATGTACCTAGCCGCCTCGCTGTACTCGGGTGGTGATTCGGTGCTCGCCTACAGCATGGTCGAGTGGGGTGAGTCGGTGATGGATGCCGGCTTCAAGCCCATGCAGGGCTTCATGGGCACCGAGTCCTATGCCGGGGCCGCTGGATCGTTCAAGCCCATGACGGGATCCATGTCGTCGGTACGCCGCGCGCAGATGTCTGGATCCACGAAGCCCATGGTCGGCAACATGGCGGACGGCACCGGCTACTGCCAGATCACCAGCTCATTCAAGCCCATGACGGACGAGGTGTATGGCTTCGGTCTGGAGCCTGAATACAGCCTTGGCTATGGCTTCATGCTACCCATGCAGGGCGTGATGACCTGCCTCACGGGCCGCATCGCCAGCATGGCGAGCTCCACCAGGCCGATGTCGGGATGGATGGCTGATCGGCCCTATGCCAGCATTCAGAGCGACCTCAGCCCCATGGTTGGCTACGCAGAAAACTACCTGTTGCCCGGCCAAGGCGTGCTGACCAACTACCTGTTTGGCGTCACAAACATGACGGCCGGCGTGACGCTGTACGCGATCATTGACGCCAACATGCAGGTCACTGGACTCATGCAGGTGCAGACCACGGCAACCGGCAACATCCCGGTTGGGCTGTCGGCCTCGGCATCGATGGAAGTTCAGCTCACGGTCAAGGCGTTCATCGAGTCCCTGTTTCAGCCGTCTGCCGGAGCCTTCGACCAGGCCGGCGAACCGCTGACGGTCTGGGCGCTGAACATGGACATGAACGGGTCCACCCGGTACGAGGGCTACGACTTCAACAGCTTCGCCGAAATTGGAGGCCTGTACTACGGCGCCAAATACGACGGCCTGTACCTGCTGGAAGGTCCGGACGACGCGGGAGCGGCAGTTGATGCTTCTGTGAATTTCGGCAATCTGAATTTCGGCACCATCGCTCGCAAGGCGCTGCCGTACCTGTACTGCGGTGTGGCGTCGAATGGAAACCTGATCCTAAAGGCGGTGGCCGATGGTGCAACTCACCTCTACACCGTGCGCGACAACACCGAGCTGCTGAAGGCGCACCGCTTCGAGCTGGGCCGAGGACTGCGCGCCAGCTACTACGACATCACGATCATGAACGAAGGCGGAACGGCATTTGACCTGGCCGAAATCGAGTTCTTCCCGCTTGCACTTTCGAGGAAACTGTAATGGCAACCGTTGACCAAATCATTGACCGATCCATCGCGCTTGGCGACCTGAAGGCTGCGCAGTCCGAGGCCTATGGCGGGCAGGCTGTCAACGCCGCCACCGGACATGGCGACGTGTTTGCGCCCAGCATCGAGAACACGCCGAACATCCGCGAACCCAGCGTCATCATCCCGAGCCGCGCAACCGGCGTGGATAGCGCGCTGTTCGACTCGACCTATGACCGGATCATGGGCGACTTCACGGACAAGTACGCAGACTTCATCGTCAGGTACTTCCCGCTGAACCCTGCCTTGATGGCTGCCGTTGAAAGCTGGCTGCAATCGGCCATCGCTGGCGGGACCGGCATCAATGCCAACGTGGAGCGCGGCATCTGGCAGCGCGACCGCGACCGCATCACCAACGAATTCCAGGCCGCTACCGACGAGGCCGTGGGTTCATGGGCTGCGCGAGGCTTCCCGCTTCCGCCCGGAGCTGCAGTGGCCACGGTGCAGGACATCGCCCGCAAGCGCTCCGCCGCCCTGGCCGCCGTGAGCCGGGACGCCGCCATCAAGGCTTTCGAGACTGAAATCGAGAACGTTCGTTTCGCCATCACGACCGCCATCGACTACCGCAGCAAGGCCATCAGCGCGGCCGGCGACTACATCCGAGCGCTGGCGCTGGGTCCGCAGCTCGCGACGCAACTGGCGACCGAGGCTTCCGGCGCTCAGGCCCGGCTGATTTCTGCAGCTGCCGGGTTCTTCAATGCCCGCATCAGCGCCGCCCAACTGGCGCAACAGAAGAACATTGCCGAGGCCGACATGGAAATGCGCGCCGCCATCCAGTCCGATGAGGGTCGGGTTCGCTACGTGCAGATCAAGTCGAACGCCGCGCTGGGCGTGGCGCAGTCGCTGGGCACACAGGCCGCCGCCGCACTGAACGCCGTCAACGCCACGGTTCAGAAGATCGTGAGCGAGTGACGCCCATAGGGCTCGACAAGCAAGTCCCACACCAGAACAATCGCACCATCAGAACAGGAGCCCACCATGCAAGGCTTTCACCCGCAGAAACACAAGACTCAGCCGAAGAACTACGCCAATGGCGGAATCGTCAAGGGGCCAGGAAGCGGCACGTCCGATAGCGTTCCGGCCATGGTGCCGCGAGACGGGTTCGTTCTTCCCGCAGACACTGTGCAGGCGACTGGGTTCAAGCCCGGCATGCGCGCGGCGCAGTTGAGCGCTGGCGAGGCGGTGCTGAACCCGCAGCAGGTGCAGGCCGCGGGCGGGTTTCAGGCGCTGGAGGCCATGAAGAACGCCACGCACACGCCAGTACCCGAGCAGGGCGCAGAAGGGCAGAAGTTCTTTTTTGTCAATGGCGGGCCGCTGGACGATGAAAAGCGCAAGCCGTTCATGCCAACGCTGCAGCCCGAGGTGCAGCGCGACATGACCAAGATGTACAGCGCCGGCATGCCGCCGCGGCCACAGCCGGCGCCGCTTGTTGGCGACCAAGCCGCAGGCGGTGGCCGCGGGTTCATCAATCCGCAGGCCGTGAAGCCGTCGCCAACGCCATCGGGTCCAGGCTTCATGCCGGGCACTCGGGCGGTGTTCAACGAATCAGGAAAGGCTATCGGCGATCTGGCCGGGCAAGGCCGGTATGGCGCCGCGCTGGGCGAGGCTGCACGCGCCGCGACGGCGTATGGGCCAGCCGTGGCTGACGATCTGGTCGGCGGAGCAGTTCGGGCCGTGGTTCCGGGCGCGATGGACGCCGCGAAGCAGTTTCTCGGCTTCGGTGGTGAGGCTCAGGCCGCGACGCCGCCCGTCGTGAGTCCAGTCGCCAAGGCGCCACCAGTTGCCCCTGCAGCCACGGCCGTGACGCCATCCGGCGCACCAGAACAACCCGGCACGCCGGCCGCCCAGGCGAACATGCAGACCTCTGGCAATGTGAACGTGCGACGCCAGCCAAATGGCGTGATGGAGTTCAGCGGTGATAACGTGTCCGGCGATGTGAGCTACAGCGGACCCGCCGGGTTCAAGCCGCGCAGCTCCGTGTCTGAGCAGAACATGGCAGCGGCCGACAGCCTGGCGCAGCGATCCGCCGCCCGCGGGTTCACGCCGCAGGTTCAATCACCAGCGCCTGTGGCGTCTCAGAACCTCACGCCACCCGACACCGGGCAGGGCTATGGTTTCGGCTTGGCGAACTCCAACCGCATTCAGCAGCGCAACCTGTCGATGGATGTGCAGCAGGGAAAACCCGGCTCAAAACTGGCGCTCCAAGGCTTCTTGCAGCAGCAGGCCGACGCACCAGGCCAGCAGATCGAGCGTGATCGACTGGCGCAGTCCGCTACCGAATCAGCAGCAGACCGTGGATTCAAGTCGCAGGAGTTGGCCGCGCGCATGGGTGACTCAGCCGCAAATCGCGACCTGAAAGCGCAGGAGCTGGCCGACAACTCGGCGACGAACAGCGTCAAGCGCGATGCCGCTGGCGTGGAGCTCAAATCCGCCAAGCAGATCGCCGAATTGCGCGCCGCATACTTGAACGCCCGTACTCCAGAAGAGCAATCCGCAATCGTCACGAAGCTAAATGCCTTGTCAGGGAACGTCAAGGGCGACGAGTACATGGCAGTTTCCAGCGGTCAAAGCGTTGATCCAGTCACCGGAATGGTCACAAAGAGCCCTGACATCATCGTGAACAAACGCACTGGGCAGCCTGTTCAGGGGCAGCAGGTTCAAGCGCAAGGCACCGCGAAGATAACGCCTGACGCGGCCGGGAAGGCTGCATTCGACGCGATGCCGAAAGGAGCTCGCTATGTCGGGCCTGATGGCAAGACGTACATCAAGAACTAGTTGACCGGGGTCCCGCCTTTTTTCCAGAAGTCGGGATCAAAGTCTTGGTTCTTGGTGGGTGGCTCTTGGTCTGTATGGTTGTATTCAGACCACCCTCCCAGGGCGTACAGCACAACGATGACCCACGCCATGGCCAAGACCATGCGAGGCCACACGAACTTTGCTCGCGATGTGAAGAGCAGCGCATAGACGCCGAATACTACGGATGCGACCAGCAGCGCCATCACCCAGCCCGTGAGCCAGACAAATAGCGGGCTCGGGTCGCTGTAGATCATCGGGTTCCCTAGCGCCACGACCGCCATACCAACGACATGCCTGGCAACCGTGATCGCCATCGGCGTGGTTTTCTCTTGAGTCAGATCCATTGCTTGCCCCTTGTTCGCTGAAATATAGCACCGGGCTTGTCACTTCTCGCCAGCCTTCAGCTTCTCATTGATTAGCTGCAACACGCGATCAGCAATCGCTGGCGCAGCGGCCTCAAGCCGTTCAATCGCTTCGATGCGAGCTTTCTCAAGTTGATCGCCAACACTTCCAGGGCCAAAACCGAGCCTCGGTGATTCAAAGCTCTCCGAGAGTCGCCGAACAACTTCCGCCGTCAAAGAGTTGTGGTTTGACTCGGCGGCAGCATCAAGCTTGTCCTTTAGCCATTGCGGGATCCGCATGTATATCGTTGGGTCAGTTCGTGCCATCTACGCACTGTGCCACGAAAAAGATTGCACATTTCTATGCACCGTGTTTAGAATGCATCCGTGCACAGACCGTGCATAGAAATGCAAGGAGATGCAAATGAACGTAGGACGTGAATCACCGGCCGTCATGGTGCGGATGCCAGATGACCTCAAACGATGGCTCAAGCACCAGGCAGTCGATAACCGCAGGACCCTGAATGGCGAGGTGCTCTATCGCCTTGAGAAAAGCCGGGAAGAGCAGGAGAGGGTTCAAGGATCTGCAGCATGAACGCAATCACCGCCCTGGCCAACACAAGCCTGACCATGACCAGCCGGGAGTTGGCTGACCTCGTGGAAAAGCGTCACGACAACGTGAAGCGGACCATTGAAACCCTTGCCGAACGCGGCGTGGTCACTTCTCCTCAAATTGAGGAAAAGACCGAGACCGGCGGCCGGCCTGGAACAGAGTACCGAGTCGGCAAGCGTGACAGCTACGTCATCGTCGCCCAGCTTTCCCCTGAGTTCACGGCGCGTCTGGTTGATCGCTGGCAAGAGCTTGAATCCGCCAAATCGCCTGCGCTGCCACAGACCTTTGCGCAAGCGCTTCGACTGGCCGCAGAGCAGCAGGAGCAGATCGAGGCCCAGCAACTGAAGATCGAAACCGATCGGCCAAAGGTTGAATACGCCGACGCACTGCTGAACGCCGATGGCACCACTCTGGTTCGCGACGTTGCCAAGACCCTGGGTGTCGGTCCGATGAAGCTTCACAAGGCGCTCAAGGAAAAGGGCGTGATCCTGGGCAACAACGCCCCAGCATCTGAGTATGTTCAGAAGGGCTACTTTGTTGAGTCGATCCACACGTATGAAACGACCACGGCAGGCGCTCGGATCGCCCACGCTGCCCGGGTGACAGGCCGCGGCATTGAGTTCATCCGCAGATTCGTCGCCCGGCATGGCGAACTGCTGACGAGGCAACCGGCAAAAGGGGTCACGCAATGACCGCAAAAAAGGCGAAAGCCCCGACGGGTGCAACCGTCGAGGCCTTCTGGAATGAACCCACAAACAGAGCGAGATTCAACATGAAAGATACCACCTCAAGGACCAATGGGCAAGACGCCACGCTTCCTACCGTCCAGCAAGCCCGAAATCTGGCCATCGCAGTGATCCTGGACACGATGCAGATGATGGCCAACATCCGGCGTACCGACAAAGACTGGGATGGGAAAAACGACAGCGATGTGGACTTCTCGCTTGACCTGGCGCGCAAGGAACTGCAGAGCTTGCAAGCATCCAAGAGCATCAGCGAAGATGAGTTTTTCAAGTCGTGGTGGCAAATATCTTCCGTCGTTTCACTGGCGGACAACGCCTTAAAACGCGAGTGCCTGTTCAAGGATTGCCTGAAAAAACTGCCAGAGGACTTCCGGGTACTCGGAGACATGATCGAGCTTGCGGAAGCGAACTGACCATGCACACTCACCACCAAAACCCGTTCGGCCTCGGAGTCTCCGATATCGATGACGTCGTTTGGCTCACCAGCCACATGACCGGCGCCGTCGTCTTCCATGGCACCGCGTGCCAGCTCAACGAGCGCGCCGACCTGACGTCTGGATTGACCGCCAACCAGATCGCAGTTCTCGAACTTCAAACTCAACCCGCCTGAGGATCGCCATGGAACAGATTTCAGTCAAAATCGAAGGAACGGCGCCGCTGATGATGCACGCCGACACGTTCGCAAACCCGCTGCACCCTGCGACCAAGCTTCACAAAGAGCTGACCTGCAAGCGCAAAAAAACAGATGACGACCATCTGGCCATTGCGCGCAGCGAGTTCATCGCTGGGTGCTACTGGAACGCCGCCGATGGCTTCTTCATTCCAGGGCAAAACGTCGATGCAACCCTGCTGGCTGGGGCCAAGCTGCAAAAACTCGGCACGCACTGGCGGCGCGGTGCGTTGGTGCTTGAAAACCGCATCAAGATCAAGCACGACGGCCCAAAGACGCCTGACGATCTATGGGAAAACCCGGCATTTGTTGACTGCCGAGGCGTCAAGGTCGGGACGGCGAAAATCATGCGGTATCGACCAGTGTTTCTCCGGTGGGCTGCAGAATTCACCGTTGTCGTGAACCCCGATGTGCTTGATCTGCAGGAGGCAAGGAAGGCGATCACGGATGCTGGGGCGCTGATCGGGGTCTGCGAATACCGCCCGCGGTTTGGTCGGTTCGCCGTCTCTTTTGGAGCCTGAGCCATGGCTGATTCATCCGTGAAGCTGTTTCCTGCCTGGAAGCAGGCCGTGCGCGACTTCCTCAACGAGTTCAAGTATGGCGACACCGTTTCGCACGAATGGCTGGCCGATCACTTCTCCATGGTGCTGCACGATGAAAAGCTGAGTGCAGCCGAGTTTCGGGCTCGGCAGTTTGAGTGGCTGTCCAGCATCGAGGGGTTCAAGGACCAGTTGTTGCGCGACCACCAAGTCATGCTGCAGTCTGTGCGCGGAGAGGGCTATCGGTGGTGCGCGCCAGAAGAGCAGACCCGTGTCGCGACTGCGGAGTTTGAGCGCGACATGCGACGGACGTTCAGGGCAACTGCTACACGGCTCCGGTACGTCCGCATCGAAGAACTGACCGGTGAGCAGAGGCAGGAAAACGTCGATGCCATTGCAAAGCTCTCGGCGCTTCGAGGTACAGTCAGGAAGCAGATCGGCCGATGACGCAACTCCAAGCCCTTGCCGGAGGGCTTTGGGATGCGAAAGCATCATTGGATCGGCGCGGCGGGGAATGGCACGGCTAGGCCTGGCTCGGCGCGGCGGGGCACGGAAAGGTATGGGCTGTAAACAGCCTCAAGCATCGCGTGCGGTGTTTGGGGATGCGATCAGCATTAAGTGGTGTGGCCCGCCGGGGCGGGGTCAGGCGAGGCTTGCTGAGGCGTGTTAAGGCGTGGGCTGTCAACAGCAGGATGCACTTTTCAAAAGAGCGCATCCTGATGCGATCAGCATCAGCGGCGCGGTGATGCAAGGCGCGGCCAGGCTGGGTGTGGCCGGGCGAGGCTGGGCCAGGCGCGGCAAGGCATGGGCTGAAAACAGCACCGATCCTCTTCAACCGAGGTGGATTGGTAGTGTGTTCACCGGCATAGGGCTGGACGTGTCGCCACTCAAGAGCGAGAGTGGCGGCATGAACACATTTACCCCGGACATTGAGGCTGTTGCTGATCGTCTTTTTGAGCTTGCTGGATTTCCAGATCGAAGCGCTTCCATGCTTGATGAAATGAATCCAGCACATGCTCAGGGACGGCCTTGTTCTCCAAGTACGTCTGCTCCCTCTGGCGGTACACCTCCATCATCTGAGCAAGAGCGCCCGGGTTCGGGTGCGACCGAATGAGTGCGCCAAGGGCTGCAAACATTGCCGAGTGCATCCCAAATGTGAAGTCTCTCAGTTGATCCGTCTTGCTTCCCTCGTCGCTCATAAGCTTTGCTCCCTTTGCCGGGCATCCTACATGCACCAATAGCAGGCAGCAATCTGCAATTCCATCCAGCCCGGCATAGGGTTGGACGCCCCGGGCGCACTCGCCGAAAGTGCGGGGATGGCACAAGACTCATTCTCCTACGAAGACCTCACACCGATCCCGGATAGCAAGCCGGATGCATTCTCCTACGAGGAGCTTTCTGGAGACCCGCCGGCCCGAGGCTTCAAGGGCTGGGCGCAGGACATTGGCGCCACCGCATTGAAGGGCGCCATCGGCGTGCCCGAGGCCCTAGTGGGCCTGGCCGACATCCCAACCGGCGGCGCAGTCGGCAAGTTCCTTGAGAACGAAGGCGGAGCCATCGGATTCCGGCCCAAGCAGGCCAAGGAGATTGCAAGCGACTGGAACTCCGACGCCACAAAGCTGGCGCAGCAGAAGTTCCAATCCGCTGAAGGCATTGGAGGTAAGCTGCAGGCGGCCATCGAAAACCCCAGCATCATCGCCACATCGATTGGCGAATCCCTGCCGGCCATGGGTGCTGGCGGTGTCGCAGCGCGCGGCATTCTGGGTGCAACCCGACTCGGCGCCATGGGAGCCAAGGGCGCGGCCATTGCCGGCGCTGCCGGTGAAGGCGCGATGATGGCCGGCCAGCAGGCCGAATCCATCCGCCAGGAAACCGCCGATGGCTACCTGACGCCGGGGCAATCCGCGCTCGCGGCCGGCACGGGCCTGATCGGTGGCGTGGTCGGCGCGGCCAGCGGGCGACTCGCCAACAAGCTGGGCATCGGCGACGTTGACACGATGGTCGCTCAAGGCGCCAAGAGTCTCGTAGCGCCAGCGGCACAAGGCACGCTCAAAAGCATCCCGAAGAAGGTCATCCAAGGCGCGATGACCGAGGGTTTGCTCGAAGAATTGCCTCAGTCGGTGACAGAGCAGGTGTTGCAGAACCTGGCATTGGGTAGGGACTGGTCCGAAGGCGTTGACGAGGCCGTTGTTCTGGGCACGCTTTCTGGAGGTGCCATGGGTGGCGGCGCATCCGGCTTCAAGGGCTACATGGACTCCCGGAAGGCTCCAGACCAAGCCCCGGCGCAGCCGCCAGTGCAGCCGCCGGCCGAGCAGACGCAGCCCATGGGCGCAAGCCTGACGGGCACCGAGCCTGCGGACCTCATGGCGCGCGGAACCGACCCGCTGGCCGGGCGGATTTCAGACGCGCGAGTTCTGGCCGCCGACGCGGCGATCACGCGCAACGACTTTGCCGAGCGCAACAACGAAGCACTGGCCGGTGGCGGCATGTTTGGATCGCGCGCCGACCCGCTTGCCAACATGCTGGCAGACCAGCGCACCAGCGATGCAAACACCTCGGTCAACATCCAGCGCGCAGCGGAGAAGCGCCCACCAATGCCGGCCACGGCCGCCGCAAACATCTTGGTGGCCGCGCAGGAACAGGGCCTGGACTTCACCGTTGCACCACACCCGGACGGCGGGTATCTGGTGATCCCGCGCGCATGGGTGACACCGCAGGTTGCAAAACAGGCTGAAGCATCGCTGCGCGAGGCACTGGCTCGCGTGGCTCAAGTCGAGGATGCGCCGATCCAGCGCGCCGCTCGCGTCAGCACCGACCCGGCCGCCTTGGACCTGAACACCGATGCGGTTTCCGGGTATGTGGACAACCTGCGAACCGTGAACACCCCGGCTGCAAAGGCATTCGTTGGTGAGTTCGATGCTGGCCGCATCACGCGGCAAGATGTTGAGCAGCGCATGGCTGTTGAGCGAGGCAAGACCGCCGACGAGCGCCCGGCCGAATCCGCAGCACAGGCTCGCGCACCGCAAGACCCGTACAGCCTGCCAGCCATCCGACCGTCGCAGGCTATGGGGCTGAATCCAGCCGCCGGCCCGATGTCATCGGCGGCAGTCATTGCTGTGGACGGCGGCGCGTACCAATCCGTCCGCAACCAGGCGGCACAAACCACCACCGGAGAACCCACGAATGGCACTACGCCCGCTCAAGCCGTAGAAACAACGCCGCAAGGACGAGAAGCGCAACCAGCCCCAGCAAACCTGAAAGCGCCGCGCGGCATCCTCGCCAAGAAGGCCGAAGCCGACGCAGCCCGAGCAGGAGCAAAGAATGACCAAGCCATCCAGCCCGCCACCGAAGACACCAGCCCAACTCAGGCGCCAGCAGTACGCGGCACTGGTGTTTCTGGAGTCGATGAACAGGGTGCCGTACCGGCATTGAGCAATGTCCAAGACACACAGAGCCGACCCGCCGGAGCCGAAACCCAAGCCGCGCCAGTTGAAGCGTCAGCGCCAGCACGAGGCAATGCAGCCGCAGCCGCTGGAGTTCCCGCAGCGGGACAAGACGCCGGTGTACGGGCGGATGGGGTAAGCGACGAGGCGCCGACCGCACGGCAGTTGCGCGACATGCCGATTGACACAAAGGAGCAGGCCAAGGCCTACGCCGATGGCTACGCAAAACGACTGGCCGCAGAGGCCAAGTACGGTCAGGGCCGGTTCATCGGAGCCAATGAGAAGCCGTGGTCTGTTGCCAACGCTGACCTTGCAGAAAAGAACGTCAGGGCCAATGAGGCGGCAGAACTGAACTACTGGCAGAAGCCATACGAAGATGCCATCAAGGAATTCCGATTCCAAGGGCTACCCCGTGCCAAGTGGGAAGCAGAGCGCAAGAAGCGCAGCCTTACAACCGAAGCCGCAGCACCAGGAGCCGGTGACGTTCAAGCCGATGGGGTGAAGAAACCGCGCGGTGTGCTGGCGAAGATGGCCGAACAGAAGGCGAAGGCCGCCCGCCGCAAGTCCGAAGACATCCGCGACAGCCGCTGGGAGTCCATGAACCTGAGCGAGCGCGAGCGCGTGGCCGAGGCCATTGGACGCAAGGGCATCTTTGCCCAGAAGTTGGCAGAGAAGCGCTGGGATCGGATTGACGCCGATGTGAAGACGAAACTGCGCGAGGTGCTGGATGCGCAGCAGCCGGCAGCAGTGCCCGCAGGGAACGATTCTGCCGCCCAGCCGAAGCCTGAAACCACCGCCAAGGCACAGCCAGCAGAGCCGGTGAAGCCTGAACCAGCACCGCAGCCGAAGGATGAGAATCCCGCCAGCAAGACGCCGGCCCTGGATGAACACACCGCGGCCATCAAGGCGGTGCGCGCCGGCACGGCCAGCGTTGAGGCCTACCAAGGCTCATTCGAGTCCATGGTTGGCAACCCGTCTGCTGTCAAGGCCGAACTGAACACGCTGAACAAGGAAACACTTCTGCGCTCCGGTGGCGCCTTCTTCTACCAGCGCTACAAGTCAGAAAACAAGGCCGATGTCATCGATGCCATGTACGACGCGCTGGTCAACGAGTACGCGCTCGGCAAGGAGTATGGACCGACCGGCTACATGATGGGTGAACGCAAGAGCTACGATGCCGCCAAGGCTAAAGCGCTACGCGATCTGGTGGACGGCCAGACCGCCGAAACGCTGGCAGAGTTCGCCTCCGATGTGAAGAAGGCCAGCGACGAATACAATGCAGAGCGCGAGACAAGGGCTAAAGCGCTGGAAAACCCGCAAACCCTGGATGACTTCCGGGCCGTCATGCGCGAGCACATCAGAGGTGGAAAGACCCGCAAAGAAGCCTTCTTGATGCTCACGCCAGAACAGCGGGTCAAGTTCGACGAGATGGAGGCGGAGACCACCAAAGAGGCTCGTGAAACCCGCAAGCGCGAGCGCAAGACAGAAGTCCGAGCGGCAGGCCAGGCCACGGGCGGCGAGGTCATCGCCACCAAGCACACCCGAGACGGATACGACCTGTTCGTGGTGCAGTTGTCCGATCGCCTGAGCCGTGAGGACTACACGACCGTGCTGGCCAGCGCCAAGAAGTTGGGCGGTTGGTACAGCGCATTCCGCGTGAAGGGTGCCGTGCCAGGGTTCCAGTTCAAGGACAAGGCAAACGCCGAAGCGTTCTTGAAGCTGGCTGGCGGCGATACGACCGACGCACAAGCGCAGGCCGAGCAGCGCCGGGATGCCTTCGAGGACAACCGCAGCGAAACCGCAGTGGAGCGGCTTCGCGCCATGGCCGACAAGCTGACCGAGCAGGCCGCCGAGATTGAGGGCCGCGACCGCAAGACCAACACCGAGCGCCGCGCCCGCTTTGCATCCAGCGCACTGGCCGAGGCAGCCGGCATGAAGGCCAAGGCGCAGACCATGCGCAATGTGGCGCAGTCTGTCGATGACGGCAAGGCCAAGTTTCTGGACGGCATCCGAACAAAGTCCCAGGTGGACACGCTGACCGGCCTGGTGGCAACGGCGAAGAACAACGAGCTTCGCGCCAAGTACGAGACCTACGCCGAGCAAGAGAAGCGCAAGGGTGAGCCACCGACCGCTGAGACGGCCGACTTTGCCGAGTTCCCAGCATTCACCGCCTACCGCTCAGACCTCGCCAGCCTGGCCCGCCAGATGCAGGACGTTGATGGCACGAAAAAACTGGGCGATCAGCTGATGAAGGTGGCCGACGACGTGTCAGACGCCTATCTGGCGTTCGCCAAGGAGCCGGGCAACCTGTTCAAGCTGTCCACGTTCAGTGTGCGCCGCGGTGACGAGGTGAAGACCGCGATTTTCCCGAGCAAGGATCTGGCCGAGCGCGCCATCAAGCGCAGCGGGTTGACCGGAAAGGCCATCGTACTCGCCGAAAAACGTGGCGTGAACCGCATCATCATGAGTCCGAGCGAGGCCATCAATGCCGGGATCTGGATTGGAGACGGCGACAAGCGCATCACTCTGACCATCGACGCCGGCAACACGCTGGTGGACGCCATCGGCCGCCGTGGCAACAAGGCCAACGGCTTGACCGTGCCGTGGCAGTTTCAGACCGCGAGCGACCGCCTGAAAGCCCTGGCCCGCATGGGCATCGAGACGCCTGCCGAGTACCGATCGGCCTTGCGCGAGTTCATCGGCATGCAGGAGCGCGCAGTCGCCAACAAGGTGCGAGAGATGGAGCTTGCC
>Ga0209066_10002889_pt1 | contig 20221 bp, 15 predicted proteins | sample All_14_2_FD_187198 | JGI IMG/M metagenome (GOLD analysis project Ga0209066, IMG submission 187198) | Freshwater microbial communities in response to fracking from Pennsylvania, USA - Allegheny Zone_MetaG_DW_15 (SPAdes) (version 2) ... | reverse complement strand
GATCTCGGCCAGTGACTTGAACGACAGCAGCGTGTACCAGCGCCACATCAGCGTGTCGCTGATCGACAGCACCTTGGCGAACATGGTGTTGGGCTCTTCGGTGATGCCGATGTAGTTGTTCTTGGACTTCGACATCTTGTCGATGCCGTCCAGGCCTTCGAGCAGCGGCATGGTCAGGATGCACTGCGGCTCCTGGCCGTACTCCTGCTGCAGGTGGCGGCCCATCAGCAGGTTGAACTTCTGGTCCGTGCCGCCCAGCTCCAGATCGCTCTTCAACGCCACCGAGTCGTAACCCTGCATCAGCGGGTACAGGAACTCGTGCACGCTGATCGGCGTGCCGGCCTTGAAACGGTCATGAAAGTCGTTGCGCTCCATCATGCGCGCCACGGTGTACTTGGCGGCCAGCTGGATCATGCCCATCGACCCCAATGGAAGCGACCACTCACTGTTGTAACGAATCTCGGTCTTCGCCGGGTCCAGCACCAGGCTGGCCTGCTTGTAGTAGGTCTCGGCGTTGGCCTTGATCTGCTCGGGGGTCAGCGGCGGGCGCGTGTTGTTGCGCCCGGACGGGTCGCCGATCAGGCTGGTGAAGTCGCCGATCAGGAAGATCACCTGGTGGCCCAGGTCCTGCAGCTGGCGCATCTTGTTCAGCACCACCGTGTGGCCGATGTGGATGTCGGGCGCGGTCGGGTCCAGGCCGAGCTTGATGCGCAGCGGCACACCGGTGACTTCGGACCTCGCCAGTTTCTTCACCCAGTCGTCCTGTGGAATCAGTTCTTCGATGCCCCGCAGGGTCACCGCCAGTGCCTCGCGCACACCGTCTGTCGGCTGGACCGCCTCCGAGGTGGGTTTCTGAACACCTTTTGTTTCGTTAAGGCTGTGATTCATAAGGGTTTTTTCAGATGCAACAGCCCTGGAACTGGCTATACTTTTGGTTTCCGAGCGTGGATTTTAGTGGTCCTGCCCCCCGAGCGTCCCGGCGAGACGCAGCCCGCAGCTCCGCGGGAGGGCCCGTGTCCTGCTTCTGGTCCCTTTTTCTTCTTTGATTGCGTGCCGCTTCGGTGGCCCGCCCGCTGGAACCGTACCTTGATTTCAAACCGCCCGGACTCGCTGCCCCAGCTTGCACGCTCCTCCTCCAGTCTCCTGGTCCGTGGCCTGACCCGGCATCCCCGCCGCATCATGCTCGGCGTGGGTGCGGTTTTGCTGGGCACCGGCGTGACGGCGTTTGGCATCGCACCACTGGCCCCCGATGCCGCCGACCTGCCCGTGCGGCAAGTGATCGAGGCGCTGGACACTGCCCCTCTGGGTGCCCCGCTGCTCAACGAGCTTTCCGTGCCCGCCGCGTCACTCACGCTGTTCCGCAGCGACCAGGTGCGTCGCGATGACACCGCCCAGAGCCTGCTGCAGCGCCTCGGTGTGGCCGACTCGGCTGCCCTGGCGTTTCTGCGCGACGACGCCACGGCGCGCCAGCTGTTCACTGGCCGCCCCGGCAAGCTGGTCACGGTGGAAACCAACGACCGCCACGAACTGCAGCGCCTGAGCGCACGCTGGCTGCCCGACGACGGGCGCCAGTTCCAGCGCCTGGTGATCACCAGCGGTCCGCAAGGCTACAACGTGCAACTCGAAACCGCCGAGCTCACACCCAGCGTCCGCCTGGCCGGCGGCGTCATCAACAGCTCGCTGTTTGCCGCCACCGACGCCATCGGCCTGCCCGACGGCGTGGCAGTGCAACTGGCCGAGATCTTCGCGTCCGACATCGACTTCCGTCGCAACCTGCGCCAGGGTGATCACTTCAGCGTGGTCTACGAAAGCCTGGAAGCTGACGGCGAAACCATGCGCGCGGGTCGGGTGCTCAGCGCCGAATTCATCAACGACGGGCGCAAGCACGATGCCGTCTGGTTCGAAGAACCCGGCCAGAAGGGGGCCTATTACGGCTTCGATGGCCAGAGTTCGCGCAAGTCCTACCTGGGTTCACCGCTGGAGTTTTCCCGCGTCAGCAGCGGCTACGGCATGCGTTTCCATCCCATCTCGGGCCGGCAGAAAGCCCACCTGGGCGTGGACTACGCCGCCCCCACCGGTACACCGGTGCGCACCATCGGTGACGGCGTGGTCTCGTTTGCCGGCTGGAAAGGCGGCTACGGCAATGCGATCGAGGTCACCCACCGTGACAACCAGACCACCCTCTTTGCCCACCTGAGCCGCATCGATGTCCGCAAGGGCCAGAAGGTCTCGCAGGGTGACCGCCTGGGCGCAGTGGGCTCCACTGGCGCCTCGACCGGCCCGCACCTGCACTTTGAGTTCCGCGACCGGGGCGTGCACCGCGACCCGCTGGAAATTGCCCGTCAGAGCGAAAACATCCCGGTGAGTCCGACGTTCCGCGCCCGCTTTGAAGCGGTGGCGCAGTCGCAGCGGCAACACCTCGCCGCAGCGGCCACGGTTCAGCAGGCCAGCGCCGAATAAGCGCTCCGTCCACCGGACTTCCCCCCAACAAAAAAGCCCCGCGAGAAATCGCGGGGCTTTTTTGTTGACCGGGAAGCCACCGATCGAATCGGGGCTTCAGAACGCCCGGATCAGAGTTTCTGCAGGGCTTCGATGCGCTCTTCCATCGGCGGGTGGGTCGAGAACAGCTTGCCCAGGCCACCGGTGATGCCCATGGCCTGCATGGTCTTGGGCAGTTCGCCGGGGGTCAGGCCGCCCAAGCGGGCCAGCGCGTTGATCATGGGCTGCTTGCGACCCATCAGGCTGGCGGCACCGGCGTCGGCGCGGAATTCGCGCTGGCGGCTGAACCAGGCCACGATGATGGCGGCCAGGAAGCCCAGCACGATGTCCATCACGATGGTGGTCACCATGTAGCCGATGCCCGGGCCGGAGTTGTTGTCGCTGCCGCGGCGCAGGAAACTGTCCACGGCGTAACCGATCACGCGGCTCAGGAACACCACGAAGGTGTTCATCACACCCTGGATCAGCGTCATGGTCACCATGTCACCGTTGGCCACGTGGGCCACCTCGTGGCCGATCACGGCCTCGACCTCGTCCCGCGTCATGCCCTGCAACAGGCCGGTGGACACCGCCACCAGGGCCGAGTTCTTGAACGCGCCGGTGGCGAACGCGTTGGGCGCGCCGTCGTAAATGGCGACTTCGGGCATGCCGATGCCGGCCTTCTCGGCGAATTTTTGCACCGTCTGAACGATCCAGGCCTCGTCGGCGTTCTGGGGCTGGTTGATGATGCGCGCGCCGGTGCTCATCTTGGCCATCGTCTTGCTCATGAGCAGAGAGATGATGGCGCCCCCAAAACCGATCACGAGCGAGAACCCGGCCAGGGCCGTCATGTTCAGTCCGTTGGCGGTGAGGAAACGGTCCACACCCAGGATGCGGGTGGTGACCAGCAGCACCGCCATGACGGCGAAGTTGGTCAGGACAAACAACAGGATGCGTTTCATGCAATCTCCAGGGAAGGGAACAACGGGCAAATCATAGTGGGGGCGGCAGACACCGATTTCAAGCCGGGGCCATGTTTGGGCTCAAACCTGTGGCAACAGATAACGGCGCTCCCAGGCGCTGATTTCGTTCAGGTAGTGGTAGTGCTCCAGCGCCTTCACCGCCAGATAACCACGCACGAAGCGCTCGCCCAGCAGGCGCGGCGCGTGCTCACTCGAAGCCATTTGTTCGTGGGCGGTGTCAAAAGTTCGCGGCAGACCACGCGCCTGGGCATAACCATTGCCCTCCACGGGCGCCGTGGGCTGCACCTTGTCTTCCATCCCGGCCAGCCCGGCGGCCAGCGTGGCGGCCATGGCGAGGTAGGGGTTGGCATCGGCGCCAGCCAGGCGGTTTTCGACCCGGCGTGCCACCGGAGCACTCACGGGCACGCGCAGGCCGGCCGTGCGGTTGTCGTAACCCCATTGCACATTGGTCGGCGCCTGGCTGCCGGCTACGTAGCGGCGGTAGCTGTTGACGGTGGGCGCGTAGATCAGCATCAGGTCAGGCGTGCAGCTCTGCAGGCCGCCGAGGTAGTGGAAGAAGGTCTCGCTGGCCGAGCCGTCGGCGTTGCTGAACACATTGCGACCCTGCGCGTCCACCACGCTCTGGTGCAGGTGCATGGAGCTGCCGGCCTGGCCTGCGATGGGTTTGGCCATGAAGACGGCGTTGAGACCGTGCTGCAACGCGATCTCGCGCGCCGCGGTCTTGAACAGGAAGGCCTGGTCGGCCACCGCGACCGGGTCGCCGTGCAGCAGGTTGATCTCGTACTGGTTCTCGCCCACCTCGTGCAGCCAGGTGTCGGCGCGGATGCCCAGGCCGTCGATGGCGACATGGAAGGCATCCCAGAACGGCGCCAGTTCGTTGAGCGCGTTCAGGCTGAAGGCCGACTGGCCCACCTCGGGCCGACCGCCCTTGCCCAGCGGTGATGCGAGCGGCTGGGCCGGGTCGCTCATCGCGGCGGTCAGGTAGAACTCGATCTCGGGTGCGACCACCGGCGTCAGGCCCTTGGCCGTGTAGCGCGCCACCACGTTCTTCAGCACCGAGCGTGGGGCGAATTCGCACAGGCTGCCGTCCATCTCGTAGGCATCGTGGACCGCGAGGTAACGCGGCGTGCTGGCCCAGGGCGAGCGCTTGAGCGTGGCGAGGTCGGGTACCAGACGCACGTCCGGGTCACTGTCCGGGAAGACCGGGTCGTAGCTGTATTCGCCCGTCACGCACTGCATGGGAATCGCCTGGCAGATGCGCAGTTCGCTGCCGGCAGCGAAGCTGGCCGCGGGCATGAGCTTGCCGCGCGGGTAGCCGGTGACGTCGGCGAACAGGCATTCCACGTCGCGCACGCCGCTGGCCTTGAAATGGGCGGCGAGCTGGGCGCGGTCGGCGTCTTGCGACAGCTTGAGGTGGGACCACGAAGGGGAAACGGGCAAGGTCATGGGTTGTCCAGCAAAACAAACGGGAGCGCCGTCGGCCGACGGCGCAGCGCGCCTCAAACGGGCACGCGCCTGGGGCGAAACACGCCGGCGTCGGTGTAATACGCGGGGTCTTCATTGGCGGGCCACCAGCCCGGCACCCCCAGCACGGGCAGGGGCGTGAACGGCTTGGTACCCAGCCCGGCGGCCGTCAAACGATCGGCCAGCCAGGCGTCCCAAGCCGCCAGATCGTCCCCCAGGGCCAGCGGCACCGGATCGCGGACCACATGGCCGGTGATGGACTTGTAGGGGGCCACCAGCTTTTCGGTCAGCGCGTGACCAAACAGTACCAGCCGCGCCTGTGCCCACAGGGGCCGCAGCGCCACGAAGAGCCGGGTCCACTCGCGCGCGATCAGCGCCTCCCAGAGCTCTTCAGGGGCCTGCAACAGCACCGCGTTTTCATCAAACAGGGTGATCGCATCGCGAACCGGCCCGCGCACCTGACCCACGCCGGCTTTCCGGATCTCGGTGGCCTGCAGGCGGTTGAGCAGGCGCTTGGAGGCGGGGAAACGCATCCACACCAGACCGTTGAAGAAATCGTGCAGGCCTTCGCGCGTGGGCACGTTGCCGGTGTCGAAGATGAACTGCTCGTAGGCCATGCCGTCGGGCAGATCGGTCTGCGGCACAAAGCGCGGGCCGGCGGTGCCGATGCGCTGCGTCAGCGCCTGCGGCAGCGGAACACCCTGCTCGCAAGCGCTGCGCACCACCGCACCATCCACGGCAAACGGCGCGTTCCAGGGCTGCGCCCAGTCGGGCGCCGGCCAGGTCTGCACGGCCTCAATCAACGCGCACATGAAAGGTCAGTCCACCAGCTTCCAGGGCAGCGCCTCGCCCGAACGCAGCGGCTTCAGCTCGGCTTCGCCGAAGGCAAAACTCTCCGGCGGCGTCCAGCTTTCCCGCTTCAGGGTGATGGTGCCGGTGTTGCGCGGCAGGCCGTAGAAGTCCGCACCGTAGAAGCTCGCGAAGCCTTCCAGTTTGTCCAGTGCACCGGCGGCGTCAAAGACCTCCGCGTACATCTCGATCGCGGCGTGGGCGGTGTAGCAGCCGGCGCAGCCAGTGGCGTGTTCCTTCAGGTGGGCCGGGTGCGGCGCGCTGTCGGTACCGAGGAAGAACTTGGTGCTGCCACCGGTGGCCGCGGCCACCAGGGCCTGGCGGTGGGTCTCGCGCTTGAGGACCGGCAGGCAGTAGTAATGCGGGCGGATGCCACCGGTGAAGATGGCGTTGCGGTTGTAGAGCAGGTGGTGCGCGGTGAGGGTGGCACCCAGGTACTGGTCCGACTCGGCCACGTATTGCGCAGCTTCTTTCGTGGTGATGTGCTCCATCACGACCTTGAGCTCGGGAAAGTCCTTGCGCAAGGGCTGCAGTTGCTGCTCGATGAACACGGCTTCGCGGTCGAACAGGTCGATGTCGGGGCTGGTCACTTCGCCGTGCACCAGCAGCAGCATGCCAGCCTTCTGCATGGCTTCCAGCGTTTTGTAGGTCTTGCGGATGTCGGTCACGCCGGCGTCGCTGTTGGTGGTGGCGCCGGCCGGGTAGAGCTTGGCGGCGACCACGCCGGCATCCTTGGCCCGCGCGATCTCGTCAGCCGGCAGGTTGTCGGTCAGGTACAGCGTCATCAGCGGCTCGAAGGCCACGCCCGCCGGCACGGCGGCGCGGATGCGCTCGGCGTAGGCCAGGGCCTGGGCCGTGGTGGTCACCGGCGGCTTGAGGTTGGGCATGATGATCGCGCGGCCGAACTGGGCGGCCGTGTGCGGCACCACGGTGTGCAAGGCCTCGCCGTCGCGCACGTGCAGGTGCCAGTCGTCGGGGCGGGTGATGGTGAGGGTTTGAGCTGGGGCGTTCATGAAGGAATTGTCCCACCCCCGCGCCGCCTTCGGTGTCACCCCCTCACGGTGACGCCGGCAGCGGCCCGGCAAAGCCGGTTACGCGGCTGCCTTGGCTGGAGCCCTGGCAACGCGAGCAGGATCCTCAGGCCTTGGCCGTAGCGGCCAGGTGTTTTTCCAGATCGTTCCAGAACGCATCCACCGAGCCTTTGGCCTTGCGCGTGCCCGGCCGCTCACGGTAGATGCGGATGTCCAGCGCGGTGTCGAGGCCCTGCCCGGCACTCACCAGGCGCTTGCCGCGCAGTTCGCGGCGCACGGCGCTGGCCGGCAGGAAGGCGATGCCATGGCCTTCGAGCGCCATGGCCTTGAGGCCTTCGGCCATGTCGGTTTCGTAGATGCGGTCCAGGTGCACCGGCGCGGTGCTCTGCTTGAGCATCTGCTCCACGGCGCGCCCCATGTAGGCGCCGGGCGCGTAGGCCAGGTAGGGCAGCGGATGCGCCACCGTGCCCGGCAGCGTGAACAGCGGTTCACCCTGTTCGTTGGGCTTGACAAAGGGCGACAGCGTTTCGCGGCCCAGCGGCAGCATCTCGTAGCGCGCGGCGTCCAGCTGGATCGGCTGCGAGGTGTGGTGGTAGGCGATCAGCAAGTCGCAGCTGCCTTCCACCAGCCGCATCACGGCGTCGTGCACGTTGAGCGCAATCAACCGGCTCTTGATCGGACCGCAGCTTTCGCGCAGGCTGGAGAGCCAGGCCGGAAAGAAGGTGAAGGCCAGCGTGTGCGGCACCGCGAACTCGATCACGTCTTGCGCCGCGGCCGTGTGGGCCCTGAGCATGGCGCGCGTGGTCTGCAGCGCCTGCAGGGTTTCCAGCGCCTGCTCGTAGAGCGTCTGGCCCGCGGGCGTGAGGCGGGTGGGATAGGACGACCGGTCCACCAGGTCGGTGCCGGCCCAGGCTTCGAGCGACTGGATGCGGCGCGAAAACGCGGGCTGGGTGACGTGGCGCAGCTGCGCCGAACGGCTGAAGCTGCGGGTTTCAGCCAGGCTCACAAAATCTTCCAGCCACTTGGTTTCCATGGCCGCGGATTATGCGCGCGGGTGAATTCCGGTGTTGTTTGACGCTTTGCGGTCATGGGCATCCGTTACGATAGCAAGCACCTAGGGTTAACCCTTATTGCTCATCCCATGACACAGAACCCGCCCGATATCCGCCCGTCCCGCATCGCCCACACCGGCCTGCGCCAGAAAATCATGTCGGCCGAGGCCGCCGCCGCCCTCATCGAAAACGGTGACCACGTGGGCATGAGCGGCTTCACCGGCGCCGGCTACCCGAAGGCGATCCCGCTCGCCCTGGCCCGCCACATCCAGGCGCACCACGACGCCGGCAAGGAATTCCGCATCGGCGTCTGGACCGGTGCCTCCACCGCGCCCGAGCTCGACGGCGCGCTCGCCAAGGTGGGCGGCATGGACATGCGCCTGCCCTACCAGTCCGACCCGACCTGCCGCGCGCGCATCAACGACGGCGAGATGGCCTACATGGACATCCACCTCTCGCACGTGGCGCAGTACGTGTGGTTCGGCTTTCTGGGCAAGCTCAACGTGGCGGTGATCGAGGTCGCGGGCATCCTGGAAGACGGTCGCCTGATCCCGGCCACCTCGGTGGGCAACAACAAGACCTGGCTGGACCAGGCCGACAAGGTCATCCTGGAGGTCAACCACGGCCACAGCCTGGGCCTGGAAGGCATGCACGACATCTACTACGGCACCGAGCGCCCGCCGCACCGCAAGCCGATCCCCATGACCCACGCGGGCGACCGCATCGGCGAGCCCTACCTGCGCTGCGACCCGGCCAAGGTGATCGCCATCGTCGAGACCCAGCTGCCCGACCGCGACACGCGCTTCTCGGCGCCCGACGAGCCGTCGAAACGCATCGCCGGCCACCTGATGGACTTCCTGCAGGACGAAGTGGCACAAGGCCGCCTGCCGCCCGAGCTGCTGCCGCTGCAGTCGGGCGTGGGCAACATCGCCAACGCCGTGATGGAAAGCCTGAACGAAGGCCCCTTCAACAACCTGCAGGGTTACACCGAGGTGCTGCAGGACGGCATGCTGGCCATGCTCAAGTCCGGCAAGATGGCCATGGCCTCGTCCACCGCGCTCTCGTTCTCGGCGCCGGTGATGCAAGAGTTCCTCGCCAACCTCGACTTCTACCGCGAGCGCATCGTGCTGCGGCCGCAGGAGATCAGCAACCACCCCGAGGTGATCCGCCGCCTGGGCATCATCGCCATGAACGGCATGATCGAAGCCGACCTGTATGGCAACGTGAACTCAACCCATGTGATGGGCACGCGCATCATGAACGGCATCGGCGGCTCGGGCGATTTCGCGCGCAACGCCTACCTCTCGGTCTTCATGACGCCGTCCACCGCCAAGGGCGGCAGCATCAGCTGCATCGTGCCCATGGTGAGCCACGTGGACCACACCGAACACGACGTGCAGATCGTCGTGACCGAACAAGGCCTGGCCGACCTGCGCGGCCTGTCACCGCGCCAGCGTTCGCGCCGCATCATCGAATGCTGCGCCCACCCGGATTTCAGACCCGCGCTGCTCGACTACGTGGAACGCAGCGAAACCAACGCCCGCGCCGGCCATGGCGGCATGCACACGCCGCACCTGCTGGACGAGGCGCTGAGCTGGCACAACCGGTACGAGCAGACGGGGAAGATGTTGGCGGATTGAGCGACGCCCTCATCCCTGCCCTCTCACAGAGGGAGAGGGAGAAAGAAGGGGGAGTCCGCTCCCGAATCCGATCCCGCTTGTTGCCGTGTGGCCGGGCTGAGCAGCGCAGGGGCGAGCGGATCAGGGCGGGCGTTGTTTGAGCGAAGCGAGTTCAGCCCGACCCCGCTCGACGCGAGCAGCGCAAGGCACCGCGCAGCGGCCCGGACTTCGGCTCGCCTTTTCTTTGCCTTCTTTCTTTTGGCGAAGCAAAAGAAAGAAGGTCGGCCGCCGGGCCGAGACCCGGCCCACAAAAGCCACGAGAGAAGAATCAGTCAGTCCGTCCCAGACTGCTGCAAAGCCCACATCCCGGCGTAGACGCCTCCGGCAGACACCAGTTGCGAGTGCGTGCCCCGCTCAACGATCTCCCCATTGACCAACACCAGGATCTCGTGGGCATCCACCACCGTCGACAAGCGGTGCGCAATCACCAGTGAGGTCTTGTTCCGCGCCGCACTTTTCAACTCCGCCTGGATCGCCCGCTCGTTCGCCGAATCCAGCGCCGAGGTCGCCTCGTCAAAGATCACGATCGGCGGGTTCTTCAGCAGCGTGCGCGCAATCGCCACCCGCTGCTTCTCGCCACCCGAGAGCTTCAAGCCGCGCTCGCCCACCGTGGTGGCATAGCCCAGCGGCAGCTTCTGGATGAAGCTGTGGATGTGCGCCGCCTGCGCCGCGGCCACCGCAGCCTCGTGACCCGCTTCGGGCCGGCCGTAGAGGATGTTGTATTCGATGGTGTCGTTGAACAGCACCGTGTCCTGCGGCACGATGCCGATGGCCTGGCGCACGCTGGACTGAGTGACCTCCCGGATGTCCTGGCCGTTGATGAGGATGCGGCCACCGCCATGTGGCCCGCCCGGCTCGTGGTTGCTCACGTCGTAAAAGCGGTAGAGCAAGCGGGCCAGCGTGCTCTTGCCCGAACCGGAGGGCCCGACCACCGCCACCGTCTTGCCGGCCGGGATGTGAAAGCTGATGCCGTGCAGGATCTCGCGCGCCGGCTCGTAGGAGAAGCGCACGTTCTCGAATTGGACCGAAGGCGGACCGTCGAGCACCAGGTCCTGCGCACCCGGCTGGTCGGCGATTTCGCGTTCTTTCTCCAGCAGCACGAACATCTTGTCCAGGTCGGTCAGGCTCTGCTTGATCTCGCGGTAGAGCACACCCAGAAAGCCCAGCGGGATGTAGAGCTGGATCATGAAGGCGTTGACCATCACCAGATCGCCCAGCGTCATGCGGCCCTCGGCCACGCCCTGCGTCGCGCGCCAGAGCATGAGCACCAGCGCGATCGCGATCACCAGCTGCTGCCCGGCGTTCAGCAGCGACAGCGTGGTCTGGCTCTTGATGCGCGCGCGGCGCAGCTTCTCCAGCGCTTCGTCGTAGCGGCGCGCCTCGAAAGCCTCGTTGTTGAAGTACTTGACCGTTTCGTAGTTGAGCAGCGAGTCGATGGCGCGCGTCTGGCTGGTGGACTCCAGCTCGTTCATCTCGCGCCGGAACTTGGTGCGCCATTCGGTCACCGTCACGGTGAAGGTCACGTAGAGCACCAGCGCCACCAGCGTGATCCACACGTAGCCCATGTCGAACTTGGTGCCCAGCAGCGTGAGCACCATGATCACTTCGATCAGCGTCGGGAAGATGCTGTAGAGCGAATACGAAATCAGCGACTGCACGCCGCGTGTGCCGCGTTCGATGTCGCGCGTCATGCCGCCGGTCTGGCGCTCCAGGTGGAAGCGCAGGCTGAGCGCGTGCAGGTGCCCGAACACCTGCAGCGCAATGCTGCGCGTGGCGCCCTCGGTGGCCTTGGCGAACACCAGTTCGCGCAATTCGGTGAACACGGTCGTGGACAGTCGCAGCAGCCCGTAGGCCACGATCAGGCCCAGCGGCACCACCAGCAGCGCCTCGACGCTGCCGGGTTTGATCGTCATCGCGTCCACCAGCTCCTTGAGCAACAGCGGCACGCCCACGTTGGCCATCTTGGCCCCCACCATGAACGCCAGCGCAAAGCCCACCCGCCACTTGTATTGCCACAGGTAGGGCAACAGGCGCGAGAGCGTGGCCCAGTCGGAGCGGCGCGGGGCCGGCGCAGCCCCGGGGGCGGGCGCCGCCGGCAGTGGCATGGAAACACGGGATGAGTGGGGGCGCATGCGGGACAATCGGGCAATCGTTGATTCAGAGATTGTGCCCATGTCCACCGAAACAAGCCCCCGCCCACAAACCACCCTGCCCCTGGACCGCGAGCTGGTGCTCAAAGTGATCCCCATGCCGGCCGACTGCAACGCCAACGGCGACATCTTTGGCGGCTGGGTCATGGCCCAGGTGGACCTGGCGGGCGCGGTGGTGCCGGCCCGCTATTGCAGGGACCGCATGGTCACCGTGGCGGTGAACCAGTTCATCTTCAAGCAGCCGGTGCGCGTGGGCGACATCCTGAGCTTCTTCGCCCACGTCACACGCATCGGAAACACCTCGATCACCGTGCAGGTCGAGGTGTTCGCCGAGCGCTTTGGCACACAGGGCCAGTACGCGAAGGTCACCGAGGCCAGCCTGACCTACGTCGCCGTCGACCATGAAGGCCGGCCGCAGCAGATTCCCCGCGATGGGCTTCAGCAACCCACCTGATCCGATCCGAGCCAGGTCTCGAAAAGGTCAGGCTAAGATTGTCCATGGACAAACGCTTTCCATGGAGCCACGAACCCGATGCCACCTGAACCCAAAGCCGCCAGACAGCCCGCCGCACCGGTGAAAAAGAGCGTGCGCGTGCGCGATGTGCCGGCGGTGACACGGTCCATCGCCATCCTGCGGCTGCTGGGGCGAACCAACCAGGCCATGGGCGTCAAGGCCATCGCCGACGAGCTGGGCCTGGTGCCCAGCACCTGCCTGCACATCCTGCGGGTGCTGGTGAGCGAAGAACTGGTGAAACTGGAACCCGGCACCAAACACTATGCCCTTGGCAGCGGCATGATCAGCTTGGCGCGCAGCGTGCTCAAAGGGGGCAGTTTTGCCCAGCTGGCCCAGCCGGGGCTCGACCGGCTCGCGTCTGCCTACGGTGTGACGGCGATGGGCGTTGAAGTGACGCCCAAGCAGACGGTGGTGGTGCTGGCCCTGTCGAAGTCGGACCAGCCTTTCCGCGTGCACACCGACGTTGGCAGCCAGTTCTCGTCCCTGGTGAGCGCCACCGGGCGCCTGATCGCCGCCTACAGCGGTGAAAACTGGACCCTGCTGCGCAAAAAGTTCGGCGCCATCGAGTGGGACAAAGCCCCGAGCTTTGCCCAGTGGAAAAAGGAGGTCGAAGAAACCCGGGTTCGGGGCTGGAGCGTGGACCGCGACAACTTCATGAGCGGTATCACGGTCGTGGCGGTGCCGATCTTCGAGCCATCGGGCCGGCTCATGCACACGCTGGTGGCTGTCGGCCTGTCCAGCCAGCTGCATGCGACCGCCACGTCGCAACTGGCGGCCGCGATGCAGCGGGAAGCCCGGTCGGTCGCGGACCTGCTGCTCGACCGACACTGACCCCCCGTGGCCAGTTGCGCCCGGGACCGATCTCAATCGAGCCGGATCTCTGCGCGCTTGATCACTGGCTCCCACTTCTTGCGCTCGGCATTCGCGAAGTCGGCCAGTTGCGTGGCCGTCCCGCCCGCGGGGTCGAAGCCCAGATCCAGCAGCCGCTGGCGGGTTTCAGGACGCATCAGCACCTTGTTGATGGCCGCGTTCAAGGTGTTGACGATCGCCGGCGGCGTGCCCTTGGGGGCATAGAGGGCGTTCCAGGCCACCACCTCGAAACCGGTGAACCCCTGCTCCGCCACGGTCTTGACGCCCGGGACCAGACCGCTGGGCTGGGCAGAAGTCACCCCCAGAGCGCGCACCTTGCCGGATGCCAGGTGGGGCCGCAAGGCCGTCGGGGTATCGATGATCGCCGGGAGTTGCCCGCCCAGCAGGTCGGTCATGGCGTTGCCCGAACCCTTGTATGGAATACCGAAAAGATCCACCGAGGAGCGGTCCTTCAGCAACTCAAGCACCAGCCGCGCTGTGGTGCTGGGCATGGCGATATCGGCGCTGCGCGGCTTGCTTTTCGACAGGCTCACCAGTTCGGCGGCCGAGGTGATCGGCGAAGCGCTGTTCACCGCCATCACCATGGGGAAGGTGCCGACCAGCGCGATCGGCTCGAAGTCCAGCGCCGCATCAAACGGCAGCTTGCTGTACAGGAACTGGTTGAGCACATGGGTGGCGTTGGTGCCCATGGTCAGCGTGTAACCGTCTGGCGCGGCCTGCTTGGCCAGTTCGGTGCCCAGGTTGCCCCCAGCGCCCGCCTTGTTTTCGATCACGATGGGCTGGCCCAGGTCGCTCGACAACTGGGTGGCGAGGTATCGCGTGGCGATGTCCGTGCCCTGCCCCGCGGCGTAGGCAACGATGATCTTGATGGGCCGCGACGGGTAGGTCTGTGCGTGGGCGGCCACGGCGGTCGTCAGCGCACAGGCAGCGGTGATGAGAACTTTGAATAAACGCATGGTGCTTGTCTCCTTCTATTGTGATAGCCAAATTGGCCGCTAGCTTCTGGGTCCGGGGGCGGCACCCATTTCTCGTAAACGTTGGCGGTCTTCCTTTGCATAGCCGAGCCCGGCCAGGATGGTTTCGGTGTCCTGGGCAAAGCCGGGGGGGCGCGCGCCCGGAGCGCCCGGGGTCCCGAGCAGCCTCATGGGGGAACGCAGGCCGGTGTAGTTCTCTCGGCGGACGACGATGTCGCGGTGTTCGCAGTGCGCGTGCGCGAGCGCCTGCGGCACCGAATTCACCGCGCCGGCCGGCACCCCCGCCCGCATGAGCGCTTCGCACAAGGGCCCGCACGGCCGGTCTGCGATGGCCGCCTCGATCACCGCTTTCAGCGCGGCGCGGTGGCCCACGCGCAGGCTGTTGGAGGCAAAACGCGCGTCGTCCGGCAGGTCGGGCAACCCCAAGCAGACGCCCAGGCGGCGAAACTGCGCGTCGTTCAGGATGCCGATGAACAGCTCCCCGTCCTGCGCCCTGAACTTGTCGTACGGGGCGATGTTCGGGTGCGCACTGCCCAGCAACCGAGGCGAGTCCTTCGAGGCGAACCAGTTGGACGCGTGCGGCAGCAGCAGGCTGAGGGCCGTGTCGTACAGCGTGGCCTCCACCCGCTGCCCCTGCCCGCTGGCGTGCCGGGCCTGCAGCGCCATGAGGATGCCGGTCAGGGCGACGTAGCCTGTGAGGTGGTCCACGATGGGCATGCCCACCCGCGTCGTGCCGCTGCACTCGTCGCCGTTGATGCTCATCAGACCGCACATCGCCTGCAGCACGGCGTCGTAACCCGGCAGCCCGCCGAGCGGGCCGTCGTTGCCGAAGCCGGTGATGCTGCAGTGGATGAGCCGGGGGTAACGCGCCGACAGCGTCTGCTCATAGCCCAGCCCCCAGCGCTCCAGCGTGCCCGGCAGGAAGTTCTCGACCAGCACGTCTGCGTCGGCCAGCAGGCGGTGGAGCACGTCCTGCGCCTCCGGCTTCGACAGATCGAGGCTGATCGCCTGTTTGCCCCGGTTGAGCGCGAGGAAATACGCCGCATCGCCGTCGCCGTCGAACGGCGGCCCGAGGCCCCGGGTCTCGTCGCCCGAAGGCGGCTCGACCTTGACCACCTGGGCGCCGTGATCCGCCAGCATCTGGGTGCACAGCGGTCCCGCCAGCACCCGGGTGAGGTCAACGACCTTCACGCCTTTCAGTGCGCCACTGGCGGTGGTGGTCATAACGTTCAGCCTTTGGAGGGCAGGATGACGATGCCGCTGCCGACGACCGAGAGTTCGTCGTTCTGGTTGCGGGCTTCCTGCTCGATTTCCACCATGTGCTGGCCGTTCTCGATGAACTTGCGCTTGACCTTGGCCTTGATGAACAGCATGTCGCCCTCGGGGTTGTGGCGGCGGATCTTGCAGCTGGCCTTGTGCAGGAAGCCGGCATCACCGATCCAGTTGGTGAGCTGGTGCGTGAGCCACGAGGTGCGCTCCGGACCGTAGTCGTAGGCACCGGGCGCGCCCACTTCCAGCGCGAAGTCTTCTTCCCAGTGCACACGCTCCGGGCAGTCGGGGATGCCGAAGCGGTTCTTGATACCGACGCCCGGGTGCTGGTCGATGAGCTTCCAGGCCAGCTTGTTGGCACGGATGTAGAGGCCGCCCCAGCCCTGGGCGTAGGCGATGAAGCCGGTCACGGTCATCGGGCCCTTGAACATCACAGGCAGGGCTTCGCCTTCCTTGACGTCTTCCCAGTAGCGGGGCGTGGCACCACGGACTTCTTCGTCGCGGTACAGCTGGTAGGCCTCGCCCAGCTCTTCATCGGTGTAGCGGCGCGGCGCGCTCGACCGGGCCTCGGTGTACTTGGTGCCCTGCTCGCGGGCGTGGTCGCGCTCGGTGCGGAAACACCAGCTGTCGGCTTCGGCCACCTTGTCACCGGTCTGGTTGAAGAAGTCCACGTGGTAGGTCTGCTGGACGGCACGACCGGCGAAGCGGGTCTGGTGTTCGACCAGGTCTTTCAGGTGGGCTTCGGTGTGGATCTCGTCGTTGCGGTGCACCGGCTTGTGCCAGGTCCAGTCGGCACCCGACCACATGGCGTGTACCCCCGGCAGACCGCCGACATAACCGGAGACGATGCGGCTGGTCGAAAACAGGAAGCTGGGCAGCGCCACGATGCCGCCGTAGTGGCTCTTGGCCGCGTAGTCGGGGTCGCACCAGAGCGGGTTGTCGTCGCCGATGCCGTGGGCATAGTGGCGGATGTTGTCGCGTGTGGCCTCGTGGCACCAGGGTTCGACGGTGTGGCCAATCTTGACGCCGATGCGCTCGCGCAACTCGTCGAGGCCGCTTTCGGTGATCTTGGGAAACTGGCGCGATTCGGTACTGGACATGTTGTCTCCTGGGGTGGTTGGGTGAAAGGGTGAATGAATGGGGTGGGAGATCAGTTCGTTGTCGCTACCACGGCGGCGAGCTCCTGCTCGCGCAGCTTCTTGCGGTGCACTTTTCCGGCGGGGGTCTTGGGCAGCTCGGGCACGACGGCCAGGTGGCGCGGGTATTCGTGCTGGCTCAGCTTGTGGCGCACCAGGTCCTGGATCTCTTTGGTGAAGGCCTCGGACTCGGGCCGGGCGCTCACGACAAAAGCCTTGACCACCTGTCCGCGCACGGCGTCGGGCACGCCGATGGCGGCCGCTTCCAGCACGTCGGGATGCATCAGGATCACGTTCTCGATCTCGACCGCGCTCATGGTCCAGCCGGCCGAGATGATCACGTCGTCGGCCCGGCCACCGTGGTGGAAATAGCCCGCACTGTCGATGCGACCCAAGTCCTTGGTGGGGATCCACTGGCCACGGCGCTGGACCATCAATTGCCCGGTAGTGCCGACGGGACACAGCTGGCCGTCGACGTCGTGTACCTCCACCCGGGTGCCTGGCACGGGCTTGCCTAGCGAGCCGCGTTTCACCCGGAAATCCGGCGCGCCCGGGTAGCTGACCAACACCACACCGATCTCGGTGGTGCCGTACATGCTGCAGACCTCCAGGCCAAAGGTCTGGTGCACGAAGTTCGCGGTCTCGTCGTCGATGGGCTCGCCGGTGAACGACAGCTTCTCGAAGGCGTAGGTGTAGCGGTCGGCGACACCGCTGTTTTTCATCATGCGGTAGTGCGTGGCCGCGGCTGACATGTTGGTGAAGCGGTGCTCTGAAAGGGCCTGCAGCAGCCGTTCGGGCTTGAAGCGCCCGCTGTAGGCACCGACCGTCAGGCCGAGGGCCAGCGGTGCCAGCGTGCCGTGCCACAGCCCATGCCCCCAGGCCGGCGACGAGGGGCAGAAGAAGCGGTCACCCGGGCGAAGACCGGTGCCGTACAGCGCCGCCACCATCAGGGTGACCAGGGCGCGGTGTGAGTGCTTGACGGCGTCGGGCAGTTCGCGGGTGGTGCCCGAGGTGTACTGGAAAACAGCCAGATCGTCGGCCCGCGTCTTCACTTCAAAGGTCGAGGGCAGGTGCTGGATGGACGACAGGAAGTCGACGTTGAAGATCAGCACGCCATCGCCAACGATGGACCGCGCCACCGCCTGCTTCTCGTCGTTGGTCACCAGCAGCGCCGGCTGGCAATCGTTGACGCGCAGCCGGATGCCGTCGGGGCCGAACAGCGTGAACAGCGGCACCGCGATCGCGCCGCTCTTGATAACACCGAACATGGCGACATAGAACGCCCGCGAGGGCTCCAGCATGATCGCCACGCGCTGGCCGGGCTGAATGCCCAGCGCCACCAGGTGGTGGGCAAAACGCGAGGAATCCTCGGCCAGTTCTTTGAAGGTGATGACCTCGTCGGCGCCTTCGGCGTTCACCACGATCAGCGCCTCTTTCCCGGAGGTGGCGTAACGGTCCACGCACTCGTGGCCCATGTTCAGGTGTTCGCGGTTGCCATCAAAAAGTTCCCACAACTTGTCGTTGGAGAAGTGCACCTGGGCATCGGCGTAGCTGGTGTAGTCGGTCAGTTTTTTCATGGTGTTCGTCGTTCGTCTGGTGTGGATGAATTCTTGTCGTGTTTTTATTTTTTGTCAAATAGCACATATATTTGTACATAGACAATCATTAAAAGGACAAAAAATGGCAGAAGTGCCACCATCCATAACGGGCGTCGCCAGGGTTGAACAGGCGTCAGTCTGGGCAGGAAAATCGCGCCGGAAGGGTTCAAAACCCCCTCATGACTGAGGGGGAATGGGCGTGATGCCTGTGGCATCTGGCGAGGCTTTCTCAACGCGGCCGAAGGCCACGAAGGCTCACCGGGCGGGTGTGGTCCGCAGCACTTTCATGATGGCTCGGGCCGCCAACACAGGCCGGTCGTCGACCTGCACCGTGCCCTCCATGAAAACCAGGCTGCTGGTGCGGGCCGTGATGCTCGCCCTGGCCAACGCGAACTGTCCCGCGCGCACCTCGGCCAGAAAGTGTGTGTCGAGCTGCACCGTCACGCATGGCGTGCGCTCGCAAGCCTCCCAGGCCACCGTGCTCAGCACATGGTCGATCAGGGTGCTCAAGGCACCGCCGTGCACCACACCGGCGGGGTTCAGATGCTGCTCTTCGGCGAGCAGCCCATACACCCAGGCCGACCCCTCGCGACGCGTCCACAAAGGTCCGGAACGCCCCATGAAGCCACCCAGTTGACGGGGCTTCCAGCCTTGCTCCTGCAAGCGATCAACCAGCTCTGAATTCGGCATGAGACCCTCTTTCTGGTGACATGGGATGGGGCGATCCATACCGGAGTCATGGATTCACTGATGCAAATATATTGTATGGAAACAATTTTTCAAGACAACCCAGACGGGTACCAGATCGGCCTCTTGACACCCATCCAACGTTCACCGATTCGACCCAGGACGATGCTGTGGACCGCATGGTCCATGTCGTCGGGAACTATTGGTGGAGCTGCGGCGCAAGGCCGCTCCAGCGAGCGAGTTCAGCGCCAGCGCGAACGCCAGGTCTCGTAGATGCGCCGGGCCAGCCTCTCGCTGCCCGCCTGGTGCCGGGCGGTGGCGGCCTGCATGCCGGCCGGGTCCTGCACGCTGTCCCGGTGCAGCAGCACCTGAACCGGATAGGCCTGGCCCGGGTGCTCCAGCCAGTCGGCGATCTTGGCCGGCGTGATCTCGATGTGGAACTGCATTGCGAGGTGGTGTCGCAGGGCGAAAGCCTGGTGGACACAGGCGGGTGAACTGGCCAACAGCTCGGCGCCGGGTGGCAGCTCGACAAAGCTGTCGTGATGCCACTGGAAGACCGTGGCCTCGGTCTGCTCGCCCAGCCAGGCGCTGGCGGCGTCGCTGCTGTTGTGGCGGATCGGCAGCCAACCGATCTCGGGCTGTGCCAATGTCTCGACGCGACCACCGAATGCGCGCGCCATGAGCTGGCCGCCCAGGCAATGACCGATGACAGGGATGCCCAGCGCGTCGGCCTCGCGGATCAGCACTTCAGCCTGCCGCAGCGAGGGGCGATCGTCGTTGGCGCTCCAGGCGCCGCCCAGCACGGCCAGGCCTTGGAGGCCCTGCACCGACCCCGGGTAGGCGTCGCCGGCTTCGGTGCACAGCACCTGCCAGCGCACACCTTGCTCGTCGAGCCACTGGCCCAGGTAGCCCGGGCCGTCTTCGTTCAGGTGCTGCAGCACCAGCACGTCGGCGTTGTGAATCGGAGATGGGTTCATGGCACCCATGATGGGCTGGCGAGGGCCTGCGTGGGGGACCAATCGGGTGGTGATGGCGGGAGCCGCCGAGGCAACCGGACCGTCAGAACCGGCCGTGGCGCCCCTGCCCTTGCGCGAAGCGCGTGGCGCCCTCCAGCGCGTCGGGGATGCGCGCCTTGCCGCGTTGCCATTCCTGCTGCAGGGCTTCGCCCAGCGGCAGATCTCCCTGTGCGTACGCGCTTTCGCGGTCGGCGCGCATCGTGGCCTGCGGGAAGGCGGCGAGCTGTTGTGCGAGTCTGATGGCGGCTTCGCGTGCGGTCCCGGTGGGCACGACGCGGTTCGCCAGGCCCATCTGCAGCGCTTCAGCGGCTTCTACCTGGCGGCCGGTGAGGATCAGGTCCATGGCGTGGCCCATGCCGATCAGGCGCGGCAGGCGCACGGTGCCGCCGTCGATCAGCGGCACGCCGAAGCGCCGGCAATAGACGCCGAAGTAGGCGTCGGCTTCCATCACGCGCAGGTCGCACCAGAGCG
>Ga0209066_10002888_pt1 | contig 20231 bp, 21 predicted proteins | sample All_14_2_FD_187198 | JGI IMG/M metagenome (GOLD analysis project Ga0209066, IMG submission 187198) | Freshwater microbial communities in response to fracking from Pennsylvania, USA - Allegheny Zone_MetaG_DW_15 (SPAdes) (version 2) ... | reverse complement strand
TGAAGCATTGCCCTGTCTCGATCGACATACCCTGGGCGCGCGCCGTCAGCGCATCGGCATACCGCTTCATGGCCGCCTGCTCGGCGGCGGCATCACACCCCTGCGAAGCGGTAGGTATGCCGGGTGAACCAGGATCGCCAGTCATCTGATCGAGCTGGCTGGCCACCTCGGCGAACACGCCCGATTGCTGGACGGCCTCCCGAGTGCTGGCACCAGCGTGCGCTGCGCTGTCTTGCACGCTGGTCTGCAGGCCCGAGCCCTTTTCCCTGGCGCTGCGCAACATGGCGTCGCGAGCAGGATCGACAGTCTGGGCGCCGGCGGCACCTTGCTCATATTGACCTGCTTCGATCTGGTCCAGGCTCGCATCCAGCGATGGCCCCTTTACCTCGCCCTGTACCTCACCACTTGCCTCACCCTTTGCATTGCCTTTGGGCTTGACCTGCCCGGGCCTGGACGGCTCGAACAGCTTGGCCCATTCGGGGCCGCAAAGTGTCTTGTGCCGTTCGTACGCCTGCTCATGAGACACCTGCCCCAGTTGCACGCGCACGGCAATGTCATGGCTGGCGGCATCACACGGGCCGCCATCGAAATGCAGGAAGCTGCTCTTCATGCGCGTCCAGGCGTCCAGATCTCGCTGGTCCAAGCGGGGGTGAACGTAGCTCGACCCTGCGATCGGATTCCATTGCCGAAAGGCCTCTGACAAGCCCTGCACACCCTTGATCAGGATGTCGGCGCGGCGGTTGCATGATCGCAGCCAGTCAGGCGAGCCCAACACCCTGCGACCCTTGTAGGTGACCACTTGCCTTTCAGCATGGCTGCTGATGCACATATCCAGAAAGCCATCGCGCGCTTCACGCAAATCGCGCAGCCGTTCCTCCAGGTACCAAAGGCCGACCTCGATTCCCTTCGCACCCAGCTTGACAGACGGCACCCCGCGCCGGCCATCAGGGGCCTTGTAGTCGTACAACTTTGAATAGAAGTCGAGCTGGAAGGGATCGTCCTTGGGCAGGACGGCGTCCTGCGCCATGGCGGCCGGCATCAGGAGTGCGACCAGCACGGCTGAGAAAAAGGCGGGAAGCAATGGCATGACGACGCGGAGTGAGGTCAAACAATGGTCAGGCGGCGAACGCCTTGCGCCATCTTGCACGACTTGACCCCGCTTCGTAAAGCCGTGACCCCACGCCAGACCACCAACTGGGACACCGCTGGGGGCGTGGTGTACGACTGTCCTGCGCCGCCCTAGCGCGGCCATTCCGGGCTGGTCGAGACCGCCCTGAGCGCCTGGCGACAGTCGCTCAGATGGATGGCCACCTGATCGCCTGCGCGCACGGACAGGCCATCGGGCAGGGCCACGATCCGTCGCTGGCGGGTGTTGACACTGCCGCCCTGGGCATAGGATGTGACCGCAAACAAATGCGCCTGGCCTTGATCAGACCAGACCGGCCGGCAGTCTTGTGCGCCACCATCAGGCGGGAGCGCGCTGGCCCGGCCTACTTCAAGCACGGTGGCCCTGCGCCAACCCTCGTGGTAACCATCCAGTTCCTGACTGAGGTGGCTGCACGCCGTGCTCATCACGGCGCAAAGGATCAAAAGGCCGATGGATGCTTTGTTCATGTTGAACTCCTGGTCTGTGGTTCGTCAAGGTCTCGCGCATGGGCCAGCCGGTACAGCACCGGCAGCATCAGCAAGGTCAGCAGGGTTGAGGACAAGATCCCGCCGATCACCACGGTGGCCAGCGGGCGTTGCACCTCCGCGCCGGTGCCGGTGGCCAGGGCCATGGGGATGAAGCCCAGTGAGGCCACCAGCGCGGTCATCAGCACAGGCCGCAGGCGGGTCAGTGCGCCTTCTTCGATGGCCGCATCCAGTGGCAGCCCGTCGTCGCGCAGCTTGCGGATGAAGGCGATCATCACCAGGCCGTTGAGCACGGCCACGCCCGACAGCGCGATGAAACCCACTGCGGCAGAGATGGACAGCGGGATGTCCCGCGCCCACAAAGCCAGCACGCCGCCGGTCAAGGCAAAGGGGATGCCAGTAAAGACCAGCAGGCCGTCCTTGATGTCGCGGAACATCGCGAACAACAAGGTGAAGACCAGCAGCAAGGACACCGGCACCACCACCATCAAACGCTGCCTGGCCGACTGCAGGCTCTCGAACTGGCCGCCCCACACCGTCCAGTAGCCAGACGGGATGGGCACCTGCTGCAAGGCGGCTTGCGCATCGCTCACGAACGTGCCGATGTCGCGGCCACGCACATTGGCACTGACCACGATGCGGCGTTTACCGTTGTCGCGGCTGACCTGGTTGGGGCCTGGCGCGAAGTCGATGGCCGCCACCTCGGACAGCGGGATGAAGCGTGCCCCGCCGGCTGGCGCGTCTCGGTCAGCGAGCGGAATGGGCAGGCGCTTGACCGCCTCCAGATCGGTTCGGATGGACTCGGGCAGGCGCACCACGATGGCAAAGCGCCGGTCGCCTTCGAACAAGGTGCCCGCATCCTGACCGCCCAGGGCGGTAGCCAGTGTCTCCTGCACATCGCCCACATTGAGGCCATAGCGCGAGGCCTTCTCGCGGTCGATGTTGACCGTGAGCATGGGTAGCCCGGTGGTCTGCTCCACCTTCACCTCGGACGCACCGGGCACCCGCTGCAAGGCCCGCGCGATCTGCTGGGCCGTGCTGTCCAGCACCGCCATGTCATCGCCAAAGAGCTTGACGGCCACATCGCTGCGCACGCCCGAAATCAGCTCGTTGAAACGCAACTGGATGGGCTGCGAGAACTCGTGGTTCTGCCCGGGCAGACGGGCCAGCTCTTGCTGAACGGCGGCGATCAGCGCCTCGCGGGTCTTGCGCGGCTGGGGCCACTGCTCAATGGGCTTGAGCATCACATAGCCATCGGAGATGTTGGGCGGCATCGGGTCGGCCGCGATCTCGGCGGTGCCGGTGCGCGCGAACACGCGCTCGATCTCCGGGAACCTGGCCTTCAGCCTGGCCTCAAGCTGGCGCTGCATGGCCACCGACTGCGTCAGGCTGGTACCCGGGATGCGAAGGGCCTGCACGGCAAAGTCGCCTTCGTTGAGGCTGGGCACGAACTCGCTGCCCAGCCGCGACGCCACCACACCCGACAAGGCCATCACCACCACCGCCAGGGTCAGCACAACCGGGCGGGCCGACATGGCGCGTGCCAGCAAGGGCGCATACAGGCGCCGCGCGCCGCGCATCAGTGTGTTTTCCTTTTCATCGACCTTGTCGCCAATGAACAGTGCCACCGCAGCAGGGATGAAGGTCACCGACAGGATCATGGCGCCCAGCAGCGCCATCACCACGGTCAAGGCCATGGGATGGAACATGCGCCCCTCGACGCCCGACAGCGCAAAGATGGGCAGGTAGACGATCATGATGATCAACTGCCCGAACAGCAGCGGCCTGCGCGCCTCCTGCGCGGCCAGGAACACTTCATGAAAGCGCTCGTGGCGGGTGAGCGGCCTGCCATGGTGGGCCTGTGCATGAGCCAGGCGGCGCACGCAGTTCTCCACGATCACCACGGCGCCGTCCACGATGATGCCGAAGTCCAGGGCACCCAGGCTCATCAGGTTGGCACTGACTTTCTGGCTGACCATGCCGCTGAACGTGAAGAGCATGGACAGCGGGATCACCAGCGCCGTGATCAATGCGGCCCGCAGGTTGCCCAGGAACAGGAACAGGATGGCCACCACCAGCACCGCGCCTTCAAAGAGGTTTTTCTTGACCGTGGCAATGGCCTTGTCGACCAGGGTGGTGCGGTTGTAGACCGTGACCGCGTGCACACCGGCTGGCAGTGTCTGGTTGATCTCGGCCATCTTCATGTCCACCGCTTGCGAGACCGTGCGGCTGTTCTCGCCAATGAGCATGAAGACCGTGCCCAGCACCACCTCGCGGCCGTTGTCGGTGGCCGCGCCGGTGCGCAGTTCCTGGCCCAGGCCCACATCGGCCACATCGCGGATGCGGATGGGCACGGCGCCTGCCTGCTTGAGCACGATGTGCCCGATGTCGGCCACGCTGCGCACCTGGCCTGGCACACGGATCAGGTACTGCTCGCCCTGCCGCTCGATGTAGCCCGCACCCACATTGCTGTTGTGGCGATCCAGTGCCTGCACGACATCGGCCATGGTCAGGCCATGCGCACTCAGCTTGTCGGGCCAGGGGGCCACGTGGTACTGGCGAGCATGACCACCGATGGTGTTGATCTCGGTCACACCGGGCACGTTGCGCAGTTGCGGCTTGATGAGCCAGTCCTGGATTTCGCGCAGGTCGGTGGGTGTATAGGGCGTGCCATCGGCCTTGAGCGCGCCCTCCTTGGCCTCTACCGTCCACATGTAGATCTCGCCCAGGCCCGTGGAGATGGGCCCCATGGCCGGTGCAACGCCCTGGGGCAGCCCTTCGCGGGCGCTTTGCAGACGTTCGTTGACCAACTGGCGCGCGAAGTAGATGTCCACGCCATCCTGGAAGATCACGGTGATCTGCGACAGGCCGTAGCGCGACAGCGAGCGGGTCTCTTGCAAGCCCGGCAGGCCGGCCATCACCGTCTCGATGGGGTAGGTGATGCGCTGCTCGGTCTCCAGCGGCGAGTAGCCAGGCGCGGGCGTGTTGATCTGAACCTGGACATTGGTGATGTCGGGCACGGCGTCGATGGGCAGCTTCTGATAGCTGTACACACCCAGCCCAGCCATGCCCAGCACGGCCAGCAAGACCAGCCACCGCTGCGCAATGGCAAAGCGTATGAGTCTTTCAAACATGTCGGGTCCTTTGCGTCAATGCACGTGCTCGGCCGAGGCCTTGCCGATCTCGGCCTTGATCACGAAGCTGTTGGCCGCGGCATGGCGCTCGCCCGCCTTGAGCCCACTCACGATCTCGGTGCGCTGCCCGTCCGTGCGACCTGGCTTGACGGTTTGCAGCTTGAAGCCACCAGGCACCGCCACGAACACGACTTCGCGGCCTTCAAAGGCCTGGATGGCACTGCTGGCCACCGTCACAGGCGCCTGGACTTCGCCCGAGCTGATCTCGACATTGACGAACAGGCCCGGGCGCCAGGCCAGCTTGGGGTTGGCCAGTACGACTCGCGCCGTGGCCGTGCGGGTCTGCTCGCCGATCAAGGCGCTGACATGGGCCACCGTGCCCGAGGCGGCCTCATCGAAGGCGCTGGCACGCACCACCACCTTGTCGCCCACGCGCAGCAGTGCGAGGTCCTTGGCCGGCACGCTGACTTCGGCCCACACGGTGGACAGGTCAGACAAGGTGAAAGCCTCGGCGTCTTCCTTGACGGCTTCACCCAAGGCCAGGTGCTTGGCCACCACCATGCCATCGAAGGGTGCGCGCAACTCGTAGCGGTTGAGCGCCGTTCCGCCTGGCGAGGCGCCCAGGGCCTTGAGCTTCTGGTCGGCATTGGCCAGCGCGATCTCGGCTTCGCGCAATGCCTGCTGGGCCTGCAGATAGTCCACCTGCGCCGTGATCTTGTCTTCGTAGAGCTTTTTCTCGCGCTCATAGGTGGTGCGAGCCAGGCCCAATCGCTTTTGCGCCGCCTGCCACTCGCTGCGCAGGTCAGACAAGGCCAGGCTGGAGATGACCGCCAGCACCTGACTCTTGCGGACCTGCTGCCCCAGATTGGCCGACACCTGCTCGACCACCCCGGCCACGCGGGGCACCACATGCGCGGTGCGGTCTTCGTTGAAGCGCACCTCACCGGGCATCTGCACGGTGGTGCGGATCAGGCCAGCCGCAGCGGGCTCCACCACGATGCCCGCCGACTGGATCTGATCGGCGTCCAGCGCGATAGAGGGCTCTTCACCCTTGGGCTCATCGTGGTCCGCATGGCCGTCGTGTTCGTCGTGGTCATCGTGCGGCGCCTTGTCGTCGTGGCCTTTGGCCTCGGCATGGCCGTGTGCCTCGTGGGCGTCTGGTGCTGGGCCCTCAGGTGCGCTTCGGAGCACAAAGGCGCCTGCAGCCAGCCCGATCAGCACGATGCTGGCGATGGCGATGAGTTGGCCCTGGCTGATGCGCCAGGTCTGGTGTTGGCGTGCTTTGGTCATGGTTGGTCCTTCTCTGAGCCGGTGGTTGGCGCATCAAGCGCGTCCGTGCCCAGCAGTCGATCGATGTCAGCGTTGATGCGGTGCCAGTCACCCAATGCGCGCAGGTACTGGGTGCGCGCCTGAAACAGGGTGCGCTGGGCGTCCAGGGTTTCCAGAAAGCTGAACTTGCCCAGCTCGAACCCCGTCACAGCGGCCTGCCAGGCGCTTTCTGCACCGGGCAACACGCCGCGCTGCAGCGCCTGGATCTCGGCCAGGGCCGACTGGCGCCGCTCGTTGAGCTCGCCCCACTGCGTGTCCACACGGCCCTGGGCGGCATCCAGGTCCGCCTGGGCCTTGTCCTGAAGGCGCAGCGCCTGCAAGACCTGGCCCTGCTTGCGGTCCCACACCGGCAGGGGCATGGCCAGGCCAATGAGCCACTGGTTGCGCCCCTGCTCCTGATCGCGCCTGGCGCCAAGCGTCACCGTGATGTCGGGGGTGCGCTGGGCCTCTTCCAACCTCGTTAGAGCCTGGCTGCGCGCCAACGCCAGCCGAGCCTGGCTCAGCACGGGCGCATCGGGCAAACGGCTGGCCTGTTGGCCCACCATGTCCGGCGTCAGCATGACCGAAGCGTCGATAGCCGCCTGCCAACTGATGGGCCCCAGGCTTGAGGCTGGCCGCCCCATCAAGCTGCCCAGCCGCTGCCGTGCAAGGCGCTGCTCGCTTTGCGCCTGAAGCAGCTCCAGTGCTGCCGCTGCATGCGCCACCTTGGCCCGGGTCTCTTCAACAGGCGAGACCTTGCCAGCCTGCACGCGCCTGGCCACGGCATCGAGCGCGCGCGCAGCCAGCTCGGACGAGGCCTGGGCCATCCGCACATGCTCTTGCGCGATGGCCGACGCAAAGTAGGCCACCGTGACATCAGCGCGCACCTGCGCACGCCCGTCCTGCAGTTCAACCGCCACCTGCGCCTGCGCCAGTTGCGCCACCGACAGCCGTGCGGCACGCTGGCCGCCCAGCTCGATAGGCTGCGACAGCTGCACAGTGGTCGTGCGCGTCTGCGCGCGGGTGTCTTCAACCAGCGCCGCCAGCTCGGGGTTGGGGCGGGCACCGGCCTGCCAAACCGCGCCCTCGCTGGCTTGCAGCGCGCTTTGCACCGCGCGCAAGGCCGGGCTGTGCCGCAAGGCCAGTTCAATGGCCTCGCTCAGGCGCAGGCCGGCAGGCGCCGTTGATGGGGAAACTGCTTGGGCAAACTGGGAAACTTGGGAGTGGGCCGCAGGCGAACAAAGCGCCGCGCCCAGCATGAACAGTGCCGCAAGGGGCACCCATGACCTGTGCATCGAATTCTCCGGGTTGTGGACACAACGGGGGTGAATTCGACGAGCCGCAACGCGCCCGCAGGCGCGTCAACTCAACTGCTTGAGGCGCAGAGACCGTCTCGCCGAATCAGCGCGAGACAGGCCAGTTGGGGCGTTCGATCCTGGGCGGATCAGAAGGCGGATAGGCGCAGGACACGGCCGTGCTGATCTGCTGAGACGGCATCACATCCGCCAGGCCCTCGGGCTCGACAGGCAAGAAGTGGGCACCACACAACTGCCCTGCGCAACCGCAATCACTCTCGGCCTGCTGCTGGCCCTTGGCCAGGTTCTGGCCCGCGTCCACCACGTCATGGTTCAGATGCGCGTGGTGGCCAAAGTGCTGCACACCCATGCCCTGCTCGTCCTGACAATAGCTCGCTGCCACCGCCCAACTCAGTTGAAGCGGCAGCACGATCATCAAGAGGATGGCAATCCAGCGGCGCATGGTCGGCAGTATATCGGCCAACATGTTTACGCGCTTGGCAACTTGCCGCTGCCCCGCCGTACAAATTCTTTGCGTCTTTGGGATGCCCCGCTATTCAGAGCGCGCGCCAACTGCCGATGACAGCCTGTTGCCCCCCCTTCCTCCCTGCATGCTCCCCAGGAAGGCCCTCCCCTGCCACCCAGAAGTTCGGTATGACCACCTCACACTCCCCTGCCGCCGCTGCGCGCCCCTGGTTAACCGATCGCCTCACGCTCACGGCCAAACTCAGCCTGGCTGCCACCTTGCTGTGCATCTTTTGTGTGGGCGCCACCAGCGCCTTGATGGGCTGGCGCACCTACAGCGCCGCGGTGGACCAGGCCAGCAAGGAGGCCCAGCTCGCGGCCCGTGAGGCGGCGGACCTGGTCGCCACCGATGTGGGCCACAGCTTCACGGCGGTCAAGACACTGGCTGACACCATGCAAGGCATGAAAGCAGCCGGCCAGCCGCCGAGCCGCGACCAGCTTGATGCCATGGCCAGGCGGGTGCTGACTCAACATACGGAGTTCATCGGCACCTACTCGATCTGGGAACCCAACGCGCTGGATGGCCAGGACGCGAACTACATCAAGAAGACCCCGGCTTACGACGCCACCGGCCGCTACATCGCCTACTGGAACCGTGGCAGCGGGCAGATCGCCGTCGAGGCCTTGCTGGACTATGAAAAGCAGGGTGCCAATGACTGGTACGACGTCCCGAGAAAGACACGCAAAGACGCGCTGATCGAGCCGTACATGTACCCCGTCGCAGGCAAGGACGTGCTGATGGCCACGCTGTCCTCACCCATCCTCGTGGAGGACAAGTTCGTGGGCATGGCGGGCGCCGATCTGCCGCTCAAGCCGCTGTCAGAGCGCATCGCCCGCATGGAACCCTTGCCCGGCAGCCGCGTGTCACTGCTGTCCAACGGTGGCCTGTACGTGGCCGTGAACGATGCCGGGCGCCTGGCCAAAAAGGCGGATGACCTGCCTGCGCCAGCGCTGTCCAGCATCGCCAAAGGCGAGCCCTACCGCTACGAAGACGATCAAGGCTGGGTGCACCTCTTTCAACCAGTGCAAGTGATACCGGGCGTGGCACCGTGGAGCGTGCGCGTGTCCTACCCCGTGGCAGCGGCCACGGCCGACGCCCGACAGTTGATCTGGTTGGCCGCAGGCGCCGCACTGATGGCCTGCGCGGTGGCTGCGCTGGCCATGGTGATCATGGTGCGCAAGCTGATGCAGCCTCTGCGGGTCCTGAGCGACACCATGTCGCACCTGGCCGGGGCTGATGCCAGCCTGTCTGTGCGCCTGCAAGCGCAGGGCAACGACGAACTGGCCCAGATCGGTCAGGGCTTTAACGAGTTCATGGACAAGGTCAAAGCGGTCTTTCAGCAAGTGCGCCAGAACGCTGATGGCGTGGCCACTGCCAGCAATGAAATCGCCCATGGCAACCAGGATTTGTCGGCGCGCACCGAGCAACAAGCCAGTGCCCTTCAACAAACGGCGTCCTCCATGGAGCAACTGAGCCAGACGGTGCGCCAGAACGCCGACAACGCCCGCGAGGCGAACCAACTGGCGGCCACCGCATCTGGCGTGGCCAAGCAGGGCGGCGAAGTGATGAGCCAGGTGGTGAGCACCATGCGTGACATCCACGACTCATCGCGCCGCATCAGCGAGATCATCGGCACCATTGATGGCATCGCCTTTCAGACCAATATCCTGGCACTCAATGCAGCCGTCGAAGCCGCTCGTGCGGGCGAACAAGGACGCGGCTTTGCTGTCGTGGCCAGTGAAGTGCGCAGCCTGGCGGGCCGATCGGCAGAGGCGGCACGGGCCATCAAGAGCTTGATCAACGACAGCGTGGAGCGCGTCGAGGCAGGCAGCGCGCTGGTGAACCGGGCGGGCCAGACCATGAGCGACGTGGTGGACAGCATCCACCGCGTCACCGATATCGTCAGCGAGATCAGCTCAGCCAGCAGCGAGCAGGCCCAGGGCGTGGGCCTGGTGGGCACCACAGTGACGGACATGGACCGCAGCACGCAACAGAACGCCGCGCTGGTGGAACAGATGGCAGCGGCGTCATTGAGCCTCAAAGGCCAGGCAGATGAGCTGATGCACGCAATGAACACGTTCGAGGTGCACCGCTGAATCAGATGCGGGTCAACGTCTCCACCTTGAGCGTTCGGTCACGCCTGGCAAGCGTGGCGCCACAGCAAGGCCTCATGGCGCTGAGCCCAATCTCAGCGCTTGTCTTTGTGGCGATCACGTACGCGTGCTGACGCGGCAGGCGCGAGCTTTCGGCCCGTCCGCTGTCGATCAAGCGCGCCAGATGCGGCAGCCTTGAGCAAACCCTGGAACGTCGGGCACTCTGCGTGGCTGGGGGCCGGGCAAGCTGCGGCATGCCGCAGACCTCGGCTCACGGCCCGAAGCTGCTTGATCGTCGCATCAATGTCATCCGCCTTGGCCGAGAGCAACTGGCGATCTATGTCCGGTCGCCCGCTGGGCGACAGCATCGACTGGATTTCGTCGAGCGAGAGCCCCGCAGCCTGCCCCAGCGCAATCAAAGCCAATTGATCGAGCACCCCGGGACCAAAGCGGCGTCGTACCCCTTGAGGGCCAACAGACGCAATCAAACCCCGCTTCTCGTAGTAACGCAGCGCCGATGCAGGCACGCCAGCGCGTCTGGCGACTTCAGCGATGTCCATCAAAAAACCTCTTGACTTGAAGTTGACTTCAACTTCTATATTGAACTCAGTCGGCCAACAGGTCAATCCAGGAGGTACTCAAATGACATGGCTACAAGCTGCTTTTCAGGTCGTGCTCATCGGCATCGGCGCCACCGTGCTCATGGACGTGTGGCTCGCTTTCATCAAGCGTATCGGCGTGCCTACCCTGAACTTCGCGTTCATCGGGCGATGGGCTGGGTACCTGCTTCACGGCAGGTTCTCTCACGTCGCCATCAGCAAGGCTGAACCCATACGAGGCGAGCTGGCGTGGGGATGGCTCGTGCACTACGCGGCGGGCATTGCTTTTGCAGCGCTGCTCGTGATCGTGCAAGGGCTTGCATGGATGTTGAAGCCGACCCTGTTGCCTGCAGTCGCAACAGGCGTGCTCACCGTGGTGGTGCCGCTGTTCGTGATGCAGCCCGCCATGGGGGCCGGGTTTGCCTCATCCAGAACGCCAACGCCGCTGAGGAACTGCCTTCGCAGCCTGGTCAATCACACGGTATTTGGCTTCGGCCTTTATTTGTCTGCAGCGCTCGGCGCATGCATCGGAGCAATGACATGAAGAAAATGGCCATCATCTATCACAGCGCACACGGACACACCGCGCACATTGCAAAGCACGTCCTGGAGGGCGCTCAGGGCGTATCGAGCGTCGATGCGGTTTTGATTCGAGCCGAAGACATCACTCAAAACCCTGAGTTGATGGTCTCATTCGACGCCCTGGTTTTTGGCTCGCCAACTTATCTTGGTGGCGTGTCGAGCACGTTCAAGAGCTTCATGGACGCCACCGGCCGCCTTTGGCGAACTCAGGGGCTCAAGGGCAAGGTCGCTGCAGGGTTCACGGTGTCATCGCTGCCTGCTGGTGACAAGCAGTCCACATTGATGTCCATGTTTGTGTTTGCAATGCAGCACGGTATGCTTTGGGTTGGTAACCCGTTCTTGCCTGAACAGCATCAAGGCATTGCTTACGACGAGGCTGTCAATCGGCTCGGGTCGTGGTCTGGTTTGATGGCGCAAGCGGGCCACGGCTCGGCTGCAGATTCGTTCGTCCCAGGGGACCTCAAGACAGCCCGCATGTTTGGACGCAACTTCGCCGAAACGGTCGGGCGAGTCTCGGAGGCCACATCATGATCAAGAAAAAATACGCCCCCATTGTGTTTGGTTTGATTCTGTCTGGCCTGATGTCGCTGCTTGTGTCCGGTGTCACCACGGTTCGGACAACGGGGCTGGCGCTTGGCTTCGTTGGCATTTGGTTGAGCGCCTGGCTGACAGCGTGGAGCATTGCGTTCCCGGTCGTGTTGGTGATTGCGCCACTGACACGTCGTGTGGTTGACAGAATCACCATACAGGACTGATTGACATGCGCCGCACCACAGTCCTTAAGACTTTCCTCATATCCGTCGGGCTTCTTGCCGTTGTGCTTGCCTCGGCGATTGGCTTTGGCGGCCCGACACCTCCCATGCCTCTGGCAAGCATCAATGAGCCGTTCAAAGCCGTTGATTTTTCAGACTTGCCTCCCCTCCTCCGATACCGAGCCAAAGACGGCGCTGAACTGGCCTATCGGGCCTACCCACCCCACCCTGGCACAGCACTGAAAGGGAGCGTGACGCTCGTACATGGCTCATCGGCTAACAGCAACAGCATGCACGTCATCGCCAAGGCCTTGTCCAACGCGGGATATGTGGCCTACGCCCTGGACATGCGTGGCCATGGCGCGTCAGGCTCCAAGGGAACGATTGCCTATATCGGGCAACTTGAGGACGACCTGGAGTCGTTTGTCAAAACGGTGTCGCTGGCCAAACCAAGCACACTCGCAGGATTTTCATCAGGCGGCGGTTTTGTTCTGCGGTTCGCGGGGAGTCAGCGTCAGAACACTTTCCAGCAGTACGTGCTGCTTTCACCGTTCTTGAGTTCACGCGCACCCAGCTATCGCCCCGACGGCGGAGGGTGGGTTCATGTGGGCATCCCCCGCATTGTTGGCCTTACCGTTTTGAATCGCCTTGGGGTACACGTCTTTAACGACCTGCCCGTCATCAACTTTGCACTCAGTGAGCAAGCCAAAAATTTCCTCACCCCCACCTACACATTTGCGCTGGCAGCCAACTTTGGGCCGCAGCAAGATTACGAGGCCAATATCAAGGCTGTTCATCAACCGGTAAAGGTCGTTGCGGGCGCAAGTGACGAGGTCTTTGCAACGGCGGCACTGGAGAGCATCTTTCGCAGCCAAGGCCAATCCTGGCCCGTTACCTTGCTGCCTGGCATCAATCACATCCAACTCACGCTGGCCCCATCTGCGGTCAGTGCCGTCGTCGCCACCATTGAGTCGATGTAATGTGTGGCCCGACACAGGGCGTTTGCCTGACACGCAGGTGAGTATGAGATGCGCGCGCGATGGCTGACGGCTTTGCGCGACCAGACAGTGCTGCTGCATGTGGCCGATGTCCATCGACAAGCTGAACGCTGCCGACAAGCGCCAGGTGCTGCAACTGCTCGATGCCTTCATCGAGCGCGGCCAGCTCAAGCGCAAGGTCGAGAGCCGGTCTTAGATCCACAGAAACGACAAGGGCCGCGTCAGCAGTCCTAGTTCTACATCTTTGGTTTGCTTTGCTTCGCAGACGTTATCCGCGTCCATCAAGGGCAGTGCGGGTGTTGCCGGCCAAATCAACCTCAATGAGTTGGACTTTCCGCTGGGCAAGGGCATGTTTAACCTCAATCTGGGAGACCCACTCATACCGCACAAGCAAGCAGACGCCGTGTAACCGAATTGCAACGACGCTGAGCTGCGAACGGCATTGCAGAAGCAAGCGCTGTAAAGGCAAAGCATACGGTAGATGGTGCTAGAAAATTTGACTCAACCTCAATGTTGTTGTACGATTTTCGTACCAAAACATCTTGGGGGTTGTCATGTCCGAAACAGAGGCCCGCATTCGGGCGGAGCTTGAAAACTTCTGGGATGAGCGTGCAATTCCGGTTGGCCCGAGCGGCGAAACGGCAGTGGAAGGTCTCGTGGCACCGGTAGAGTCAATGACTGCGGTAGATGTGTTGACAGGCCTGGACAAAATCGTGGGGCGCCAGCTTCCGATTACGGTGATTCGACGCGGCGGCTATGCGACGCGCGAGCAATTCATTGAGTTGCTGACAGCAAATGTGATGAAACAACTGAAGGAGGCGGTGTGAGTCCGCCAGAAGGGGATGACGCTGATGTCAGGCGTATCCAATTGGCCCAGCGCCTGCGTCAAGCCCGGGAGTACGTAGGGCTGTCGCAGGATGACGTTGCGGCAGCACTGGGTGTTTCCCGCCCCGCGATTACCCACATCGAGTCGGGCTCGCGTCGTGTCGAGGCCGTGGAGTTGGAAACTCTTAGCCATTTGTACGGACGCCCAGTTCAGTTTTTCTTATCTGGCGAGGCCACTGAAGACACCCCCAAAGTGGCGTTTCTAGCCAGGGCCACGCAGGGACTCACAGAGCGTGATCTCGAAGAGCTTGCTCGCTTTGCTGCCTTTCTCAAAAGCAGTGCCAAGACCAAACAGCGGGGCAATTGATGGCAACGCGCGACGCACTTCTGAATGCAAGCAAAAAGGCAACCGAAGTCATCGAGGACTTCGGCCTGAAACACAGGATTCGGGAAGAAGGCTATACGCGCATTGATCCTTCCCACGTTGCAAGTCTCGCAAATGTTCCGGTGATGTATCGCAAGCTAGAGCGGTTGCTCGGTGGGTTTATACGAGAGGGCGCCATCTCAGGCATCCTTGTCAATGCGGACCGTTCGCGTGGACTTGTCCATATGACGTGCGCACACGAACTTGGTCACTACTACCTTGGCCACGCAAGCACAACAGACGAGAAATTGGACCATGGCGACGACGCCCAACTGGTTGAACGGTTGGCCGATCAGTTCGCTTATTCACTGCTAGCGCCACGCTGGTTGATCGCTTCCACTATGACCGCGAGAGGCTGGACACTGATGGATTTGAAAGATCCCTTCATCGTGTACCAACTATCGTTGCGACTGGGAGTGAGTTATACGGCTATGGTTTGGTCGTTGCAGCGCACCAGTGTCATTCAAACACCCCTGGCGCTACAACTTCAGACAGTAGCACCCAAAGTGCTCAAACAACGCGCCCTCGGCGATCGCCATCTAGACGACGCCAAGTCTGATGTATGGGTGTTGGGTCCTGCTGATAAAGATTGCGTCTTGGAACCAGGCTATGGCGACAGGTTTGTATTGCAGCTGCCTAATCATGCAGGTGCTGGGCACCTGTGGTCCGTTGATGAATTGTGCTCAGATGGATTCGAGCTTGCGCCCTTTGTTGTTGATGCCAGCCAGCAGCCTAAGGCTGCGGTGCAAGATATCAAGGTAGGTGGTGGCCCAAAGACGATGAGCTACGCCCTACAGCCTCCGCCAAAGTACCGAAGCACCGACGTCTCAGAAGAGCGCCTAGACATTTTGTCCGCCCGTCGCCGCACTGTTCAACTCAGGGAAGTCGCACCGTGGAAACCTGAAACCAATTCCTTCGATCTTTTTTCTTTTAGTACAGAGTTTGAGCCAACGAACGAAGGTTTGACTGTTTCAGAGCGTCAACATCGCGTGAGTCGAGCACAAGAAAAGCAATGATCGAGGTCCAGGTTGATACATCGCAGGTTTTAGGGCCGGTTCGCCAGCAAGGCCAGCGTGCTACATGCCTAGCCTTTACAGCATCCGATCTGAACGCTGCCGCTAACGCAACGCCCCATTTGAGCGTTGAGTTTTTGTGTCATCACGCGGCGCGAGAAATGTCAACATGGACAGCTGGAGAGGGGTTCACTGTTGAATCAATCCTTAACGCTGCGCAATGCCCAGGGCAGCCTTTGGAGGAACTCTATCCTTACATAGTTAATCACTTGGCTGCTCCGCCACAGACACCACCGCCTGGGCTTTCCCCGTTGTACCGCAGCCCGTCTCAGCGACGCGGCCTGACGGTGCAAGAGGTGCTGGATGAAGTGTTGGGAGACCGAGCTGTAGGCGTCATCGTGGCGGTCACTCGCACGTTGTTTCAGCCGGTCCAAGGCATTGTCGAATTTTCTCCTTTGGTGCTACCTGATCAATACCACGCCATGGTGGCAGTCGGTTCAGGGCATCATCGTTCTAGTGGAGAGCCTCATTTGCTACTGCGAAATTCTTGGGGAACTTCGTGGGGCAACAATGGGCATGCATGGTTTTCGCTGTCGTATCTCAACTCGCATCTTGTAGAAGGCGTCGTGTTCTGAATGGCCAAACTATTTGACTCCCAACAACGGATCGTGCCGACATGGTTGGCCGCCTTGCGATACTTGAGAGACATCCCAACGCATCAAGCTTATAACTTGGTGCTAGAGATAGCCGATCCTCAGACAATCCTTGCATCTGAGCGAGCACTGATGGCCGAAGTGGACTGCGCGCTGGAAAGCAAGGATAACTGGCCGCTTAATAGCGTGGCAGGAACGATTTTCCCCATCGACCTTTACCTTCGCTATGGTCGGCCAAACTTCTATCAACGCTTTGTAGACATGATGGCCCGAGGGAAAGCTCCGGGCACCTGGGGCACTTATGCGCAACGCATGATCAATCGAAGAGGGCGCAACAAGGGTGAGATCATCAATCCCTTAGACCTTATCGTGCAACGTATTAGCAACGCAGGCCAGCCCAAGGAGAAGTCATTTCCTAATTCTTACGAACTGGGCATTGCAGTTCCTGAAGAGGATTTCTCGTACGAGTTGGAGGAAGTCGGTGCAGAGTTGCCCACTTACTGCCCTGAAATTGATCGCAATAAATGGTTTGGTTTTGCCTGCCTGTCGCACATCAGCCTCAAGCGCGTACCAAAGGGAGATGGCCATGCCGTCAATATGACTGCCGTATATCGCGCTCACCACTACTGCGAACGTGCGCTAGGCAACCTATTGGGTCTGGCTCAGCTTCAATGGTTCATTGCCAAGGAGTCAAAGCTACAAGTTGGCACATTGACCTGCATATCGAGCTATGCGGAGCTAGATGCAGGCGAATGGGGCGGCCTGGCAGTTGTGGATCAAATCCTCGATCAACCGCTTTAAAACAACGCTGGTTGAGTCACGGTGGCCTGCCGCAACTCTGAACCGTAGATCCGAGAAGCTCCGGCACGGAAATCTTTGACGCCACCATAGCTTGGATGGCGAATGCAATCGACCTCGATCCCAAAGGTGGCCGCGTATGCTGCTGCATCCTGCCCGATGCAGATGATTCGGCGAATCCCGAGCCAAGATATCAAGGCGCGATTAAGTTCGCTGACCTGTTTGAGTTCTGCGCTCGTGAATCGCCTATTCGTGAGCGGTCTATCCGGCTCATGCGGGTGAAAAGGAAACACATTCCATAGAAGTGGCGGGCGTTCAAGCAACTCAAGCACAGCCCAAATTTCTGCCGCAGTACGTTCAGCGACGATTGGCCCTCTTGTTGCCTTGCTTGGCTGAGCACCCGGATAGGCTGAGGCTAGCAGCGGCAAGTTGCGCTCATCCGTGAGAGCCAGGCCCGTTCTGCGCCCGCCGCGATAGCCAAGATCGCGGCCCATCCAGATGGTGTCGGTAGCCATAGCCTCGATTGCGCAGAGATAGGAGCGCAAATTTCGTCTCCGCAAGGCCGGCGCATCTGCCAGGTCGTGGATCTCGCACCTATCTCGATAAGGGTTGAACACTCCCGTTAGTTCGATTTGTGCCAGTGCAGAGACGAAGGTCTTGGAGTTCATTGCGATGTGAAGTCTTGAGGTGGTAGTACAGCCCCCACCATCAAAGGTCGCTTAGGCGGCAACGCGATTGAAGATACCTCTTCTTTTGGTCCAGGCCGGAAAGTCAGGGTTCGATCATTGAGATCAACAGTGGCGATTCCACCCCCGTTGTCAAAAAGTTCGCGGAACACGCGGAAGCCATCAAGAATAGCCCGCTCCCATTGCCAAAGAGGGCATTTCGCCACCTCGTAGCCACTAATCATGTCGCGGACCTGTTTGAGCATTCGGTATTCCAGGCGGCCCGGAGTTCCGTCAACAAACATTTTGTGCCCGATGGCATGGTTGAAGATCCAGGTCGCAATGCCTTCCTCAATGATCATGGCGCGAGCGCCATCTTCGTTTTCATCCAGCGTTGCATCGCTTTTGCGCTTGAGCTTGAGAAGCGCACGGATCACAGGTGACCAACCCAGGTGAACCAAATAAGCCAGATGAAACACATCGTGAAAGCGATAGCCGTCTGGTTCGAGGCGATTGTCAGTGAGACGATCTCCTATGTTCACCCCATTGAGTTGCTGGACCACATAAGCCGTTCCGCGGTCATTGTGCCGTTCAATGAAATGCATCTCAAACCGACGCGGAAATTTTTCCAACACCGGCATATGCTCATCGAAGAGTGGAATGTACGACGCACCATCTGAAGGCCAGCGTGATTCGATTTTTTGCAGATTAGCCCGGGCCACTCCTAGCAATGACTGCCGGAATAGGCCCGCAGCTATGGCGATGTCCGCAAAGATATTTGCCAACAAAGCCTCAGGCACCTGATCAGCAAGGTCACGCTGACCAAGATGCACCAACTGCCCAGCATGAGCACCCAGGCGACTGAGTTCCTTGGAAAGCTCCAAAGCATCCACGGACTCGCTGCAAAAAGTTAGCAATCCGTCAATGACTTCGAACGACAAGTTCTCAATCGCCGGAATTTCCCGCTGAACATTGAAACGGCGCTGTAATTCCTGGATGGCTAACGCACCGATGCTTTGCAAATCTAGATCGAAGGAGGCAGTCACTGTGGTGAGATACCACAGCGAATCACCGAGCTCCTCCGTCAAGCTGTGATGATCTGCGGGGGTGAGATCACGCTGAGCTTTTTTCACAGCAGATAGCAAGCCACCGATCTCACCAAAGAGCCCAAAACGCAGGTGAGTTCCTGCATCAAGCGAGCCCGCTAGCTTGTTCACAGCACTGGCTCTCTTTTGATAGTCCGCCAGCGTCAAACGAGGCGTGTTGTTGACTTGTTCTACACGCACGATCCTTCTCCCGCTATGTTTTTGATGCCTACAACTGTGACATAGCTTGAGCCTCAGTTTGTTGCTGTGTTTTGAGATGTTTGGCGCAGTTAACAATCGTGCCGCGATCTCCTAACTTTGCTCCTAGGGCAAGCGCGCGATCACGCACTGACGTTGTGACGTCGTAGTGGGGATAGAGCGACTTGCTTTGGAACCAAGCACGCCGAAGCCCCAATTGCGAGGCGAACTCATGCAATTCGGGCAAGGTATCAGCCACCAAATGACACCAAAGCTTGCCACGCCAAGGGATCTGCTCATCATCAACGTACACTGCCATATTTACAATTTGCCAATTTATTTGCATAATTCTAGGCGGTATGACTCGAATCCGCAAGACCATCGCTGAGGCAACTTTGCTAGGGCAGACACTGCGCGCCCGGCGTAAAGACCTAGGCCTTACTCTAGCTAACGTGGCCGAAAAAGGGCATGTCAATGTGGGACAGTTGTCACGATTCGAACGGGGAGACTTCGTCTTTGTTTCGCCGAATTTAGAATGGGTCATCAATTTTTTGCAAATTTTTGACCAATCGATTGCCGACGGAGGGCCGGAAGAATTGCTGAGACGCTTTAGTACCGTCTTAGCCCGCTCCTCAAGGCATGAAGATGCAGCACGAGCACTCGTTACCGCATTGGAATCGCTTAGATAGTCGGCAGCAGCAACTTGCGGAGTTGCCCACCCCCATGCGCAGAAACTGATCACTCACCGCAAACCAGCAACCGCTTGCCTGCTGGAAGACGCTTTTCATGCTGAAACCTTTATGAAGGTGACAACTCTTCCACGCTCGCCACCGCACAGCTTGAAGCGCACATATCTCCATCAACCGGGATGCGAGCTTGCTGTTCGAGCACGAGGACATTGCCAACTACTTCAAGGACATCTTCGAGCACGACTGGGGCAACCTCGCGAAGAAGGACATAGGAGGCTCGTTCCAACCAGCGTGGTCGACCAACGCGGTGGCGCTGCTTGGACCTGAGGCTGCGACTTCACTGTTGCTCAGTCCGAAGGACTACCTACCTTTGCTCTGATGACCGAATGCCCCTTCTACTCTGCGCTCAAACGATGACGGATGCGCCCCTCATCGGCCGGTTCAGGCTGGACCAGCCGTTAGGTCGCCTTGCCTCCAATGACGATCTCATCTGATCGGGAGTGGCCGGATCGCTGGCCGAGTTGGCGCGTATGACTGAGAGACGAAGCCCACATGGTGCTACGCTCCCAAAAGTCATTTCAATTCAATGGGTTTTGAGACTATGTTTTGCCCTACACCACAGTCAGCAAACGCAGTTTTGCAACTATGTTTTGAATTTTGAGACTTTGTTATCCGACACCTGCCCGTCACCATGTTCCAACGCCTCACCATCCCCGTCACCAGCTTCGCCCAGAACTGCTCCCTGGTCTGGGACCCTGACACCAAGGAAGCCGCGCTGATCGACCCGGGCGGTGACCTGGGCACCCTGCTGGAAGCGGTGGACGTGCGTGGCCTCACGCTCAAGGCGGTGTGGCTCACGCATGCCCACATCGACCATGCCGGCGCCACCGGCACGCTGGCGCGCACGCTGGACCTGCCCATCGTTGGGCCGCATCCGGGTGACCAGTTCTGGATCGATGCAC
>Ga0209066_10002885_pt1 | contig 20257 bp, 18 predicted proteins | sample All_14_2_FD_187198 | JGI IMG/M metagenome (GOLD analysis project Ga0209066, IMG submission 187198) | Freshwater microbial communities in response to fracking from Pennsylvania, USA - Allegheny Zone_MetaG_DW_15 (SPAdes) (version 2) ... | reverse complement strand
GCGCTTGGCAAGTGCGACCCGCCCCGCTAAATAGGCCTCCCTTCCGGGAAGCCTTTCTCAAGGGCCGCTTTAGCTCAGCCGGTAGAGCACCGCATTCGTAATTAGCGGTCCTCCGCGAAATTGCTGTGTGTTCACAACTGGTTAGGCCGGCGACGGTTGAGTTAGTAGGGTAGTAGTAGGGTAAGAGGCCGCTTTAGCTCAGCTGGTAGAGCACATCATTCGTAATGATGGGGTCAGGTGTTCGAGTCACCTAAGCGGCACCACCTTCTTCAATAAATTCAATAACATAACTCCCTGACCGGTGGCGACATTCCAGCCCATCTGATGAAGGTCACGCCGGCAAAGTGGCCTGGTGGCCCCGCCGGGGGCTATTCCCTCCGTTCGGCAATTCGGCCCTCTACATTCGGACGGTCTCACCAAGTCTGGCAGAATGCCGTTTCCCTCTGGTAGCTGCCTTCGAGGTGATCAAGGCAGGCCACTGCGCGCCAAATGCCGGCGTTTGCGGTCAGCCGCTCTCCAGAAGTTGGCTCGGCCGGGCGCGGAGCCAGCTCCTAACAGGCTTGACCAACTTTCCATTCAATCGGAAATAGCGATCGAGGTGGGAGAGCGCATTACTTCCGGCGGCTTGTTAATCAGGCCAGTTGCGTCTCCGGGCGCAGTGGGAAGAGGCTCTCCCCCCTCACCTTCGGCCCAAGACGTCTCGTTTCCGCCTCACCTCATAGATGCTGTAAAAATTGTAGCAGTAGGCTCCAGGTTCGCCCCGGCGCCTAAGCAGCAGTTTCACCATACAAGTTTGGCGGAATGGGAAGGTGACCGCAGCGCGAGTCACAACCAGGCGGCTGCCGTCAGAAAATTTCCGATCGGGTTCCAGTGAGCCTTCTGGTGTATGGCGGATGAGCGGGACCACGCAGCCCAGCAGCAGCAACGACTGGATCTGGGTTAGCCGGTGCCGGCTTCGCCGGGTGATGTGCCGCCAGCCCTCAGCGGTGAATCTAACCTGCGGGCCTTCCTTCCCTAGGCGGGCGCAGCCATCCCCTATTGAACGATAGTATTCCCGCGCGCCCACCTGGAGCTCCCGGACGTTTTGAGACACGTACGCGTAGTCTTCTACGCTCGTATTGATCTGGGGCTTCAGAATGTCGCGGTGCAGATTTCCGCATAAGCGCCGTATGGACCTTGCACCTTGGCCATCGAAGATGGAATCCCCCCGGATATAGACCCGGCTGCCATCTATGGCACCAGGCTCAAGCAAGTTCACCCAGTGCGCGTCATATGGATGCTTAGGGGAGACGTGAACTAAGATTGCAGCACCAACTATTCGGCGCCATTTCTCAAAGTTTCGCGCCAGTTTTTTCGTGTCGAATGAGACACATATCCGGCCCTCTTTATCTGTCTTGGAGCTGTGGCATTTGACCTGGACGAAGATTACCTGACCATTCGGGAACCCGTTCTCCTCGACAAAGATCAGACCATCGACACCGTCATCATTCGCCGCATCTAACTGCTGCCAGCGCCAGCCCATTTGAAGCACAACGCGTTCGACAACATTGACCCCCAACTGGCCTTGGCGAGCTGACGAATAAGGCATTCTACCAATCCTCACGGGACTCGCGGGCAATCGCACTCTACCTTTTGCCGGACCTAACTCGACGTCCGTTGGGCAATATTTGCTGGTTTGCATATTTGAGGCAAATTCCCCGATGATGGGTCTGTGTCGCGCCTGGAGCGGAACCTAGCTCTGCTCCAAATTTCGGGCATTGCCGCTCGCCACCAGGACGAGGCTGAACAAGGTCGACACGTGCGCTGAGTTTAGTTCCAAGCGCTGGCCTCGGCTAAGATCATGATGCGCATTGCACTCCAGCCATCTGCTCCTCAACCCTCCGCTCCGTGAATCCATACCGAGCGTGATCTTGAAGGAGAGCCGCCGCGCTAACGCGCCTCCGGTTCACCCGCCATGCGCGATCATTACCCTCCGCACCCGCGATCGTTAAGCTAAGCTCTTGCGATTCGGAGGGCGCGGGTAATGGCTCGCACAAGACCAAAACGTCGGGACCCGCTCACACGGGAGAAGAACCGTGTGCGGGGGGCATCCGATAAGGTCCGCGCGCTGGCTCAAGCCCGACGATCGGCGGACCTCTCCGTACTAGACCCACTTGCAAAATGGAGTTTCGGCTGGCTGCCGGCGATCGGAGTCCTAGGACGTCTCACGCCGAGGCGCTTCTCAGAGCTCAACGCAATCCCCTCCTTCGGCTCGGCCGGAATCGAGCGGGACCTCACATGGGCGACCGCCGCCATGCTCCGCCAGCCTGAACTGCTCATCCAGTATGTGCAGCTGAAGGAGCGACTGGATCGGGCGCTTCTGGTCGCCCCCCTGTCGGACTGCCAGGCGATCCTCGCCGAGATCGATGCGCTGCTCGGACCCTCGCTTCAAACGCTCTCGCTAAAGATCGCGCTGACGCACATCGGTGCCGGACTTGAAGCACAGAAGGAGTTCATCAAAGGCCTTCGCGACGAGAAGGCGTCTGAACTAGTCCTCTTCTATGCCTATTGGTGGAGCGTGCGCGCAGAGGACGGCACGACTCCCGACCACTTTAAAGCGGTGATCAATCGCCTTCTCGATCGTTGGGAAGCTTCACCCGACGCCCGCGCGCATATCCGCTATCACCTGCTCGGCGAACTTCCGCCAGCCGGCGAGGAAGGCGCGCTGCTCTCCGCCGCCACCGCAGGCAGTGTTGTGGACACATACGAGCTCTTCATTGCACTTGCGACCGCGGTGGCATCTGAAAAACGCTCAGGCGTACCGACGTTCAGAACCGCGCTGCAGACTGTCGCAGAAAGGATACCCGACAAGCGTCTCGCGAAAATTCTTCTGATCTCTGGCGACGTCACCCCAGTCGGAAGCATCGAGGCCGTCGACATCACCCGCCGCGAGGCCAGTCTGAGAGGCGCAGACCCCACAACGGATAATCCGGCGGCAACGCCGGAGGAGTTCTACACTGCCGCGCGCGGGGCGACAGCGCATGAGCCGCCGAACGAAGTCGCGTCCCGACTGCGACTTGCGCTCCATAGCCTGACCATGGCCGGCGACGAGGGCGCAAGAGCCGCCGCGGGTGCTGCAAAGCTAGGAATGATGCTCGCGCACACCGGACTAGGGCGCTGGACTATAGCGCTCGCGGCGACATTCGCTCCGCGCGCTAGGCCATATGATCCTACTTACGACGGACCGCGCTTTGTGTCTGCGCCCGATGGACTCATCGAGTCCTTCTCCGCATTAACCAGCGAGGTTGCGGCGGCCTACGTCGCCAGCCTCCAGCTTCTTTACCCTACCTCCGCCGTCGCAACGGCCGCCGGCATCCTGACAACGGGGGACCTGGCCAACCAGCCCGTCGCCCTGTCTCCCCCGGAGGCCGCGGCACTAGCATTGACTCAGGCGGCAATCACGCGGGAGCCCGACACCGTTCTTGCGGCGGCGGAACGGGTTTCAGAGCACAGTGCCACCCGCGAAAGCATCTATCTGCGGGTCGCCGCCCTTCTCGAGCTGATGCAGGTTGAGGCAGCGCTGGAAGGCACTGTCGGCATCCTTGTTGATCAACCCTTGTATGGGACTTGGCTGCCCTTGGAGGACATTGTCCGCCACGTTTACGCTGACGAGGTGAACCACCTTCCGGCGAACATCCACACGCCGATTCTGTTTCACTTCTGCGCCGAGCACGTCAGCGCCGATCTCGGATCTTACGTGTCCTACACGGCGGAAGATTATGTCATGGCGCACGGCTATGATCGCCCGTCGCAAATCGACTGGCCGAGTTCGCCGACGCCGCTTCCGCTCGTGATCCACTTCCTCGCCGCAGTCTGCACCACCTCGACGCTCCGCCTCTTCACAGCGTTCGAATCCGAGCGGGAACTCGAGGAAGAGCGCATCGCGATCTGCCAACTGCTCACTCGATTGGCGCAGGATCGCAGAGAGGAGTTCGAGGACGAGGCCCGGGGAATCGTCACTTCGCGCCTGGTCAAGGAGGCCATCAAACAGCTTCAGGCTAGCAAGCTCTCGATCGACACCGACGCCGTACGCGTGTGGGCCCAGCGTCATCTGGCGGAGGATTTCCAGCGCTACCAGTCACTCCAGACTAGCGGCCTTGCGGCGGTCAATGAATCCTATCGCGAGGCGGTTATGGCGGTCCTTGAGACCGGCACCATCAGTAAGTCCCTCTACGAGGTCCCTAGGAACGAGGCGAGTGACCTCTTCATACGGGTGGTGACCCGCCTGATCGATGAATGCGCGTTTGATCCCGAGCATGGGCTGGACTGCTACCTCAGTCTGCGTATCCGCCATGGTACCTTGTCTGGTCTTCTCCGCAGCGCTCCGGAAAAGGAGCGGGTCGTCACACGCCGGGTTTCAGAGACCGGAGACTATCGTGAGAACGCTTTCTGGCGCGAAGGGGTCGGTGCCAACGTTGACGCCGACACGTGGGAGATCGTCGAGGACCGGCTCGCGAAGTTCTCTCGCGACTTCGACGCGCTGATCACCGAGATCACCGGCCAGTACATTCAAATCAAGCGCGATGAGAAGCCCCTCGGGCTGTTCGATATAAAACCGACTTACCTCCTGATCTACAGCCTTGCGAGCGACATCAATTCTGACGCCACCTTCGACGACCTCGTCGACAAAACGATCGACATATTTTGGGTCTTGGTCGAACTTAGCCTGCGCGGCATCCGCACGTTCTTCGACGGCGACCTCCGAGACCGCTTCTCGCGCCTTTTCCTCGATCTCGAACTCGACATTCGCTCAGAGCCCGCCCTGGCACCTCTCGCGGATGCGGTTATTCGCGCCCGTAGCGACTTCATGATCTCGCTAGACCAGGTGCGCGACTGGTTTGAACTTCCGACGGCCACTTCAGCCCTAGCCTTCAGCCTAGATGAGCTCATTGAGGTCTCGCTGGAAGCAATCAAGAGCTTTCACCGCGACTTCTCGCCGCGGGTTTCTATATCGCCTCTTCCCGAAACCCGGTTTCAGGGCGCTCTCAACCTGTTCTCTGACATCTTCTTCGTTATCTTCGAGAACATCTACACCCACTCCGGCTCGACCACGCCGGAGATCACCATTCAATGCGAAGAAGGTGAGCGGTCGCTGAAGGTCCGCGTCGAAAACTCGATGGCAGCGACCCGTTGCGGCGAAGACAATCTCACCCGGGTCCAGCAGTCTTATGAGCGTATCAAGAGCGGTGCTTATCCGGAGGCCGTAAGCCGCGAGGGCGGAACTGGGCTTCCGAAGTTGGCGAAGCTGATCGGCTTTAAGGCCGGCCTGGGCGACCTTCGCTTCGATCTTGATTGCGTCGGGCAGCGCTTCTGGCTTGAGTTCACGCTGCAGGCGAGAGTCCTCGCCACCGATGGAGGGGAAGATGGCCCACGTGTTGTTAGTTGAGGATGACGAAAACAAGCGCAATCAGGTTCTCGCCCTCATGGCCACTCGCTTCCCGGGGGTTGACGTGACAACGGCCGCCTCGCTGATGTCGGGCGTACGCGCCGCCAAGGCGTCGCCCCCCGATCTCATTCTGCTCGACATGACCCTGCCAAACTATGACCTCTCGGAGGGTGAAACCGGGGGCGGCATGCACGCCTTCGGCGGGGTCGAATTCCTAAAGCAAGCTCGACGCCTCCACCTCGACACCAAGGTCATTGTCGTCACTCAATTTGAGACCTTTGGTCAGCCCCCGAACGTCAAGGATTTGCCTGAACTGGATGCCGAGATGCGCGCGACCTTCGCCCCCATCTACCGCGGCGCGGTCTACTACCATGCGTCCCTCGAGGATTGGTCTGACGCCCTGACAGCTTTGGTACAGGCGGAACTGCCCACGGAGGCCAGCCAATGAGGATGCTGCTGGTCGAGGATAACCCCGAAAAAGCGCAGCGCGTCATCGCCGGACTGCAAGACGAGGTGTCGGAGGCGCAGTGGCAGATCGATCAAGCCGCCGACGCCAACAGCGCCAAGCGGATGCTCAGAAATCAGTACTACGACCTGATCGTCTTGGACATCGCTATACCCCTTCGCGCGTCTGAACAGGCCGATCCGACGGGGGGCATCAAGCTCTACCAAGAGGTCTTGGCGAGGGACATTTACAGACGCCCGGGACACGTCATTGGCCTGACCGCGCTCGCCGATGTCTACGAGTCCTCGGGATCGGCCTTCGATCCGGAGATGTGGTCGCTAATCTTCTTCGAAGGTGGGTCCGAGGTTTGGCTCGACCGCCTCGCCACGAAGGTGCGGCACATCATTTCGGCTGAACGTGCGCGCACGGCCGTCAGGGCGACAAACGTCGATATCGCCATAGTCGTGGCCGTCCCAGACGAGTTGGATCAGGTGAAACGCAATGGCTGGTCTTGGCGACCGCACGAGATCGCTGGGGATGCGACCGTGTACTTCCGTGCGGACTTCACTCGCCACGACGGAACAACGGGCACAGCTATCCTGGCCAGAGCGCCACTCATGGGCATGTCGGCAGCCGCCATTCTTGTCACCAAAGTCGGTCTGTTGTTCAAACCCCGAACCATAGTGATGTGTGGGATTTGCGCCGGCGATTCCAACCAGGTCAGCCTCGGTGATCTAATCGTCGCCAACCCGGCTTGGGACTATGGCAGCGGAAAGCACGTCGGCGATGAGACCGAGGACAAGTTCGAACCGGCACCCTACCAGCTCCCGCTGTCGACGCGCGTGCGAGGCTTGGCAGAACGGCTTGAAGCGGACGCGGGCGCACTTGACGCGATTTGGGGGGCATTTCCGGGCCAGAAGCCGACCGCGCGGCCGCGGCTCCACATCGGCCCATTTGCTTCCGGCGCAGCGGTGCTGGCGAACCGATCGCTGTTCACGGCTATCCAGGATCAACAGCATCGAAAGCTACTCGGTATCGACATGGAGGCTTACGGGGTCATGGCAGCGGCGACGGAGCTGCTCTACCCCCAGCCCGACGTGCTCGTACTGAAGAGCGTCTCCGACTTCGCCGACAGCGACAAGGGCGACAGCGTCAGGCACTACGCCGCCCATGCGAGCGCGCGCGCAGTCACGACCCTCTGCCAGTCGTTCGGCTTATGAATGGGAAGGCCCGCGAGGGTGTGCTGTCTCATGCAGCCGGAGTTGGTTTAGCCTCCTGCGCCGTTGTGACCTGCGGCCGGCGCCGTTGGCGCGACATTCGACAGAGCTGGCTCAGTGTTCGCTCCATACGCCCGAACGGAGCTGACGCAATCCCGAGACAGGGAGGCGCTGAGGCACCAGAAAACAGATGCTCCCAACGGACGCGATGAGTCAGGATCGGACTCGCCTCGCCGCTGCGCTTCAAACGATAGCTTCTGCCGCAGAGCTGCCGTCACACTCCCAAGCCATGCCCGGCAGAGGTCAAGGCTGTGAGCACCCCATCCGGCAAGGGCCGCTGCAGCGCCTTCGCCTCGCTCCAGGGCGCGCGCATCCAGACGTCGCGCTCTTCCTCGGTGGTCAGGATCACCGGCATGGCCTTGTCGTGGACCCGCGCCACCTCGGCGTTGGCGTCGGTGGTCAGGAAGCCGAACAGGTTCAGGGTCTCCAGGCCGTCCCTGATCTTCCGGACGCAGGTCCAGTCCCGCACCTCGACGCCGGCGAAGAAGGCGAGCGGCTGATCCTCGGACAGGGCGAACCAGACGGGCTTGAGGGAGCCGCCGACCTGGTCGGGCTCGCTGAAGGCGGTGAGCGGCACCAGGCACCGGTCGGCCGGCTCCAGCCAGCGCAGCCAGTGACGGGAGGCGGTGTTGCGCACATTGGTCGTGCCGCGGTCCGGCTCCATCCTCAGCAAGTCCTTGAAGGCGTCGTCGTCGACCACCTTGCCCTTCTTGCGAAGTCCGTCGGCCCGCTTGCTCGCGGCCTTGAACAGCGCCTGGCTGGAGGACGGCAGGCCCCAGCGCGCGAGCACCAGTTCGCGCCCTTCGGCGCCGTTGCGGACGATCGGTGCTGCGTAGTCTGGGTAAATGTCGCGTGGCTCCAGATTGCCGACGTCGGCCGACATCGCGCGGCTCGCGGTAAGGATGTCGCTGGAGCCGGCGCGCATACGATACAGATTGCACATCGGAGACATCCTTGGGCGGTGACGCGGTCCTGAATCAGATCACGCAGGTCTGACGCCGACAAGCGCCGGACGTTAGCGGATGGTGACGGTGATATGGTCGGTCCTGTCGCAGACCGAGCAGCGCGACCGCAGGCGGATACCGTGCGGCGTCGCGCCCCGCCCGAAGCGCCTGATCGCCACCGCAGCCGACATGCTGACCTCGTAGTCACACTTCGTGCAGCGCAGGATCAGCCGCCCAAGCTCACCCAGCGAGGGGCCAAGGAACTGATGTCTAGCCGCCATGGGTCAGCCGGCCATATCCGCACGTCCGGCGACCTCGCGCACCGCGAGCTTGTGGGCCCGGCCCAGCCCACCGAACAAGGAGAGGATAGCCCTGGCCTGTCGAAGGCGTTCGGCGATAGCGACCTGTGCGTCAGAGACAAGGTTCGCCAGGATCCTCCCCTCGTCGGTTGGCCAATCCTGTAGACGCCCGGCGGCGGCAAGCCGTTCAATGGCCGCCGGATCTCCGTCGGCCCCGAACTGCGCAATCTCTTCAAGCGCAGTTTGTTCAATCACGCGCCGGTGCTCTGGATTCAAGTCGCCAAGGGCGACCCTCCGCACCGGCGTGTCTGACGTTCGGTTCTCCATGGGCCCTCCTCCTTCATCGCGGGGCACCGTAGTCGTTGGCGGGATGAGAACAAAGATGGAACATATCGGCTCGCGCGACCGTGACCCCTCTCCGCTTTGGCGCCGCGGCAGGAGATCGTTGTCTGCGCCGGCAGCGATGTTGCAGACCTCATGATCACGCGCCTCAACCTCGCGTCCACAGCGGCCGTAAAGTCATGGCTGGATGCGACTTACCCCATCGAGCAACACTTGCCGCTCGCCAGTGCCTAGCTGGCTTCGCCGGTTCCTCGCCAGCGCCTAAGGCAGCTAGAACGAGGTCGCGAAGGAACGACCGAGCAAGTACAGGCCCCTGCACTTGAGGTGGCGGATGCTGAGCGCTATCGTTCTGGTACCGTCGAGGGTCCGCGATGCTCCTCAGAACCGGCGCGGCAATTGTAGTGCTATCGGTCCTGCCCACAGCGGTGCTTGCCCATGGCGGCGGCACCGACGCCAGCGGCTGTCACACCAACCGCAAGACCGGTGAGTATCACTGCCACCGCCCCAAAGTCGGCGGCTCGCCGGCTCCGCGAGCGGTTCCGGCCCAGGGCGTCACCGGCGGCGGCGCTGTCTACTTCCCAAACTGCGCGTCCGCCCGCGCCGCTGGCGCTGCACCCCTCTACCGCGGCCGGCCAGGCTATCGGCCGGCGCTTGACCGCGATGGCGATGGCGTGGCCTGCGAATGACCCTTGGCATCGACCCTGGAGAGCTGGACCGCGTTCACCGCTCAAGGATGACGCCCAAGGCGATCGCTGGACGCTGCATTATGGTCGTCTTGCTGATCGCCCTCTTCAGCGGCATCGTGGTCGTTATGGCCCAATGAAGGGTCGCCTCCCTCAATGAGTGTTGGGCCATGCCGATGCTTCGCGCCGTTGTTCTTGTTTGCGCTCTGACGCTGGCTGGCTGCGCGGCCCAACCTCTCTCCTCTTCCCACCCTCGACATGGCGAGCTTCGGATCGTCAGTTGGAACATGGAGCACCTGGCCGAACGTGACGGAACGGGCTGCCGGCCCAGGTCGCAGGCCGACTACGAAGCGATGCGGGCCTTCGCCGAGACGCTCGATGCGGACGTCGTCGCGTTCCAGGAGGTGGAGAGCATCGCTGCAGCCCAGCGCGTCTTCCCCCCGGCCCGCTATGACATCGTCATCGAGGCGCGAACGGGCGTTCGATCCGGTCCCTGCCGGGGCAAAGAAGGACTGTTCATCGGGCCCCAGCGCACTGGCTTTGCAATCCGTAAGGGGCAGCAGTTGAAGCGCCATCCGGACTTCACCGCCTTGCAGGTTGGCGACGGCGATCTTCGCAGTGGCGTCGACATCACGCTCTGGCCTCGGAGCGGTAGACCCATCCGCCTTCTCTCGGTTCACATGAAGTCGGGCTGTTCCAGCGGGTCAAGCAACGAGGCCTGCCCTGTCTTCTTCGGCCAGCTTCCGGTGCTGGAAGGTTGGATCGACGCTCGCGCTGCGGAGGCGGTTCGCTTCGCTGTGGTGGGTGATTTCAATCGGCGCTTCGTGAAGACCGACGATGTCGCTTGGCTCGAACTAGACGACAGTTTGCCAGCAAATGCTGACCTCACCCTGGCGTCAGGCAACCGCAGCGCGGCCTGTGATCCGCGCTACAGCGACTTCATCGACTACGTTGTGCTCGACAAGCGCGCGGCCGGGGACCTTCGGGGCTTTGATGAGGTTCGCTATCCGGGCGAGCGCCTGAGCGACCATTGCCCAGTGTTGGCGGTGCTGGAGAAGTAGATTGCCAAAGCCGACCTACGATCCTGCAGAGACCAGGCTCATCGCCGCCAGAGTCGCGATCATGAGGACCGATCCGGCGCTTGGTGACGTGCTCTGCCGCTACGTGTTTGAGGAAGGCTTCAACGTCGTGACGCTGGCGAGGAGCGGGAGCCGCATCGTCTATCGCCGGTCGTGGGTGAGAAACGCTACGGACGTCGAGCTGGAGCTGTTCTTGGTGGGTGTCGCAAAGCGCGCACCTCGGTAGGCTGTGCGGGACAAAGCGAACCCAGTCGCAGAAGCGAAGTTGACGCGTATCATCCGCGCCTAAGGCGCATTCCGGGAAACAGACATCCAGAATTGCCGCTTAGACTCAAAAACGGGCGTCCGACAAAGCCGTTGGGCGACTTGGGCCCACATCGCGCGAGGCCATCACACACGCGCTGTCCAGGTTATACTTAGAAGGTCGATTTTCGCCGTGGGCGGCCCCGCGCCGGTGCGGGGCGCTACCGTGGCGGCCGACGCTGCGACGGGCCTGGGCGGCCTTCTGAGGGGCTCAGTTTGGCCAGGTTTTGGGGGCGGGCCCTAGTTTTGGAGTTTGTCATCGTGCCGAGCGTCGCCGAAGGTTAGTTTTCCCGAAGCGGGTCGCCGACCCTGGCCCGCAAGCCACGCCGACATCGCCCGGCGCAGGCGGCCTAAGTATCGCCGTCCTGCTCAACCGCGACCGAAGCGGCGCCCCCTAGCGCCTCGTATCGCCGCTCAGCGAGCCACTGCAGCCGCTTCGCCTGGGTCTGTAACACCCGGCGTAGGCCGCCCTGGACCTTCCGTTCTGAGATCACCTGGGCCAGCCGCGAGATGATCAAGGCGCGCCGGGCGATGCGGAAGTCAGGGTGAGAGCGCAGCTCGAACACGCGCGGCGAAACAATCCGTCCCCGGCATGAGGGCGGGGCGGTCACCGCGGTCGTTCCAGGGGGCGGGTCCTTTTCGTTCAAGATCGCCTTGAACTTCGACCGCTCAACCGACTGATCCGTGATCAGCCGCTCAAGAGCGTCGAGGTGCTGCTTGGCGGCCGCATCCTTGCCCGGGGTGTGCTGGAACTCTGGCAGCGGCCAGACCTCGATCTCGTAGACCTCGAACGGGTCCAGCACCGACATGGCCACCGCATCGGTGCGTTGATTGGTCAGGTGTCGGCGGATGCGGCTTCGCAGCATCTCGTTGGTCTGGCCGACATAGATCGGCTCGCCGTCGTAGTCGAAGAAGGCGTAGACGCCCCAGCGGTAGTTGCCGACCCGCACCGTCTCGCCCGATGGGTCCTGAACCAGGCTGTCCAAGAAGGCCGCCAGATTGGTGCGCAGGTCTTCGGTCTCGAAGGGCGGGACGTTGATGTCGTCTGGTCGTTTCGCCGGGTCTGACATGGTCGGCTCACGCAGCCTGCTGCTTGGCTTGAGCGGCGCCGAGGAGGGGCTCGAAGATGTGCTGGGCGAGGTGCCGGACGACCGGGACGGCGACCCCATCGCCAGTAAGGTGGTAGGCCTCGTTGTAGCGGGCCGGCAGAACGTAGTCGTCGGCCAGACCCATCAGCCGCGCCGTTTCTCGGGCGGAAATCAGCCGGGAGCGAACGCGGTTGCCCTCGACCACCAGGATCACCTGACGGCTTGATCCGCCGGCCGGCGTGCGCAAACAGCCCGCCACATCATCGAACCGCACCTCGGCCCTCTGGGCCTTGCCCCTCGCTCCATCTGGCCGTGTCCGCTTGTAGACCGTGCCGACGATCTTTCGCCCCGCCCGCCGCGCTTCCTCGACCTTGGCTAGGTTCACCGGCGACATCATGTCGAGCAACTTTTTGGTCTCGGCCTGGCTGTGCCAGGAGACGCTGTCTGGATCGTCTTCAATCAGGTCGGCGAATGCCGCAGCGCGCTTCTCCGGGGTTGGAAGCGACCACCAGACCAGATCGCGGCGCACGCCGCCTGGAAGGCCTTCCACGGCCCTGCGAAGCGCCGACGTATGGAAAGGTGCCATCGGTCCAGCAGACATGAGTGCGGGCGGGATATCTACGCCGCCTTGGACGCCGATAACGAACAGGCGGGGCCTCGACTGCGGAACGAAGAGGTCGGCGTTGATAACCAGCGCGCCGAACCGGTATCCGGCTTCAGCAAAGGTCCGGCAGATGGCTTGAAAGTCCTGGCCCTGGTGCGAGGTCAGGGTGCCGCACACGTTTTCGACGGCGACCACGCGCGGACCACGGCCCTCGCGGATCAGGCCTTCGACGATTCCCCAAAAGGGATAGAAGGTGCCGGACCGCTCGCCCTTCAGGCCGGCCCCGTTTCCCGCCAGTGAGAGGTCCTGGCAGGGGAACGACCCCCAGACCAAGTCGGGGTGGCCCGGCATCTGGCCGGTGCTGAGCAGGCGGATATCGCCGATGGCGAGCTCGCCCCCGCTACCCCAGTTGGCCTCATAGGTTTGACCCTTGCGGGGGTCGAAGTCGTTGGCGAACAAGCAGGTCCACTCTTCGCCCAGGCCGGCCCGCGCCATCCCACCGCCCGCAAAGAATTCGAAAAACGTAGGCATGTGGGCGGAACGGGTCTCGGGCGGATGGGCGATAGGCTCGTCAGGTTGGCGCCCCACCGGCGCGCCGTCCACAGCGGCTCGCTGCGGGTTGTTGCTGACGTTGGTTTCGTGCCCCCTTGGCGGGTCTGATGCAACACGCTGGGTAGCGGTCGAGAGCCGCCCTGGAGGCTCGATTTGGCCCGCGATGCCCGCATCACCCGAAAATAGACCCCGGACCGCCAGGCTTGCCGCAGGGCGGGCGGGCATGGCCTGGGGTGGTTGGGTAGCCGGCACCTGCGGCGAGGGGCCTGGTGGGCCTTTTGCGGCGGTCAGCGCGGGGGTGTTTTGGCCCGGCGGCCCGGTCGTGATGCCCTTCCACACGCCCGGCCGTCGCTGAGGCTCCGATTCGCCTGGCCAGGGCCAGGCGCGCCCCGCGCAAGGCCGTCGTCGGTGAGCAGCATGAACCCGGTCGTCGGCATCGACATTTATGGCGGTGCTCGCGGCTTGAGCATCAAGTCAAATTGTCGGGGTGGGGCGGATGACCGTGGGACTGGGCCCCTAGCAAAAGGTGACCGGCCGCATCGGGCCCGGTCCGCAAAGAGAGCAGGAATAGAATTCGCCGCCTTCAGCGCTTCAGCAGGGTGGCCAGCCGGGGCTGTTAAAATGCCCCGGCTGGTACTCCTCTTTCTTTCATCTAACATCTGGAAAGGCTGAAGTTGCTGAAGGCAGCTACGTTAGATGACATCCTCGGGTCGCTGTCCGGTCGAATTATCGTCCGGCAGAAGTGCGATGCCCACGTACTCGTAGGGCCGGTCTGACCCGGTCCGTACTTGAACACGCTTCATGGCCGGCACGGCAGATGCCAACTGGCGTCCGAAGGATGGGCGCGCCAGCGGGTACTTGATGCCCTGGCGGGCGGCCCACAGCGAGTAGGCGTCGAAGACATCGCCGCAGGAGGCGCGGGCGGCTGGATCGACGACGCATCGTTGCCGGACGAAGGCCAACACATGCGCGCTGGACTCTTCGAGCTGGCGCAGGACGTCGTGCGAGCTTTCCGGGATCGTAAACCCCCGCTTTTCCTTCATGCGTCTCCAGCCCTGGATTGCCCAATGCAGAATGCCCGCGCGCTCCTTTGCGATTTTGCTCCCCAGGTCGGGGTCAGGGGCCCCGGCAAACGAGCGGGTGAACCACACCGGGATGAACCGGCGGGCGATTGCCCCGGACTCATCCTTCAGCTGAGGCAGCACGTTCGTAACGATGATGAACTTTAGGACCGGGCGGCCAACCCAGGCTGCGATGTTCTTGCGAGCGATGCGGATCTTGTCGTTGCCGCTGATCGAAAGAAGTGTCTCGACAGGCCGGGCCGTATCGGCCCGCCCAAGGCGCGCGTCAGGTACGATGACGAGCAACTTGCCGATCGTCTCCTGCATCCCAAAGGTCGTTCCTAGGTCATGCATCGACATCGAGGTCACGTTGTCATCACCGACGATGTCCTGGAGCGCGTTTATCAAGGTTCCCTTCCCGCCGCGACTCTCGCCGTAAAATAGAAATAGTTTCTGTTGCGAGTTATCCGGCAGTAAGCAGTAGCCGAAGATCTCCTGGACCAGGTCAATCACCGCCGGGTCGTCGCTCCAGAGTTCGTCCAGGAAGCGTAGGAACCTCGCGGGTTCAGGCGGCGCTGGGTCGTAGTCGAAGCCGAGGGCCGCCGTGCAGAAGTAGGCGGGCGTTGGCTCACGAAACACCATCGACTGCACATGCAGCAGGCCATTCGGGAAGGAAATTAGCTCGTTCGCCGGGACATCGTTCGGCGAACGCCAGAATGGCGGTGACCGATCGTTACCCTCAAGGACCAGAGCCTTTAAGGCGTCAATCAGCGCGACCGCGTCCCTTTCCTTCGGGTTAAACGGGATTGATTTGCCAGTCTTTGGGTCGGCCTGATTGCAGCCGTCAAGGTAGTGGTAGGCGGCCTGTTTCAGGGCGTCATTTTCAAAGGCCGCATACCTCCCTGCAGACCAACGATAGAATTGCCCCTGATAGTAGGCCAGGGTTGTTCCGCCCGGCCCCGTATAGAGGTCTTCAAGAAACCGCCGGGCGGTCTTCAGCGGTGAGGCCCGGTCGATGACCGAGCATTTTCGCCGGGTCTCTTTGGCTTTGAGACTCGGGACCCATCCGGCCTCGTCAGCCATGAAGAAAATCGAGCGAACCCCGATCTTGCCATTCGGCTCCAGGCGATCCCACTTCCGGGCGATTTCATCAAAGCCGGGATACTTTTCGCTGTTCGCTGACCAGTTGTCGAAGAGCTCCAGCGCCGCGTCGTCAAATTCGAGCTTTAGCGCCATGGCCACCTTCACCCAGGTTGCATAGTCATCAGCGTCGACGTGCCGCAGAGCTTCACCACATGCCGATAGAAGCGCAGGATCTGGAGTCCCGGTCTCAGTCTTGGTGTCCGGAGTTCCAGCCGGCTCCGGTCGGTCTTTGGGGATGGGGCCGTTCTGGAGCGAACTCCAATCCGGCGGTTCGAAACTCTCCAGCGGCACGACCTGACCAGTTTCGAAATCGACCGGTGCTGACGCCCTGGAGAACGGCAACGAGATCAGGCTGCCGAAACCCCCGCTGGCGTCGTCCTGCTTGGGAACCAACTCGACCTGGCCCTTTGCTAGGCCGCCGGTCCCCTCAGTGAAGCCGCAATCCTGGATCGTTCGGACCAATAGTCGGCGAACGTCCGCTGCTTCCTGGTTATCTCGCCACAGCATGATGATGTGGAATCCGGCTCCTCCACCAGACCGAACGGCGTAGTGCTGAATTCCCCGGCTCTTCAATGCTGCGGAAAGTCGTTGGCCGCAGCCAAGCGTTGCCGGCGTCATTGCCTCTCCGCTGTGATCATCCCCGTCCAGGACGGCCAAGCGCGTCTTTGTGCCTCGAAGAGGGTACACACTAACTGGTTTGGCCTCGGCCAGGTGCTGAGCCAGGACCTGGTCGGTGATGGGCCATTCCTTCTTGAAATACTGGAACTTGCCATTCCGGCGAGTTCCGACCGCGTGGGCGTCGAGGCGAGCGTGGTCCGCAATGAACCTTAGGGAGGCGCTGAGCGCCTCCCTGTTGGCTGTAATGTTGGTCATCTTAGAGTCCGTCCGCGAACGTGAAGCCTTTGAGTCGGCGGTCGTCGATCCAGCGCTCGATCGCCTCTGGCTCGTAGCGCACGGCACGGGCAAACTTAATGTAGTCAGGTCCCTCGCCTTCCCAGCGTGCTCGCTGAAGCCAGTGGCGGGATACGCCCAGAAGCAGGGCAACCTCCTCCTCACGGAGGAGTGGTTGGATGCCGAGATTGGTTGAAGTTGGTTTGGCCATGTGAGGCTCCACGTGTTGCTGAAGCCCTCACCAGGCGACAAATCGCCGGCGATCTCTCGGAGTGAAAAGGCCGCCTATTTTCCTTCAATGGCCCGTTTGGGAGAGGCCGCGTTGGCCGGCGCTCTCATGGTGGCGGCGCAGGCCATGCCAAGTTCCATACAGTCGATCTTCACTTCCAAAAACGGCGCTACCGCGCGTTCGACATCGTAGAAGGCCTCAAGCATGGCCTCCTCCTCGGCGTGAAATCCGCGAAGATGGACAAAGCTGAGGTAGTCGATGACCTCCGGGTCTCCCAGCTTGGCCGCGATGCGGGTTGCGAATGCGCCATCGTAGCTATCTGTAGCCTTGTCGGGTCTAGCGCCACCACGTGAGGCTTCCCGAGCGGACAAGTCCGGATGCTCTGTTTGGCGCAACTCAGGGTACACTACTTCGACTGCCTTTTCGGCGACTGACCGAACGTGATTGCGGGATCTGGCGATCAAGGTCTCAAGATCGTCCGCTTCTGGTCTGCCAGCCGGCGGCTCAATTCCAAAAACCAGGCGGACACCCTCCCGAATTCGGTATGCCGTGGTTTGCCAGGCGCTCCACCCCTTCCTCGTTGCTAGCGCTCGTGTTGCCTTGTCGGGCGGACAAGCGAGGATGAACATGGCGAGGAACCGCTCCTGAAAAGTCGGGAGTTTCGGGCTAACCGGTAAAGGTGCGGGCTCTTCAAGCAGCTCGGTCCGATAGCGAGTTTCGTGCATTGATCAGGCTTTCGATTCTGGCGGCTATTTTCTCCACGGGCGCACGCAGGCGGTCCGTGCTGATGACGATGTAGCCGCCGGTAACATCGCCAGAAGTTCGGTGGTTCAGGAGTCGCTTGAGGGTGTAGGCGGGGATGTCCTGGCTCTCGGCGATGGTGATGAAGGTCCGCCGCAGGTCATGGACCGTGAAGGAGACGCCGGAGGCCTTGGCCACCCGGGTTGTCGCCGACTTCGGTTCCTCGATGTGTCCGCTCTTCCCGGGACTAGGAAACACCCACGGCGAGGCCGAGGCGGCCAACTGCCGGCGGCGAAGAAGTCGCAACAGAAACGACGATAGCGGCAGCACCAGAGGGTCGCCGTTCTTGGTCCGGGGCACGGTCAAGGTGGCACCGGCCAGGTCGACAAACTCCCAGCGAAGGTTGGCGATCTCCGCCCGACGCATCCCGGTGAACAGAGCGACCAACAGGAAGTCCCGAACCCGTTCATCTTGGGCCAGGACAGCCTGGTACCAGCGGGGAAGCGCGGCCTCGTCGATGGATGTCCGTCTGCGGGTCTCGGAGGTCCAGGCGCGCGCCTGCGACAGGATTTCCACCGGGTTCGAAGGAAGCTCCCCCACCACGGCCGAGGTGTGATTGTAGATCGACCGCAGGTGCCGCATCACGTTGTTGGCGGTGATCTCGCCACGCTCCTCGCCGATCTTCCGATGGCGCGCCATGACCATCTGCCGGGTGATCTCGCTGATCGGCCTGCGCTGCCAATCGGCCAGGTAAACGTCGATGGTCCGGCGATAGTTTGGGACGGTGTTCGGTGACAGCTTCGGCTTATCGGCGAAGAAGCCGTCGAAGGCCTCCTTCAGCGTGATGGACTTCGCGGCCGTGGCCTTGCGGGCGGCGTTTGGATTGATCCCCTCCGCCATCTGACCGAGCAGGCCTAGGGCAGCTCTCCGCGCATGTTCTGGCCGGCATACCGGGAACCGGCCGATGGTGACCCTTACCGTCCGCCGGCTGACCATCGCCTCGCAGAAAAACGCCTTTGATCGGCGTCCGACGCGCAGCCCAAACCCACGCAAATGGTCGTCGTAATAGAAGACCTGCCCGGCTTCCGGGTGAGGAATATCTTGCACAACGCGCTTGGTAAGATGGGCTATCGGCACGGCGGGTTCCTCGCCGATTTTGATAGCCAACGTAAGCTCAGTTTTGCAAGCGAATTATCTAACCAATTCAGATGGTTGGGGGTGTAACTAAATGTACTTTCTGGGCCCCTGGCCCCTAGGATTCTGGGCCGCCACCCCCTCACGTCTCGGGGGTGGCCGCTCGTCGATCTAGGGGGTGCTTGCGGGTCAATTCAGGGGTGCCCACCGAGCGCTTCAGACTGCCCCCGGAGGGGTCTGAGATCACGAAAGTGGGGGCTGCTGAATTGTCACTCGGGCCGCCCTGACACCCTGCGCGAAGGGGTGCCATTCGAGGATGGCGGGGGGCTCTCGCAGTTCATTTCGGGGGCTCGTTCCTAGCGCCTGGATCACCCCCGCCCTGCGCAATCGGCGGACCGGCCGAGGTCGGCGAACTGCCACTCTGGCCCCCCGCCGCCGCCACTTACCAATCCGCCAAGAGGAGCCTTACGGCGGTGAAGGCCAATCGTCGCTAGCGGCAGCGTTCGAAAACAGCCCTCGGTCGACCTGGACCCACATTGCCAGAGGCCACCGTCTTACCCCCTGGGCAACGAGTCCTGTCGCAGTTGGGGCAACTCATAGAGCGCGGGCTCAATGTGATGTGCTGCTGCCCCGCCTGGTCGCCCCCTGGGAATCTCCCATCACCGGGCGTCGGCAGCTTGAGCCCGATGAATGGTGGAGCGCCCTCACGGAAACTCACGGTCACGCAGCCCAAATTGGCCCCGGCCCTTCTGGCCTCGGGTCTAGAGCCCCTGGACCCGACCGGTGTTGCCCGGCTCGATATTTCGGGGCGATGTATCGCTCCATCACAGACAGTCAGTACCCGCTGATGGTGGCGCTGCGTGGCGGCTGCCGGCTATGACGAAATGGACGCTGAAGCAGGGGTCGGCAAGGCGACGGGGATCCAGAGGTAGCGGAACAGCCCGGCCCTGCTGTCGTCTATGCGGTGGTAATCCTGCCACGTCAGCGCATACCGACCTTTGATTTCTAAGCTCGCTTCGCGGCTGTTCGTTGTCCCCGGCTTCGCCTGTTCGCCCCACGCGAGAGCCCCGGTTAGCTCGCGAAGATGCGACAGATTGAACGCCGCATCTATGGTGTCCGCGCGAGCGCGTTCTTGCCAATAGGTCGGATCGTTTGTGAGGACCAGAACGCCAGCACCACAATTGGTAGCCTCGGAATAGGCTTCCATACGTGTCACGTCTTTGCACACGTCGTAACGTCGCTGGTCTTGCGCCCCGTGCTGCCTCAGCGTGATCGGCTCGCCGTCGAGTGTCGTGAAGAAGCTCTTGCTCAGATACTTGAGTTCCAGAGCGAACCGGGTTTCGCCGATCACGATAAGATCAATCGCGCCGCGCGCGGGGGCCGTGAGAGGCCATTCCAGCCTGACACTGAGGCCTGGGTCACTCATTCGAATCTCGTAGGCAAGCTCGTGCTGGAAATCGGCTTCGGAGCAGAACACCGGCCGACGCCGCGCGAGGCTAGCCATCAGTTCGTCAATGGCTATCACGGCCGTCTCCATCCTCATGCAACACCGCGGGGGCACCCTTTCGGCGAGTTTGTAACAAGAAGCCATTGTCAGAGTTGGGGCGACTTTCCCCGTTGGCGTCGCGCCGGACAGCGGACCTTCGAGCGCAGGGCCCCAAAGCAGACCCGCTCAATGTCGCCTTGGGGTGGACAGCGGAAGTTGGCGAGCGTCACGACCCTTGCCGTACGTCTCAGACTCGGACGCTGACGTCCGCCATCCACACCAAAGTTCCATTGTCGGAAATCACACCGACATTTCGCCGCCTGCCTTCAGGGCGCTGACGACCCCTTCTGCCAGGACGCCATCAACCGCCGACTTGCGCCCCTCATAAAACTGACTACACTCATATCTGATCATTGTCAGATACCTGCCGCGTACCGGCACTCCGACATTCGACCACAGGCAACAAGGCATCCCGCGATCAGACGGGACAGGGAGGAAACGATGACGGCGCGCACGGGACAGCAGTACCTG
>Ga0209066_10002884_pt1 | contig 20258 bp, 11 predicted proteins | sample All_14_2_FD_187198 | JGI IMG/M metagenome (GOLD analysis project Ga0209066, IMG submission 187198) | Freshwater microbial communities in response to fracking from Pennsylvania, USA - Allegheny Zone_MetaG_DW_15 (SPAdes) (version 2) ... | reverse complement strand
GGTGACCGAAGCGCAGATCAAGGAGACCTTCGAGCGCATGGCCGCCGTGGTGGACGCCCAAAACGCCGGCGACCCGCTGTACCAGCCCATGGCCGGCCACTTCGACACCAGCATGGCCTACCAGGCTGCGTGTGACCTGGTGTTCAAAGGCCTGGCCCAGCCGAGCGGCTACACCGAGCCGCTGCTGCATGCTTGGCGGTTGAAGGTAAAAGCAGCAGCCTGATCCCCGCATTCACTCCCTCTCCCTCTGGGAGAGGGCTGGGGTGAGGGCTCCCCGCGAACCCATTCCTCGCCCATGAAAAAACGGCACCTTTGGGTGCCGTTTTTTCATGGGCAGTTGGCCGCTGATTTTGCTTAAAATTTAGGCAACTAGATAATGAACTTCATCGCAAGCCATTGTTTTAAAAAGATTTTTCTGGTTTTTGACTTTCATTATCCAAGCCGAAAAATAATGAAACAGCTCATTGAAGCTTGGTTTCAAACCGAGCAAAGCTGTCAGAGCGGCGCAGCCGCCTCCAGTCCACGGCAGCGGCCTTCAGCACCATGACCCCGTGAACATAGTCTTCGTACCTTCTCCCTTTTGCAGCTTGGAAATGGTTGTTCATCACGGCCTTAGGGTTGGGCACCCGATCAGGCTTTTTGACCTGCTTCGCTTTGTAGGCGCGCACATCGGTCGAAAGAAACGCACTGATGGCTTGGTCGCAGGCCAACAACCAGCTTTCCAACTCTTGCTCCACACAGACCAAAAAGACAGGGGCGTTTTGCAACCCCGCTTTCGCCAGCCCATCGAGCAAGGTCTGACGTTCTTTGGCACGGCAAGGTTTTTCATTTTTGTCTGGCCATGCAGGACGCAAGTCCCACACGATCAAGACCCGATCACAGCCCTCGTCCAGCAGCTTCTTCACCACACTGGGCGCCTCTTCCAGCAACCGGAGCTTGTTGTCCAACGTACGCGAGATGATGCGCTCGCCCGGTTTCAACTGACCAGCCAGGTATTCACACACCTGCTTGTCAGCGCCCTGTGGCCCGCATTCAAAAACAAAGCCGATGGTCATGCGCTCAACCCCGTCAAACTGCCCATGGTGTAGAGCTTGCCCGGCGCAAACTCTTGCGCCCACTTGCGCAAGTTGGCATGGTCAGCAGGCCTGACAAACCGAGGATGCCCCTCGGCATCGCGCTCGACCACCACCAAGTGCTCCAGCGTCAACAAATCCAACAGATAGGGCGAATGCGTGGTGACGATGACCTGGGTGACACCCGACAGCACCGCACTGCGAATTTCTTCAACGATCAAATGAATGCTACGCGGGTCCAGCCCGTTTTCAATCTCCTCCACCACGATCAATGGTGGCGGGTTGGGGTGGCGCAGCAAGGCCAACAGCGCCAGCATGCGCAGCGTGCCAGTGGAGAGTAACCAGCCAGGCACCTTGTACGTGTCTTCGCTCAACTGCAACCAGGCCTTGCGCTCGATTTCTGACGAAGTCAGCGCGGGCTGAATGTCTTTGGCATAAGGCAACACATAGGCCATGGTTTCGACGATGCCGTTGAAGGCGTTGGGGCTCAGGCGGCGCAGGTCCAGCAGAAAGTCGGCCACATTCGACCCGTCACTGGCCAGCCGCACCTTGTCTTGGGTGCGTTGCTGCGGAACCGGCAAGCCCATGCGCTCGGGGCTCAGGGTCAAAAACTGCCAGTCCAACACCTCCATGGCCAGCACGGTGTGGACCATGGTCGCAGATGTGCCCAGAATCGAGCGCCCAGCGCCATAGGACATCAAGGCACCGACCTCGTCGCGCTCCGTGAAGTCCCCGGCCAGGTCGGTGATACGCTCCGACGCAATGAACATGCGGTTGGCCGCCGGATCGTTGTTCACCGTCATGGCCAGGCGCTGCACCTTGCGCGGGCTGTTCCCCAGCGCCATCTCCCACGAAATGGGGTTGACCACTTCGCCCATGCGCTCTTTGGCCTCCTGCCCCTTGTGCCGCACATGCTCGATGCCCAGCCAGCGCTGCATGGCCAGGTTCAGCCCGTCGCGCACGATGGCCTGGTAGGTTTCCAGTGCTTCGATCAGGCTGGACTTGCCAGCACCGTTGTTACCAATGAACGCGGTAAGCGGCCCCAGCTTCACGACCTTGCTGTCCAACACCGCCTTGAAGTTGCGAATGCGTACGCTTTGCAGGCTCATGAAATCAACCCTTTCTTTACGTCCCGCCAGGCATTGAGCGCGGCCACCTTGGCAGGCTCTGGCACCAGCGGGAAAGTTTTGAGGATGTGGGCGAATTCGTCTTCGCTCAAGCCGTACAGATGGGCGACCATGCCGTCGAGTTCGGCGCGGAGTTTGGCTCGTTCGGTGGGGTCGGAAGCGCCGTCTTTGTGGCTTTCAAGCCCACACTGCCGCGCCAGTTCGTCAAACGGCGGACTTGTGCAGACCAACCGAGCGGCCCGACTGCTGATCGCTTTCAGTTTTGGATCAGCCTCCATCAACCGGGGAACCGGCATTTGATAGAAGGTATACATCGAGATCGAAGAAGCCACCTGCTGGCGAATCAGGTAATCGAACGTCACGGAGTTGACGATGCCGAGCACATACAGCGCCACAGGGCCACTCATCGATTCCGGGCGCCCCACCATCAGCTTGTGGTTCGCAAACACCCTGGGCGGCAGCATCGAAGCGATCATCGTGCGAGCGTCGGTGCTGCGCGCGATTTCCCGGAAAGCGAACCGGGCGCTTTCGTAACCAAGCTTCTCCGTTGCGGCTGCTTTGTTTCTCGCCCCCAAGATGCTGCCCCGCCCCGCCGACTCTTCAATCCAGTACTTCGGCGGCACCTGTTCTGAAGCGAACTGGTGAATCATCCTGCCTTCATACAAGGGGAGCCGGTTTACTGCCGGCTCCGTGTGGAAGAGCTTGCTGTCGTTGGTCATGTGAAACTCGTTGGTGAGCTTCAGATTCCAAACATCCTCCCGCTTTTCGCCCAACGCCGGAAACGCCAGCATCTTGTTCACGATGCTCACGTCGGTGGCGCTGCGGAACTCCAGCACCGATCGGGTTTCGGCATTCATGGCGCCGAGCATCGCGGCCGAGAGTTCGATGAAGTTGTCAGCGTTCTCCACGAAGCTGATGAAGTCTTCCGCCTTGATGGCTTCGCGCGGGTTGATGCGGAAGGTGGCGCGGAGTTTCTCGGTGGTGCCGCCTTTGGTGAAGTTCAAGAACAGCAAGCCAAACGAGTGGTGTACTTCTTCAAAAATGAATTTCTCGTTGGAGAGGGAAATCAGGGAGTCCACCTGCGTGTGGTCAAACAACATGTTGCGCAGGCCGGTAGCGCCCAAATCCTTGTAAATGCCGTTGGGTATCACGATGCCGCAATGCCCGCCGTCGCGCAGCAAGGCGAAACACCGTTCGGTGAACAACTTGTAGAGATTGATGTCGGAGCCGGTCTTTTTTCCCGCCACCACGGCGGACTGGTAACGGTACTCAGCAGCGCTGCGGAAGTACGCGCTCATGTGCGGGAAGCGGCTCTGGTAATCGAGCCAGCCTTTGCGGATGTTTTTGTCCTTCAGCAAGCTGGCCTGCTCAGCCTCGAACGCCTTGATGGACATGTTCTTCTTGCTGATGTTCTCGGAGTACGGCGCAAAGAACTCTTTGGCTTGTGGCTTGAATCCTTCCCACGGCGGGTTGGCCAGGATCACGTCAAAACCCCCGCGCCGCTGCACGATGTCGTCAAACACATAGCCCCAATGGAAAGGGGTTTGGGCGTCGATGTCCTCACGCTTCATGGCCCGCTTCTTGGGCTTGCCAAGGTCGTGGGCGGCAGCGTCCCAGGTAGCCTCTTCGTACTTGATATTCAAGCCAGCGAACTGGTCGTGCACCAGCTCGTTCAAAACGCCGTTGGCTTCCCGCATGGCGGCGTCGATGTCGTCCCTCAGAACGCGCAGGTCGGTGTCGCGCCCCACGGTATCGGCAGCGTGGCGGTAAGTGTCGAGTTTGCGGTTCTTTTCCTCCACCAGTTCTCGGAAACTCTTGCGGAACATGTCGCCGTGGCGGTACTTGGCGTCGAATTCGTGTTCATCCACCCGCATCAGCCCCACCAGCGAATTGCCCGGCAGGATGTTGAAGTCGATGTTGGGCAGGGGCTCCAGGTCTTGCACCCGCCGCACGCTGGACACCATGGACAGAAAGAGGCGGAGCTTGGCGATTTCGCACGCCTCTTCCATGATGTCCACGCCGTGCAGGTTGTCGGTGACGATGCGGCGCTTGATGTAGTAGCCCACGCTGGGGTGGTCTTTCTGGATGCCGGTCAACCACGTTTTCAGCTCGGTGCTGGCGCCCATTTCGGCGCGGCCCACCACAGCGTAATACACGTTGATGAGGCACTTGAGCGCAGCCACCAAAAACGCGCCCGAACCCACGGCCGGGTCGAGGATGGTGATGCTGGGCAGCACTTCGCCCACCAGCTTCAAGGCGGTGCGCGCGTCCATCTTGGCCAGCAGGTCGGGCACGCTGTCGAACTTCACCTCTTTCAACCCCAGCTCGGGCATGGCGGGCTCGTGAATGCGCTCCAGAATCAGCTTGTGGATGCTGCGCTCAGCCAGGTAGCCGGTGATTTCGGGCCGGGTGTAGTAGGCGCCAAAGGCCTTCTGGTTGATGTATTTCTCAAAGATGTAGCCCAGCACGTCGGGGTTGATCTCGTCGGCATTGCCGCCGGGCGTGTCGTCTAGGTGCCAGGAGAAGCTGGCAAAGAGGTTGAAGACGCCTTCAAACGCGGCATCGGCCACGCGCAGGGTGGTGCCCACGCGCGGGGTGTGGTTGGCGTCCAGCTCCAGCTTGTGGTGCAGGAACAGGCCACCGTTGAGGTAGGGCACCTGGCCGGTGAGTGCCTTGGCTGCTGGGCTGCGGTCCGCCTCGGGTTTGGCGAAGGCTTCAAAAAACAGGGCATTGAGAAACTCGCCAAAAAAGCGGTTTTGGCCGCGCTGCTGGCTCTCGGCCAGCTTGGTGCGCAGGTAGTCGGCGTTGCCGCCGTCCAGGAAGAATTTCTTCTGCATGAACCAGACGAACATGAGCCGGTTGAGCAGCACGCTGGCGTACCAGCGTTTGTCGCGTTCGTTGTCGATGCCCTGGATGTGGCTGAGCAGCTCCAGGTGCTGCTGCTGGTAGGCGTTGAAGAACTTCTTGGTGGTTTTGTCCACGTCCAGCGCGGCCTGAATGCGCCGCGCAGCTTCCAGCACGGGCAGGCGGCCAGCGGTGTCCAGTTCAGACAGTTCAACCACCATGGCCTGCAGCTTGGAGGCGAACAGATCGACCGGCTGGCCTTTGAAGTAGTCGTGCCGGCGCGAGGTGAGGCGGGGTTTGCCCGTTTCGGGGTGTTTGTCGCGCTTGACCCAGTACCACTGGCTTTGGCTGGCGCCGGTTGGCTGGTTGGTGAAGATGAGCAGGTTTTCGGCGTGGCTGTGGGCCACGTGTTTCCACACGCGCATGCGGGTGGCTTCGTCGGGCCAGCCGTCGGCGGCGGAGTGCACCACCACCTGAATAGCGACCACACCGCCCAGCTCGGCCACGGTGCGGTGGCTGTACGCAAGTTGGCCCGCTGCAAGGGCTTGGGCGGTCTGCCAGTCGCGCTCGGTGGCGGCGCGGTTCCAGCCCAGCACGTCGGTGAACAGGCGGGGAAAGTCGAATGCCTTCAGGTGCGTTTCAAAGGCGGTGAAGTCAAGTTTGGCCATCATCGACCTCTCGGCCGACTGCGGCGGTTTGCGTCATAAGTTATCAACATTTTTTACATCTGCCTTTTGAATCAAGCACTTATGGGCGTGCATTGCGTCTTAAACCGTCTTAAACCGTCTTAAACCGGTGGCTCGGCCCGCAAGGTGTAGAAAGCCGTCTTGCGCACGCCGTGCAGCACGATGTCGCCGTTTTTGACCATGCGCTCCAGCACGGCGCCCGCCTCGCGGGGTGACAGCTGACACAAGTCTGCGGCCTCGTGACGGCGGATCTGGCCGTTTTCACGCAGGTAGTTCTTGATCATCTGCACACGCTGAATGGGCTCAAATGCCGCTTGTCGCACATATTCAACCTGTTGCCCAAGGTTGCGATACACCGCCGGGCTGAGCGTGAAATAGCGACTTCTACCGCTGCCGTGCGCACGAGCCAACCCACTTTCGGCCAAGGCCTCCATCAATTTGGCGGCTTGACCTACGCCGGTTTGCAACTGACTGGCCATGTCTGAAGCACTCAAACGGCGGGCTTCTCGCAAAGCGGTCAACACCAGCAACGTTTCTACCGGGAGTGCGCTTTTTTGCCGTGCTTCTTCTTGCAGCACCATGCGCACAAACGCCAGGTCAGCGGCCTCGGTGCTGATGCTGAGTTTGACCAGGTCGGGCATGGACTGGGCGTAGTCGGGCGCGGGGCGACCAAAGCGCAGCATGTTGGTGTAGATCATGTCCACACCCCGGCCTGTGCGGTCCACCAGCCCCAGGCGTTTGAAGGCATCGGCCAACGCGGGGTTGCGTGGCCGGGGCTCCGTGGTGAGCAGGTTGGCCAGGCTCACGCCCTCCACAAAGCCACCCGGATTGCTGATGATGAGGTCGTCTTTTTGCCAGCACACGCGCACAGGGCCACGGCGGGCGTAGTCGCGGTGCACCAGGGCGTTGTTGATGGCCTCACGCAGGGCATCCACATCCACACGGGCAATGCCAATGCGAAACAGGCCTTCGTTGAACTCTTGCTCGGTGTTGACTCCGCGAGACAGCAAGTCCAGCCATTCCACTATTTCTATCAATGCGGCGCGGGAGCCTTCGTTGACCTTGACGCGGGTACCGTCCAGAACCTGAAACAGCACCTCATGGGTGGGCACCATACGGCGCAAGCTGTCGGTGCGCCCAATCAGCAACAAGCCCAACAAAGTGGGGTGCCGCGTGCCAGCACGGGTGACGGTGAGGCACAAGGCGCCTTCCAGTTGTTCATCGGTCAGGCCTACCAGCGACTTGTCACTGCGGGGGTTGTTGGCAATGACTGCGCGCAAGCGTTCGCGTTGCAACGGGTCAAAGTCGGCCACAGTGGCATCGGCCATCACTTCGGAGGACATATCGAACATCTGAAAGTCGGCCCGGCGGCTGGCGTATTCGTGTGGCAAAAAAGGCACGCACTCGGGTTGCCCATGGGCGTCCATGCGTCGGCGCTTCACCAGTCCGTCTGAACGGGCAACGATGTCGGGACTGCGCTGCACTGTGATGGCTGCCACCCGGTGTTGCTGATGCTGCTGGCTTTCTACGTGCGCTTGCAAGCTGGGGAATGTTCGGTTGGCGACCAGTGCGGCCACCGATCGGAAGTCGGCAGGGCGGGAACGGTGCAAGCCCGTGACGGTGCCGTCGTTTTCTACTCCCAGGTAAAGGGTGCCGCCTTGGGCGTTGGCCAGACCAATGAGAGCTTCAATCAAATCATCGTCGTTCAGGCAGTCGCGGTCGCTCTTGAATTCGACTTCGAGGGTTTCGGTCTTTGGGAGGCTGGGAGACTTCATGTTCACACCTCTATCAATCCCATCGAGCACACCACGCGCGGCTCCCGCAGTGCGGCGTCGTCTTCGGCGTACGTCAGCCGCCCTTCTTCGCGCAGCGATTTCAGGGCGTCGGCCAGCTCGGTGTCGTTCACGCCGCTGCGCATGAGGCGGTTGAGCAGGTCGCCCGCCGTTTCAAGCAGCGGGCGCTGGTACATGTCGTCCAGGGCGCGTTCCAGCTCTTCGTCGCGAAACAGCGTTTGCATTTGCTCGGTGGCGTAGGCCTTGAGGCGCTCGTAGGTGCGGCGGCGCGGGCTGCTGGGGCGGCCCAGGCCGCCGCCCACGGCTTTGTCTTGGCTCACCGCAAGCTGCAAGCCAGTAGCCACCAGCTCGTGGTGTTGGGTCAGACGCTGCACGGCGGGGGTATCGGGCTCGCATTCGGCTGCGCGAAGCACTGTGAATTGCGACTCGGTCACGGTTTTTCCGTTGATGCCCACCCATGCCAAGTGGTCGTTGCCCTCGGGGGATTTGACGTACACCAAGGCGCCGCCTTTTCGGGCCTCAGCACCCAGCAGGGGCAACCGCTCGGCATCCAGCGCAAAGGCTTTGGCCGAATACACCACAGGCGGGAGCGACTCCACCGCACGGGCCAGGTCAGGGTTGTCTTGGGTGGCTTGCTTCCAGATTTGCCAAGCGTAGGAGGCCAGGTCCACCTCGTCGTCGCTGTCGTCCAAGATGCCTTGTTTTTCGGTGTACAGGTCGCGGATGGTGGCGGCCTCGTCGTCTTCAAAAAAGGCTTCGTCGGTGCCCACCACTTCGGCGTTTTCTTGCAGGCGCTGGCGGATGCGCGAGCGCAGCTGAATGAGTTGCTCCACGCCATCGGCTGGCAAAAACGAGTAACAGTGAATGGTTTCGGCGCGCTGCCCAATGCGGTCCACACGGCCAGCGCGCTGTATCAGGCGAATGATGGCCCAGGGCAAGTCGAAGTTGACCACCACGTTGCTGTCTTGCAGGTTTTGGCCTTCAGACAACACGTCGGTACAGATCAACACGCGCACTTCGTCGGCTTTGCTCACGGTCTTGTTGTTGGACTTGGGGCTGAAGCGGCAGGCCAGGCTGTAGGGGTCTGCGCTGGCGCCAGAGGCCATTTCCACATGCGTGACGCCCACCTTGCGTGCTTCGCGTGCAAGGTAGCGGGCGGTGTCGGCGAACTGGGTGAAAACGAGCACTTTGTCTTTGCCGTGCGTCTGCGTGATCAGCTTGTGCAGCGCCTGCCACTTGTGGTCTTTCTCTGCCTCCCAAGCACCCTGGCTGTTCAGCAGCTCGGTGAGCGTCTGCGTATCTTGCGCCAGGTCTTCGGCCAGCTTGGCTTTGAAGAGCGTGGAGCGGACCCACTTGAAACGCTTGCGGTACTCTTTGTTGTACTGGTCGTATACCGCTTTGGCACGGGCCATGCCATCGGGCAAGCCGTCTTCTTCCGAGACTGCATCGAACATGCCGTCCAGCAAGTCTTCGGTTTCACCTTCCAGGCCTTCGGCGTCTTCGTCCACGCGCTCAATGTCGAGCAGGCCCGCGTCGAGAACGCCGATCGGCAAGTCCAGCCCGCTTTCGATGGCATACAGATAAATCTGGTTGCGCAAGACGTGCCGGTCTATCGACTGCAGAAAGGAAAAGCCGCTGGATTCCAGCCGCTTGAACAGGTTGGTGCGGCAAAAACCCATGAGCCGTTTGCCGGCCTTGCCCAGGTTGTCGATCAGCTTGCGTTCGGCGGGCGTGGCGAGCTTCTCTTCTTGCGGGTTGACGTACAAGCCCAGACCATAGCGGGGCACATGCAGGCCATTGATGTGGTCTACCACACCCGGTGAATACAGGCGGGCGTAACGGTCAGCAGGGTCGTTTTCGTCCACCGCAAAGGTGACGGACAACGGCTTGCGCAGAGGAAAGTAGCGCTTCTCGCCATCGCTGCCCGCAATGAAGCGGCGGCCGTTTGTGTCGGCCTCGGTGTAGTGTTGGAGGATGAAGCTGCGGGTGCGGCGCACCATGTACAGGCGGATCAGCTCGCGCCAGTCGTCAAACTCTTCACTCTTTTCAATGGCCAGGATGGAATGGACACGGCACTGGTGCTTGCGCTCGAACTCGGCCTCGCTGAGACCCAACTTGCGCATGTGCCGCTCGGGGCGGATGCCTATGTTGGCTTTTTCGTCGATGAACAGGCGCAGCTGTGCGGACAGGTCGTGTTTGGTTTTGTTGTAGGGCGTGGCGGTGAGCAGAATCACCTTGGCATCGCAGCTCTTGATGTAGTCGGCGATGGACTTGTACCGTCGACCCTCGCGGTTGCGCAGGTTGTGGCTTTCGTCAATCAACACCAAGCGGTAGCGTTTAAGGGCGGGCAGCTTTTTGGTGACCTGAGACACGGGCAACACCATGCCGCGCAAGCCATATTCGGTTCGGTACTGCTCCCACATGGGCTCCAGATTTTTGGGGCAGATGATGAGGGTTTCGTAACCCAGATCGTCCTCAAACATGCGGGCCAACGCGGTGGCCATCATGGTTTTGCCCAGACCCACCACGTCGCCAATCATCACGCCGCCCCTGCGGTGCAAATGCCGCGCGGCAATCTTGACGGCACTTTTCTGGAACTCGAACAGTTGGGTCTCAAACCGGGCGGGCAAACGGAATTGGCTCAATCCGGCGCGCGCCTCGGTGCTGAGGTGGTAAGCCATGTTCAGGTAAATGTGATAAGGCGCAATAGCCTCTTCCCTGGCCCAGCTGTTTTCAATGATGGTGGCGAGGTCGGCGGACACATCCAGCGCCCAGCGGTCGGCCCAGCGCTGGTCAAACCAGGCCGACAGTTTTTGGGTGCCCAAGTGGTCGAGCACATCCACATTCAACTCGCCGTGGCGCGACAGGCCAGCGAGTGTGAGGTTGCTGCTGCCCACGAACCCGGTGATGGGGTTGTTGACATCGTCGCGAAACAGCAAATACAACTTGGCGTGCAGCGGGTAGGGCAAAAACAGCTTGACCACGACCTGCCCCGCGCGCAGTTGTTTGGCCAGTCTGCGCAAACCCGCTTCGTCTTGCCCGGTGGGAATGCCCAAGGTGATTTGCTCACGCAAATGGGCTGCGAACTGGGTTTTGAGGCGGCTGGCGGTGGCGTTGTCCATGAGCCCAGGCTCTTGTGTCTGGCGGTACAACTCCCGTATGTCTTCTTGTGGTGGGCGCTGCATACCCACCAGCACACGACAAATCTGACCCTCAGCAGGAGCCCAATCGGCCATCTGTTCGTCAATCGCCTGCCAGCCACGCAAGTTGAGATAGCCAATGCAAAAGTCAGCCCGCTTGGAAACCTGCAAAGTGGCTCGAAGCGCGGTCAGCAGGTCTTGTTCGATGTTGTCAAAAATGCGGGACATTCTTTGTGAGGTTTCACGTCATGCGATCAGATGCATTGTGCCTTTGGCACCAGCCTATTTCGCCAGCCCAGCGGCGGCAGATGAAGGCGGTGTGGCCTCACACCCCAGCAACCAATGCCACGCATACCGAGCGTTGGACAGACTTCACGTTCATCCGTCTGTGCAGAGGCGGACAAAACCGCAAGAATGGGTTCAACTTGTTGGATCATTGAACCGTGCATGTCCCCACCCTCTTTGCCACGATGATGTTGACCTCCGCCGTCATGGCGGTGTCCATTGCCATCGTGGCGCGCAAAAAACACCCCGATCTCCAAGCCTGGGCGTGGGCTTTGAGCCTTCAGGTGGTGGGCTATGCGTTTCTGGTCATGCATGCCGCATTCCCCGAAACCATGCCCGAAGACTTGTCTGTCGTGCTCGGCAATAGCGCCCTGTGCGCCGCCCTGACGCTCTACGGCCACGGTCTGTACCGATTTGCCGACCAGCCACCGAACCGGCTGGCGCTGTACTTGCCGATGGCGCTGATGCTGGTGGTCAACGTGGTTTGGCGCAACGATCTGCACGGACTTTTCTGGGTCCATTCTTGGCTGTTTACAGGGCAAGTCGGCTTTTTGCTGGCGCTGCTGCGGCACTGCCACACCCCCGCCACCGAGCGCGGTGTGCTGATTTTGGGCCTGGGTGGGGCGCTGTTCATGCTGCTCATGCTGGGCCGTTTGGCTGCGGTGTTCACGGGGTGGACGAGCATTGCGGCGCTCAACGAGTCGAATGCCATGCAGGCGATCACCCTGTTGGTCTCTCTCGCCAGCACCATGATGCTGTCGGTGGGCATTTTGACCATGACGCAACAGCGGGCCGAAGCCCGGCTGGCCACCAGCGAACGGCATTACCGCCAACTGGTGGACGCCGCGACCGACGGCATTTGCATTGTGCAAGGCTGCACCATCCGCTACGCCAACCCGCGCATGCACCAATTGCTGGGCTACCGCCCCGACACCATGGCGGGCACGCCCATTCAAAGCGTGGTCAACACCGAAGACTGGCCCCTGGTGCAGCACAACCACCAGCAACGGCTGGCCGGACAGGGCGACGACCTGAAATACCCGGCCCGCATGAACACCTTGCACGCTGGGGTGCGCTGGTTTGAGATCAGCGGTGTGCGCATCGAATGGCAGGGGCACGTGGCCACGCTGAACTTTTTGACCGACATCACCGAGCGGCGCAACCAGGAAGACACCATCAAGGGCCTGGCCTACCACGACACCCTGACCCAACTGCCCAACCGCCGCCTGCTGCTGGAGCGGCTGGGCCAGGCGCAGAGCAGCAGCTTGCGCAACAGCACCTGGGCAGGGCTGGTGTTTCTCGATCTGGACCGCTTCAAAATTTTGAACGATACCCACGGCCACCGCGCGGGCGACCTGTTGCTGGTGGAGGTGGCCCGCCGCTTGGTGGCTGGCGTGCGCGGCATCGACACCGTGGCGCGCCTGGGTGGCGACGAGTTTGTGGTGCTGCTGTGCGACTTGGGCAACACCCGCGAGCAGGCCCGTGAGGCAGCACGCCATGTGACCCAGAAAATGCTGAACGCATTGGCCCAGCCCTACCACCTGATCCAGGACGAAGACCCCCGCACGGTGGTGGAACACCGGTGCACCGCCAGCGCCGGGCTGGTGCTGTTCACCGGCCACACCACAGCGGCTGAAGCCCTGCTGGAGCAGGCCGATGCCGCCATGTACACCGCCAAAAAAGCCGGCCGCAACCAGGTTTGCGTGCACACGCCAGACGCGCCAAACGCGCCAGTTGCCCACTAAACTGCAGCTTGCACTGTCACACCCCAAACAAGGACACACCGCATGCTCAGAGGACGTACCCGCATACCGTGGTGGGTTTTGGTGTGCTGGCTGGCACTGGCCCCCGCCATGGCCTGGGCGCAGTCGGTGGGCTCGCCCGTGGTGCGCGTGGGGGTGTACGACAACCCGCCCAAAATTTTCATGGGCAGCGATCAGCAGCCCACGGGTATTTTTGGCGACCTGCTGCGCGAAGTGGCCCGGCAAGAGGGCTGGACGCTGCAAGCCGTGCGCTGCGAATGGCAAGATTGTCTGGACCAGCTCCAGGCCGGCCGCATCGACCTCATGCCCGATGTGGCCCGCACGCCCGAGCGCGAAACCCTGTTCCGGTTTTTGCCCACGCCCGCCCTCCACAGCTGGTCGCAGGTGTACCGCCACCCCAGCCAGCAAGTGGCGTCCATCCTGGACCTGCAAGGCAAGCGCGTGGCCTACCTGCAAGGGTCCGTGCAGCAAGCCTTTTTTGCCAACCTGCTGGAAAACTTCAACATCCAGGCGGCCTGGGTGGCTGCCGACAGCCTGGACCAGGCCTTTGCGCTGGTGGAGCACCAGCAAGCCGATGTGGCGCTGGCCAATGTGCATTACGGCGACTGGAAAGCCACCAGCCACAGCCTGTTGGGCACACCCATCATGTTTCAGCCCGTGGCCTTGCACGTGGTCAGTGGCCTGCAAAGCAACCCCGCCTGGCTGCAAGCGGTCGATCGGCGCCTCGCGCAGTGGAAAGCCGACCCGACCTCGCCCCACCACGGCACCTTGCGCCGCTGGGGCAGCCCCGAAACACCGCACGGCATACCAACCCACATGGTCTGGGTCATGCTGGCCGGCGTGGGCGTGCTGGCGCTGCTGGCACTCACCGTGGCCTGGCTGCGCCGCGAAGTGGCCCGCAAAACCCGCGACATCCGCGCCAGCGAGGCCCGGCTCAACACCATTCTCGACAGCGTGGACGCCGCCATCTACATCAAAGGGACGGACTTTCGCTACCGCTACGTCAACCGCAAGGTGGCCCAGATCTTCGGCACCCCCGCAGACCAGGTGGTGGGCAAGCGCGACGACGACTTTTTTGACCGCCGCACCGCCGATCACATTCACCAGAATGACAGCCGGGTATTGAATGAAAAAATCCGGCTGACCTCCGAAGAGGTCAACCGCAACCTGGGCAGCGACACCGAGCAGGTGTACCTGTCGGTCAAGCTGCCGCTGCTGGACGCCAGCGGCCAGGTGTATGCGCTGTGCGGCATCTCCACCGATGTGACCGAACAGCGCCAGGCCACCGAAGAAATCCACCGCCTGGCCTACTTCGATCCGCTCACGCAACTGCCCAACCGCCGCGCGCTGCTCGACCGCATGGCGCGGGAAATGGCCCTGGCGCAACGCACCGGGCGCAATGGCGCACTGGTGTTCATTGACCTGGACCACTTCAAGGAAGTGAACGACTTGCTGGGCCATGCGGCGGGCGATGAACTGCTGCGCAGCATCGCCATCCGGCTGAGCAGCAGCCTGCGCAACACCGACACGCTGGCACGCATCGGCGGCGATGAATTTGTGCTGCTGCTGGCCGACCTGGACAGCGACCGCGACCTGGCCGCCGACCAGGCCCTGAGCACCGCGCGCAAGCTCAAAGTCTGCTTTGGGCAACCGGTACCGCTGGCCGAGCGCCCGTACACCGTGACGGCCAGCATGGGCATTGCGATGTTCACCGACGCGGCAGAAACCCCCGAAAATCTGCTGCGCTGGGCCGACATGGCCATGTACGCCGCGAAAGACGGCGGCCGCAACGAGATCCGGTTTTTCAATGCCGAGATGCAGACCCGCGCCGAAGCCCACGCCGATCTGCTGCAAGACGTGCGCCGCGCCATCCAGCACCACGAATTCATCCTGCACTACCAGCCCCAGCTCGATACCGATGGCCGGCTCTGCGGCATCGAAGCCCTGGTGCGCTGGCAACACCCCGACAAAGGGCTGGTGCAACCCGGCACCTTTATCCCGGTCATTGAAAACACCGACCTGATGGTGCCGCTGGGCCAGGACATCCTGCGCCTGGCCTGTGCCCAGTTGGCCCAGTGGCAACACCTGCCAACGCCGCAAACCCTGCAACCACCGTCCCACTGGCGGCTGGCCATCAACATCAGCGCCAAGCAGTTTCACCACGTCCACTTTGTCGAGCATGTGAAGCACGTCATCGACCAAACCCGGGCCGACCCGCACCGGATCGAACTGGAGCTGACCGAAAGCCTGCTGCTGAACAACGTGGACCACGTCATTGAAAAAATGGGCCAACTCCAGGCGCTGGGCATCGCCTTCTCGCTGGACGACTTTGGCACCGGCTACTCGTCCCTGAGCTACCTCAAGCGCCTGCCGCTGTACAAGATCAAGATCGACCAGTCGTTTGTGCGCGACCTCGACAGCAACACCAACAGCCAGGCCATCGTGCGCACCATCGTCGCCCTGAGCGACAGCCTGGAACTGAAGGTGATCGCCGAAGGCGTGGAAAACTCCGCCCAAAAAGCCCAGCTGCTGCAACTGGGCTGCCACCAGTACCAAGGCTATTTGTTCAGCCGCCCGGTGGCGGCGGCCGAACTGCAGGCGGGGTGGCTGGTGTGACCCTGCCCCTGCAATACCTGATCTTCGACGCCAGCGACGACGGCGAAGGCACCGGCACCTGGGACGCCGTGGCCAGCGTGCGCGCCGCCGACCTGCCCGCGGTGTGGGCCGAGGTGCACGCCGTGCTGGCCTGGGCACAACAGCACAGCCCCGGCCCGCGCGGCCCGCTGGACGACGGCGGCACCTGGGACGCCGACGAGCACCAGCAAACCGACGGCGACTGGACCACGGTCACGCTCACCCTCACCGGGCCTTGGGCCTGGGGCGAGGCGCTGGTGGCGCGGTGGTCGGGGGATTGACACCGTGGTCGGGGGTGTCTCAATGCCCCGCAAACAGCGCCACGTTGCCGCCCGCTGCGGTGGTGTTGATGGTCAGGGTCTGTTCGGCGCAGAAGCGCAGCAGGTAGTGCGGGCCGCCGGCCTTGGGGCCGGTGCCGCTGAGTCCTTCGCCGCCGAAGGGTTGCACGCCGACCACCGCGCCGATCATGTTGCGGTTCACGTACACATTGCCCACCCGCGCGGCGGCCGCCAGCGCCTGGGCACGGCTGTCGATGCGGGTCTGAATGCCCAGCGTGAGGCCGTAGCCCAGGGCGTTGATTTGCTGGATCACGGCCATCGGGTCGCCGCTCCAGCGCACCACCTGCAGCACCGGACCGAAGATTTCGGCTTTCACGTCGGCGATGGCCTGCACCTCGAACATCTGCGGCGGGATCAGGTTGGGCCGCGCAGCGGGCTCTGTGGCGGCGGGCAGCAGCGGCTGGGCTTGGGCGTGCAGGCGGTTGAGATGGCGCTGGATGTTGTTGAACGCCTCGGCGTCGATCACCGGACCGAGGTCGGTGGCGAGGTCGGCGGGGTTGCCGCACACCAGCTCTTTGGCCGCGCCCTGGATCATCTGAATCACGTGGTCGGCTATTGCCCCGTGCAGGCACAGCAGGCGCAGCGCCGAGCAGCGCTGGCCGGCGCTGCGAAAGGCGCTTTGCACCACCGCGTCGGCCACCTGCTCGGGCAGGGCCGTGCTGTCGACCAGCATGGCGTTGATGCCGCCGGTCTCGGCGATCAGCGGCACGATGGCGCCGTCTTGGGCGGCCAGCGCCCGCTGGATGGTTTTGGCCACGGGCGTGGAGCCGGTGAACACCACGCCCGCGATGCCCGGCTGCGCCACCAACGCCGCGCCCACGGTCTCGCCGGGGCCATGCAGCAGTTGCAGCGCATGGGCGGGCACGCCCGCAGCGTGTAAAAGTTTCACCGCTTCGAGCGCCACGGCCGGCGTTTGCTCGGCCGGTTTGGCCAGCACCGTGTTGCCGGTGGCCAGCGCAGCCGCGACCTGGCCCATGAAGATGGCGAGCGGGAAGTTCCAGGGGCTGATGCAGACCCAGGCGCCCCGGCCTTCCAGGCGCAAGGTGTTGCTTTCGCCCGTGGGGCCTGGAAGTGTCTGCGGTGCCATCACGCGCTCGGCGTCGTTCGCATAGAACCGCAGAAAGTCCACCGCCTCGCGCACCTCGGAGATGGCGTCGCCCCAGGTCTTGTGCGCTTCCTTCACCAACAGGGCGCAGAAACGCGGCAACTGCTGTTGCAGCGTGTCAGCAGCGCGGCGCAAGGTGGCTGCACGCTCGGCCACCGGTGTGTGGTTCCAGCCGGGAAAGGCAGCCATGGCACGGGCACAGGCGGCCGAGGCATCGGCGGCGGTGGCTTCGGGCACCGGCAGCACGGCGGTGCTGGCCAGTGCGGCCAGCAAGGGTTCGCGGTGGGCCAACACCGCCAAGTCCAACCCCTGGCTGTTGGGGCGCTGTGGGCCGTACAGGTCAACCGGCAGAGGCAGCGCGGGCTGGGGCTCCAACCGCAGCGGCGAGATGAGCAGTTCGTCCATGCCCACCGACTCGTCGGCCAGTTGGTGCACAAAGGACGAGTTGGCGCCGTTCTCCAGCAGGCGGCGCACCAGGTAGGCCAGCAGGTCGCGGTGCGCGCCCACCGGCGCGTAGACGCGGCAGGCCACCAGCGGATTTTTCAACACCTCGCGGTAAATGCCCTCGCCCATGCCGTGCAGGCGCTGCAGTTCAAACGGCACGCCTTGGCGGGCCGCCATCTGCAAAATGGCCGCGATGGTGCCCGCGTTGTGCGTGGCGAACTGCGGAAAAATCGCGTCGGGCGCGTCCAGCATGGCCCGCGCGCAGGCCAGGTAGCTCACGTCGGTGTGGTGCTTGTGGGTGAACACCGGGTAGGTGGGCAGGCCCAGCTCTTGGGCGCGCTTGATCTCGGCGTCCCAGTACGCGCCCTTGACCAGGCGGCACATGAACTGGATGTTGTAACGGCGGGCGAGCGCGGCCACGTGCTCGATCAGTTCCACCGCGCGGGTCTGGTAGGCCTGCATGGCCAGGCCCAGGCCGCGCCACTGCGGGCAGTGCTCGGCCACCCGCTGCGCCAGCGCCTCGAACACATCCAGCGAGAGTTCGAGCCGGTCCACCTCTTCGGCGTCGATGGTGAGGTTCAGGTTGGCTGCGGCCGCCGCGCGGCACAGCGCCCACACGCGCGGCACCAGCTCGTCCATCACGCGGGCGTGCTGCACGTCCTCAAAGCGCGGGTGCAACGCGCTGAGCTTGATGGAGATGCCGTCGTTGTGTGTGGGAGAACGGGCCGGATCGGCGGTGCGCGCAATCGCGGCAATGGCGTTTTCATAGCTCGCCAGGTAGCGCAGCGCATCCGCTTCGGTGCGTGCGCCCTCGCCCAGCATGTCGAAGCTGAAGCGCAGTTGGTCCAGCTTCTTGCGCGCTGCGGCCGCTTCTTGCATGCCCTCTTCAATCGTTTGCCCCAGCACAAACTGGCGCCCCAGCAACTGCACCGCGCGCAGCGTGGCGGCCACCACGGTTCTGGCGCCGAGCTTGGCCATCAAACCCGGCTCCTGGCCGGCGCCGGGCAAAAAGTGTTTGGACATGGCGATGGCCGTGGACGACAGGCGCGCCAGGGTGGAGTCGGCCGCACCGTCAAAGTCGGCCCGTCCCAGCTGGTCGGCGGTGAGCGCAATGGCGGTTTCTGCATCGGGTACGCGCAGCAGCGCCTCGGCCAGGCGCATCAGGGCCAGACCTTCGGCGCTGGAAATGGGGTATTCCTTGAGCAGGCTTTCCATGGCCCAAAACGGCGGCGGGTTGTTGCGCACGGCGCGCACCCAGGGCGCGGCCAGGGTGGCGGCAGCGGCCCAGTCCAGCGCGCCTTGCAGCGCGGCCAGGCGCTGGGCCACGCTGGCGGTTTCAGGGCGGTACGGCGGGGGCAGGCGGTCGGTCAGGCGGGGCATGGCGGTCTCCGAAAATCGGGGGTAGGTGGTGAATAACGAGATGGTGACCGCCTTGACAACGAATTTTTATCGGTATTTTTTGATTTAACCGGATAATTCACACCCCATGACCGACACCCCGCACGAACTCGACCGCATCGACCTGCGCATCCTGAATGTCTTGCAGGCCGACGGCCGCATCTCCAACCTGAAGCTGGCCGAAGCCGTGGCGCTCTCGCCCACCGCCGTGCTCGCGCGCACGCAGCGCCTGCAGCGCGAGGGCTACATCCTGGGTTTTGAAGCGCGGCTGAACCCGCTCAAGCTGGGCCGGGGCATGATGGTTTTTGTCGAGGTGTCGCTGGACCGCACCACACACAACGTGTTCGATGAATTCAAGGCGGCGGTGCAGGTGCACGACACCATCATGGAATGCCACATGGTGGCCGGCGGCTTTGACTACCTGCTCAAAACCCGCATGGCCGACATGGCCGCCTACCGGGCATTTGCCGGCAGTGTGTTGTGGCAACTGCCCGGCGTGCGCGAAACGCGCACCTACGCGGTGATGGAAGAGGTGAAGAACAGCACCCGGCTGCCGCTGTAGGCGTCCAGAACCGTTGTGGCTCAGGCCCGCGCCGACCGGCTGCCAAAAATGGCCCGACCCACCCGCACCAGGGTGGAGCCCGCCGCAATGGCGGCGTCCAGGTCGTCGCTCATGCCCATGGAGAGCGTATCCAACGCCAGGCCCTGCGCGTTGAGTCGGTCCAACAAGACTTTGGACTGCACAAACACCGCGCGTTGCGCCTCGAAGCCCTCCACCGGCTCGGGAATGCACATGAGCCCGCGCAGCTTCAAGTGCGGCAACTGCGCCACGGCCTCGGCCAGCGCGGGCAACTCGGCCGGAGTGACGCCCGATTTGGTGGGCCCACCGTCCACGTTCACCTGCAGGCACACCTGCAACGGCGGCAGGTCCAGCGGGCGTTGTTCGCTCAGGCGCTGGGCAATTTTGAGCCGGTCCACCGACTGCACCCAGTCAAAATGCGCCGCCACCAGGCGGGTTTTGTTGCTCTGCACCGGCCCGATGCAATGCCATTGCAGTGCGGCGTCGGGGTGCGAGGCGCGCAGGGCCAGGATTTTCTCGACCCCTTCCTGGATGTAGTTTTCACCAAACGCCCGCTGCCCAACGGCCACCGCCTGGGCCACCGCTTCGGGACCAAAGGTCTTGGAGACGGCGAGCAATGAGACCTGCGTCGCAGCGCGTCCCGCGTGGGCACAAGCCTGGTGAATACGCTCGTTCACGCCTTGGAGATTGCCTTCAATCGTCGTCATAATCGGTTCGTCAATACCAACACAGCACAGGACCCCCGGGATGGACATCACACAATTGCTGGCCTTCAGTGTCAAAAACAAAGCCTCTGACCTGCACCTCTCCGCCGGCCTGCCGCCCATGATACGGGTGCACGGCGACGTGCGACGCATCAACGTCGAGCCGCTGGACCACAAAATGGTGCACAGCATGGTGTACGACATCATGAACGACAACCAGCGCAAACACTACGAAGAGTTCCTGGAGTGCGACTTTTCGTTTGAGATCGAAGGTTTGGCGCGTTTTCGTGTCAACGCCTTCAACCACAACCGCGGCGCAGGCGCGGTGTTCCGAACCATTCCCA
>Ga0209066_10002883_pt1 | contig 20265 bp, 23 predicted proteins | sample All_14_2_FD_187198 | JGI IMG/M metagenome (GOLD analysis project Ga0209066, IMG submission 187198) | Freshwater microbial communities in response to fracking from Pennsylvania, USA - Allegheny Zone_MetaG_DW_15 (SPAdes) (version 2) ... | reverse complement strand
GTCCGGCTTCGTCTTTTGTATGGAGAGTTCTTACTTGGGCTTGTAGAGGCCGGGCCAGATGGGAGACAGGGAGCGCACGAAGGCGTCGGTGATGCCGGTCATGGCCGAGGCCACGTCGAAGCCCTCGTAGGCCATGGAGGCCGACCACATCACCGAGCCGGTCTGCACGTCCACCATGCGCGACAGCAGCGACACGTTGGCCGTGGTGCTGAGCAACTGCGAGTTGGGCAGGCCCATCACGGAGCCCTCGGAATACACGGTGCCGCCGCTGACCTGCGTCATGGTGGTGTTGCGAGGGTTGTCGGACTGGTTGACTATATAGGAGCTTTGCGGGGTGCTCTCGGCCACAGTGCCCACGAACAGGGCGTCCACGCCCAGCAGCTTGCCCAGCTGCCTGGCGGTGGCGGGGTCGAAGGAGCCGGAGTCGGCCAGGGACTGCTCGCGCAAGACGGCGTCCAGGCGCTGGCGCTCCACCACGTCGGCGCCGTGCAGCAGCAGGCTCTGGGTCATCAGGTCGGCGGCCAGTTCGCCGCTGGGGCCGTTGAAGGAGATCACGGCCACGCGCTTGACCGAGGAGAAGTCGGAGCGGGGGTTCACGGCCACCCGGGGGGCGGCGCAGGCGGCTAGCAGCAGCAGTACCGGCAGCAATAATTGTTTTTTCATGGCGTCAGCGGGCGTTGAGGTTGTTGAGGTGCTTGACCGCGGTGTCCTTGAGCTTCTGTTCCGCGGCGGTTTCCAGGCAGGCCTTCCAGGCCGCTATGGCCTTGTCCTTCAGGCCTTTTTTTTCGTAAATGAGGCCCAGCATGTAGTGGGCGATGGCCCGGCGGGGGTCCAGCCGCACGGCGCCCTCGAAGGCGGCCTGCGCGGCGTCGGCGCGGCCGAGGCGGGTATAGGTGAAGCCCAGCTTCACGTGCAGGTCCACGTTGGCCGGCTGCAGGGTCAGCGCCTGCTCCAGTTCCACGGCGGTCCTGGCCAGTTCGGCCGGGGTCTGCAGGCGGATATCCTTATCGTGGCCGGCGGGCGGCTCGGTCTGGGCGGCCAGCGGCAGGGCGCAGGCCAGCAACAGGGCGGTGAGTAAATATTTCATAATAGTCTCCTGACAGGTAGCATATAAAATACCGGAGGGCTTGTGTAGTGCCGGCCGCGAGTGGTAACATTAGCGCAAGGAGAAAGCTATGAAATTCACCTTTTCACACAATAACCTCAACGTCCTTGACCTGGAAAAAAGCCTGAAGTTCTACCGGGAGGCCCTGGGCCTGGGCGAGACCCGCCGCAAGCAGGCGGCCGACGGCAGTTTTACCCTGGTCTTCCTGGGCGACGGCGCCACCCCGCACAAGCTGGAGCTGACCTGGCTGCGCGACAGGAAGGAGAAGTATAACCTGGGCGACAACGAGATTCACCTGGCCTTTACCACCCCCGATTACGAGGCGGCGCGCGCCCTGCACAAGCGCATGGGCTGCGTCTGCTTCGAGAACGAGGCCATGGGCATCTACTTCATAGAGGACCCGGACGGCTACTGGCTGGAAATACTGCCGGAAAATAAATGAGCCGTTATGTGCTGGTCGCCCGCGTGGCGGCCGTCCTGATAGTTCTCATCGCGGCCGTCCTTCTTTACCTGGCCCGCCCCTGAGCCCTTCATGGAACGCCGCATAGTGCACGTGGACATGGACGCCTTCTTCGCGGCCATAGAGCAGCGCGATAACCCCGCGCTGGCGGGCAAGCCCGTCATCATCGGGGCCGACCCGAAGGGAGGGCGGGGCCGCGGCGTGGTGTCTACCTGCTCCTACGAGGCGCGCAAGTTCGGCGTGCGTTCGGCCATGCCCATCTCGGAGGCCTGGCGCCGCTGCCCGCGAGGCGTTTTCCTGCCCCCGGACTTCCGCAAATACGAGGAAGCCTCCGGCCTGATCCGGGCCGCCTTCTTCGAATTCACCCCCGACGTGGAACAGGTCAGTATCGACGAGGCCTTCCTCGACATTACCCGCAGCTCCCACCTCTTCGGCGGGCCGCTCGAGACCTGCCGCCGCGTCAAGGCGCGCGTGCGGGAGCTCACCGGCCTGTCCTGTTCGGTGGGCCTGGCCCCCACCAAGATGGCGGCCAAGATCGCCTCCGATCTGAAAAAGCCCGACGGCCTGGTGGAGGTGCGCGAGGCCGGCCTGCGCGCTTTCCTGGCCCCGCTGGACATCTCCAAGCTCTGGGGGCTGGGGCCGAAAACCGCGGAGCTGCTGCGCGGGCGCGGCATAAACACGGTGGGCGAACTGGACCCGCGCGAGGTGCGCGAGGACGGCGAGCCCAAGTCGGTGGGCAACGAGACCACTTTCGAGACCGACACCGGGGACGCCCGGGAGATAAAGGAATCCCTGCTGGCCCTGGCGGACAAGGTGTCCTCGCGGCTGCGCGAGGCCGGCCTCAAGGGCCGCACCATTACGCTGAAACTGAGGCTGGAAGGCTTCGAAACCTATACCAGGGCGCGCACGCTGGCGCTGTCCACCAATTACGCCGACGTCATAGCCGCCGAGGCGCTGGCGCTGTACGCCGCCTTCGACCGGGGTCGCAAGCGGGTGCGGCTGCTGGGCGTGAAGGTGTCCGGGCTGATGCCGGCCGGCGAGCGGGAGAGCCTGTTCGAGGACGAGCAGGACGGGCGGCGGGAGAAGGCCCATAAGGCCATAGAGGCCATCCGGGAGAAGTTCGGCCGCGCCTCCATCTACAGGGCCGGCGGCAAGAAAGAAATTTAGCGGTTCAGGGGCGCCAGCCCGTCAGGGCGGCCAGGTAATGCTTCCATTTGGTTTCGAGGGCGGCCGGCGAGGACGCGGCTTCCGGGGCGGAGGCGGCGTACAGCATGGCGCCGAAAAGGCTGTCCTGCAGCACCTCGGCCACTGCCGCGGGCTTGTCCTGCAGCTTGAAGAGGCCCTCGCGCGCGCCGGCCAGCAAATGCTCCACTATGCGCTCGCGGCCCCTGGCTATCATCCCTTCGAAAAGTTCGGAAAAATTCCCGCCGCGGCCGGCGAGGTAATAGAGCAGTATGAGTATCTGCGCGTCCTGCCTGCGGTAGCGCAGGGCCCAGGTCACGTTGCCCACGCAATGCTTGAGCAGCCGGCGGCCGGCGTCGTCCCTGGCGTCCGCCAGCCCCGCCACCACGTCGTGGTTGCGCCGCACTATGGCCGTCACCAGCTCGGCGAACAGGGCGTTCTTGTCGGGGAAATGGTACATGACCGCGGACTGGCTGAGGCCAATGTCGTCGGCTATCATCTGGAAGCTGGCGTCGGCGAAGCCGTGCCTGGCCGCCAGCTTTATCGCCGACTCCACTATGCGCTGGCGCGTCCTGCCGCCTTTGGCCGTCTCCGGGCGCTGGGTCATGCGAAAATTTTACCTTATTTGCGCCCGTGCCGCCCCGCGTAGGCCGTAGGGCCCAGGCCGCGCAGGGCCTTCGGGCCCCTGACAAAGCGGCCGGTATGAAATACAATGTATTACACGGAAATAACAAAGCGGTGCGCGGATAGGACGGAGGAACGGATGCTGAAACTACTGCTGGCGGCCCTGGTCTTGACGGTGTCGGCGCTTCCCTCGGCGGCGGCCGACCCCGCCGCCGACGCGCTGGCAGGCTCTCCGGTCTACTCCGACCCCGCCTTCCAGGATTTCGTGGAAACCGCCTACGGCTATAAAGGCCCGGCCGGCGACGCGCTGCGCGCCCCGGCGTACCGGGACGCCGTGGCCGCCCCGGCCGCCTCCGCCGCGAAAGGCGGCGCCTATGTATACGTCAGCATCCTGCCCCGCTCGGCCGGCGGCGCCGCCCTGGCGGCCGAGCTGGAGCGCAGCGCGGGCTTCATCCTTACCGGCCGCCGCTACCTGGTGTCGGGCGGGGTCAAGCGGGTGCGGCTCAACGGCTGGGTGAAGGCCGGGGCCGTGGAGGCGCTGCGCGCCAATCCCGGAGTTGCCGGCCTGAGCGTGGGCTTCGGCAAGCCCCGGGCGGCCGCCCTTTAAGGTTTTGCCGGCGGCTCAATTTTAATAATATATAGGCATGGCTATCTCCAAGGTTTTAGAGTATGTGCAGCCCGTCAAGCCCGAGGAAATAGACGGCCTCGGCCACGTGAACAACCAGGTTTACCTGGACTGGCTCATGTGCGCCGCCACCAGGCATTCTAAAGAGGTGGGTTGGGATATAGATAAACTTATCGCTATTGGTGAGGGCTGGGTGGTGCGGCGGCACGAGGTCGACTATCTGCTGCCGGTGCTGCCCGGCGACTCTTTCCGCATGCGCACCTGGATAGAGACGGCCGAGCGGGCCTCTTCCGAGCGGCGCTACGAGGTCTTCAGGGTTTCCGACGGCCGCCTGGCCTGCGCGGGCAAAACCCTCTGGGTGTGGATAAATTACAAGACGGGCCGCCCGGCCCGCATTCCCGCCGCCGTGATCAAGGATTTTAGCGACTGGAACCCGCCGGCCGCGGGCTAGCGCCGGCGGCCTTTTCGGCCCTCGCCTGTTCCACCGTTATCATTATCTTAGCGCAGGCCTCGGCGTCCGAGAGGGCGTTGTGATGCTTCAGCGGTATGCTGAGGTGATGGCAGACATGCGACAGCGTGGCGGGCTTCAGGAGCAGCTCCTTGCGCGCCAGCTGCACCGTGCAGACGAAAGGCTGCGGCGGCGCCTGCAGGCCGGCCGCGGCGCAGCAGGCGTAGAGCACGCCCCTGTCGAAAGGCGCGTTATGCGCCGCGATAAAATCTATCCCTTCGAAGAAATCCGCCAGCTCCGGCCAGACCCCCGCGAAGTCGGGCTCCCCGGCCACTTGCTCCCAGGTTATGTCGTGTATGTAGGTGAACAGGATCTCGCGGCGCGGCGGGCGGATCAGCCTGTAGGCCGTGCGCGCCACTTTCCCGTCTTCCACGCGCGCCAGGCCCACGGCGCAGGCGGAATCCCGGCCGTGGTCGGCGGTCTCGAAGTCTATGGCGGTAAAGGCCGGCATTAAGGCGCGGTGGCCAGGCGGCCCTCGTAATAGGCGAAATATTCGGTGACCTTGGTCACGTAGTTGCGCGTCTCCTTGAAGGGGGGGACGTCGTTGTACTTGCGCACGTTCCCCTGGCCGGCGTTGTAAGCCGCGATGGACATGCGCGAAGCTTTCCGGGCTATGTCCTCGGAGGTCAGGTCCGCCGGCTCTTTGTCGCCGAACTCGCCCCAGAGGAATTTGAGGTATTTCACGCCGTACTTGATGTTGACGGCGGGCGTGGTAAGTTTGGAGGTGTCCTTGAGGCCCAGCCACTTGGCGGTGGAGGGCAGCAGCTGCATCAGGCCTACCGCGCCGGCGGCGCTGCGGGCTTTGGGATTGAAGGTGGATTCTTTCTGTATCACGGCCAGCACCAGCGCCAGGTCTACGCCCTGCGCTTCCGCCTCGGCCCTCGCCTCCGCCAGGAAGGGTATCGGTTTGGCGGCGGCCACGGATTTGGAGAAGCCGCCTTCCTGCTCCCAGGGGATATAGAGTTCGGCGCCGGGCTCATGCTCAGCCTCGGGTTTCACCAGGAAATCGAAGTCGGCCCGCAGCGTCTCGGGCCCGCGCTCTTCTTCGGCGCTGACGGGGACGGCGGCGGGGATCTCTATGCCGGCGGCGTCGCCGTACCCGGACAGCTGGGAAAGCGACTGGGCGCCGGCCGGGGCGGCGGCCAACACGAGGGCGGACAGAAGGATGAATGTTTTCATAAATTGCCTCGCCATAGTGTATTTGACAAGTCAAGACTTGTCAAGGGCCTGGCGGGCAGGCGTAAAAAAACGCGGCGGGGTGAGCCGCCGCGTTCTTCGAACCCCGGGCGGGGTTATTTGAGAATGTCGGTCTTCTGCACCGCGGCCTTGGTCTCGGCTATGGAGAACTTGGGGCTGACCTTTACCACCTTGGCCGTGCCTATTTTCTCCTCCTCCGAGCCCAGCGATTCGCCGGTGTCGGGGTCCACCATGTCTTCGCCCATGCGGTAGATCCCGTAGACCTTGCCCACCTTCTCGCCGTCCGCGCCGCCGGAGTTGATGTAGACCTGGTTGCCGCTGACCTTTATGATCTTAATGGCCCCGCCGCCGCCCTCGTCGAAAGACTTGGTCAGCTCCTTGACCACGTCCTCCACGGCCTTGCGGGCCGCCTTGCCGATGATGGTCTCGTCGAAGCCGTCCTTGCCGAAGTCGAAGTCGGGCGCGATGCTGAGGTCGCCGGAGAACTCGGCGCTGGACTTGCTGCCCTCGCCCTTGGCCGCCGCCACGATCTGGGCGGAGGTGGTGTCTATGGCCCTCACGTCTATGGCCGCGCGGGCGGTGTTCTTGGACATCTTGGCCCCGCCGCCGAAAGGCAGCACTTTCTCCAGGCCGCCCACTCCGATCTTGCTGTCCTTCACGCCGAACTCGGTGATGGAGCCGGTGATGATATAGTTGGCGCCCAGCAGGCGGCCGATCTTGGCCGCGGTCTGCGCGGTGACGGCGCCCGAGGCCCCCAGCTGCTGCTCGGCCAGCACCTTGTCCAGCTTCTCCCGTTCTATAAGAGTGTATTTCTTGGTTTCGGCCAGGGCGGTGACCATCATGTCGGCCACGCCGGTGCCCACGTTCTGCCAGCTGTGACTGTGGCTGGATTTGTCCTCCAGCCTCCATCACGCAGATGATCTTCTTGCCGGCGCAAAAGCCCGGCGCCGCCGCCAGCAGCAGCGAAATCGAGACGAGAATTGTCCTAATATTCATTTTTTCCTCCCTTAACTGCCCGTCGTTAAATGATAGCAAAAAAACCCCGCCGCCGAATTTTGTAAAATATAGGGGCAAGTTAAGGAGGCAAAATGGCTTTCGCTAAAAGAACTCTGATCTTCCTGGGCGTCAACGCCCTGATCCTGGTAACCCTGTCCGTCACGCTGAACCTGCTGGGCGTCGGGCATTATTTCACCGCGCGCGGCATAGACTTCCGCTCGCTGCTGGTGTTCTGCCTGGTCTGGGGCATGGGCGGCGCTTTCATCTCGCTGGCGCTGTCGCGCGTGATGGCCAAGTGGATGATGGGCGTTAAAGTGATAGACCCGAACACCAGCGAACCCGAGCTGCGCGAACTGGTGGCCACCGTGCACCGCCTGGCCCGCGCGGCCAACCTGCCCGAGATGCCCGAGGTGGGCTGGTACCCCAGCGCCGAGGTCAACGCTTTCGCCACCGGCCCTACCCGGAGCCGCGCGCTGGTGGCCGTCTCCGCCGGCCTGCTGGAGCGCATGGACCGCCAGGCCGTGGAAGGCGTGCTGGGCCACGAGATAGCCCACGTCGCCAACGGTGACATGGTCACCATGACCCTGGTGCAGGGCGTGATCAACGCGCTGGTGATGTTCCTGGCCCGCGTGATAGCCTTCTTCCTGGCCAACCGCGGCCGCTCTGACGACAGCAGCGCCGCGCCGAGCTACTTCATCATCTTCATCCTGGAAATCGCCCTGAGCGCGCTGGGCATGATAGCCGTGGCCGCTTTCTCGCGCTACCGCGAGTACCGCGCCGACGCCGGCGGGGCCGAACTGGCCGGCCGCGAGAAGATGATAGGCGCCCTGGAGGCGCTGCAGCGCGCCAGCGGCCTGGTGGACCTGACCGGCAAGGAGTCGCTGGCCACGCTGAAGATCTCCGGCAAGCGCAAGTTCTCGCTGTTCGCCACGCACCCGCCGCTGGACGAGCGCATAGCGCGCCTGAAGGCCATGGTTTAAAGACCGTCGCCCGAAGAATACCGCCCGCCCCCGCGGGCGGTATTTTTTTGCCCTATTATTTGGGATAATGGGTTATGGACAGGCTGAACCTGAAATATCTTTTCCTCGGCTCCGCGGCCCTGCTCCTGCTTTCCTGGTACATGTATTCCGATACCTACAAGCGCGTCGGCCCGCTGCTGCCGGCCACCCACGCCGCGCCGCTGCAGGGCCCGCTGGCAGGCGCCGCGCCGGCCCCCGCCTGCTGCAAGGGCCCCTACTGCTGGCAATTCACCCCGCTCCACGAGTACTCCGTCACCGGCATGGCTTTCGGCATCTCTCATAAGCTGGCCAGCGAGTTCGACGACGTGATGGCCGCCGACGTGGGGCTGCTCTGGGGCGAGAACGCCGCCAAAGAACTTTACCGGGACGTGAAGCTGCGCGTGATGATGGACCATTACGAGGTCTGGTGGAAGGACGGCCAGCGCTTCAACCTGGCCGACGCGGCCAACACGCATTTGGCCTCCTGCGACGAGGGCGCCTTCGCGGCGGCCAAGCGCATCCGCCCCGGCGACCAGGTGCGCATCCGCGGCTGGCTGGTGAACGCCAAAGCCGCCACGGAACCCGGCGAGACGGACCCGCGCAAGATACTCTCCTGGCACAGCAGCGTCACGCGCGAGGACAGGGGCGAGGGCGCCTGCGAATTGCTCTACGTGCGCTCCGCCGACGACATAGAGGTCCTGGAGAAGGGCCCGCGCTTCTGGGCCTGGGCCCGCTGGCCGGGAGCGGCCGGCATGCTGCTGGCGGTAGTCCTGTGGCACCGGCGGCTGAAGGCGCACCTGGCGGCGGTCAGCAAAGTCGATTTCTAAAAGGGCGGCGGGGGAATTTGTATAATTCCGGGGGGGAACTATGTGCGGCAGATACTCACAATCTTTCGACCTGGCCGAAGTGGTGAAACGCTTCGGCCTCAAGCAGGCGCCTTTCAACGCCAAGCCTTCCTATAACATCGCGCCCGGGGCGCAGGTCCCGGTGATCACGGCGGCGGGCCTGCGCCAGATGAAGTGGGGGTTCGTCCCCGCCTGGAGCGCCGGGGCCTTCGGCGCCGGGGCTTCCGTGCCGCTTTTCTCCGCCGGCAATACTCTGGAGCGGAAGTTCTCCGAAGAGACCGCGCCCGACAGCGCCGCCACGCCGGAGCGCGAAGGCTTCATCAACGCCCGCGCCGAGGGCATCGCCTCCCGCCCCGCCTTCCGCAACGCTTTTTACCGCAACCGCTGCATCATCCCCGCCGACGCCTTCTACGAGTGGCAGACCTCCGCCGGCGCCAGGACGCCGTACCGCATCGAAATGCGCGACAAGGGGCTGTTCGGCATGGCCGGCGTCTACGAGGAGAAGACCGGCACCTTCGCCATCATCACGGCGGCCGCGAGCGCCCTGGTGCGCACCGTGCACCACCGCATGCCGGTGATCCTGGAGCCGCGCCACGAGGCGCTGTGGGTGGACCCCAGGATGCGCGACAGCGAAACGCTGCTGCCGCTGCTGCGCGCCTACGATTCCGCCAAGATGCACGTCTACCGCGTCTCCGACACCGTCAACGACCCCGCCAACGATACCGCCGACTGCGCGCGGCCGCTGCAGAACTGATCATGCCTGAAGGACTTGCGAAAGCCCGGAAGCTGCTTGCGTCGGCGAAGAAGATCCTGGTCTTCACCGGGGCCGGCGTCTCCACCGGCAGCGGCATCCCCGATTACCGCGGTCCCGACGGCGAGTGGACGCGGCGCGAGCCGGTGCTCTACCAGGATTTTCTCGCCTCCACCAAGGCCAAGCAGGACTACTGGCGCTACAAGGCCGCCACCTTCCCGGCGTTCAGGCGGGCCGCGCCCAACTCCGCGCACCTGGCCTTGGCGGGGCTGGAGAGTACCGGCCGGCTGCTGGCGCTGGTGACCCAGAACATAGACGGCCTGCACCGCGCGGCCGGCACCGGCGCCGACAGGCTGGTGGAGCTGCACGGCTCGGGGCTGTACGCCGAGTGCCTGGACTGCCGCGGCTGGACCTCCATGGAGGAGGCGCTGGATAAATTCAACGCCGACGGCGCGCCGCCGCTCTGCGCCTGCGGCGGCTGGCTGAAGCCGGCCGTGATCATGTTCGGCCAGCCGCTCGACGAGGAAACCCTGCTGCGGTCTTTCCGGGCGGCTGAAAATTGCGACCTGGTGCTGGCGGCCGGCTCCACCCTGTCGGTGGAACCCGCAGCCTCGGTGCCCCTGGCGGCCAAGGCCGCCGGGAAACCCTACATAATAGTGAACCGCGGCCCCACGGCCCAGGACGCCGCGGCCGACGTCCGGCTGGAAGGCGACGCCTGCGCGCTGCTCCCGGCGCTGCTTGCCTTTTAGTAGAATATCGTTGTCCCGCGCGCTACACAATGAAAAAAATTTTATTTCTCCTGCTATTCGCCTCCTGCCTGCCCACCGCGGCCCAGCAGCCCGCCGCTCCGGCGCCTGGCGGCTACGACTACGGCATGCTGCAGTACCGGCAGGGCGACCTGGCCGGGGCCAAGCTGACCTTCATGAACCTGCTGCTCGCCAATCCCGCCGGCGCCGGCGCGCTGGAGGGGCTGGGCCTCTCCTGTATCGCCCTTGGGCAGCACGAGGAAGCTGCCGTTTACCTGGAGCAGTGGAACGCGCAGAGTCCTGACAGCCAGTATATCCTTGGCCTGCTGGCCCGCGCCCGCGGCGGCATGAACGACGACAAGGGCGCCCTGCGAGCCTACGCCGCCCTTGCCGCGCTGGACCCGCGCAACTGCTCGGCCCGGCAGCGGGCGGATTCTCTGTCCGAGCGGGCCGGATCCGCTGTCTTCCCCAGGGCGCGCGCGTACCGTTCCGTCTCGCTTGAAAGCCTGGCCACCGCCAACCCGCAGCGCATCATTTACGAGGGCTCCTCGGTCGGAGCCCGCTTCCGCACCCCGATGAAGGGCGGCCTGGATATTTTCGGCGGGGCCGACCTGCGCACCGACGCGCAGCGCAACGACGGGCGCGGCTTCACTTACTTCGAGATCCAGGAGCAGGCCTACTCCGCCGGCCTTTCCGGCCGCTACGGCAAAGAGCTGCGCTGGGAAGGCGAATACGGGCAGTCGGTGTTCTCTGATATCTCTTCGCCAGGCGGCGGGCAGCTCTCCATGGGCCGCGCCAGGGCCGCGCTGCGCCGGCGCTCCTCCTCGCTGGAACTGCTCACCCAGCCGCGGCTGGTCCGCACCTCGGGCGGCACGCACCTCTACCGCATCCCGCGCGAGAACTCGGCGCGCGCCGAGACCGCCGGGCCGCTGCTCGGCTGGGACTGGACGGCCAGGGGCGGGCTCAGCTCTCTGGCGGGCGGGACCGTGCTGGGCACTTTCGGCCTGCGCGGCCTGAAGGACAGCGGGGCTTACGGCTTTTCCGCCGGCTACTCCCACGGCCAGCAGGAATTTTACAGCGCCTCCGCCTCCGGCCGCCTGCGCTACGTGCACGCCGACCGCTTCAGCGCGGGCGTAAGCCGCGGGGCGAAGGAAGTATACCGTGCCGGCGCGTCGCTGGGGCGCTCTTTCTTCTCCGACGGCAACCGCCTCTCCGAGGCGGACGGCTACCTGACAGGGTGGCTGCCCTGGCAGAAAGAGTTCTGGGGCGGCTACAGGTTCTCCCACCTCAATTTCACCAGGGGCCTCGACGGTTACGACACGCTCGACGAGACCGGCCATTGGCTCAGCGCCGGCTGGCGCCGCTGCGCCGGCTACAACTGGTCGGCCGACGCCGGCTACGAGCACGGCTATGTCACCGACCAGTTGATGTCCTACCACGCCGATATCTATACCGCCGGGGCGGAATGGTACTCCGGCCGGGGCTCGGTACGGCTGCAGGGCCGGCGCCGCACCACGGGCGGGCGCGGCCATTCCTGGTCGGCAGGCCTGCAGGCCCGCTATAACTTTTAATTTTTAGGGTTTTGGCTTTCCAGCCAGTTGCGGTAGGTGCGGTAGTGGTGGATGACGAAGCCCGCGAAGGCCGGCTCCGGGGCGAAAGCCGCTTCCGCCAGCGCCAGCTCCCGCTCCATGTCAGCCGCCTTCAGATGGTTGAATGAAACCTTTTTGATTTCGTTCTTGCCGGTTTCCACCCCGATAACGACTTTCCGCCCGATAGCCGCCCCGTATTTCAATTCCAGGGCGGCGTGGGCTATGATCCCGTCGCGGCCTTCGGCGCGGTCGCGGTAATCCATCAGCGCCAGGTAATCGTAGACGTCGGCGGCGTGCTCGCTGACCGGCTTCACGCGCCCTTCCCATTCCAGCGTTATCCCGTCCAGCCAGAAAGGCACGGCCGGGCCTATCGCCAGGTCCAGGCCGTAGGCCTTCTTCAGGTCCATCAGCTTGCGGCCCATCGACAAAAATTCCTGCAGCAGCGCGTGCTTGCGGTCCTTCCACTCGTCGAGGATATGCGGTTCTATGTCCAGGTTCACCCCATCGAACCGGTCCGCGGCTTTTTCCCCGGAGTTGTAGTCCAGCACGCGCTTGAGCATGGCCAGCGCGTCGGGGTGGCGCGGGGGCAGCACATATTCTTCGGTGTTGAGGTACGCCGATCCCAGCAGCGCGTACGTTCTGATCCCTTCCTTGCGCAGTCGGCGGATGAGTTTGCGATAGAGCCGCGGCTTCTGCACCAGCAGGTTGCGGCCCTGGAAGGAGTCGGCGTAAAGGTAGAGGGTGTTGATCCCGCGCGCTTTGAAAAATCCGATCGCGTCTGTCGCGGCCGCCCGGCTCTCCAGCAGGGCATAGGACTCTTTTTCCCAGATCCAGACCGCCCTGTCGGCCGCGGCCCAGGCGCAGGGCGGCAGCAGCAGGAGGACCAGCGCGGCTAGTAGGCTTTTCATTTTCCGCCCCCGGTGAGCCGCACCGGGATGCGGTATTTGCCGCCGCCCACGGCTTTGCCGGTATCGGGGTGGGAGGGGATGACGGCCAGGAAATAGCGGCCCGGGGGGACCTTGTCGGACTTTATGTTCAGGCGGATCGTGACGGAGCCGTCCGGTTTCAGCTCCTGCGGCAGGCCGTAAGATTCCGTCAGCTCCCGCGCTTCGGCGGTCATCAGGACCGCCAGGGGTACGAACTTGGCCGAAGGCTCCTTGCCGGGATTGGTGAAAGTGATCTCTACCGCCAGCGCGCCGTTCCTGGCGCTCTCCGGGGCGCGCACTTCGCGCACGGCCAGGCCGGGCGCGAGTGTGTCGCTGAGCGCTTCGGGGAGCTTGTAGCGCTCTTCCTGCGCGTAGGGCCCTAATTCCAGCTCCGTCCCGGCGGGCATCAGCACGTTGTCCCGGCTGACCACGGCGTTGGCCGCCAGGAAGGAGCCGAACTTAGCGGTCATGACCCTCAGGGGCTCCTGGTCGGGCGACTGCGAAATCTGCATCGAGTCTCCCAGCCTGTAGAGGGTCTTATGGTTCAGGAACCAGTAGCCGGAGATGAAGTCCACCAGGTCCGTTTTGGTGTGCATCAGCGGGAAAGTCTGCACGTTGCGGAAGGAGGGGTGGGTGTCGAGGCCGGACCCCAGCCAGGTCACCCGGCGCGGCGTCTGCAGGCCGTAGTTGTTCGAGAGGTAGGCCAGCACGGACGGGGCGATATCCAGGTGGGAGGACACGCCCTTCATGCGGGCGGGGGCCTTCACCAGCGGCGAGATGACCACGAGCGGCACATGGTAGCGCGACAACTTGGTGGACATCGGGATCTCTGGCAGGCGGTGGTCGCCGGTCAGGATGAAGACGGTATCGCGCCAAGCGGGGCGCTTCTTCAGTTCGCCGATAAATCTCGCCACCTCGGTGTCGAAATAGAGTATCGCGGTATAAATATCCCTGTGTTTGCGGTAGGCCTCTTTCCTGTCCTCCTGGATCCCGAGGGCGTCCAAGTGCCGCTCGAAAACCGGGTAGTAGGCCTCCTGACCGAGGAACCGGTAGGGGGTGTGCATCGTGGAAGTCTTTATTACCGTAATGGAGGGCTCGTTGCCGGCCTGCGGCTCGCCGGAGAGCGCGCGCGTGATGAGCTCCCTGTCGGCGTAGCCCCACGAGTTGCTCTTCTTGTAGCCGGGTCCGAAATTAAGTTCGTCGGTGAGGCTGTCCGCCCCGTTGAGCGCGTAAAAAGCGCGGTCGTTGTCGAAGTCGGCGTTGAAGCCGCAGTAGACCCTGACGCGGTAGCCGGCCCGCTTTGCCAGGCTCAGCAGCGTCATGTGCTTGGGCATTTTCTCTCCCAGCTCCGCCAGCCCGTTCCTGCCGAAGGGCAGCGAGCCGAACAGCGAGGGCAGCACGCCGAAGGTGCGGCCCTGGTTGGCCAGGAAATTTTCCCAGTACAGGCCTCCCGCGGCGAGCTGGTCCAGCTTGGGGGTGAAGCTGCCCAGGCCGGCGCCGGGGCCGGAGAAGTCTCGGCCCAGGCCTTCGGCTATGAAGAAAACCAGGTTCGGGGCGCGGCCGGCGCGGTTAAAGAGCGGCCCGAGCGAGTCGTAGGTGCGCTCTTCGCGCAGGAAGGGATATTCTTCGGACAGGCTGCCCAGGGCCATGCCTGAAGAGGCCCCGGTGGCGGCCATTTTTTTGCCGGCCGGGGAGAAGTAGTTAAAGGTCTCGTCGATAAGAAAGGCGGATTTGTTGAGGGCCAGCGTGACGGAATGATCGCTGAATCCGCGGAGGGTGCCCGGCTGCGCCGGCGCTAGGAACATGACCGGCAGGAGCGCCGCCAGCGCGATGGCCGCCGCTTTTACCGGCACTGCCGGCAAGGGCCGCTTTTTAAGGTAAACCAGCGCGCCCCAGAAAGCCGCCAGGGCGGCGGCCAGGACCAGGAACAGCGGCACGGAAAGCGCGCCGGCGCCTTTTACAGTGGTGAAGATATCCTTCAGGGAGTACGCGTACATGTCCGCGCCAAGCGGGACGCCGGATTTGAAATAGTACTGCACCAGCGCCATCTGCAGCAGCAGGAGGCCCGACCAGGCTATCCCCAGCCCCGTTACGGAACCCTTTTTCCCTCCCAGGAGGGGCAGGGACAGCAGGAACAGCAGCGGCAAATGCTTGAGCAGGGCGTAGAGGTCCAGCGCGGCGGCCGCCAGCCAGACCAGCGCGGCCGCCGCGAAGCCGGTGCCGGGTTCCATGCCGGAGAGCAGCTCCGCCGCGCGCAGCAGCAGCAGGCCGGCCAGCAGCGCCGGCAAAAAAAGGAAGAACGCGGCCGCGCGTTCGCCGAACAGGCCGGCTAACCTTTTCAGAGCAGGCGCCGGTCTTTCGTCTTCTTGTGCTTTTAAGGAGGAGTCGTTTTGCTGGTCCATGTTAATTAAATCCTGCGCGGCTTCAGGCAGTGCCGGTGCGCGGCGCTATTTGCTAATATACGTAGACTTGCCGCCGGTTGGCGGTCCTTACCGACATGAAAAAACGCATACAGAGCTTTAAATACGCCGGCAAAGGCGTCGCCAAAGTGGCGGTTTCCGAAGCCAACTTCCTTATCCATCTCGCCGCAGCCGCGTTTGTGACCGCCCTCGGCTTTTACTTCTCCCTCGCGCCGCTCGAATGGGCCGCCGTGCTGCTCTGTTTCGGCCTGGTCATGTCCGCCGAGGCCATGAACAGCGCCGTGGAGCGGGTGGTGAACTTCATTTCTCCCGGGCACCACGAGCAGGCCGGCGAGATTAAGGACATCGCCGCCGGGGCCGTTCTGATAGCGGCCGCCGCGGCCGCGCTGGTCGGGGCGGTGATCTTCCTTCCTAAAATAACCGCCCGCCTGGGCTAGCGCTGTTTCCCCCGTCTGTAGGTTTCCACGAAGTCCGAACTTTCCCCGGAACGGGAAATGAAGGCGTGGATGACGAGGGGCTTTTCCATCGCCGAAATTTCCTTCACGGCCTTTTCCTTTTCTGCCTTCTCCATAGTATTCCAGGGGTAGTTGACTAACGTAAGCCTGTGTTTGGCGGCTATGGCCTCTTCCTTTTTTATCCAGGGGAGGTCTTCCGGGTTGTCCGGGTTGAGCAGGGAAGCCACGGATTTCACCGTCCCGTTAAGGAGGTATCCGAAATACTCCTCGTCGGTGGGATAGGGCGTGAAGAAGACGTCAGGCGCCAGAGCGGTTATCTCGCCCCTTTCGAAACTCTTTATGTCCCGCAGGCTGCGCGCCGAGCCTGGAGGCGCGCCGCTAACGCGGGCGTCCTCCGACAGCGAGACCAGCATGCTCCTGAAAACGTTCACCCTGTCCTTGCCCAGGTAGCAGTGCACGTAATAGCGGCCGCCCCTGGCAAGGAGCTCTTTCAGCCGTGCTTCCACGTGGTCGTTGGAGGAGACCCAGGGCAGCATGGGGATATGTATCAGTTCCACGCCGGCCTCGCCGGCCGCGGCGATCTCGGTGTTGAGCAGCATCGGCTCGAAGGGCACCACGGCCCGGCTGAGCAGGGAGACTACGCCGGTATAGCCCTCGCTCTTCAATTCCGCCAGCCGCGCGGCTTCGGGGTAAGGACCGAAGACGAATTCCGCCCCGGCGTAAGCGTCCGAACTGGTCTTCATGCCGGAGTCTATCATCAGTTTGGGGTTCATCCAGGCCCCGAGCGCGACGGCGAACAGGGCCAGCGATAAGCCGGGCAGGGCGTAGCGGCGCCGGCCGGCCGCGGCCTCGGTCCGGAGCGTCAGCAGCCGCGCCAGCAGCAGCGACACGGCCGCCAGCGCGCCGATAAAGGCCAGCACCAGCAGCTTTTCGGCCGCGGGGCTCCAGCCGGCTCCGCGCGTGTAGTTGGTGGCCCAGCGCACCGGCCCCGTCAGCGTCAGCGTGCCGAGGAAGAAGCCGGTCAGCAGCCAGTGCCAGAGGAAGAGCGCCGCCCGCTTCGCGCTTATATTCTTTATCATGTGGCCGTACCTTTATCCTCTAAAATCTGCCTGTCCTGTATGCCCCAGTCCTTCTTGCGGAAGGTGACCGTGGCCCGCAGGCGCTCCAGCAGCATGAGCTGCCTGTAACCGAAGAACTCGGCGGCCGACAGCACGCAGAGCCGCAGTATGTCCGAGGTCTTCTTGTACCGCCTGAAATTGTAGATGTCCAGGAAGACGGCGCCGATATTGATGGAGATGCCCCAGAACACGGCCAGCAGCAGCAGCATGACGAAGAAGCGGCCGCTCAGCAGGCCGGTGAAATAGAGCACCGGCACGGACAGGTAGCCGAGCAGCTCTATCAGCGGGCCCAGCAATTCCACGAAGACGAAGTAGGAGACGCCGATCAGGCTGGTGGCCCCGTACTTGCGGTTGAGGATCATGGCGCGGTTGGTCAGCAGGGCGTCTATCATGCCGCGGTGCCAGCGGTTGCGCTGCTTGAGCAGCATGCCCAGTTTGAACGGGGCCTGCGTCCAGCAGACCGGGTCAGGCACGAAGAGGATCTTGTAGGGGATGGCGCGGTCCCGGCAGTGCCGGTGCAGGCGCATCACCAGGTCCATGTCCTCGCCCACCGTCTTGCGGTAGCCGTTGACCGCCACCACCATGTCCTTGCGGAACACGCCGAAGGCGCCGGAGATGATCAGCAGGCTCTTGAGCGCGTTCCAGCCGGTGCGGCCGGAGAGGAAGGCGCGCGTGTATTCCAGCACCTGCATCGCTTCCAGGAAGCCGCGGGGCAGGCCGATCTCGGTCACGGCCCCGTCCTGCACCTTGCAGCCGTTGAGGATGCGGATGATGCCGCCGGTGGCTATCAGCTCGTCGTCTTCCAGGAACAGCTTGGAGGATTTGAGCAGGGCGTCGGGCTCCAGCAGGGAGTCGGCGTCGATGGAGCAGAAGAGGGGGTAGGAGGAGACGTTGACTCCGGCGTTGATGGCGTCGGCCTTGCCGCCGTTGACCTTGTCCACCACTATCAGGTGGCGGTAGGCCTCTGAGCGGTAGACGCCGCGGATGGCCTCGTGCGGCACCTGCAGGCGCACCGGCTTTACGGAGGGCAGCAGGCCGAACTCCCGCCGCAGCCGCTCCAGCGTGTCGTCCGTGGAGCCGTCGTTGACCACGATCACCTCGAATTCCGGGTAATGCAGGTTGAGCAGCGCCTGCACGCTTTGGATGATGACGGCGGCCTCGTTATGCGCGGGCACGATGACCGAGACCGGCTTGAAATAGAACTCGCTGGCCAGCTGGCGCCGGGCCACGCGCGAGGTGGTGAGGTAGGCGTGGCGCACTATGTCGCGCAGCGCCAGCAGGATGAGGGCCGTGTAGACCGAGTTGATGGCCAGGAAGTAGAGGAAGAGCACGTATTGCGAGGCGTGGACGGCGGCCCAGAGCAGGAAGAGTTTCACGCGGCCTCCTGGCTGAGGGCGTAGGCCGCCGTGGAGGCCGCGAAGGCGTCGGGCCCGGCCGCCTCTTGGCGCAGCGCGGCGAGGCCTTTCTCTCCGCCCTTGGCCAGCGCCAGCGCGGCGTTGAGCCGCACGTGGTAGCTGGGGTCGCGCAGCAGGGCGCGGATCTCGGGGAGCATGTCCATGCAGCAGAGATGGGCGTATTTGAGGGCGGCCAGCCGCACGCGCCAGTCCGGGTGCCGTATGGCCGCGGGGGTGACGGAGAAATCGCCCATGCGGGCCAGCGCCTTGACCGCGGCTATCAGGATCTCCGGCTCATCGGGGAAAGCCGCGTAATATTCCTTGAGCAGGCCGCGGCCCTTCTCGCAGGCGGCGGCGTAGCAGGCCGTGATGCAGTCCCGCTTCACCAGGTTCAGGACGGTCTTGTCGTTCATGATCTCGCGCATGAAGATGCCGAATTCGGCCTCGCTGCCCGTGGCCTTGAGGGCGGTGATGATGTTGTAGAAGATGTCCTCGGTGTACTTGGCCGTCAGGTAGGGCAGGCCGGAGAGCATGCGCGCCAGGGCGCGGATGTCGGCGTGCTCGCGCGCCAGGCGGCTGAGGCCGTAGATGATGCGGTAGCGCACGTCCAGCGAGGTCTCGCTGCGGAACACGGCCAGGAAGAACTCCCTGTTGCTCTTGAGTTTGAACGAGGAGAGGATGTCGATGGCGTTGCCGCGCTTGTACCAGACCCGGTGCCTGGCCAGGCGGCGGTAATGATCGTCTATACCCAGGTCGGAGATGAGCTGAGCCGCCTTGACCGCGATCTCGCCCTCGAAGCTGTCGAGCACGCTGGCTATCGCCTCGCTGTAGGCGGCGAACTCTTCTTCTTTGGCCGGCCTGGGCAGCAGGGCGGCGGGATCGGTGGCGGTAATGAGGGCCGTGGAGGCCAGCCGCTTGAGACCCTGGCGCTTCAGCTCGGAGCTCTCCACGCGGGCCTTGTTCCAGAGCAGGAAAAGGACCTCGGCCACGTTGAAGACGCCGAGCAGCAGCACTGCGGCGGTCACGTAGTCGTAGAAATGAGGGGACTGGGTGAATATGTCCAGCAAGGTTCGCCTCGGGGCGCCGGGGCGCCGTACCGCGTTACTTCCTGCTCTGCAGGAACTTCTCTATCCTGAGTTTCAGGTGCTCGACGTTGGCCGGCTTGGTGATGTACTCCTCTATGCCCAGGCCGTAGCCGCGCTGTATGTTGGATTCCTGTTTCAGGGAGGTCATCATGAAAATGGGGATGCCCTTGGTGGCGGGGTTTTCTTTCAGTTTCTTCGCCACGTCGAAGCCGGACATCCTGGGCATGTTGATGTCGAGCAGCAGCAGGTCGGGCTGGAAGGCTTCCGCCTTCAGCAGTCCGTCGGGGCCGTCGTAGGCCTCCTCGATGGTGTGGCCGGCCTTGGTGAGGTAGGCTCTGCAGATGAGGTGTATGGTCTCGTCGTCGTCGATGATCAGTATTTTCGCCATTTTAAAACGTCCCGGCCCCCCTGTGCAGGGAGGCCGGGCGTAGTTGTTTCCTTAGTCCAGCAGCTGCGCGCTCTTGATATAGTCCATCTTGGGGAAGTCTTTCTTCAGGTACGCGTTGCCCTGCATCTGCACGCGGCCCTGGTCGGGGCCCATGCCGGACGGGGCGCCTTCGCCGTAGCCGGAGTAGATGCTCTCTACTATGTTCATGCCCTCGGTCACTTTGCCGAAGGGGGAGAAGCCCATGTCGTCGAGTCTGGCGTTGTCGCCGTAGTTGATGAAGAACTGCGTGGTGCGGGTGTTGGGGCCGGCCATCGCGTAGGAGATATAGCCCTTGGCGTTGCTCTGCTTCACGGGGTCGTCCTGGATGCGGGCGCCGCGCCAGGCGGAGGCCACCGCGGGGTCGCCGTGTATGCCGAACTGCACCATGAAGCCCTCTATGACGCGGAAGAAGGCGACGTCGGTGAAGAAGCCGGTCTTGACCAGGTTGTAGAAGCGGTCGGCGCCGAGGGGGGACCAGGCGCGGGTGACTTCCAGGACGAAATCGCCCTTTGAGGTGGCGAATTTAACCTTGAAGGCGTTGGGGGCTTTTTCGGTGGCTTTGGAAGGGTCTTTAAGCGTGTCCATAACGGGGGTCATCTCCTTGTAATTTCCCTGTGCAGCCGTTACCGGCGGCGCCGAGGGGGCGGCTTGCTGGGCGCTGTTCTGCGTTTCCGGCGCCTTGGGGGAGCAGGAAACGGCAAGCAACGCGGCAGAAAGTATCGCTAAGTGGCGGATGTTCATTTTGCTGTATCCTCCTTAACGCAACGTGACGAGAGATAAGTATTATAATAAATAGGAACGGGCCTTTAGGAGG
>Ga0209066_10002882_pt1 | contig 20270 bp, 24 predicted proteins | sample All_14_2_FD_187198 | JGI IMG/M metagenome (GOLD analysis project Ga0209066, IMG submission 187198) | Freshwater microbial communities in response to fracking from Pennsylvania, USA - Allegheny Zone_MetaG_DW_15 (SPAdes) (version 2) ... | reverse complement strand
AATGACTTTGTTCAAACGAGCAATTTCTTCTTGCTCAAGGGTCTGGATGAGGTTCATGGTTTCCTGATTTCACGATCATGCCCGCGCTGCACTAAAGGCCACGAATCCGGCAGGGGCCCTGTCCAGCTGGCGCTTCCAAGGAAGTGCAGACTGCGGGCTGGCCCGGTCACGGCGGCCGGTCAGAGGATCGAAAAGCCTTGGATTATAGCCCGTCTGAATTGAGCTGAACCGTGCGCAGAAAGCGCTCATCGGCGGCAGACAAAGCACCCCGCTCGCGCGCCTGTGTCAGCAGGTCGGGACGCAGGCGTGCCGTGAGCGACAGGCTTTGCTCGCGGCGGTAACGTGTTATGCGCTCGTGGTGACCACCCAACAACACCTCGGGCACACCGACCGGCCCTTGGGGGCCTTGCCAGGTTTCCGGACGGGTGTGGTGCGGACTGTCCAGCAAACCATCCAGCGCAGGGTTGAAGCTGTCCTGCTGGTGGCTGCCCGCGTCGTTCAACACCCCGGGCTGCAAGCGTGCCACGGCGTCCAGCAGTGCCATGGCCGCAATTTCACCGCCCGACAACACAAAGTCACCCAGGCTGATCTGCACGTCCACACAGGCATCAATGAAACGCTGGTCAATGCCTTCATAACGGCCACACACCAGCACCGCGCCGGTGCTGTGTGACCACCCCTCCACAGCGGCGTGGTCAAGCCGCCCCCCAATGGGAGAAAACAGCACCACCGGCGCCTGTGCTTGAAGGGACTCGGCACGCTCAGCGCGCACCGCCTGCAGGCATTGCCAGAGCGGCTCGGCCATCATGACCATGCCCGGACCACCGCCAAAGGGCCGGTCGTCCACGCGGCGGTAGTTGCCTTCGGCAAAATCGCGCGGATTCCACAAGCGCACATCGACCCACCCCGACTCAAACGCGCGGCGGTTGATGCCACAAGTCAAAAACGGGGCGAACAGCTCAGGAAACAGGGTGATGATGTCGAATCGCATGGCGGATATTGTCGCGCGCGCTCAGACGCGCCGCAGCGCCCGACGAAACGGCCCCAGGGGGGGTTATCGGTAGCACCACCACAAAACCGAACACGGTTTATGCAATCGCCCCGACAATCAGCGCATGGGGGCGCCAAGGTCAGTAATCGATGCCCCAGTCCACCATGATGCGACGGGCGGACGTGTCCACACCATCCACATAGGCGGACACAAACGGGATCATGCGTTCGGCGGTGCGCTGGGCGCCGTCAACTATTTCGGTGTATTCGAGCACCAGCACCGAATTGGGGCCGGTGGTCAACAGGTCGCGCACGATGCCCATGTGCACGCCTTCACGGTTAACCACATCAAGACCGATGAGGTCAACCCAGTAATACTCGCCTTCGGGCGTGGCCGGAAAAGCACTGCGAGGCACGAAAATCCGCACGCCCTTCAAGGCTTCGGCCGCATTGCGGTCGTCCACACCTTCAATGCGGGCAACAACACCATCGGCATGGGTCTTGATTTCGGCTATTTGGACCGTGACACAGCCGGAAAAAGCCGAGAAGCCGCGCGCGAAGCGGGCTTCGGGCGGCTGCAAAAACCATTCGGTGCTGGCAAACAGCGCCTCGGTGTCGGCGCTGTGCGGCAGGATGTGAAGCCAGCCTTTGAGACCCCACGCCTCCTGGAAACGGCCAAGCTCAATGGCATCAACCGGCAGAGAAGACGCTTTGAAAGCGCCAGACGTGGGATGGCTCACGGGATACGCAGACCTGGGATCAGGCTGCGGTAGCGGGGACAGCTTTGGCAGCGTTTTGCTTGACCAGACGGGCCACGGTGTCCGATGGCTCGGCACCCACGCCGGTCCAGTAGGTCAGTCGGTCCAGGGCAATGCGCAGGGGCTCTTCACCGCCGCGAGCGAGGGGGTTGTAGAAACCGATACGCTCGATGAATCGGCCATCGCGGCGGTTGCGCTTGTCAGCAACCACGATGTTGTAGAAAGGACGGGCTTTGGAACCGCCGCGGGAGAGTCGAATGACGACCATGATTTATCCTTCGGGTGGAGAGGCACCACAATCGGTACCTCACCGGGTTTTCATCGGCTGAACTTCATCCGATTTGTCAACCCGTTTCATTGCAACGCTTGAGACACACGACTGACCACCCGGTCAGCGAAACGCCGCAAAACCCGCGATTATAGCCCCCTGTTGGCAGACCGGCCAGCACATCCACCGACACTCCCACCTCGGCCCTTGGCCACCCAACCTTTTCTCATCCAATGCCCTTGATTCGCCCCAGCCGCGACGAAGACCTCGACGCCATCACCCGCATTTACGGCCACCATGTGCTGCATGGCACCGGCACGTTTGAAACCACCCCACCCAGCGTGGCCGACATGACGACCCGCCGAGCCGACGTGCTGACGAAAGGCCTGCCCTGGCTGGTGGTGGAAGAAGGCGGCCAGGTGCTGGGTTTTGCTTATGGCAACTGGTTCAAACCACGTCCGGCCTACCGTTTTTCGGCGGAAGACTCGATTTACATGGCGCCAGAAGGCGCAGGCAAAGGCCTGGGGCGCGCCCTGCTGGCCGAGCTGCTGGCGGCGATGGAGCGCGCCGGTGTGCGCAGGGTCATGGCGGTGATTGGTGACTCGGCCAATGCGGGCTCGATTGGGGTGCACCGCGCGCTGGGCTTTGAGCCTGCGGGCGTCATCACCTCGTGCGGCTGGAAGTTTGACCGCTGGCTGGACATTGTGTTGATGCAAAAGCCCCTGGGCGCTGGCGACAGCACACCACCCAAGGACCTCGCATGAGCGCCCGAGCCAAAAACAAGACGATCGCCACCTGGCTGGCGGTGTTGGGGGGCAGCATGGGCCTGCACCGCTTTTACCTGCGCGGACTGGGCGACTGGATCGGCTGGCTGCACCCCATCGCGGCCGGCCTGGGCTGGTGGGGCATGAACCGGGTGCAAGCCCTGGGGCAAGACGACAAACTGGCGTGGGTGCTGATCCCGTTTCTGGGCAGCAGCATCGCGGCGGGTTGCCTCGCGGGCATTGTGTACGCGCTCAGCGACCGCCCCAAATGGAACCACTGGTTCAACCCTGGCAGCGACGACGAGGCCACCACCGGCGCCACCAACTGGCTGACCATTGGCGCACTGGTGCTGGGCCTGCTGCTGGGCACGGTGTCGTTCATGGGCAGTCTGGCCTACGGCATCCAGCACTACTTTGAATACCAGATCGAAGAAGCCCGCAAGATCAGCCAATAACACGTGGCTGCGTCAAAGGCAGGTCAGCCCACCCAAGACATCAGCAGCATGACCAGGCTCAGCGTGAGCAGCGCCGCCACGGTGGACAGCCCCATGCTGGTGGTGGTGAGATCTTGGGCCACTTCGTAGCGCTGAGCAAACAAAAACACATTGGCGCCCATGGGCAATGCGGCCGCCACCACCATCACCGTCAGCGGCAACCCGGTGATGCCCGACGCCCAGGCCGACAAGCCCACGAGGAGCGGCAGCACCAGATTTTTGGAGGCGGTGATCCACAGCGCTTGTCGCAAGTGACCGCCTAGTGAGGTGCTGGCCAGCGTGACACCGACCAGCACCAGCGAGAGCGGGCCAAACGCACTGCCCAACAACTGCAAAGGCTTGTCCACCACCATAGGCAGCGCCCAGCCAGTCTGCGCAAACAGCAGTCCACTCAAGATGGGCAGCGGAATGGGGTGAATCAGTGCGCCTTTGAAGGCCGACCAGGCGGTCTGCAACACATGGGGGGCACGCTCGCCGCCCGCCCGCGCCTCACGCGCCACCGCCAGCTCAAGCACCACGGAACCCACCGTCAGCAAGATCAGTGCATGCACCGACACCAGCGTCAGCAGCGTCACCAAGCCCGCCTTGCCGTAGGCCAGCTCGACCAGGGTGATGCCGATCATGACCATGTTGGAAAACACACCGCCCAACGCCATGACCACGCTGGTGCGGTTGAAGCCGCGCCAGGCGATGGACACGCCCAACAGCGCCAGCGCAGCCGGGAAGTAAGCGGCCACCGGTCGCAGGTCCAGCGTTTCGACATGCACCGCACTCATGGTGCGAAACAGCAGGGCCGGGATCAGCAGCAAAAACACCAGGTTGGACAGGTCTTTGACCGCAGCTTCGCGTATCCAGTGCAGGCGCCCGGCCAGATAGCCCAAGGCAATCAGCAAAAACACCGGGGTGAGGGAGACGATAACGGGGTGGTTGGAGAAGGTCACCCGGCGATGGTATCGCCCACCCGGGCTGCCGGCTGTCGCACAAAAAAAGATGGGTGCCAGAGGCAGCCGATCGGCCTCACTTCACGCCCACGCCGTCGGTGATGCGGTAGTAGAGCCCATAGGGATCGTTTTGCAGGACGTGGAACTGCCCCTCCACCACCACCGCGCCCAGGCTGTATTTCACCGGCGCCTTGGCGTGCACCTCGACCATGCTTTCAGGTCCACCGGGAACACAAAAGGAGCAGGTCAGCGGCACCGAAGAGAGCAGGAAATGGCGCTGTTGCTCGCCCACTTGCAGCGGCATCATGAAGCCCTGCACGCGAACCGTTTTCTGGTGCAGGGCGGTCACCGCCTTGGGATAGACCGGCACCATGCGCCGGCCTTCCACCCGTGTCGTCACACTGGTCAGCTGCGACCAGGCGATCACGTCGGTGCGCTGGGGCAGCGGGGCGAACGGACTCAGCGGGCTGTGGACCCCGGCGCCCTGCCCGTGCGGCACCACCGGTGTGGCGGCTGCGGCTGGCGGCACCGCCTTGGACCCAGGCGGCGCGGGCGCACCCAAGGGTGACGACAGCACCTGTGCTTGTGCAGATGCAGCCACCCACCACAGCAGGCTCAGCATCACCCCGTTGCGTGGAAAGACGTATTTCATACTGAAGGTGTTTTGTGTTCGGATGGTGAAGGCACCTCACACACGATAACCCAGGGCCAACCAGCGCAGGGCAGCATTTGCGCCCAGCCAGGCCGTCGCGTTCAATGCGCGTGTTTCATGCCGCAATATTTCCCGATGGCCAGACCCTTGCAGGCGGTTTGAAGTTCCTTCATGCACACCTCTTCGCTCTTGGCCGATTCCAGGCACTTGGCTGCATTTTCATGGGCTACAGACATGGCCCGATGGCGGGCGGCATCTTCTTTGCGTTCTTTGTCCGAATGCTGGGCCAGCGCAGCGGTACTCAGCAGGGCCGCAGCGGCAAAAAAAATGGCAAATTTTTTCATCGGTATCACCTCGAATTCAACAGTTGCGTTACATCCAAACGGTAGGCACCGAGCGCAGGCAAACCCGCCGCCAACAGCGCCACCCCCAAAGCCAACACAGGCACCCACACCTCGGTGTGCACCCATTGCCAGCCTGTGATGGCGAGAGACTGCTCCGCCATCAACATGGCACCCAACAGCGCCACCAAGCCGTGCGCCGCCAGCAGACCGAGCACACAAGCCAGCGCCGCCAACCACAGAGCCTCACACAGCAACAGCGCACCCACCTTCTGTGGTGAAGCGCCCAGCATGCGCAGCATGGCCAGATCGGTGCGGCGCTCGCGCACCGCGCTCCAGAGCGCAATAAAAACAGACAGCGCAGCCACACCCAGCAACACAACGCCCAGCCCCTGAAACACCCGCGTGCCCACACCCACCATGCTCAGCAAACGCGTAATTTCCACCGCCGGCGCGGCCGCTTGCATGGCGGTGCTGTCGTTGACAAAGCGCGGAAAACTCACTGCAGCCAGCGGGGTGCTGTAGGTGATGAGCGCCAGCGTGATTTCGCGGTCAGCGGCCAGCGCGGCACGGTCTTCATCGTCCATATCGTCGGTGGCGTGCATGTCGTCGTGCACCTTCCACACCGACTCGGTGGCAGTGAGCACCAACCGGTCCAGCACGCAGCCGCAAGGCTTCAGCACGCCGGTGACGGTGTAAGCCGCTTCGGCGTGAACGGCGCCACCCGCACCCAGGCCATGGGCACCCACAAAGCCCTGACCCAACTGCAAACCAGTGCGCGCTGCCACCTGAGCGCCCAGCACCGCTTGCATGGGCTCTTGCCACAGCGCACCGCTTGCCAACGTGGCTCCGTAATGCGCCGGGTAGGCCGCTGTGGTGCCCACAATGCGAAAACCGGCCACGTTGTCGCCCAAACTCAGGGGTATCAGTTGGGCCACCTGCGGGTGCTGCTGCAGTTGCTGCACATCGGCCAACGCAATATTGCCCGGCGGCACATCGAGGTGAAACACGCCCGCCAATATGAGCTGCATGGGGCTGCCTTTGGCGCCCACCACCAAGTCGATGCCAGCCAAATCGCGTTCAAAGGCGCGGTCCACCTTGTCGCGTGCAATCAACACAAAGGCCATAGAAGCCAGGCCCAGCGCCAGCAACAGCAGGTTCAGCACGGTGGCCAGGGGCCGCGACCACAGGTAGCGCCACGACAAGGTAAAAACATTCATGGCGCCACCCCGCCCGCCACAGCCTGAAAGCCCAACACCTGGGCCTGCGGCAGCGCCTGCAACACCCGTGCGTCGTGCGTGGCCACCACCAGCGTGGCACCGCAGGCTTGGGCGGTACGCTGCAAAAGCTGCAGGGCGGTGGCACAGGCTGCGTCGTCCAGACTGGCCGTGGGCTCATCGGCCAGCACCACACGCGGGCGCAGCAACAGCGCACGCGCCAAGGCCACGCGTTGTGCCTGCCCGCCCGACAGCTGAGCGGGTTTGCGCCCCGCCAAGTCGGCCACGCCCAGTGCCGCCAAGCCCTGCGCAATAGCGGTGCGGTCCACCGGCATACCAGCGGCAAAGTAAACCAACGCCAAGTTGTCCGCCACGGTGAGTGCGTCGCTCAGGTGCAGTTTTTGCGGCAAAAAGCCCACATTTCTGGCCCGCCAGGCGTCGCGTGCGCTGGGACCCAGCGCCGCCACCGCTTGGCCTGCCACCCGCAGCACGCCCGCGCTGGGGGTAAGCAAGCCCGCCACCAGCGCCAGCCAGGTGGACTTGCCGCTGCCCGACGGCCCGCGCAGCAACAGCGTGCCGCCCTGCTCCACCGTGACATCGTTAAACCGCAGCATCTGCCCACCGGGGTAAGCAAACGCCACACCGAGCGCCTCGATCATGCGAGCGGCTCCATGGTGGTTCCGTCTGAAGCCGGTATGCACCCGGCGCAGGTGCCGTGGATAGAAAGGTCCACCCGCAGGCCCTGGTGACCCAGGCTGGCCAAGGTGCGAAACAAGTCGGAGGCCACCTGGCGGGTCGGCTCACCCGCTTCGGTCAGGCGAAATTGGCGGTGGCAAGCGTCACATTCAAACCGGGGCACCACGCCGTCTTGCGGCGCGTCGGCCAGGCTGAAGCGCCAGGTGCGTGCGCCATCGTCGGCATGGCGCTGCAACACGCCGCAGGAGGCCAGTCGGTCCAGCAAACGGTAGAGCGTGACGCGGTTGATGTCCAGCCCACGCGCGTTCAACGACTGCTGGGCCTGCGCATGCGTGATGGAGCCCTGCGGGTTGGCCAAAAACAAACCCAGCACCGCACGGGTGGCCAGCGTGCGGCGCAAGCCAGCCTGCTCCAGCCGCGCCTGCATCTCGTCAGGCACCGCCACGGTTTCTTTTGGCACACGTTTTGTCATGGCAAATGCCTCAATTAATGCAACAAAGTTGCGTTATGATATGTCTTTATTGCAATTCAGTTGCAACAATATACCAGCAAATCGAGATGAAATTCCCCCAAAAATCCCAGCTCAGCAGCCTCGCAGAAAGCCCTTTGCCAGCGCGTTCGCTCCTGCTGCAGTCGGCACTGCTGCGCGGTGCAGGGGCCTTGGTGCTGTGCGGTGCCTTGACCGCCGTGCTGCTGTGGGCCACGCAGCCCATGGCCTAAAGCGCATGCACATGACAACGCAGACCCCACCACCGGCCATTGAGCTGGACAACCTCACGCTGGGCTACGAACGCCACCCCGCCGTGCACCACCTCAGCCTGACCATTGCGCCCGGCTCGCTGGTGGCGCTGGTGGGGCCGAATGGCGCGGGCAAGTCCACCCTGATCAAAGCCCTGGCGGGCCAGTTGCGGCCCATCAGCGGGCAGTTGCGCGGCCTGTCTTCGCAGCGCATTGCTTGGCTGCCGCAACACACCGAGCTGGACCGCAGCTTCCCTATTCCCGTGCGCGACATGGTGGCCATGGGCCTGTGGCACCAGGTGGGCGCGCTGCGCCGCTTCAGCGCCAGCCACCGGGCGCAGTGCGACCAAGCCCTGGCCGCTGTGGGCCTGACCGGCTTTGAAGAACGCAGCCTGGACACGCTCTCGGGCGGCCAGTTGCAACGCGCCCTGTTTGCCCGCCTGATTCTGCAAGACGCGCCGGTGGTGCTGCTCGACGAGCCCTTTGCCGCCGTGGACAACCGCACCACCGACGACCTGCTGGCCCTGCTGCACCGCTGGCACGCGCAGGGCAAAACCGTGGTGGCCGTGCTGCACGACGTGGCGCAGGTGCGGGCGCACTTTCCGCTCACGCTGCTGCTGGCACGCGAACGCGTGGCCTGGGGGCCCACGGCCAGCGTGCTCACCCGCGCCCACTGGGCGCAAGCCCAGCGCATGCAAGAGCCGTTTGACGACGACGCGCCGCTGTGCGAGGCCGAAACCCCAGCCGCAACCGCCGCACCACACGACCACAAACACAGTCAAGGCCACGGCCACAGCCACAGCCACGCGCACACCCACACCGGTTCACACGGCCACGCGCACCCCAGTGCGCACGCCACAACCACCGCCCCAAAGGCCACCCCATGAACAACAGCTTGTGGCCCGCGCTGGACGCCTGGCTGATGGCGAGCGCACTTTTTGGCCCGTTCGTCGAATTCGGCTTCATGCGCCGCGCCCTGGCCGGTTGCGTGGCGCTGTCGCTCAGCGCTGCGCCGGTCGGCGTGTTTCTGATGCTGCGCCGCATGAGCCTGACCGGCGACGCCATGGCCCACGCCATCTTGCCCGGCGCGGCCATTGGCTACCTGGTGGCCGGTTTGTCGCTCACCGCCATGACCATCGGCGGCATCGTAGCCGGACTCACGGTGGCGGTGGGCTCGGGCCTGGTGGCGCGCAACACCGTGCTGCGCGAAGACGCCAGCTTGGCCGCGTTTTACCTGCTCTCGCTGGCGCTGGGCGTGCTCATCGTCTCGGTGCGCGGCAACAGTGTCGATCTGTTGCATGTGCTGTTTGGCACCGTACTGGCGCTGGACGACGCCGCGCTGACCCTGCTGGGCGGCATCTCGGCGGTCACGCTGGTGTCGCTCGCGCTGCTGTACCGCCCGCTGGTGCTCGAATGCCTGGACCCCGGCTTTCTGCGCAGCGTCAGCCGCTGGAGCCCGGTGGCACATTACGGCTTTTTGGGCCTGCTGGTCATCAACCTCGTGGCGGGTTTTCATGCGCTGGGCACGCTCATGGCCGTGGGCATCATGGTGCTGCCCGCCGCCACCGCCCGCTTCTGGGTGCGCCGCATGGGCCCGCTGCTGGTCACCGCCACCGCGCTCGCGCTGCTGGCCTGCTTTGTCGGGCTGCTGGTGTCGTACCACGCCGACTGGCCCACCAGCCCGGTCATCGTGCTCTGCCTGGGCGTGCTGTACATGGCGTCTTTGCTGCTGGCCCCGCACGGCCTGCTGCGCCACCAGCGCCCTGCCGCTTCGCATTTGCGCGGCTGAAAGGCCTAACCAGCCTGCAGCCCTCTATTCACCACCTCACTGAAAGACCATTTATGACAACCTCCTTCGCCCGCCGCCACGCCACGCTGGCCGCCCTCGCCCTGTCGCTCAGCGCGTTCAGCCCCGCCACCTGGGCGCAAGCCCCCATCCAGGCCGTGGCCAGCTTCAGCATCTTGGGCGACTTGGTGCGCCAAGTGGGCGGCGAGCGCGTGTCGGTCAACGTGCTGGTCGGCCCGGGCAGCGACGCCCATGTGTTCCAGCCCACCCCCACGCAAGCCCGCCAAGTCAGCCAAGCGCAGGTGGTGTTTTCCAACGGCCTGGGTTTTGAAGGCTGGATGAGCCGCCTGCTGAAAACCGCCAACTACCGGGGCCAGCAGGTGGTGGTGAGCCAAGGCATCAAGCCGCTGAAAGACGCCGGTCACGGCCATGGACACAACCACGGCCACGACCACGGCGCCGCCGACCCGCACGCCTGGCAAAACGTGTCCAACGTCATGGCCTATGTGGGCAACATCGCCAAAGGCCTGTGCGAAGCCGACGCTGCTGGCTGCGACACCTACAAAGCCAACGCCGCTGCCTACAACGAACAACTCAAAACGCTGGACGCCGACATCAAAACCGCCTGGGCGGCCATCCCGGTGGCGCAGCGCAAGGTGATCACATCGCACGACGCCTTTGGCTACTACGCACAGGCCTACGGCGTGAAGTTTCTGGCTGCACAGGGCGTCAGCACCGAAAGCGAAGCCTCGGCCAAAGGCGTGGCGCAGCTGGTGCGGCAGATCAAAAAAGAAAACATCCAAGCCCTGTTTGTCGAAAGCATTTCAGACCCGCGCCTGATCGCCCAAATCGCCCGCGAAACCGGCACCCAACCCTCGGGCGCGCTGTACTCAGACTCCTTGTCCGCCGCCGACGGCAACGCCAGCAGCTACATCGCCATGATGCGGTTCAACACCACCGCGTTGGTTCAGGCGGTGCGGGGTCGGTGAGGGGTTCGGTCTGCGATCTGTTGCAGGTGCGGCAAGTGGTGTGCCACACGACCACCGTGCTGGCCGGACTGGCGCTGCTGGAGAGCGGTGGCGACTTTGCCGATGGCGTGATGGCTATCCGATGGTTGTGCCGGAGGTTTGACGGCCCTCAGCGGTTCAGGCCGGCATCGAATGCAGTACCGACAGATAGTCGGCCCCCCGGGCCTCGGCAAAGATGTCCAGCGTCAGCGTCACGGCAGCCTGCAACACCAGGCCCACGCCAATGCCGGCGGCCATGTCGTGGCGCTGCAAAAAAGCAATCATGCCCACCCCGATGATCAGCAGCAGCATTTCGACCGCCTTGTAGATCGAAAAGTTTTTCATGACCATTTGCATGCGCGTGGTTTCTTCGGTCTTGAGTGCCGCCGGGTTCGCCTGCAACTGAGCGCTCAAGGTGGACAACTGGGTGTCGGTGCGAAGGTGGATGGTGCCACCCACCACCATCTGCATCAGCGCAATGGCCACCAGCGGGTAGGCCATGGATTTCAGGCGATGGCCGTTCATCCAGAGCCAGACGCTGATGCCGATGGCCACCAGGGCAATGGCCATGAAGATCAGGCTTTCCTGCTTCTCGGCGGTGAAATAGCTGCTCATCTGGTTGATCATGGTGCAGTCCTCAGGCGACGGGTCGGGTCAGGGTCTTGACCACCTTGGTGGCCAGGTTGCGGGGTGTGAAGCGCATGCTTTGCGCCATGGCCCAGTTCATGAAGCCCGGTATGTAGACCCGCTGGCCGCGTTGCATCGCGCGGTAACCCAGTGCAGCGACTTCTTCCGAACTGGGCAGCTTCTTGCCCTTGACCAGTGCCGAGTTGCCCAGATCGGCCTTGTCCTGAAAGCCAGAGGCCGTGGGGCCGGGGCACAGCGCCGTCACGGTGACACCGGTGTCTTCCAGCTCCGAGGCAATGGCCTCCGAGAAGCTCAGGACAAACGACTTGGTGGCGTAGTACACCGCCATGTAGGGACCCGGCTGAAAAGCCGCCGTGGAGGCGGTGTTCAGAATCTTGCCGCGCGTCGCCAGCAGATCGGGCAAGAAGAGCTTGGTCAGCACCACAACCGTGTTCATGTTGAGCTGCATCATGGCCAGCTCTGACCGCAGCGCCGAGTCCTTGAACTCACCGAAGGCGCCATAGCCAGCGTTGTTGACCAGAGCGCTCAGCACGATGCCGCGTGCCTGGATGTCGGCATGCAGCCGCACTGCGCCGTCGTTGGTTTCGAGGTCGGCACCCACCACGGTGACCACCACCTTGAACTGTTTTTGCAGTTCATCGGCCAGGGCCTGCATTCTGGCCACGCTGCGGGCGGCCAAAACGAGGTGGTAACCATCGCGTGCGAACTGATGGGCCAGCGCTTTGCCGATGCCTGACGACGCGCCGGTGATGAGTGCTGTTTTGTAGGGTGTGGGGGGTGTGGCCAAGTTGAATCTCCAAAGGATGGGTGTCGATGGAAGGATTAACAACCTGGCACCAAGGTGCCATGTCAAGGTTTTTCCAATTTCAATCAAGGCCAGTGAAATGCCTTGACCCGGTACCTTGGTACCAGGTTTAGGATGACCCATGAAAACAAAACCCGTATCGAGCACATCCCGCCAACGCAACCTGGCTTGTCTGGCGGGGGCATTGGCTGTGTGCCTCGCCACGCTCTGCCTGGTCGGCGCCCGCACCCTCGAACCCCGGCCACAACAAGCAACGTTGGCCAGACACAGAAGACGTGATTCAGATACCGGGTTACGTCTCGGGTCTCCGGGACCGCATCGACATTTTCAAGGCCATGGGCGGGCAGCGGGCAGCACCCAAAGTGCTCGCCGTTTTCAAGGATGGCTCGCACAGCATCTTCACCGACCGCATGGGTACCGGTGGCCTGAACCTGAACCCCAAGGTCAAGATCGCCACACGCCAGCTGGCGCTGGCCTTTCTGGACGGTATGCCCGCCAGCGACTTCCGGGCCATAGACGCCTGGCCGCTCAGCAACGCCGAGCTGGTTGCCCAGTTTCAAAAGCTGACGCCATAGCATTGATGCCACCCGTGCAACCTGCGCCTGCCTGTGCCGGGTCACCAGACACCCCCACACCATGAAAACCGTCATCAACGTCAATACTTTCAAGTCTTTGCAAACGACCAGCGCCTTGTGCAAATCCGCTAGCGTGACCCGAGGCCAATTGCGCCTGTATGAGGACGAAGGCTTGATTGCGCCGCAAAGCCGAACGGAAGCCGGTTATCGCCAATACGGTACCGACACGCTGGACCGGCTCAAGGCCATCATGCATCTGAAGGAACTCGGCTTCACGCTGGCCGAGATCGCGCTGCTGCTGTCCGAACGCGATCACGGTGCACTCGATGAGCCTTCCATCCAGCGACTGGCGGGTGAACTCCTGTCCAAAATCGATGAACGCATCGCCGGCCTGCAAGTCATTCGGGGCTATGTGGCACCGGTGTCCGTGGGCGACATGAGCGTGCTACAGGACGAAGACTGCAACTTCGTCGTTGAATTCATGACCGCCCTGTCCGCTGAGGAAGCCCGGCGAAGGGCCTGAGCGGACGGACAGGGGCACGGCCATTCGACAGAACCCATCTGGCAACCTGGCTACGATCGGCTACCGAAGCTGGCTGCTCAAGGTCGGCTGAAGGTCAGCGCCCGAAAAGGACCTTTCAAAACCGCTCGCCTATCTCGGTCGCGTCGTCAGGGTCAGAGGAATGTGCGTCAGGTAAACCCCGGCGGCAGCATGTTGCGGGCTGTGCAGCACCGCATACACCGGCAGGTGCAGCTGTTTGCGCTCACCGGGGGTCAATTCCAGCCCCAGGTGCAGCGCCCCGGCGCCGTTGCGGTCGTCACCCCAACGCACCGTGTGCCGCGCATCTTGGTAGAAGGCCACGGCCAGCGCGCTGTGGCCCGACTGCAAAACAGCCGTCTGCGGACCCAGCCCAGGAAAAGTCACCGACAGCGTCACACGGCGCGCCTCGGGCGTGTTGTTTTGGCAAGCCACCCGCGCGGCCCCTTCACCGGCAACCCATGGCGAGCGCTGTAGGTTGAGGCGACCGAAGTTGAGGCTGGCCGACTGCACCACGCACTGCACGCCAGCGGTGTCGTGGGCGGTTTCTGCTTGAGCGGCGCCAGGGCGCCACAGCACTAAGAATGCGGCTGCGGCCAACGCGCAGGCAATGCGGACGGCGTGTGGGCTCATGGCGCTGCGCGCAGCGCGCAGGTGTAGGGGCCCAGGCGCGGCTGGGGGTCGGTGGTGGCGGGCCGGTGGATAGCAATGCGGCAGCGGCTGCCTTGCAGGGTGACTTCGATCTCGCTTTGCAGCGGCAGGTTGGGCCAATACGTTTCGCCACGCAGCCCCACCGGCGCAGCCTCGCCGGTGGCCACCAGCGTGGCGGTGGCGCCTGCGGGCACGGGCTGCCCGTTGGGCAACTGCAGCACAAGCAGCGCAGGCTGCTCGCGCAGCATGGCAAATTCCACGAACACGCCGCCACGGCCCCTCGGTATGGCGGTGACTTCATGGCGGGTGATGCGGTATTCGAGCGGCACTTCTTCGGGGCGAACGTGAAGCGCGGCGAGATAAATGAGCGATCACCAGCGCGATATTTGTAGTTGACGACTATTTCCGTCTGGAAAACGAAATTGCGTTGCCTGAAAACGGCTTGGCTCTTGCTGCTACACCTCGGCTGAGACGTCGATCCGATTGCAGCGTCATCACGTATCGAGCGTCTCGTTATCCACACTAAATAGTGCCTGTCCACCCCACAACCCGCCAAGCACGAAGATGCGAGCGAGGCGGCGGCGGGGTCTTGTCGGTCAGCCGCACGGTTTCGGGCGGGTGATCTGTGGTTGTGGGCTCTGCCATTTTTAGGGGCCTTGTTGGTTGAGCAGGGTCTCGATTTCGCGGGTGGGAATACCTGCGAGATCAGAGGTTGAGTGCAACAAGCTCAGCATCGGAAAGCTCGGCTGCGATGATCACAATTCGCTGGATCGTCCCGCTCCAAGGCCGCGCCCCATCGTCACGATTACCGATTACCAAAGTTGTCAACCCCGTTGGCAAGCTGGCCACGGTGTCGGTTTTTACAGCGGCCCCGTTGAAGCTTGCCGCCAAATCGTTGACCTTCATACGGCAGGCTGCCGTGACCGTGAGCCCGCCTGCGCCAAGACCCTCAGTCAACAGATTGCTACTGGTTTGGTCAACCGAGCCAGCAAAAACGCCGCATCCGAACTGGCTGAGTAGCGATTGGGCCAAATAAACAATGTTGTCGGCCGCAACCCCATCGCTTCCACCCTCAAGCGACATGACGTATGCCGCTGCTGGCGTCCCATTAACAGCTTTTGCGTAAAAACTGAACGCAGATGGGAGCTCAGGCAAATTGACGCGTTGAACGCCTCCCGTCGAATTTCCGTTTCCTGCCGCAATGACAGCGGCCACGCTGCCGTACAGCGTGTTGCTGTACCAGAATCGCTCCGTTTCAAAGTTGAAGTCAATTACAGCATTGGGGATACGGTAATAGTCACCGACTACAGCGGCAGGGTCGATAACGACGTCGGACTTGATGAATGTGCTCATGGCTTGACCTCTTCAAAAATGGGAGCGAATTGGTGGAGGGGAAATGCTGAGCCGGTTGGGTCAGCAACAAGCGTCGCGCCACGGCTGTCACGAAGACAACCACGGGCACCGTTAACCGGGCCTTCAAATGGGGCAACGTCTCCACCAGCGTTTTCCCATGCGTAACGCAGACGCGCACCAGCGGGGATGGATGCAGCCTTGACGATCACGCGGTCGGGGCCGGAAATGCTGACCCCGGTGATTGAAATTGGCGTAACACCGTCGCTCTGGTAAAGCCGGAATCCATAGTCGCCTGGGTTGTCCACCATCGTCGTGTCCAAGACCAGGCCCCCTACTTGGGTGGGGAACCGGAGGGACACAAAAGTGTTTGACCAAACCACATCAGACGGTGACATGGGCATGGGCTTTCTGCCATCCCACAGCCAGCGTTTGATTGCCAGACCAAAGTAGGCCCCCAGCCAGTAATAGCCGTCCGCGTTGCGGTGCGCACTATCCACGGCAGGGATGAAGTAGAGCGGCGTTGCAAAGCCGATGTAGTCATCTGCGCACAGCTCAACAGCAGCCATAGCCAGCGTTGGCTCAACGCTTTTGGCGATGTGCTGCGACAACTGGTACACGATCATCGGCAGCGGTCGGTCAATGCCCGATGTAAATCGTCCGTATGCCTCCGCGTCTGTGCGAATCTTGCGCACCCGTGTTTTCCACGTCTCAGCCGCCGTGCCAATCGTGTAATCCTGCTCGCCCTGCAAATACGGCATGACCAGTGGCTGGTAAACCTTGCCCGCGCCGCCAGCGCGTGCCGCGCCCTGGGTGATGTCGGTTTGCAAGCGTGTGAAGTGCGTGCTGCCGATAGACAGCTGCTCAGCACTTTGGCCGCCGTAGCCTGACGCGGTGGCAAACGGCAGCATGCCGGACGTGGCAATGTCGATGCCGTCTTCTGCCAGCAGCAGCTGGTGGATCATGTCGAGCATGCCGGTGGCGATGGTTTCTTGGGTCGTCTCGTTAAGCGATACAAGGCTGGCGTATCGGCCTGGGTCTGTGCCCAGATAGCTCACGACCCCGCCCGTGAATCGCTTGGCCCAGGCCCTTGCGGTAGTGCCGCGCACAGGCGTTCCAAGCTCACCAACCGACAGGCTTTGGCCGTAAATAGCAAAGTGCAGAAAATCTGCAACGGGCGCAAGCGGGCGGCGGTGGTCTACACCGTCATCAAAGGCTGCGATTCGTTCTTGTGCATTCTGGAATGCCAAATTATCGATCGCTCCAGAGGCTCGAACTTGGAATACCGCTTGATCATCGGCCCCAGCAATCCCACCGACAACTGGGTCTTCTTCGTCCGGCCCGGATTCGAGAACGGAAATATTCGCCGCCGCTTGAGCTAAATCAGAAACTTCCTGGAAGTTCTTGTTGTCGATCTTGCCGGATGCCCGAACTTGAAACACTGCTTGATCATCTGCACCGGCAAAACCGCCAACAACTGGGTCCTCTTCACCTGACGTGCTCACAACTGTCAGCGTGGAGTCGATGTAGGCAGACGTGTATGTTCCAGGGCCAATGGGCACCGCTGATTCGGCGACGTTGCGGTAAACGATCCAGGATTGGTTATCGACTGCCAGCACTGAAAACTGCTCCCTGTCGGTAGTAGCTGCAATGCCTGCGGCAGTGCCTTCGGCTGCCGTGAAAACCAGACCCGTGGTGTTGATCGCATCCCGCGCAGCCTCAGCGGCAATGCGGGCAGCGGTTGCAGTGCCTGCGGCGGTGGCGGCAACAGCCGTATCCACCAGCGCCACAGCGGCGGGGATGCTGGTGTTGACTGCGGTGTCGCGTGCCGTTTGCACGGCTGTGACGTGGCCGGGGATCGTGGTGTTGACTGCAGTGTTGCGAGCCGTTTGTACAGCCACCACATCGGCAGCAACGGCGGCAAGCGATCCCGCAATGGTTTGCTTCGTTTGGCCCAGGCGGTCGGTGGCGGTCGGGGCGGTGCTGGTGGTGATCGCTGCAATGTGGTCCACATCGAGCTTGGCGTTTTCGAGATCAGCAATGGTGATGGCTGGCATGGCGTCTTTCGGCTTGGGTAGATCAGTTGATAACGGAGGCTTTGGCCGGGATGGCCTCGTGGTCAGCGGCGTAGTAGTCGGCGCTGTAATTGATGGCGCGCACGGTGCAGTACTGGCCGTCGCTGATGTCAATTTCTTGGACTAGGTACGCCTGCGCGCCGCGGGCGCTGTCGGCGGCGAAGCTGTAGATCGTGCGGATGCCGTCGACGCCGTACTGCGTGGTGATCGCCTCGCTCGGCAGGCTCTGCAGCACCACTTTGTTCGGCGCACTGCCTGCCGTGACAGGGATGCTTTGCAGCGATCCGTCGCGGCGCATGAGCACGATGCTGTGCGGCAGGCCAGCGGCAAAGGCCACGTACTGGCTGAGCGTCAGCTCCAGGCCCGACTGGCCCACCACCTCGCCGTCGTAGCTCTTGAACCGCGTGTTGTCCACCACGTCGATGCGGGCGTTGGGCAGCAGCGAGCGGGCGTCGAGCGTGGTGGTGGTCTCGATGGTGATGCGCTGGCCGATGAGCTTGCGGTATTCGCGGCTGGCGCGCAGCCAAGCCTGCTCAAAGCTGCGGATGCCTGCAATCTCGAACGGCTTGAGCTTGGTGTAGCTGCCATCCAGCGGCAGGGTGATGGTTTCGCTGGTGTCGCTGTCGGGGTCGGTGTAGACGAACTTCACGCCGTCGTAGTCCGCATCGTTGGCAAAGCTGCGGGTGATGGTTTCGGCGCCCGGCTTCTTGTTGCGGTGCGTGAACAGCGCGGTGCTGACCGTCTGCGCCCTGTCGAACGCCAGGCGCACTTTGCCGTTTTGCCGGTAGGCAATGCAAAACCCGGCATCGGCAATGCGCACCAGCGTCTCTTCAAAGCTGATGTTGTCCGAATCCAAGGTGAAATTGAACTGGCCACATGCCGGGTTCCATGCGTCGAGCTGCTGCTGAACGGCCCAGATCTGCGCCATGTCCACCTCGTCGGCAAGCACGCGCCCGCCAATGACGGGATCAACAGACACGGCGGCGATGATGTCCACCAGTTTGCTGGTCGGTTCGATGGTGCCGCTCACATGCCGGCCGGTGGCGTCGAACGCGCCCGAGAAAGTGGTTCCGTTGTACACAGGCAAGCGGCGCGAGGCGATGCAGTTGAGCTGTCGGCTTTTCACCGCTGTGGCCCTAGCTGTGGACTGTGTGATGGTGTGGATCGTGGTCTTGTTGCCGAAATCTGTTTTGCTCACCGGGCTGACGCTGTACAGGTCGGCCCACTTGATTTCGTCTTGTTGCCGAAATCTGTTTTGCTCACCGGGCTGACGCTGTACAGGTCGGCCCACTTGATTTCGTCCTGCACCGTGCCGCTGAAGCCGTAGTCGTAAGGCGTTGTGCGGCGCATGCGCACCCGGGCCGGGCCGGTCCAGCCGGTGGCGTGCTCCAAGGTCTCGGCGCGCTCTTCGCTGACCGCGCCCGACAGCGTGCCGGTAACGGTCTCCACCGTGCCGGTGGGCACCAGTTCGGTGTTCAGGCGCTCGATCTGGATTTCATAGTTCACCGCCGCCACGCTCTTGCCGCCGTTGTCTTTGAACAGGCCATTGGGCGCAACGACGTTGATCCAGACCTCGGTGCGGTCCTGGTCGGGCAGCGTGATCCAGTCGGTGCGCTCGGTGGCACCGACCACCTGGACAGTGGAGTAACGCTGGGTGATGGCCATTACGCGCCCCCTCCGCCATCAATCGGATCTTCGGTGCCCTCTGTGGTGGGAATCACCACCGGCCAGCTCGTGCCGCTCACGGTCACCGTGCCGTCGTCCACGCTGGAGATGGTGTAGATGCCCGAGTAGTTGTAGGTCGCGTAGGTCGCAGCAGAACCGCCCATGCCGAATTCGTCGGGTGGCACAGCCGGGGTCAGCTCGACCACGTAGTCGGACATCACCACAGTGATCTGGTCGCCCACGCTGCACACCGCGTTGAAGTTGGGCCGCTTCACCGCCTGGGTGATCACGCCGCCCGGCGCGTAGCTGTACTGGCTGGTGCCGTCGTCGGGCAGTTGCACCTGGTTGAGGGCCTTGAGCGTGATGCCGTCCACCTCAATCGCGCGGCGCACGGTCAGCACGTCGTCGATGATGGCGTCGCCAATTTGCAGCACCGGGGCGTGCCCGGAATTCGGCAAGGTGAAAGGGTCATAGACCGCAGCGCTGGCGCCGGTGATGCCGCTGATCAGCGTGTCGCCGTCGCGCAGCTCGGCCAGCGTGTGGTAACCGCGCCCCACGCAGTAGTAGCCGTATTCGTATTTGCGGTGCCCGATGTACTTGTTGTACGTGGGCATCATCAAGGATGGGATGCTCTTGACCGTGCCGTAGATGTCTTCGACGCGCTCCAGCAGGCGCACCTGGTTTTCCCGGTTTCCCAGGGCGTTGTTGGGCGACTGCTGGGTGCGGTTGATGTTGCCGGGCAGCACCGGCTTGGGGATCAGCAGGACGGTAGCGACCGTGACGGCCAGAGCAATGAGCGCCCAGGTGAGCGGATCAAAACCGCCTGGGCTTTGCAAGATCACATATTCATCGCAATCGCCGGCCAGAATGGCGCGCGCATCGCCAGTGATCTCAGTGGCGGCGCTGGGCTCTCCGGCAAAAATCTGCACCGTCACCGTTGGTACCGCGCCGTAGTGCGCCAGCAGCCACTCGGCCAGGCTTGCCGCTTCAAAGACTTGCGGCGCAACGGGCGCGAGTGGGTGCGCGTAGAGGCGAATGCGCGTCATGGCTTGGCCCAGAATTCAACCAGCGCGAACTTGTCGCGAATCACGCTCAATTCCTCGTGCATCGTGATGCCGGTCATCGCGTGAAGCACCTTGCCGCCGTACCAAACGCCGCAGTGGTGCACGCCAATCTCCAGCGTTTTGCCCAGCAGCACGATGGCAAAGTCCACCGGCTCGGCGACCTGCACAAAGCCGTGGGCGCTTTTGTGAATGGCCAGCCGGAAAGCGCTGGCCATCTGGCGAACCGAGCGGTTCACGGTTTTGTAGT
>Ga0209066_10002881_pt1 | contig 20274 bp, 23 predicted proteins | sample All_14_2_FD_187198 | JGI IMG/M metagenome (GOLD analysis project Ga0209066, IMG submission 187198) | Freshwater microbial communities in response to fracking from Pennsylvania, USA - Allegheny Zone_MetaG_DW_15 (SPAdes) (version 2) ... | reverse complement strand
ACACGCCTCGGCCTGCGTCAGCACCACGCTCACCAGCGGTTCATCCCCACTCGCGCGGGGAACACGTCATCTCGTACAGCATCTGGATCACCTCGCGCGGTTCATCCCCACTCGCGCGGGGAACACATCTGCTGATCCCGCACATCAGACAGCCACTGCGGTTCATCCCCACTCGCGCGGGGAACACAAGATCAGGCCGATCTTGATGACCACGCCCTCCGGTTCATCCCCACTCGCGCGGGGAACACGACAGCACCATGTCGAACGGCTGTGCCAGAACCGGTTCATCCCCACTCGCGCGGGGAACACGCACTTTGGGACGCCCGATGACTGGTGGCAGGCGGTTCATCCCCACTCGCGCGGGGAACACACCATTCTGCAGCCCATAGACCGCGGCATCGACGGTTCATCCCCACTCGCGCGGGGAACACGATGCGGCTCTGGTTGAGCAGGCGGGCCAGGGCGGTTCATCCCCACTCGCGCGGGGAACACATCAAAGCCATCGCCCACGTGGCCGGCAGCGCCGGTTCATCCCCACTCGCGCGGGGAACACACCAAGGAAGCCGCGGTGTTGTACCGCGACGGCGGTTCATCCCCACTCGCGCGGGGAACACGTGATGCTGCCCGGTGCGGGCGGCGGTGTGAGCGGTTCATCCCCACTCGCGCGGGGAACACTCGGTTGACCGCATCATCGGCACCGGCCTCGCCGGTTCATCCCCACTCGCGCGGGGAACACGTTCAGCAGGGCAAGCACCTCCCATCATTCGACGGTTCATCCCCACTCGCGCGGGGAACACACGAGGTGTGGGCCAAAAGCAAGGCCTGCACCCGGTTCATCCCCACTCGCGCGGGGAACACAACCCAAGACCGTCAACACCACCAACAGCGGCCGGTTCATCCCCACTCGCGCGGGGAACACACCAGGTAGAAAGCCTTGCCGTCGGGCGTGGCCGGTTCATCCCCACTCGCGCGGGGAACACCCGAAAAGTGCCAGCCGGTGTATGAGCTGTGGCGGTTCATCCCCACTCGCGCGGGGAACACCGCGGCGACAAAGACCGCCCGCCGTCCAACCCCGGTTCATCCCCACTCGCGCGGGGAACACTGCGCGTTCAGCGTGACGAAAGGCGATTTCAACGGTTCATCCCCACTCGCGCGGGGAACACCCGCCAGCCGCCGTCGGTGGCGACTGTGTGGCCGGTTCATCCCCACTCGCGCGGGGAACACCCGCTCATCACGGTGATTGGCATAAGAATTGCCGGTTCATCCCCACTCGCGCGGGGAACACGGTCTGTTCGCTTTTCCACAGAGAGAACAGGTCGGTTCATCCCCACTCGCGCGGGGAACACACGCCATGGCCGATCTCGCCTACCCAACCACCCGGTTCATCCCCACTCGCGCGGGGAACACTCCGCCGCGCCGCAGCTGATCGACTACGCGACCGGTTCATCCCCACTCGCGCGGGGAACACGGGTGGAGCGGCGACCTGTGGGTGAGCTACTACGGTTCATCCCCACTCGCGCGGGGAACACTTGTTGGCAATCTGCGGCTGGATGTGGTCCGTCGGTTCATCCCCACTCGCGCGGGGAACACGGCGGTCTGCACGTCGCCGGCCTGCAGGGCGGCGGTTCATCCCCACTCGCGCGGGGAACACTTCAGAATGCAAAAACCAGCACAAGGCGGGTTCGGTTCATCCCCACTCGCGCGGGGAACACATGGGCGAGGGCGCCGAGACCATGGAAGTCACCGGTTCATCCCCACTCGCGCGGGGAACACGCTGATAATCCCGGTGTTGGTGCTGCTTTTTACGGTTCATCCCCACTCGCGCGGGGAACACCAGTACTCGGCTCGCAACGCCTGGTACCAGGGTGGTTCATCCCCACTCGCGCGGGGAACACGCGTGCTCCCTCGTTCCATTCTTCCATTAAGCCGGTTCATCCCCACTCGCGCGGGGAACACTTTCCGTTGACCCTGTAGGCCAGGCGCCACACCGGTTCATCCCCACTCGCGCGGGGAACACAACCTGCCCGATTCGCTGCTGCTCGGCGGCGCCGGTTCATCCCCACTCGCGCGGGGAACACGTTATAAGCCGCCACGTTTGTTGTTGTAGTTTCGGTTCATCCCCACTCGCGCGGGGAACACACTTACCGTAACCCATTGATTCATTGGGAAAATTCAAGGATCGCCTTTTCTACCAACAACATGCGGTGTTGGCTACATTAAATTTTTAATGATCGACTTCCTGTTCAACAGGAAAAAAACTGACCAGTTTCGCCCCATCCAAAATCACGGGTTCACGGCGATTCTTTCCAAGGGTCATAAAGTCAAAACCAGCTTCATTCTTCACACGCCAAGCCATTACAGCGTTGCCCTCACCCAAACCAACCACAACCTGCTGCCAGATGTGATCACGCACCTTGGCTGAATAGCTACCCACATAGACGCCTGCGCGAATTTCCAGCAGCCAGATGGCGAGTCGCCCGAGCAGGCGCGGTGGCGCGTTTTCAAGCACGATGACCAGCATCGCCGATGGACTCAGGGTTTGGTATAGCCGGACCAACCTGCTCATCAAACCGCTCTGGCGGCGCGATGTCACCTGCAGCGAGCATTTCTTCAATACCGGGGATGATGCGTTCAAGCAGTCGCGACTCACGAAAAACATCGCGGCAAGCCAGCCGCACCTGTTGTTCAGGGTTATATGGCTCGCGCGCAGCAATGCGGAAAGCCAACGGCACCACCGTATCGAACTTGTACACATCGGCCACGTCGTACACGAAAGAAAGCGCCTTGCCCGTGTGAATGAATCCAATGGCTGGCGCGTACCCGGCGGCCAACACTGCCGCCTCGGCCACGCCATATAGACAGGCCGTGGCAGCGGACAAGCAGCGATTTGGCAGATCACCTTTTTCCCAGTCTTTGGTGTCGTAGTTGCGCGCCTTCCATTGCACTCCGAACCTGGCGGCGATGTGCTTATAGGTTTCGCGGACACGCGCACCTTCAATGCCACGCAGTTGTTCGACAGAACGCCTTAGAGGGGGCTCTTCCCCGAAACGTAAGGCGTACATCTTGCGCACGACCTTCAATCGAAGAGCATCGTCAAGAGCCAGGCGCGCTTGATACAGCAGTTTGTCGCTGCGGGCACCTCCAGGCTGACCTGCGGAGTACAACCGTACGCCCGCTTCTCCGATCCAGACCAACAACGTGCCAACGCGTGCAGCCAGCGCACATGCAGCATGTGAAACACGGGTGCCAGGCTCCAGCATCAAACAGGCCACTCCACCAACAGGAATGAGAGTACGAACGCCCGTCTTGTCGACCAACACAAATGCACCATCCAGTACATCAAGCCGACCGTATTCGATAAAGAGGATCGAGAGCCGCTCTTTGATGGGGATGGGCTTTAACGGTGGAAGTAGGTCTGCCAAGATCGTCCCTACACGCGTGCCAGTGAAATCAGACCAAGGCCCAACACCTTTGCATGACCTATGCCATCCATCAATGCTCGTCGCAAGCCATCTTCATCCGTCACCTCAAGCAAGCCTTCAAACAAGGCCGCTCGGACAGAAATGAAGCGCCCACTATTTCCTTGACGTGACCTCAACCAGTCGTCCGCCGTGCGAACACAGTGCACCAAACGGAACCCCACACGTTCGCCCTGGCGACTCAGCCAAGCAATTTGATCAGCCTCGCCGACCAAGCCAAGGCGCTGCCCCTTTCGTGTCACGGTGGGATTCCCATACACTCGAAACCTGTAGTTGCGGCCGACTCCAATCAGGTTGTCGAGATCAACCGCCTTGGTTTGTACTGTCTCAAGGAGATACCCAGGGATCGCCTCCAGACAACCCCAATCACCGGCGCGTTCCGATTGAACCAAGACAACCGAAGAGTGTTTTTCTCCTGCCTTTCGTTCAGCACGCCATAAAAAACGATCCGGTGGTGACTGGCCATCGGGCGCAAAAGCGCGAGCAAGCGTACGGTGCATCTCATAGGGATCACCCAGATCGCGTCGAGCCTGCGAATGCTTCGGATCAAGGGTAAATTTAGACAGGTACATGAGCGACCTCTGTGGTGATGTAGCGGGGACCGAGGCGGCGCAGTGCAAAGGGAGCAACCGGTTGATCCAGACGAACGGCTCCTGAATGCTCTTGCTCCAGTACAAGCCGCAAGGGGTTGCCTTGGTGACTTTGCAAAACTTCTGCGAGTCGCGGCCAGGCAGTCAGTGCATCTCGCAGCCCTTGGGCGCAGACGGCATCTTTCATCCAAACCGGTTCGCTCGGAGGAAGGTTCTTACGACCCAAAGCAAGTGGCCAGTGAGGCACACGCAAAGCTGTGTGGATGCGCTCGAGAAAAGCTCCGTCCGCACCTTCCAGGCCAACCAAGAAAACAGCGTCTGCCAGGTAGTAGCGAGGACTGATCACGGTCCGTTCTTTGTCCACCTTGCCAGCAGCCGATATCACCCCCGTGACGGTCTGATAGTCGCGCATCAACAGGCCCTCGCGGTCTACCCGAACCCCCATCTTCAAACAGGCCAGATCGTCCACTGGTTCGGCGCGGTCGCGCCCAAGTGCGGCGCAGATCAATCCGAGCACACCTGATTTCGACGGCTCCAACTGACTGTCGCGCTCGTCGAAACGACTGGTAGTTCCCCAGGACTGCATGGGACCTGCCAGCCGCAAAAGCAGCGTGGCCATAGCTCAGCCCTCCAATTCCGAACGAACCCTGTCTTCCAGCCATTGGGCCAGCGCATCCAGACTGGCCTGCTTGGCCCCCTTCTCTGCAGGCCAGGCATCGGTCAAGTCAAGGTAAGCCCACTCGTCTTTTCCATCGCCATAAAACGCACTGACTTTGGCATCGTGCACTGCAAGCTTTTCCACCGACAGTGCTGTCAGCTCCGTGTTGGCCTTGGGCCAAACTGGTTTTTCGAAAGCATTGGCCAGATTGAATGGGCTTGCATGTCGCAGCACCACGCCCACAAAGCTGGGTGGGTTGTGAGCCGCAAAGGTGTTTTGCTTGCCGGTCGGTATGGCCCGAGCCATGGATTGGGCAAAGGCACGAATGCCGATCAGAGCGAGCTCCTTGTCACCGTGCAGATTGCTGATCAGCTTGGTCGCATCCACCACGGCATAGCGATAGAAAGTGGCCGAGTTGAACTCGACTTGTCCGATCATGCCGGCGCCTGACTCATCTTCGGAGGCCCTGTCGTCCACTGCAGTGAAGTAGTCGAATTCACGTTCAACCTTGTGTGTGGAAATGGCGTGGGCAACTTGGCAAGCGGCATCTTGGTTAACAGCTGGCATATCGGCCAACATCCGGCCAAACATAGCCACATCAACGGCCTTCTGCCCATCCAGAAGTGCTTTAGCTTCCTTGCCGATATGGTCCGGCAGTCCGGCTTTAGCTTCCTTTTTTGTCTTCTTGGCATCAGCGGCAGGAGCCGCCATCAACACATCCCAGTGACGGTGAACCAATTGCGCCAGAGCTGCGATCTCGCCATGCCCCAAAAAAAGGAGGTACTCGGTCTTGCCGTCGTCCTTGATCTTGAGTCCCATGGCTGCAAGCGCCGCTTCAACGCAGGCACCAGCATCAGCATGGCCCAAATCAGCCAACTGTTGGACCATCAACTTCTTCAGTTCTTGGGTGCGTACCCCCTGGTTGATTTCCGGAATCGTGGCAGCGGCGGAAGAGTTCAAGCGGATCGCGCGCTTGAAACACTGGCTGCTGACCCTCGCCCGGCGGTGGCCGCCAAACAGGGCATCTTTTGGCGCACCAGTGTCGTCGCGGTTGAGATTGGACGGTGCAAAGTTTTGGATCAGGTGAAATTCGACAAACAAGCTCATGGAGTCCTCCGGTCAGTTGGGTTGTTGGGTTTCGGGCAGCGCGACTGGCGCCTCGTTGGATTTGACGTGAGGGTCATAGGCCCGGTAGAAATCACGGGCCCAGTGCTGGCGCAGTTGATCTCGAGCCTCGGGCTTAAATGAGTCGAGCCAACGCGACAGATCGTCCAGTAATCCAACATAGTCAAAACCAACTCCGTCGGCAGCAAGCAGAGACACGGCCTGACGCAGATGGTTGGACAAGCTGTCAGCCTCAGCACCCAGCAAGGCTATGAAGCGCTGCTCGATGCTGGCGCTGTCCCGCGAACGCCCGACCCGACCAAACGCCGCCGCAAAGCTGCTTCCCGTCAGATGTAGAGGATGCGCCGCGAACAGACCCGCGGTGAGATACATCGCAAGCCTTCTCGGGTCCTCCGCGTGCTTCTCTGCGCCAACAAAGCGCTCCACATAGGGGTAGGCACGCGGGTAGCTGCCCGGACCGAAGCCAAGACTTCGCTTCAGGTGGGCCAATGCACCCCGGTCCGACTCTTTCAGACCGACTAGATAGTTGATAAAAGATTGATCGTGTTCACTCATACCGGAACCTCCTCTGTTGTGGATGTTGCAAGAATTGCTGCCGAAGTGACTGTCGGCATCAGGGGCTTCAAAAGCACGCGAAAGCGTGGCCAGACGCGCGCATCAGCGCGAAGAACCGCAGGTGAATCGCCCAAGCTCTTTCGGGTGGCGTTCCAGGCCTGGTTGGCTGCCTCAACCAGCGTAGCTTTCCAGGCGAGGTCGGCCTCCGCAATTTCGCCCTTTGCTATCTGCCGCATAAGCAAAGGTAACGCGCGTTCAGCCGCCGAGAAGTAAACAGCGGAAGCAGGGCCGCTCGACAGAATGTCACGTGCACGTGTCCGTGTGTCCTTGTGCTTGGGGTCTGGCATGGTCTGGGCAATCATGTCTGCGAGCACATTGCGCAAGCCCTCATGAACCTCCTCAACGTATCGAACTTGCATCCGTAGGAAGCTCGCCGCATCGGACAGTCTCAGAAATGCCTGAGGCAGTTCTATGCGCTCTGCGCGCCAACGCAACAACTTCGCCTCCTTGCTAGCAAGCCCCGCGGTTATGACTTCAACTGGTGAATCCCACTCCCCCAGCGCCTCGAGAAGGTTAGCGGCCCATCCCAAGACGGCTGGAGGGATGTCCGTTGCGTTGCCCGGATCGGGTATCAGAGAAGGCAAGTCACGCCAAATCGCTCGCCCCTCTCTGTAGGTCACGCGAATGGCTTTGCCATCCTTGTTAATCCGATAGCAAGCCATTGGATCGGGCGCATTCGGGTCCTCTTCCAAGGCAACGCCTGCGGCAAACCGAATCCAATGCAATTTCTGTAGATCCCCTTCTTTAAGCAGCAAAACCGCTCGACTCAAGCGGGTGTAGCGGTCATTGGGGCCGCTGGCCAGCGTGGGCTCAGCACTCAGCATCATGATGGTCGGCATCGGACGTTCCCAACTCGGCAGATCGTCCGGGCTCTGGCTTTCGTAAGGGTGCAACGCCAGGAGCAATGTTTCCGACAAAGATCGTCCAATGGGCAATACGGCAGCTGTGTTCACCAACGGACCAGCCTTGTCTGAGCTGCGCACCGTCTTCACCAATCCCCCGGGGGTGAACTGGAAAAATCCCAGCATGTTTCGCAGGGCAACGGCAAAGCTGGCCGCCACAGGTCGTTCATCCATTGCATGGTTGAACACAACAGGCGTGTTTCCGCAGGCACCTTCCAGTTCAATATGCGGCCAAGCCTTCTGTTTTTCTCTCGTTTCCTCGGCCATCTCCAAAGCCGCCACCTGCATGAACGGATCGGTCGGGTGAAACAGCCAGAATCGCTCGCGCCATTTTTCAAGGTAAGCGCGAATCTCCACCTGCGGCAGTCCCTCTCGAAACCAACGTGCACGATCCTGGTCATTCCATTTGCCATGCTGCGTCACCAACGAACGATGCAACACGGCCAAGAGCACACGATGCATGGCGATCAAATTAGGCGGCGAAGTCTCCGCCAGAGCCACATAGTCGGCAGCTTTCAGCAGTGCATCGCGCAGGCTGACATTCTTCACCTCGCCTGCTTTAGTGCGTACAGGAATCCAGAGCTCGTCCTGCAGATTGAAAGTCGGGTTCATGTCACCTCCTTGTTTGGTTTTTCATAGATCAAGCCCAACTCGGAGTCGATCCGAACCCGCAACCGCTCAAACGTGGCTGCGCCGTCCGTCATCAACAAAGGGCGCAGGTTGCGCAATAGTGGATGAGCCTCGAAAGCCGGCACAACAGGCTGCGCCAATATGGCGTTGACGAGGTCTTTGCGCGAGATGCGCAGCTGTCGGCCAAAGATGCGTTTGGCTTGCTCATGAGAGGGCTCGATCTGAGGGTCGAATTTCGCGTCTCCCGCTTGCAGTTGCCAGCCACTATCACCAACAAAGACGGGCACAACAGCAATGCTGTCCGCTCCAAGACGGGTAACCACTTGTCGTCCTTCCCCATCACCCTCCTCGTTGGCCCGCGGTTTAGTGAGATATGCGTTGGCCGCATCCGAAGCTGCATCCAACGCCACGTTGCATGCGTGCTGGCGTTGCTCCTGAACAATGGCCAAGTGTTTGCCCAAAGCTTGGTCGAGGGTCTTCAGGTACTCCTCCCGCTTCTCCGCTTCGAGCGGATCGCTGGCATACACCGCCTGCACCAGTCGATCAATATCGGAGGGAAGATGCCAGACCGTTTCTGGTCCAGCAATGGCCCAGGTGCGATACAGCACATAGGGGTCATAAACGAAGCCCCAAGCGGTTTGCATGAGCTCGGGCAGACGATCTTGCTGGAAACCGGCAACGATCAGGCAGGGCGCGCGGTGGGCATTCGGGCGCTCGCGCTTGTGGCGGTGCAGTCTCCCCGCGCGCTGGAGCAACAAGTCCACCGGAGCCAAGTCGGAGAACATGAAATCAAAGTCGATGTCGAGGCTTTGCTCGACCACCTGAGTTGCAACGAGCAACGCTCGCGTCGGTCGGTTCGCATCGCTGCCAAATCGCTGCAACACCGCGCGCTCTCGCGAGCCTCGCTCGTCGGCCGGAAAGCGTGCATGGAACAACAGTAGTTCGGTGTCATCTTCCAACAGCGATTTCAAACTGCTGAAGAGTTCTTGAGCGCGCTGAACGGTATTCACGATCACAACGCCACAGCCACCACCTTCCAGCTTTTCCATCACAGCGGCAGCTATAGAGGGCAGGTCTTCCGCAATGCTTGAGACGACGATAGGTGCGAGTGAACGACAGGCGACAGATTCGGCCTGCAAACGCCCTTTGGTGGAAAGCACGAGCCGCGGGTAAGCGATGTTCAGCTCCGCGGTCTCTTCCGTAGCGACACCCCAAGCTTGAAGAAATTCGTTGCGGCGCTTGGCGGGCAGCGTTGCGCTCATCAATACCACCGAACAATTCATGGCCTTGAGCCAGCGCAGCAGTGCCTCAATCAATCCACTGGTGTAGGTGTCATAAGCATGAACTTCATCCAATACCACCACCCGATTAGCCAACCCCCACAACCTCACAAAATGATGTTTGACGTTCAAGACCGAAAACAGTGCTTGATCGATGGTGCCGATGCCGTACGGTGAGAGCAAAGGGCGTTTGCGCTGTGAAAACCAGGCCGAACAGGAAATGGACTCCTTGGCGGAACCATCGATACCACGTAAACGGAGAAGGCGTTCATCGAACATCGTGCCGCCGTGGGCAAGTTGAATGTCCAAGTGCGCGCCAGACGAGAACCCTCGAAGAAAAGTCAGTGCGCGATCAAACATCGCATTGCCCGTGGCCTGGGTGGGCAAGGCGACATACAGACCTCGATGACCATTGGCAGCCTGGAGCCTCAGATGAGCCAGAAATGCAAGCTCTGTCTTTCCCTCTCCCATTGGGGCCTCAACAATCAGTAGCGCAGGGCCATCTACATGGTTCAGCAGACGATCCGCGACGATTTGCAATGGTCGTGCCTCCACGACCTCGCGATTGAGAATGCGTCCGAGCAGCGTATTGACCTCTGCGCTCCTTGAAAACAACGGCTGGTGGCGCGGCCAACCAATCGCATCAAGTGCATGCTCGGCCAGTGCGAGCGCCTTCGCATGGTGGTCGGTAATGGTCTCAGCCCGTTCACCCATCGGAAACCATTCGCAATTCGACCCGATCCAGTCCGCTACGCTGGTCAAGCCTGCCAGCCAAGCCAAGACATGTAGAGGTAACTCGTTTTGCTTGGGCGGATCGCCCGGCAAAAGGGTGGCGAAATACACGTCGAAGAGTTCGGCACGAGCACTCGACCAACCAGCGTGCTCATAGACAGGCCTTGCCTTTTCACCTCGAATTTCTTGAATGCTTGGGAAATAGCCATGGTGCGCGCCTATGGCCTGAGAAACAGCCAAGGCCCACCCAGCCTCGGGAAACCGGTTGGCAAACTCAGTACGCAGTAGCGCGGCACTGGCCCAGTCGTGCCGGTCTGCCTGCAAGGCGGCACTGGGCACAAATGGCAGTCCTGCCCCCTCATCTACCAGCCTCCCCTCCGGCCACTTGACCTGAAACCCTGGAATGGCCTTGCCAAAGTCATGCGATCCGGCAAATGCAGCGACCCAACGGGCCACACGTTCAACTGGAAGATCAAAAGTAGCCGCGACCCACAACTTTGTTTGGTGGGACTCTCGCATAACGATGGCCTCCGCCACGGCAGCGACGTCCAGCATGTGAGGCAGCAAGCGATGTCCTGAGTTGTCACCACTTTTCGCCCAAAGGCCCCTAGTCGCTGGCGTAAGACTGGAAAAGATTGAAACCATTGGTGGCATTTCTCGAAGATATTTTGAGTTTTAAGCAGCCCTGTCTCAATTCATGAGACTGCCCCCGCATCGCACCAAACCCTCCCGCATTTTTTTCAACACCCGCCCCCGCAATCCCGCAGGCTCAAGCACCTCCACCTCGGGCGTGTGCCGCAGGATGTCCATCACCAGTTCGCGGTCGTCGCTGTAGGGAATCTGCAGCACCCAATGGCCTTGTGCGTCCCACTCGCCTTTCTGCTCCGGGTGCCACTACTCGGCGGCCACCCAGCGGGCGCGCTCGGGGGTGAACCGCAAGGTGGCCCATTGCACGGCCTTGCCGCTGAAGATGCCGTAGCCGTTGCCCAGGGTCTGGTCCAGTTCTTCAGGGGAAACGTCTGTCGCGCCCTCGCTCAAAACCACGGGGTGGCGGATGGCGTCCAGGCTGAAGCTGCGCAGCTCGTTGCGCTGGTGACACCACGCGTCGAGCAGCCAGTTGCTGCGGTAGCAGACGAGGCGTTGGGGCGATACGGTGCGTTCGCTGTGTTCACCGGTGCCCCGCGCCTGGTATTGCATGGCGAGGCGCCGACGTTGGCTGAGCGCAAGCCCTACGGTTTCAAAGCTTTGCGGTGGCACCGGGCGCTGACCGAGGCCGATGACGCGGATGCGTTTCACGAGTTGCAGCTCGGCGGCGCTGTCCAGGCCCGACTGGCGCAGTATCTTCTTCAACCGCTGCTCCAGCGGCTGCAGGTGCCGCTGCATCAGGTCGCCGGGCTGAATTTCCCTCAGCAGTTGGTCCAGCGTGAGCAGCGCCAGCACTTCGGATGGCTTGAACCACAAGCCGGCGAGTTCTTCTGGGGCGTCTTCGGCGCGGTCAGATGCGCGCCATAGATAGCACTGGGCGTCTTTGTCCCAATGGATGGGGTGGTTCAGTTCGTCGCGCAACCAAGCCAGGTCGCGCATGAGGGTGGCGCGCGAAACACCAGTCTCATCTTGAAGTTCAACACGCGTGATCCGACGACGCACGCGTAGAAGAGCGGTGATGTGATGGAGTCGCTCGGTCTTGGTCAATGCCCTCTACCCTGAAACGGCGACCTATAGGCCGCTCTGTCTTTTTGCTAGTTTGAATCCCAAACCCCTTGAAGGCTGAGACCTGAAATTCACACTTTGTAGCACGTCTTCGAGTTTTGAAACATCGAAGACGAAGGCTTCCCTCCGTCTTTGGGTACGAACTAAGAGGTCGCGTTTGAACCTGGCGTACGTTCGAGCAACTCGGGCAGGTCGATGCCGAAGTAGTCGCACAGCTGATCCAACACTTCCAGTTCAATGCGCTCCGCCGTCTCGTAGTAGAGCCGTGTCAAGGTCCCGCGGTTGATGCCGGTATCCCGGGCAACGTCACTGATCTTGAGCTTGCGCTCTCCAAGCAGACGGGCGAAGTGGCAACGGATCATGACCTGAATTGACAAAAAATGATCTTTAGAAGATTAAAAAGACTTGACGCAGGCCAAATCGTCCTCATAATGACCTACAGAAGATCAAAAATAGCTGTGAATGCTCAAGATGATCTTCAAGTGTATCGGCTTAACGAAAGGAGAACCAGCCATGCAAGCAGCCATCCCGTCGCCGCACGCGGCGACCTACCTGACGACGGATGAACTTTCGTCGCGCATCAAGTACGACAGCCGGACCATAAGGGACCGCCTGAAAGACAGTGTGTTGTTGGAAGGGCGGCATTACATCCGTCCCTTTGGTGGGCGCAAAACACTCTACATCTGGGAAGCCATTGAGCGCGACATGGCGTCACATTCGATGGGCAACACTGCGGCTATTCCATTGGCCAACGGAGGTGCGCTCCATGGGTAGCGTGCGCACCCGGCCTGAAACCGGTTTGCTGTTTATGGACTTCAAGTTTCAGGGGCAGAGGCTGAGAGAACAGACCACCCTGGCTGAAACTCCAGCTAACAAGAAGCGCCTCCAGAAAGCTCTGGAGCGGATCGAAACCGAGATTTCCCTCGGCACCTTCGACTACCAGAAGACCTTTGGAAAGCCGTTGCCCAAAGCGAAGACTGATGCGCCTGAAGTGGACGAGGGCGCCGCCACCACTTCGGTGGGTAAGGCCACTGGCACACCACTGTTCAAGGACTTCGCTGAAACGTGGTTCAAAGAGGCTGAAGTGAGCTGGCGCCGCAGCTACTCCATCACCCAGCGGGGCGCACTGGACAAGTACCTGATCCCATATTTCGGAGAAAAAGAGGTCGGCCAGATCACCAAAGCAGACACGCTGGCCTTTCGGGCTTCACTCGCCAAAGTTCCCGTCCGAAAGTCCAGCAAAACCTTGTCCAACCGACGCGTCAACTCCGTGATGAAGCCTCTGCGACAGATCCTCAATGAAGCGGCCGACCGATTCGAGTTTACGTCCGCGTTTCGCAACATCAAGCCGCTGAAGATCAAGCGCAGCGACGTCATGCCGTTCACGCTCGATGAGGTGCAGCGCATCCTGACCACGGCCAGGCCCGACTACCGCAACTACTTCACGGTGCGCTTCTTCACCGGGATGAGAACGGGGGAGGTGCATGGCCTGAAATGGAAGTACATCGACTTCGAGCGCCGCCTGATCCTGGTGCGTGAGTCCATCGTGCTCAACGAGGAAGACGATCTCAAGACCGATGGCAGCATGCGCGACATCCAGATGACCGAGATGGTGTTCGAGGCGCTGCAGTCGCAGTTCCGCGCCACCGGTTCGCTCTCGGAATTCGTGTTCTGCACCCGCGGTGGCAAGCCCATCAACAACCAGAACTTCCTCAACCGGGTCTGGGACCCGCTGCTGCGCCACCTGGAGCTCCAGCATCGGCGGGCCTACCAGATGCGGCACACGGCGGCGACTTTGTGGCTGGCCAGTGGTGAAGCACCCGAATGGATTGCCCGCCAGCTCGGCCACACCAGCACCGAAATGCTGTTCCGGGTCTACAGCCGCTACGTGCCCAACTTGACGCGGCGCGATGGCTCGGCCATGGAGCGCCTGCTCAAGCAGCACATCTCCCTGGCCCCCGTGACCGGTGCGATCACGCCGATCCATCTGGCGATCGAAGGACCGCCCAGCGTGCTGCCGACCACCTAGACCACCTCCATGGAACGAACAGCCAAACGCCCAACGAGCAGGGCAGGGCGAAGCCTTGCCTGAAGCCAGCCCATCGGCCCCATTCACTCACCCATTCACCTGTCATCCCAGAAAGCGAGCGATCACATGACCTCCAGCCCACGCCCACCCAGAACCACTGGATCAAAGGTGCCCCGGCGCCTGCTCAAGCCAACTGCCCAGAAGAAGCTGATCAAGAAACCGGCCCGCCCCGGTCACCGGTTCAAGAAGGCCGCCCAGCCCGCCATTCCGGCGACTCCCGCGCGGCGTACGGGCAGCGACACCGTGCAACGCCACCACCTGCAGGCCCAGGGCTTCCTCTTCCTCGATCAGGCGCACGCTGCGGGCTTCAGCCCTGATGTGATGAATACCTTCTGGGGCGAAGTGAACCGATACGACTGGACCATCTGCCTGCAGGCACCTCACGATGTCTTTGATCTGGTGATCGCACCCTCGGATCTCCTGCACAGCCTGCGGGTCGGGCCGTCCTCTGCGGACCCGAACACGCCACCGGCCTGCGACGCCGAGGCAGACGTTGTGCAGGCCAATGCCGACGTGCAGCCAGACTCCAGGCCGCACCCCATCGTGAGCTTTTCAGGTCTCGATGGCATCGCACTGCTGCCGGTGCACGAGGGGCTGTGGATCCTTCTGCACGGGCTGAACCCGGACGTCAACGCCGCGTTGCGCGCCCTCGCCGGACAGGTGGCCACGCCCGACGTCGTGGGCAGTCTGCTGCCTCAGTGGATGGAGCTCAGCTGGACCGTTTCGAACCGGCCGGGTTCACCACCGGGTGAATGCATGGCGAGCAACGACGACTGCGTCATCAGCCTGCTGGCCCGTCCCGACCAGCAGGCGACGCCCCTCGATGTGCGCCAGCGCTTCTTCGTCTGGATGACCCGCACCCAGCCGTACGGCTGAGCGCGCCCACCTTTCCCCTCATCTCCGTTTGCCGACCGACTTCCTTTCCAGAAAGAAACCTATGAACACACCCACCGACGACACCCCGCAACCCGAACCCCCTCCCCGCAAAGGAGCAGGAGGGGGAAAAGAATCCGGCAAGGCCGCGCAGACCGCCTGGGAGCAGGCCCACTGGAACCACAGCCGCGTGCCCAGCGCCAGCGAACTGATGGCCATGGGCGCGCTGTTCCAGGGCCTGACGCCCCACCGCATGAAGCAGCGCCAACTGGCGATTCTGCGCGAACACGTGCTGCAGTACCGCATCCGTTGCGGGCATCTCGAGATCGACCGCTTCATGGAGTCGATCTTCGAGACCGACTTCAACCTGGAGTGTTACTTCAAGGTGCACGAAGCCCGCACCAGTCCTTTCCTCCATCCCTTGAGCCGGGGATTGGGCAAGGTCACGCCCTTCGAGCTCGCCAGCCAGCTGGCCTGGCAGTGCTCGATCGCGCCCGGCGTGCAGCTGGACGAAGCGCCAGTCATGCACGCCGCCGGGTTCTTCCACGCCTGTGGGCATTTCTGGTGCGCACACCCGCTGGAAGTGGCCAAACGCGGAACGCCTCAGGTCAGCCTCAGCGAAGTCCGGCAGGCCCGGCGCCGGATGTTGCGAGTCGACCTGGATTTCCTGATCCGGCAGGTGCCCAAGGAGGGCCGCCTGCTCCGGTCGCTGCTGCTGGGCGCCGAGGCGGGCGACGGAGTCGATATCGAGCAGCACGCCCGTTTGTTGACCGTGCTCCACCTGTGGGGCGAGCGCATCACCTTCCCGTGGTGGACGCTGGTCAACGGCTTGAAGAACTGACCCCCACGACCGGAAGGACATGAACATGAATGCGAACAACCCACTCACACAGGAAGCAGGCCGCAAGCGCTTCCGAGATCTGGCTGTGCTGACGGTTCTGACCGGCACAGGCATGTATCGGACATGTCAGGATGCCCTTGCCAGGGATACCGCGGTCGAGGCCAGCGAACCGTCGGACACCTTGAATGTGATGCGCATGGCCTGCTTTGCTGTTCTGCTTCAGCTGCCAGAGATCACCGTTCTCCCCAACCCGATCAACCAAGGCCATGCCGGCACCCTGGTGGTGCCTTTGGGTGAGGGGCAGATCCTGAAGCTTCCCGCCAGCGCCAGGCGCTACATCGGTGTGTTTCACCGGAGCCTCTGTGCCAAAACGATCTCGCGCACGTCAAAGGAGTGAACGCCATGTACAAACTGATGCCCCAGTCGCGCATGAGCTGGCACTACGAGGAAGCGCAGCTGCCCAGCTGCGAACGCGGTTCGCGCCGCGCACCGGATAGAAGGCCGGTGCGCACGACCCGTCCGACGCCGTGTTACGTCTACCTGCTCGTGCACCGCCTCTCGCCGCGCTTCAAGATCGGTGTGAGCGTGGACCCGCAGGTGCGTGCACGCGGCCTGCCCGACGCCGAGCACATCGCGGAAGAGAGTTCGCTCAAGGCCCTGTTCTCGGACCGCCGGCGTGCGATGGAGATCGAGAAGAGCCTGCACAAGCTGCTGAGCGGTTTCCGGCTCCACATCCACGGTGAGGGGCCTGAGCGCTGGGATGGTGGCACCGAATGGTTTTCGATAGATGGCCTGAGCCACGCGGTCAACCTGCTGTCACAGACACCGCTGGGTGATGAGCAGACCACGCTGGTGACGCTCACTACGCTTGCCGACGAGAGCTACACAAGGGGGCAGCGCCGGCTCTGTCACCGCGAAGCCCAGACCCGGCGCTGGTTCGAAGCGACGCACGCCAATCTGCGGCAGATGAACGAGATCGTGAAGGCCCTGCGCAAGCTCAACGACAACCTGGACATCGTCCTGCAGTCCGCACAGACAGCTCAGCCTACCCCACCGGACGTTGTCAAAGGTGGAGAGGCCGACGCCCTGGACGAACCCCAGGCGGCCCAACCGGAGGTGGTCTACCTCTACGGGCTGGGTGACCTGTGGGAGAGCGAGATGCTGTCCAGCCGATTTCAGATGAGCGACTCGGCGTTCTGGATGTTCAGGACCGGGCGCTTGCGCCAGCACGGAGAGCAGCGTTCCTGGCTCACCCGCATCCACTTCGATCCCGATTCCCGTGGCACCCTGGCGCTGTGGGTGGAGGACCGCAATGTGCTCAGAGCACTGCCCGGCGGGCCACGCATGCTCGCCCTCTGGGATGGGCTGTGGGAGGGTTGACCGGAGGCATCAACAAGGGTGAGGGGGCTCTCGGCCCATCCAGCCCAAGGCCTGAACGAGGGCCTTGGGTCCCCTCACCAACCACCGTGAAAGATGGCAGGTTTCGATGACACCGAGTGCCACAGGTTCTTCCTGTGTCAAGACCAAAGGGGCGCCAAACAGCCGACCAAAACCACCGGGCGAATGCCTTGACATGGCGGAAAAGCATGAGATTTTGGTGGTGATGAAAAAAGCAACCACCTCCGACGACAGCTCGCGCCCTCCCTAGCGCGGGTGACTTCGACCTGCTGAGGCAGGAGACCCCATTTCTCAACCACCGAAGTACCAAAAACCCAAGGAGCAGGGCAGGGCGGAGCCTTGCCTGATCACACCGAAGAACGCCTCACTCACCACCTCGCTGTGGGTATTGCCAGGCGATCTTTTCAACAACACGAACGAAACCCGCATGAACCGCAAGACCAACCAAAACCCCAAGACCGTTGCAGCCGTGAAACCCCAAGGCAAGGCCTCAACCCAAGCTGCTGCTAAAGCCAGGGCAACGACGAAAAAAGCCAGCCCGCGCAAGACGAAGCGGGCCGATGCGCCTCGGCGCCAAGCCCAGGAACGCCCGGCCTGTGTGAGCCGCACGGTGCAACTGCACCAGTGCAACGGCATCTGCGTGATCTTTCTCGATGCCAGTCCGGTGATCGCCGGCGATCCGCAATTCAAGGATCGATTTCGGGATGCGTTGCGCACCACAAACATCCGCCTGTGCTTCAGCACGGAAACCGACGCATACGACTTTGAACTCACGCCGTTTTACCTCGAGGGTCCCGACGCAGAGGAGGGCGGCGAGGGGCAGGCGCACGTTGAGGCGGACGAGGGCGGAGAAGGGGCTGCTGCACGTTGACGTTTCTTCATCACTCGACCCACAGCCATAGCCCGTTTTCACGCTCAAGGAATCCAGCATGCAAAACCCATCCGCACCCTTTCAGCCTCGCCCACAATTCCACCCGCGGCGTCTCAGCCCATATGTCGAAAGACGCCGTGACATGGCCAAGCTGGCCAACATGTCAGCCCCGCTGCAGCCGAACATCGCTCGCTTCCCTAGCGGGACCGAGCCGCTGCGATTGCATCCCTTTTGCGTCGAGCCAATGCGAGAAAACCTGCATATCCGGCGCAAGCACATGGATGACCCGGTGCTCGAACGTTTTGTCCAGCGGGTCTTTGCAGACGACCTGATGGTGGAGTGCTACTTCCAGCCCCGGGCGCTCCATGCCAGATCCTTGCCTTCGGAACAACGGAGCCTGGAGCAGTTGCCGCTGGACGCTGCGTTGCGCGCGGCACTGCGGGCTTTCTACATGGACATCGTGACCCAACCCCATGAACGGCAGCTGGCATATGCCGCATCACTGATCTATTCTTGCGGGCTGTTTCATTGCCTACATCCGTGGGTGGTCAAGACCACGGGTCTGAACGATGTGGCATTCAACCGGGCCGACGGCGTTCGCGGTCATCTGCTGGAGTGGCCATTGCATCAGCTGCGCGTGGAAAACGCCGCCATGGGCGATACCTTGGGCGAGGTGTTCGATCAGGGCATCAACGAAGACATCGACCCCGAACAAGTGAGCCGCATAGGCACGGCCGTCTGGCTGGCCAATCGGCGGGTGGCCGAACTGTGGACCGCCTGAAAAGTGGAGAGCCGCCATTGCGCCGAGCAGGTCTTGGCTGCTGCGCCACACCGCCAAACCTGATAGACCCACAAAAGCGTCCTGCGGGCAAGGCACGCGTGCCGTCATTGCTCGAAGGGCTCGCCCATGACAAACACACCCTCTGAACCACCATCACCCATCCAGGTCATGCATTTGCCCAACATCAAGCCACTCACAAGAAGTCGGCAGCGCGACGGGTGCTCGGAGACCGGTCCGTTGGATCGTCGGTCGCGTCGGCAATTGAACGCCTTGCAGAAGAAGCTAGAGAGCAACTCAGAGTACTTGGTGCGTCTCTTTCAACTGCTGCTCGTTTTGGTGACCGTCCAGATCGCGGTTTGGGTGTTGGGCATATAGCGAGAACAGCAGCTCAAGTCGGCAGAGCCGATTGCCAACATGCCAAGAAAACCTTCGGGTCTGGGTGTAGCGACGGTTCCGTGATCGAAGGGCACCTGGACCCCTGTTGGTAAGTGCCTGGCCTCACAGTCGCAACCAAGGTCGGGACAAGGCTGCTTGCTGCCGGTGACCAAGCACGACTGAATGTCGGCCGCGGCGGTCACCTGTCAGTCGTGAATGGAAGGGGCGAACGACCGCTGCACCTCCGTCACCGGTTTCTCAACACACGCCAGCCAGGTTACGCTTCGAGAATGACTCCTCGCGACCGAGGTAAGCGGTTTGAGAATCAAACCGGTAACCGTCCACGGCAGAGGGTCAAATCCAACTCCAAATTGCCACTCATCGACCGCTAGATGACCACTCGCTGGTTCACATCGCTGAGCCGCCAATGCCCTTGCTCGATCGGCAAAAATGCCTCGATCGCGGCGGTGGCGATGACATGGGTGGCGTCTTGTTCTGCATCGTGCACATTGAGTCCGCCAAGGACAGCGGTGACCTCGGCACGGCCTCGCGGCAGTTCCGCGCAGACTCGGACAATGTCCACCTTGTCCGGCTCCTGAACCCCAATGGTGACTTGCACGCGCATATCACGGTGGTCATAGCCCAGCGACTTGAACAACACGATAGACGAGTGGTGCAGGGCATCCTGTACGGCCCGACAAGCCGCCTTTGTGTAGTCACAGCCGTACAAATCGTTGCCCGACCCCATTTCTAGGATGATTCGCTTTTCAGTCATTCGCTGGCTCCATGTCGAACGAGACCACGACCGCCGCGTTGGCGACGACGCTCCAGCCCTCTTTCTCTCTGCGCGGAATGTCGAGCCCTCCTTTGACCACCGTCACCGACGGTTGTCCGTAGGGAAAAATTTCCAACAGGGCTTGTCGATCCACCTCGTCGGGTCGCTGGACCCCTATCTCGACGTTGATGATCATGGCTTCCTTCGGGAAACCGAACGCATCGGCCACATTCAGCGAGTTGTGCCACAGCGCATCGCGGATGGCACGCGCGGCGGCCTCTGTGTAGTTGCGGCTGCGAATGGAGGTTCCCATCCCGAATTGGGTGACGACTCGCTTCATGGCCATGAAAGATGTCCTGTCAGAGAAAGTGGAAAGAGCTCTGGCGTCAAGACATGCCGTTGATGACAGGGACCTGCGTCAAAGGGCATGAATCCATGCGCTCAGATCTTTTCGTCGCGCAGCCAGTACCACTTGTACAGGAAAAACTGGCCGAAGCGCCGGAAGGGTGCGAAGGCTTCCGAGCGCACTGTGTTCCAGATGTTGGGGTAT
>Ga0209066_10002880_pt1 | contig 20276 bp, 20 predicted proteins | sample All_14_2_FD_187198 | JGI IMG/M metagenome (GOLD analysis project Ga0209066, IMG submission 187198) | Freshwater microbial communities in response to fracking from Pennsylvania, USA - Allegheny Zone_MetaG_DW_15 (SPAdes) (version 2) ... | reverse complement strand
GAGCCGGGATCCTTGCTTCGAACGGACTTTCCAGGTGCCGAGGGCGAGACGGTCTCCGGTCCACTCGCGGGGGAATATAAAGGCCCCCGCGAGTGGACAGTTACCAATTCCTGATCAGATAAGGGCGGGGGAAAATACCACGGGCAGTTCTATCTAAACCTAGAACATCACCGGATGAAACCCGCCATCCAGCCGCCGGGCGCGCAGCCCGGTCGCATTGCGGATATGGGCCGGGATGAGCAGCGCCCCTTCCCCTTCCGAGCGTTCCAGCAACTCCACCCGCATCCCTGCCGCCGCCGCCGGATCGGCGCAGAAGCGGCTGGACCAATGCGGGCGATAGACCTGGACCGGGGAATGAAAAGCATCGCCGCAGAACAGCGCATGCCCATCCGCGCCGCAATCCAGGTCCAGCCCGATCTGCCCCGGGGAATGCCCCGGCAGCGGCACGATGCGCATGCCTGCCCCCAGGCTGAACCCGCCTTCGACCGCTTCCACCAAGCCTGCCTGCATCACCGGCAGCACGCTGTCGGCATAGGCGCCGTGATTGTGGCGGCCGGGGGCCGCCCGCTCCTCCTCCTGCCAATGGGCAAGTTCGGTGGCACCGATCAGATAGCGGGCGCGGGGAAAGGTGGGCACCCAGCGGCCATTCTCCAGCTTCGTATTCCAGCCGACATGATCGGCATGCAGATGGGTGCATAGCACCACATCGATGTCTTCCGGCCGCAGCCCCGCCCGGGCCAAGGCCGCCAGATAGCCGGTATCGCCGCGCCGATGCCAGTCGGGGCGGAGCGGGCGTTCCTTGTGCTCGCCCACACAGGCATCGATCAGCACATTCAGCCCGCCGGCCTTCAGCACATAGCTTTGCAGGCCCAGCAGCACCGTCCCGGCCTGGAAATCCACATGATCGGGCGCCAGCACATCCCCATGCGCCTGCATTTCCCCGATCACCGCATCGGGAATCAAAAAGTCCATCGCGATCGGAAACGGATCGATATCGATGATGCGGTAGAGCTCGGCCTGGCCCAGACGCATGCCCTACTCCTCCGTTCCACGGCCGGCGACACGCAGAACGGGCGCGGTCGTCAGTGCTTTCGGCTTGGTCGAAATCACATGTCCCGTCATGGCGAGCGAAGCCCACTCGCTGTTGCGCTGCGACAGGGCTTCCAGAATATCGCGATGCTGCGCGTTCGACCGGGCGATATTCAGCTTCTGGCCCCAGACGAACTGCTTGATCGTGGTCAGCGGCACGGCCACGGTCTGTGCGATCAGCGAATGCAGGCGGCTGGACCGTGTCGCCCGCACGATCAGCGTATGGAAATCGGTATTCAGCTTCAGGAAGCGCTCGGCAGCCTGGGTGGGGTCCAGCTCCGCCAGATCGTCCACCTGGCGAATGATGCCGGCCAGCCGGTCAAGCTCGGCCGGTGTAATCCGCTGGGCGGCGAGCGAGGCGGCATAGCCTTCGATCCGCGCTCGCAGTTCGAAAACGGTGATGATCTCCTCGAAGGAGAAATCCGCCACGAAGCGATGCCGCCCGTCCTGCGTCGCCAGCCCTTCGGCCACCAGCCGGTTCAGCGCATCGCGCACCGGGGTGCGGCTGGTGCCGGTCATCTGCGCCAGCAATTCCTCGCGCAGATGCGCACCCGATGCCAGCTCCCCGCTCAAAATCGCGCGGCGAATGCCATGATAGGCGCGGTCGGCGGGGCGCTGGGACGCCCCCTCCTCCCCCATCAGATCCAGACCATCCAGCGCCAGATCGCTGGCGGCGAAGACGCTGTCATTCGCCGGCAACGGCTCTAGATATGGCTTGCGTGGTTTTCCAGGTACCATTCAGCGATTTCCTCCCGCGTCGCGAACCAGACGCCTTCGAATTGCTTGGCATAGCGAATGAAGTCGCGCAGGGCACGAATTCGGAATGGTTGGCCGATGACATGCGGATGCAGGCCGATATTCATGAATCTGCCGGAGGCAGCGCTTTCCGCATAGAGCCAATCGAACTGTTCCTTGAACATCTGGAAACCACTGTCCACGGTCAAGCCCTGACGCAGGAAGCTGAAATCATTCACCTCCGAGGTATAGGATACCGATACCATCGGCCTGCCGCTGCGGGTCTGCACCAGATAGGGCTGGTCGTCATTCAACAGATCGGTGATGAACAACAGGCCTTCTTCCGCCAGCAGATCGATCGTGTTCAGCGTTGAACGCAGGGAGGAGGACAGCCAGCCCTTGGCCTTGCGGCCGCAGGCTTCCTCGTAAACCTTCAGAGTCTGGCGGATAACCTCGCGCTCGGCCGCCTCGTCGAAGGTGAAATCGGTCAGAAGATCGGTCTGCACATAATTATGGGCCACGATCTCCCAGCCGCGCTCCAGCGCCGCCTCCACCACCGGGCGGCGTTCCAGCGCCATCTTGGCATTCATGGTGCAGCTGGACGGCACGCCTTCGGCATCGAACACATCGAACATGCGCCAGACACCCACACGCTGGCCATATTCCCGCCAGGTGTAGTTCGGATTGTCATAGACATTGCCGGCCAGATTGCCGCCGACGATGCTGGGACCGCCCGGATAGAAGGGGGCCGGGTCGTCCCGCACCGGGTCCCAATATTCAAAATTGGTGGTCAGGATGATCGCCAGCCGGTTGCCATTGGGCCAGCGCAGCGGTTTGCGCTGGGGCGTCGGCACAAAATCATAATGCATCGCCCAGCCCTCCTCAGGCTCGGTCAGAATTTCGACAGCAGCGAACCGAAGCCCTGGATCTTGTCGTTGAAGCCGTTCTTGCGCAGCGCATGCCAATAAGTGGCCGTATTGATCGCGATCACCGGCTTGCCCAGCCAGAATTCCGCGATACCGGCCACGCGCGCCATGGCGAGGTTGGTACCGACCTGGACGATGGCATCGACGGAAGGATCATTCAGCTCGATGATCGCATCGCGCAGCTCCGTCTCCGAAACATGGGCGATCAGCATCGGGCTGGGACATTTCAGCCCCTTGATGGCGGCGACGTCATAGCCGCAATCGGTGAAGAAGCGATAGACCTGCTGGTCGCCCACCGGCATGTAGGGCGTGACAACGGCGATGCGCTTGATATTGCCATAGGCATTCAGCGCGGCCTGACAGGCATCCGAGCCCATGGTGACGCCCACGCCCGCGCGCTCCTCCACCCGACGCTGCAGATCGATGGAGCCCTGCTTGCCATCCCAGAAGGTTTCGGCCGACATGCCCATCACCAGATGGCCGGGGCTGCAGGTCATGACCGCATCGATGGAATCCATCATGGTCTTGCGGATATTGGCGATCAGCTGGTTGAAATCGGCATCGCTGCCCACCGCATCGTCCGGAATGACGATGCGCGAGAAGTGATTGGTCACACCGACCGGGCGCATGGCATCGAATTCCGGCTGGACGGAGGTGTTGGTGGAGGGCGCGATGACGCCGAACTTCATACGGTAACCCAGGCTGTCGACCATGGTGCTGTTTCCTTCACTGGATTGAAATTGTGTGCCGACCGTTGCGTCAGGCCACGTTTTTGAGATCCTGAAGCGACTGGATCATGGAGCTGCGCATCACATAGGCCAGGTGACGCGCGGGATCCGCCACGGTGGCGCGCATATCGTCGTGATAGGCGCGGCGCGCGGCTGGATCGGTTTCCTGCAGCATGGCGCGGTTGCGCAGGGTCTGGGCCTGCACCGCTTCCAGCGCCACCTTGCGACGCTGGCGCTCATAACGACCCATCAGCTCCAGCGAGCCGCCGTTCCAGACCTCGATCAGCTTTTCCGCCAGATTGAAGGCATCATGCACACCGCCATTCATGCCCATGCCACCCAGCGGGTTGTTCACATGGGCCGCATCGCCGGCCAGGAAGATGCGCCCCGCCACATAGCGCGCCGCCACCCGTTCATTGACCCGATAGGCCGTGGCATGGACGATGTCATAATCCCCATCCTGCGGGCAGAGCGCCTGCAGCCGGGCCTTCATGGCGGCGGGGTCCTTGATCTGCTCTTCCGTCTGGTTGGGATCGGTCGGCAACAGCACGCGCCACAGGCTGGGCGTACGCAACAGCACCGCCCACTCCTGCGGATCGGTGATATAGGCAATCGGTTCCAGATCCGGCACGGCCTTGGCGAAGTCGAAATGGGTCGACATCGACAGGAAGATTTCCGGAATGGTCTGCCCGTCGAAGGGAATGTCCAGCGCCTTGCGAACCACGCTGCGCGCGCCGTCGGCCGCGATCAGATAGCGCCCGCGCAATTCCTCGAACACACCATCCGGGCGCTTCACGGTCAGGGTCACGCCCAGATCGTCCTGCACCACACCCATGGCTTCGGCTTCGTATACAATTTCCACATGGGAATCGCCGATCAGGCGGTCGCGCAGTTCTTCCGACAGTTTCCACTGCTCGCATTGCAGCCGATAGGGATGATTGGTCAGCCCCGCCAGCAGCGACAGATCGAAGGTCGCGACCACGCCTTCCTGGCGGTCGCGGAACTGCCATTTCGGACAGACCAGACCGCGCGCGATCAGCTTGGCGGTCACCCCGAAGCGATCCAGCATATCCAGGGTCGGCGGGTGGAAGGTCGAAGCCCGCAAATCCATCGGAAGTTCCCGATGCGTCTCCACCACCGTGACCGGAATCCCGGCTTCGGCAAGGCAGCTGGCCGCCACCAAACCGACCGGACCGGCGCCAACGACAATCACCCGATCTCGTGCCTGTGCCATACCGTTTCGCTCTCCACTCTTTCGCTTGACAACCCATCTAGGCGGTTCCATTGTGCACAAGTTGTCAGGACATATCAATCGTAATTGATGACTTTGTTCGGATGTATGGGATGGTAAGTCCAGACAGCGAATGCCGACTTCACGCCAAGGGAAGCGGTCAGTAAAGTCGCGAAAAACAGGCAAAAATAGCCGATTTCGCAAAGGGATACAGGGTTGGGATGAGTTCGTCTGGGGGTCTTCCGGCAGTGGATGGCAAGGCATAACGCCGCCATATCGCTGCCCACAAACAAGGCAAGGCACGCCTAGTTTGTATGCAATATTCCAGACAATTCGTCTCTTGGTGCCTGGGGCGTCCGTTCGCCCCGGTATATCGGGAGCAACTGCGCATGCTGCTGTTACAGCAAATCGTAAACGGGGTGATGCTGGGCAGCGTCTATGTCACGGTCGCCGTGGCATTCACGCTGACCATCGGCATTCTGAATTTTCTGAATTTCACGATCCCGACCCTGTTCATGCTGGCGGCGATGGGCGGCTGGGCCCTGTCCTATTGGGGCATTCCCGGCGGCCTGACCGGACCGCTGCCCTGGCCGCTGGCCTTGGGTATCGGCGTGGTGCTGGCAACCTTCGTCTCGCTGATCGTCGAGCGCTTCACCTTCCGTATGATGAAGACGAAATACGGCGACTCCACCGAACATGCGATTCCGCTGGTCAGTTCGCTGGGCTTCCTGCTGGTGATCGAGAATATGGTGCGCATCGGCTATGGCACGGATGCGCAGCGCTTCAAGGGACCCGATGTCGATCTGACGCTGGATCTGGGCGGCATATTGATGCGCCTGCCCCAGCTGCTCAGCCTCGTGGTGGTCGTGGCCATCGTGATCGGGCTGAACTGGCTGCTGCGCTCGACCCGGATCGGACGGGGCCTGCGCGCCATCGCCGAGAATCCGGACGCAGCCAATATTCTGGGCGTCGATACGGGCCGGGTCGTGCCCGTGGTGTTCATGCTGACGGGCGTGCTCTGCGGGGTCGCCGGTGCGCTGTTCGCCATCAATTATGGCGAGGTGTCGCCGCAGATGGGCGAGGATATCGGCACCAAGGCGATTGCCGGCATGGTGGTGGGTGGGCTGGGTTCGATTTGGGGCGCGGTGCTGGGCGGGCTGATCGTCGGCCTGACGGAGATGCTGACGATCCATTTCTTCGGGGCCGATACCGTGCAGGTCGCCGTCTGGGGTCTGTTGCTGATCACGCTGCTGATCCGCCCGCAGGGCCTGCTCGGTCACCACTCCATCGGCAAGGGGAAACTCTGAGCATGAGCGGATATTGGGCCGGCATTCTGTCCATCCTGGCGATCAACATTGTCTTCGCCTATGGCATCTATCTGTCCGTCGCCACCGGGCAGCTCAATCTCGGCGGGGCGGGCTTCCAGGCGGTGGGCGCCTATGCGGCGGCCTATCTGTCCGAAGGCTTCGGGCTTCCCGTCTATGTCACCATTGCGGCATCGGCGGCCGCAGCCGGCATCATCGGCGCGGTAATGGCCTTTCCGATCCTGCGCACCCGCGGCGTCTATCTGGTGCTGGCGACCTTCGCCTTCGCCGAGGTGGTGGCGGGTACGATCCTGAATTCCGAAACCCTGGGCGGACCGACCGGCATGTCGGTGCCGGATTTCATCGACTGGCAGGTGCCGGTCGGCGCGGCCGTCCTGGTGTCGCTGTTCGTCTTCTATCTGATGTCGACCCGCTTCGGCCTTGCAATGCGCGCCGTGCATGACGACGAAACGGTGTCGGATCTGATGGGCGTTTCCATCCGCGCCACCCAGGTGATCGCCTTTTCCATCGGGGCCGCGCTGGCGGGGTTGGCGGGCGGGCTCTACGCCCACAGCTTCAGCTTCGTGGAAATCCAGGTCTTCAACGCGCTCCTGTCGATCTATGTGCTGCTCTATGTGCTGCTGGGCGGCACGCAGACCCCCTGGGGGCCGATTGTCGGGGCCGCCTTCTTCACCCTGCTGCCGGAAGCGCTGCGCGCCTTCCTGCCCGCGGCCAAGGAAATCCTGGCCGGCCTGTTCGGGATCACCGGCGACATATCCAATCCGGATGAAAGCTGGCGCTTCGTCATTCTGGGCGCGCTGACCATTCTGATGATGGCCATCCGCCCGGAAGGCCTTGTCACCCGCACCATGATCGAGCGGCTGACGCTGCGCCGCAGGCGCACCCGGTCGGAAACGGAGGCCTCGGCATGAGCGACGCCATTCTTGCGCTTGAAAACGTGACCATGCGCTTCGGCGGGCTGACCGTGATCAACGATGTCAGCTTCCAGGTTCCGCATGGCGGGCGCACCGCCCTGATCGGGCCGAACGGGGCGGGCAAGACCACGATCTTCAACGTCGTCTCCGGCGTCTATCGCCAGACGGACGGCGTGGTACGGCTGGACGGGGCCGAAATCTCCACCGTGCCATCGCGCCGCCGCATCCGGCTTGGCATGGCGCGCAGCTTCCAGAACATCCGCCTGATGCCCCATCTGTCGGTGGTGGAAAATGTCATGCTGGGCCAGCAGGCCCAGACGCGCGGCCTGTTGGACATGATCACGCCGCTCGCCCGCTCCTCCTGGCAGCGTGAAGCCGAACGGCTGCTGGAGGAGATGGGGCTGGACAGCTATCCGGGCGAGGTGGTCGCCACCCTGCCCTATGGCATCCGCAAGAAGATCGAGGTGGTGCGCGCCCTGGCCGCCCGCCCCAAGCTTTTGCTACTGGACGAGCCGGCCGCCGGGTTGAACCCCAGCGAAACCGCCAATCTGCGCGATTTCCTGATGGGCATTTCCGCACGCGGCGTGACCCTGCTGGTGGTCGAACACGATATGGGCCTGGTCCGCAGCCTGTGCGACCACGCCGTGGTGCTGAACTTCGGCAGCAAGATCTATGACGGCCCCACCGCCCGGGTTCACGACGACCCGCAGGTTCTGGAGGCTTATCTGGGGCCGGGCCATGCCGCGCCCAAGCGGGAGGAGGTAGCCGGCGATGTTGCTTGACGTCACCGATCTGGATGTCAATTACGGACGCACCCATGCCGTCCGCAAGGTCAGCCTGCAAGTGGCCGCCGGCGAGATCGTCACCGTACTGGGCGCCAATGGCGCGGGCAAGACCTCGCTTCTGCGCGGTCTGCAGGGGGCGGTGAAGCCCTCCGGCGGCAGGATCGTGCTGGATGGCAAGGACCTGACCGCCGCCCCGCCATCCGCCCGGCTGCGCGGCGGCATGGCGCTGGTGCCGGAAGGACGCCAGATTTTCGTGTCCATGACCGTGCACGAAAACCTGCTGATGGGCGCCTATTTGCGCAGCGATGCGGCGTTGGATCAGGATATCGAGGCGATCTACGATCGTTTCCCCAACCTGGCGGAGCGGCGCGACATGCGCGCCAGCGTGTTGTCCGGCGGCGAGCAGCAGATGCTGGCGATCGGGCGCGCCCTGGTCAGCCGTCCACGTCTGATCATGCTGGACGAGCCCTCGCTGGGCCTGTCCCCGCTATTCGTCGGCAAGCTGTTCGACCTGATCAAGGAGCTGAACCAGCAGGGCATCTCCATCCTGCTTGTGGAGCAGAACACGACCATGGCGCTGGAAATCGCCTCGCGCGGCTATGTGCTGGAGCTGGGCAGCGTCGTGATGCAGGACACCGCCGACGCGCTGTCGCGCGATGCGGCCCTGACCGAAGCCTATCTTGGCGGCGGCTCCGCACAGGGGGCGGCCGCCTAGACCAACCAAAATCATCAACAGGGAAGCCTACGGAAGGAGTGCATTCATGCGGAAACCAGCCTTGTCACTACTCGCGGCAGCCGGCATTTCGTTGCTCGCGGGGCCGGCCTTCTCGGCCGATACGATCAAGATCGGCAATATCGTCGCCGCCTCCGGCTATCTGAAGGGCGCGGCGGAACCGTCGCTGGCCGCATTCGATATCGCGGTCGCGGAAATCAATGCCGCCGGCGGCATCAACGGCAAGCAGATCGAGCTGATCCGCTTCGATACCGGTTCCGATCCGAAGCAGGCCTCGGTTGCGGCGCGCCAGATGATCGAGGATGACAAGGTCCTCGCCATCCTCGGCCCCTTCTCCTCGGGCGAGACGCGCATCGCCATGACCACGGCCGAACGGCTGGGCGCGTTGATGATCCCGACCGCGGCCTCCGCCCCCGGTCTGGTCGATGGCGCGAAATGGACCTGGCGCCTGACGGAGGATGAGACCAAGCAGTTCTCCCGCCTGCTCAGCGCCATCAAGGCCGCGGGCCTGCCCTCGGCCACCGCCGATATCGTCTATGTCTCCGACGATGTCGTGGCCAATACCGCCGGGACCAAGCTGTATGGCCCGCTGATGGAAAAGGCCGGCATCAAGGTGGGCGAACCCATCCCGGTGCAGCAGAAGAGCTTCGACATGGCAGCCCAGGCCGCCCAGATCGTCTCGGCCAAGCCTGACCTCGTGGCAGTCGCGGCCCTGCCCGACGCAGCGTCCAAGATCATCAAGGAACTGCGCCGCCAGGGCTATCAGGGGCGCATCATCGGTTCCCAGATCTTCTCCGACCCCTATGTCGTCGACCTGTTCGGGCCGGAAGGCGAAGGTACGCTGATGGTAGCAGGCTTCTGGAAGGGCAGCAGCGCCAAATCCGCCGCCTTCGATGCCAATCTGCTGGCCGAGCTGGCGAAGCGGGGCAACACCCACAAGAAGGGCGCGCATCATTCCGACGCCCAGGCCTATGACGGCGTCTATCTCTTGAAGCAGGTGATGGAAGCCGCCGGCGTGACCGGCGACCCGGCCAAGCTGCAGGCCGAACGCGAGGCGATCCTGGCCAAGATGGAGGGTGTCAGCTTCTCCGGCGTGGTGGGCGACAATGTCTGCTTCGCGGGCCATGACGCGGAACTGCCCGGCTACAGCATCGAGATCAAGAACGGCCAGTGGACCAAATTCGCGGAAGCCCCTGCCGACAAGTGCAACTGACGATCGCCAACCCCATCCGGTTCCTGTCGGGGCCGGATGGGATTTTGCTATCCGCAGGACGTCCCTTTTGCCCGCCCAGCCCCGGCTTTCGGGCTTGTCTGCGACAGGCCGGGCGCGGTTCCATGATCACAAGACCCTTGAGGAATTCGACACATGACCCAGCCGGCCGGTAACAGATTCACCGTTCAGGGCCTGTTGATCGCGGCCTTGTCCCTCCTGGTGCCGCTTCTGGCGCTTGTCTGGGTGCTGTCCATTCCGCAGCGGCTGGGGCTGCTGATTTTCCCGGAGCAGTTCGCCGGGCTGATGCTGGGGCTGGCCCTGTCCGTCGTTTTCGCACGGCGGGTTCACCACCTTCCCCCGCTCAATGCGTCCATCGATTGGGGGCTCAGCCTCGCCTCCCTGGCGCTTGGCATTGCGGTCTATATCCGCTTTCCCGTGCTGTCGGAGGGGGCCGTCTTTCACAAGACCGAGGCCCTGCTGATCGGCACCGGCGCCTTCCTGCTGGTGATGGAAGGGCTGCGCCGCGTCGTGGGCTGGGCGCTGGTCTTCATCACCGCCGCGGCCTTCCTATATGCCGTGTTCGGCAATCTGGTGCCCGCCCCGCTGACCGGCCATCCGATCCCCTTTGCCGAGGTGCTGCGCTTCATCGGTACCGATTCCACCGCGACCTGGGGTTCCGCCCTGCAGATCGCGGCCTTCGTGGTTGTGATTTTCGTGCTATTCGGCGGCTTCCTGCTGGCGGTAGGCGGTGGCGATTTCTTCACGCAACTTGCCATGCGCGCGGCAGGCCGTGGTCCCGGCAATACCGCCAAGATCGCGGTGGTCGCATCCGCCCTGTTCGGCTCGATTTCCGGCAGCGCGGTATCCAATGTGATGTCCACCGGCATCATGACCATTCCGATGATGAAGAAATCCGGCTTCAAGCCGGAACAGGCCGGCGCGATCGAAGCGGTCGCCTCGACCGGTGGCCAGCTGGCCCCGCCGGTGATGGGCGCGGCCGCCTTCCTGATGGCGGAGCTGCTGCGCATCCCCTATCGCGACATCCTGCTGGCGGCCCTGCTGCCCGCGCTGATCTATTACATCTCGCTCTATGTGCAGATCGATTTCATCTCCCGCCGGGATGGTTATGGCAGCGCCGATGATATCGAACGCAAGCCGCTTGGCGCCGTGCTGAAGGAAGGCATCCTGCCGCTGATCTCCTTCGTCGTGCTGATCGGCGGCATCTTCACGCTCAATCTGCGGGCCGAGGTCGCCGCGATCTGGGCCATCGGCGTGATCGCCGCCGTCGGGCTGATCGGCTGGGCGACCAGGATGATCCCGGTGCGCATGTCGCCGCGGGAGGTTTTGCGGATCATCGGGGCCACCGGCGGGGCGACCTGCGATGTGCTGCTGGTCACCGCCGCGGCCGGCATCATCATCGGCCTGCTGACCACCACCGGTCTGGGCTTCACCCTGTCGCTCTATCTGATCAATTTCGGTGGCAACAGCCTGTTTGCCCTCTTGCTGCTGACCGGCCTGATCGGCATCATCCTGGGCCTTGGCCTGCCGACCACGGGCGTCTATCTGCTGCTGGCGTCGCTGGCCGCGCCCGCGCTGGAACAGCTCGGCATTCCGCGTCTGGCCGCCCATATGTTCGTCTTCTACTACGGCATGCTGTCGATGATCACCCCGCCCATCGCCATGGCCGCCTTCGCCGCCGCCAGCATCTCCGGCGGGTCGCAGTTCCGCACCGGGCTGGAAGCCTTCCGCTTCGGCTGGATCGCTTATTTCCTGCCCTTCCTGTTCATCTACAAGCCCGGGCTGTTGATGGCGGGACCGCCGGCGCAGATCGCCTATGTCTTCGCCAGCGCCCTGATCGCGCTTGGCCTGATCGCGGCCGGCATTGTCGGCCATGCCAGGCGGCCGCTTTCCCTGCCGCTGCGCGCCGGTGTCACGGCGCTGGGTCTGGCGACCATCGCGCCGCTGGATACGCTGTCTTCGGTCCATGTCGAATATGGCGTATCCGCGCTGGGGCTGGTGACGGTGGTATTCCTGCTGCTGCCCGCCAGGGCCGGAAAGACGCAGGCGGCCTGATGGTTTGGTGAAAACACGAGAGCAAGGTCGTTCCCAGAGCGACCTGTCCTCGCATCTCAGTCGCGCCGCTTCTCCTGACCAGCCGTATCAAGCGCTGCTTGCCGTCGCCCTTGACGGAAGATATTTTGAAACTCATGTCGCAGGAGCTTCTTAATCCTGAAAAGGCACTGATTTTTAGAATTGTTCACAAGAACAATATTGATCAGGTGCTACAATCGGGCTGTCATTGCCGAAGCGCAATGGTAGGAAATCCCGCCTATGTGGAGATCGGCAACCAGGAGCTGATTCAACGGCGAACAAAACGGACGGTACCTTGTTTACCTGGGGGAACGCTGAGTGACTATGTTCCATTCTATTTCACCCCCTATACCCCAATGCTCTATAACATCAAGACCGGGCACGGTGTCCCCCAAAAGCCATTGAAAGAAATAGTAATTCTTGTTGCTTCACTTCGGCGAATAGCGAAACTGAATCTTCCTTTCGTGTTCAGCGACAGGCACGCCTATCTCCGAACAGCGCAGTTCTCCAACAATCTGGATGATCTGGACAGGATCATCTGGCCGGTCCTTCAGGTTCGGGACTTCACGCGCAGTGATCTGGACAAATTCGAGAAGTATCAGGCTGAGGCGCTCATTCACAGGCACGTCCCAGTCGGTGCGCTAATGGGAATCGCATGTTACGATGTAGAGGTTCGCGACGAACTGAAACAACTCGCCGACGGCCTCGGCACCGATGTTCCGATTTTTGCTCAGAGAAGCTGGTTCCTATAATGATCGAATTTACAGAAGGAAATCTGCTGGAATCCGACGCGGAAGCGCTTGTCAATACCGTCAACACCGTTGGCGTGATGGGCAAAGGCATCGCACTTATGTTCAAGGAAGCGTTCCCGGAGAACTTCAGAAAGTATGAAACAGCCTGTCACTATAAGGAAGTTCAGGTTGGCAAGATGTTCGTCACCCATCGGGAAGCCCTGCTTGGTCCCAAATGGATCATCAATTTTCCGACGAAGGAACACTGGCGCCATCCTTCCAAATTGGAATGGATAGAGCATGGACTTGATGACCTACGGTCCCTGATAATAAAAAACGATATTCATTCAATCGCATTGCCACCACTTGGCTCTGGGAACGGTGGCCTTGAATGGAACGAAGTGAAGAAATTAATCGTTGAGAAGCTGGGCAGTCTGGACGATGTTCGTATTATTTTATATCAACCATCAAAGAATTATCAAAATGTCGCAAAACGGGCGGGCGTAGAGAAATTGACTGTTCCACGCGCATCCATGGCGGAGCTAATAAGAAGATACTCTATCCTTGGCATAAATTGCTCGCTACTCGAAGTCCAAAAGCTTGGCTATTTTATAGAGCGATATAACCGAAAGCTCACTCTGCCGGAGTTTGATTTCAGCTTTTCTGCCAACAAATACGGTCCGTATTCCGACAAACTCAAACACATGCTAAATGGGTTGGATGGCAGCTACCTGCACTGCAATAGGCGACTAGCGGACGCAAACCCCTTCGAGCCAATCCGCTTCGACGATGAAAAAGCCGACAGAGTCGCACTATTCATGAAAACTGAAGGCCGTCACCATCTGCCAGCCCTCGAAGCCACATCAGCATTGATCGACGGCTTCGAGTCGCCCCTGGGTATGGAGCTTTTGGCAACCGTTGACTGGCTCATTGTTGAGATGGGTGCAAAACCTGAAGTCTCGGCTATTAAAGAAAAACTTCTGTCTTGGCCCGGCGGGGCTGAAGCCGCAGACCGAAAGCTACATCTTTTTGAGGACCGCATCATTAGGATAGCACTCGAAGCTCTCAGAGAGGCAAAGCTCGTTCACTAAAATAAGCCGCTCGTCCAACTGATCTAGGGAAATGGGCTTTCACGAGACGTTCCTGCCTCCGCCCCCTATCCCAACCGCCAAAAAGAAAGCGCGCCGACCGTTGCCAGGGCAGGCGCGCTTGTCGTGCAGTCTCGACGGTAACGGACGGATCAGTTGATGCCAACAGACTTGTAGAAGGCGGTCGCACCCGGATGCATCGGGATGTCCGCCGGCTTGCCGATCAGCTTGGGATCGAAATCCACCCAGAGCGGGCTGGTGCTCTTCAGGAAGGCCTCGCCTTCATAAATTGCCTTCGCCACGGCGCCGACCATCTTGTCATCGACATCCTTGTGCGCGAACAGCAGATAGTCATAGCCGAACACCCGTGTGCCCTTGGCAATGCCCGGCATCTTGGCATCCGGCGCGACATCGACCAGATAGACGCCCGGCAGAAATTTCGCCAGCGCCGGCAGTTGGGATGGTTCGAAGGCGATGAAGGAAATCTTGCCGACCGCCGCTTCCAGTTCGAAGGTCGGCTGGGAGCCCACGGTGGCGATCGACACATCGATGCGGCGATCCTTGAACGCCTCGTATTGCTGCGGGAAATTGGCGACTGGGACGCTCTTCACATCGTCATAGGTCAGCCCACCGGCCGCAAGAGCGGCGCTGATGATGAAATCCCCCAGCGAATTGGCCTGATAGCGCGGCACGGCCTTGCCGGCCAGATCCTTATAGGTGACCACATTGGCCGATTCCGGCGCGACAAGCCCGGCCAGGAACGGCATCAGCGAGGCCACCAGCCGCAGATTCGGTGAAGCCTCCGTCGACATGCCGGTGCCTTTGACCGCGTAATAGGTCTGCGGATAATTGGCGATGCCGAATTCGATCTGCCCGGAATCGACCAGCGGTATATATTGCGACGTATTGGCACTGACGCGCGGAACCGCCTGATATCCTGACCCTTTGGAAATCACCTGCGCCAGCGCGATCCCGATCTGGCCGGTTGCCCCGCCCTGCGTGGTTCCGATCCCGATGGTCTGCGCCGAAGCGGTGGCGGCGAACAGCGATCCGGCCAGCACGATACCGGCGGCGAAACCCGCGCGGCGCATCCCGGCAAGATAAGACGTCAAAGCATTCCTCATTACTCTTCTCCTCGACAGCGGCTTCCCTGACAGGCCTGTATGGCCCCTGTTTGTATGGTGTTAAAAAGGCTATCACGCCTTATTTGTAATGACAAATTAAATGGCAGGCCACGCCCCTACTGAACCCTCTGCCAGACTTAAAACCAACTCATTGTAATTGCGTATCTTACATCCTGCCCAGCCAGGGCGGGAGTCGCCTGTCCCGTTTCCGATCTACCATCATTTTTGCCTCAATTTGTCCTTTTGTTTGAAGCGAAAAGCACCATAATGTACTGACAAATAACTGGGAGAATGATGCGATGCCCAATCAGGCCCAACGGCCCCCGGCCGAGCCGCAACCCATCGCGGCGGAAGCCTATCTGGAAGCCCTGTCCGATAACGGTGTGGACGCGTTGTATGCCGTGGCGGGGACCGATTTCCCCTCCATCATCGAAGCCTATGGCCGGGCACAGGACCGGGCGGTGCGCCTGCCCAAGGCCTATACCGTGCCGCATGAAAACCTGGCCGTTGCCATGGCCCATGGCCATGCGCTGCAAAGCGGCAAGCCGCAGGTCGCCATGGTGCATGTCAGCGTCGGCACGGCCAATATGGTCTGCGGCGCGCTGAATGCCATCCGCGACGGCGTCCCGGTGATCCTGAGCGCGGGTCGTACCCCGGTGACGGAGGATGGCCCGGCCGGCACCCGCACGCGCTTCATTCACTGGGCGCAGGAGATGTTCGACCAGGGCGGCATGATCCGCGAGGCCGTGAAATGGGATTACGAGCTGCGCCATCCCGAACAGGTGGAGGATGTGGTGGTTCGTGCGCTGGATATTGCCTGCGCACCGCCGCCCGGCCCGGTCTATCTGTCCCTGCCGCGCGAAATTCTGGCCATGCCGGTCAGGCCTGACCGGCCCTTACGCCGACGTTCCAACGTGACCCAGCCGATGGCCGATCCCGATGCCATCGATCGCCTGGCCCAGGCGATCCGGGCGGCGGATTATCCGGTGATCGTCACCAGCAATACCGGCCGCGACCCGGAAGCCGCACGCCTGCTGGCGGAGCTGACCGAACGCTGGGCCATACCGGTGGCGCAATTCAATTCCCGATCCGTCAATCTGCCGCATGACCACCCGATGGCGATCGGCTTCGACACCAAGGATCTGTTGGGCCCGGCCGATCTGATCCTGTCCATCGCCTGCGACGTGCCCTGGATACCCAAGGTGACCAGCCCAAGGCCTACCGCGCCGCTGTATGAGATCGATCCGGACCCGCTGTTTTCCCGCTATCCGATGCGCAGCTTCCCGGCGGTGGAATCCATCATCGCCTCTGCCCGTTCCGCCCTGTCCGCCCTGGATTCGGCCCTGGGCAAACCGGGGGAAGCCGATGCCGCAAGGCTGGACCGGCGGCGCGCGGCCGTGGCCCTGACGGTTCTGCGTCGCCGCAAGAGCGATGCGGCCGATCTGTCGCGCTTCACCGCCGACAGCGCCAGCGAGGTGATGGCCCGGCACATCCCCGACAATGCGGTTGTCCTGAACGAATATTCCTTCCGGGCGGATCGTGGTCGGTTCGACAGGCCAGGCCAGTTCTTCGGCTTCACCCCCGCGGGCGGGCTTGGCTTCGGCTTCGGCGCGGCGCTGGGCGTGGCGGCGGCCGGCACTGACGGGCCGGTGATCGTGATGCTGGGCGACGGCGCCTATATGTTCAACAACCCGACGGCCTGCCACTGGGCATCGGCGGCGCATAAGCTGCCGGTGCTGACGGTGGTGTTCAACAACCGGCGCTGGGGCGCGGTGCGCAATTCCACGCTGGCGATGTATCCGCAAGGCGCGGCCGCCGCCGATGACGGCATGTTCCTGGCCGATCTGGAACCGTCGCCCGATTATGGTGCGATCTGCCGTGCCCATGGTGGGTTCGGGCAACGGGTGGACAGCCTGGACGCCCTGCCGAAGGCCTTCGAAAGCGCGCTTGCCGCCGTGGCATCCGGCCAACAGGCCCTGCTGGATCTGTATATCACGCCGTGATGTCCGTCGGTTTGCGCTTGTCTCACCCATCGCGCTCCATTATGGATCATATACGATTTATATATGGAGCATGGGCATGGGCCTGGTGAATATCGATGACGAACTGCATGACCAGCTGCGCAAGGCCTGCACGGTCACGCATCGGTCGATCAACGCCCAGGCGGCCTATTGGATTCGCATCGGCATGCTGTGCGAGATGAATCCGGGCCTGAGCCTGCAGGACATCGTGGCCGATGAGCTGCGCCGGGCCGGCGTGGACAACCAGCAGGACGCGCCGGCGGGCCGGGCATGACCAAGACACCGGAAGAGCTGGAATTGATGGCGGAGGCCGGGCGGCTGCTGGCATCCGTCTTCACCCATCTGGACGGGTTGGCGCTGCTGGGCCTGTCGGCCATGCAGGTCAACGATCTGGTCGACGCCTATATCGTGCAGGACCTGAAGGCGCGCCCGGCCAGCAAGGGACAATATGGCTATGGCTATGCGCTGAATGCTTCCCGCAACGACGTGGTCTGCCATGGCGTGCCGGCGGCGGATGACATTCTGCGCGACGGCGATATCGTCAATTTCGATATCACGCTGGAAAAGGGCGGCTATATCGCCGATTCCAGCAAGACCTATCTGGTGGGCCAGGTCCATCCGGCAGCCAGACGATTGGTGCAGACAAGCTATCAGGCCATGTGGAAGGGCATTCGGGCGGTGCGTCCCGGCGCCAGGCTGGGTGATATCGGCCATGCCATCGAACGCCATGCCAAGCGCAACGGCTTTAGGGCCTGTGGACAATTAGGATTTGGGGTGTGGTTTGAGCACAAATCGTCCAGTTTCAGGAGCGGAAGCGCAGGAAGGGTGGCCCCCTTTCAAGCTTCCGCGACGCCAAAATGGGCGATTTGCGCCAAACCCCTTACGGGGCGCGGCGGATTTCGGCCCTGAATGCGTCGGGCCGGGCTTGTAGAGAACCACTCCACCGCGCCCGCCCCTCCTGTTCAGAACCAAAATCCGACACGCGCCACACCCGAAACCTAACTGTCCACAGGCCCTAACGTGGTCAAGGAATATTGCGGCCATGGGATCGGGCGCGAAATGCATGAAGAGCCGCAGGTGCTGCATTTCGGCCATCCGGGCATGGGGCTGCCGCTGCGCGAAGGCATGGTCTTCACCATCGAACCCATGCTGAACCAGGGTCGCCGGACCGTCCGGACCCAGCAGGATGGCTGGACCGTGACCATGGCGGACGGCAAGCTGTCCGCCCAGTTCGAACATACCGTGGCGGTCACGCGCGAAGGCGTGCGGGTGCTGACCCTGCGTCCGGAAGAAACCGGTATGCTATCGCTTCTCTAGCCCCCCAAGCCATACGCATTACGTATACCCCTGCCAAACCGAAGCGCATTCCCCCGCCTTTCGCCCGGCAGCATCCTTCCCGCCAGGAAAATCATCGGGAGGGACGCATCATGCCCATCGACATCGCCTATGCCGACGCCCCGCTGGGCCATCAGATCCGCGGGGTGGATCTGTCCCAGCCGCTGGACGACGTGACTTTTGCGGCCATCGAGCAGGCCTATGACCATTATGGCACCATCGTCATTCCCGACCAGAAGCTGACGCCGGAGCAGCAGCTTGCCTTTTCGCGCCGGTTCGGGCCGTTGGACCGCTATGTGCTGGAACGCTACAACCACCGGCAATGGCCGGAAATCTTCGTCATTTCCAACATCATCGGCGAGGATGGCGAACCCATCGGCATGTCCGATGCCGGGCGCTACTGGCACACGGATATGTGGTTGACGCACAACCCGCCGCGCGGGTCCTTCCTGTATGCGCTGGAAATTCCGGTGCAGGACGGAGAGCCATTGGGCGATACCTATTTCACCAGCACGGGGGCTGCTTATGACGCCCTGCCGGAGGAGTTGAAGGCGCGGCTGGACGTGACCAAGGCCGTGTTCAGCAAGCGCAGATATCTGGAATTCCGCGCCCGCACCAATAAGGATATCGACAAGCCTACCGGTCAGGCCTCGCAGCAGGCACTGAAGGATCTGGGCGATGACGACATCATTCACGATATCATCCGCCGCCATCCGCGCACGGGCCGCAAATGCATCTATCTGTGCGAAGGGGTGATTGACCGGCTGGTCGGCTGGGACAAGGCGGAATCCGACGCCATGATCGCCTTCCTGGAAAGCCATGTCACCAGCCCGCGCTTCGTCTATCGCCATCGCTGGCGGGTGGGTGATCTGGTGATGTGGGACAATTGCGCCTGCCTGCACAAGGCGACCGGCGATTTCGAACTGCCGCTGCGCCGTCATATGCACCGCACCACGCTGGCCAATGCGGGGAAAGCGGCATGACCCATTTTCCTATAGAACGGGTCGAGACGCATCTGGTCGCAACCCCGCTGACGCCGCCCATCATCCACCCGTTCTTGGGTGCCCGCACGCGCTTCGTCAGCCTGATCGTGCTGGTCCATACCAAGGGCGGGCCGACCGGTTTCGGCTATATGACAGGTGAAAGCCCGCGCCAGATGGCCGCCATCGGCCGGATCGTGGAGGATCTGGCCGAGCGTATGATCGCCGATGGCAGCGATGCGCGCCACAACGCCTATTTCTATGAGCGGATGTGGAACTGGACCGTGGACCTGCTGCATGAAGGGGCGGCGACGCTGGCCATATCGGCAATCGACATCGCGCTGTGGGATATCAAGGGCAAGGCGGCGGGTGAGCCGCTCTGGCGGTTGCTGGGCGGTGCGCGGCAGACGGTTCCGGCCTATGCCAGCGAAAGCCTGTGGCGGCATTTCAGCATTGCCGAGCTGGAGGAGGCCGGTGCCGGTCTGGTCGCGCGCGGTTTCGATGCGATGAAGCTGCGCCTGGGCAATCGCCCGATTGCCGAGGATGTGGAACGTGCGGTGGCGCTGCGCCGGGCGGTCGGGCCGGATGTGAAGATCATGACCGATGTACTCTGGGCCGCGCGCGCCGACGAGGCCATCCGTCTTGCCCGTGCGATGACGGAATCGGAGGCCGACCTGTTCTGGTTCGAGGAACCTGTACGCGATGGCGATTGGTCCGGCCTTGCCCGGGTCCGCGAACAGGCCCTGCTGACGGTGGCGGGTGGCGAACGTGTCTCCTCCCTCGCGCAGGTGCATGACCTGATCCGATCCGTCGATCACGCCATCCTGGATGTGCATCATATCGGCGGCATCACGCCCTGGCTGAAGGCCGCAGCCCTGCTGGATATCGCCGATCTGCCGATTTCGGTCCATATCGTGCCGGAAGTGCAGGCCCATCTGGTCGCCAGCCAGCGTACCGGGGCCTGGGTCGAATATATGCCCTGGTGGGATGCGCTGTATGAAGAACCCTTGCGCGCGCAGAATGGACGGCTGACATTGTCCGACAGGCCGGGCCTGGGGCTGGAACCGTCACGCAAAGCCCTGCGGGAGTTGAAGGCGGACTAGGCTGTAGTGACTTTTTAATGAATGGGGATTCCAGTCGGGCGTGATTTGTGATTCAAGACTGATTTTTGGGAGGTCGGTCTTGGAAGGTGAAGTTCTGCGCGACGATCAATGGGAGCGTCTTAAG
>Ga0209066_10002879_pt1 | contig 20278 bp, 21 predicted proteins | sample All_14_2_FD_187198 | JGI IMG/M metagenome (GOLD analysis project Ga0209066, IMG submission 187198) | Freshwater microbial communities in response to fracking from Pennsylvania, USA - Allegheny Zone_MetaG_DW_15 (SPAdes) (version 2) ... | reverse complement strand
GTGTTACCTAACGCGCGGCCTTGGGAGCGGTGCAAAACACGCAGCGTGATCGGGTGAATAAAAGTCAATGATTTCAATGATTTGGTGAGCCACCCCTTCTGGCCCATCAAATGTCTCCGGACAGACAGGCGAGCGCCCGAACGTGTCATCAGAACAACTCGTTTCCGGTATGGCAGGCCGTTACGCAACGGCACTGTTTGAATTGGCGGATGCGCAAGGCGCGCTCGATGCCGTTGCGGCTGATCTTGGCCGTATTGGCGCCATGCTCGACCAGAGCCCGGATCTTCTGCGGTTGATGCGCAGCCCGGTTTTTGGTGCCGACGTGAAATGGCGCGCCGTCTCGGCGATTCTCGAAAAGGCCGGTATCAGCGGCCTGGTTTTCAATTTTCTCGGTCTGGTCACGCGCAAGCGCCGTTTGTTTGCGCTGCCGGGCATGATCGCGGGCTATAAAAGCCTGCTGGCGCGCAAGCGCGGTGAAATGACGGCTGACGTGGCCAGCGCCCATGCGCTTGACGACAGCCAGATTGCAGCACTCAAGGCTGCGCTCAAGTCGGCGACGGGGCGTGATGTGATGATCAACACGCGTGTCGATGCCGGTCTTCTGGGCGGGCTTGTTGTTAAGGTGGGCAGCCGAATGATCGACAGCTCGCTTCGTACCAAACTCGATTCACTTAAGCTTGCCATGAAAGAGGCCTCCTGATGGACATTCAGGCTGCGGAGATTTCCGCAATCCTCAAACAGCAGATCCAGGGATTCGGCGCCGAGGCGCAGGTTTCCGAAATCGGCCAGGTGCTTTCCGTCGGTGACGGTATCGCGCGCGTCTATGGTCTCGACAACGTCCAGGCGGGCGAAATGGTCGAGTTCCCGGGCGGCATTCGCGGTATGGCGCTGAACCTTGAAAGTGACAATGTCGGCGTCGTGATTTTCGGCACCGACCGCGACATCAAGGAAGGCGACACCGTCAAGCGCACGGGTTCCATCGTGGACGTGCCGGTCGGTAAGGGTCTTCTGGGTCGCGTGGTTGATCCGCTCGGCAATCCGATCGATGGCAAGGGCCCGATCATTGCCACAGAGCGTCGCCGTGTGGACGTGAAGGCGCCGGGCATCATCCCCCGCAAGTCGGTGCATGAACCGATGCAGACGGGTCTGAAAGCCATTGACGCCCTCATCCCGATTGGCCGCGGTCAGCGCGAGTTGATCATCGGTGACCGTCAGACGGGCAAGACCGCTATCGCCATCGACGCGATCCTCAACCAGAAGCCGCTCAACCAGGGCAATGACGAGAGCCAGAAGCTCTATTGCGTCTATGTCGCCATTGGTCAGAAGCGCTCCACCGTTGCCCAGATCGTGAAGACGCTCGAAGAAAACGGCGCCATGGAATATTCCATCGTCGTGGCCGCGACCGCGTCTGAACCCGCGCCGCTCCAGTATCTGGCCCCGTTTGCCGGTTGCACCATGGGCGAATATTTCCGCGACAATGGCATGCATGCGCTGGTTGTTTATGACGATCTTTCCAAGCAGGCCGTGGCTTATCGCCAGATGTCGCTGCTGCTGCGCCGTCCGCCGGGCCGTGAAGCCTATCCGGGTGACGTGTTCTATCTCCATTCCCGTCTGCTGGAACGCGCCGCCAAGCTCAATGACGAGCATGGCGCCGGTTCAATGACCGCTCTGCCGATCATTGAAACCCAGGCAAATGACGTGTCGGCCTATATTCCGACCAACGTGATTTCGATCACGGACGGTCAGATCTTCCTTGAAACGGATCTCTTCTATCAGGGCATCCGTCCTGCCGTGAACGTCGGTCTGTCGGTGTCGCGCGTGGGTTCTGCGGCGCAGATCAAGGCGATGAAGCAGGTTGCCGGCAAGATCAAGGGCGAGTTGGCCCAGTATCGTGAAATGGCGGCCTTTGCCCAGTTCGGCTCCGATCTCGATGCCGCCACGCAGCGCTTGCTCAATCGCGGTGCGCGTCTGACGGAACTTCTCAAGCAGCCCCAGTTCTCGCCTCTCAAGGTCGAAGAACAGGTCATCGTGATTTATGCCGGCGTGAACGGCTATCTCGACAAGATGCCCGTGGGTCATGTCGGTCGTTTCGAGCAGGAATTGCTGCGCACCGTGCGTGGCAAGCATGAAGATCTGCTTGCAACCATTCGCACCGAAAAGCAGCTCTCGGCTGACAGCGAAAGCAAGCTCAAGGCAATCGTCGAAGCTTTCTCGAAGTCCTTTGCCTGAGTTCAGGCAAGGGCATCGGGGAATAGGCATCAGGTAAAGGCGCATGGCGAGCCTCAAGGAACTTAGAAACCGCATCGCGAGTGTTCGCGCGACGCAGAAAATCACGAAGGCGATGCAAATGGTCGCCGCCGCGAAGCTGCGCCGTGCTCAGGATGCAGCCGAAGCGGCGCGCCCTTATGCCGAGCGCATGAGTGGTGTGCTGGCCAATCTGGCCGCGGGCATGCAGGGGCGCGCCGATGCGCCGGCCTTGCTTGTCGGTACCGGCAAGGACGATGTGCATCTGCTGGTTGTGGCAACGGCGGATCGCGGGCTGTGCGGTGGTTTCAATTCCTCGATCTCGCGCAAGGCACGCGAGCATATTCATGGCCTGATCCGCGAGGGTAAAACCGTCAAGATCATCTGCGTGGGTCGCAAGGGTCGCGATGCGCTGAAGCGCTTGTTCGGCGACAAGATCATTCACACGTTTGAATTCACCGGCATCAAGCAGGTTGGTTTCGAGCAGGCAGACGCTGTCGCCCGCATGATCCTGAAGATGTTTGACGAAAATCAGTTCGACATCTGCACCTTGTTCTTCTCCGAGTTCCAGTCGGTTGTGACGCAGATTCCGACCGCGCATTCGCTGATCCCGGCCGAAGTCGGGTCAGTGGCGGATGCCGAGAAGGCCCTCGCCGAACTTGGTGGCGCGGTTTACGACTATGAGCCCGAGGAAGCGGAAATCCTCAAGGAACTGCTGCCGCGCAATCTCGCGGTTCAGGTGTTTCGGGCGCTTCTGGAAAATGCTGCCAGCGAGCAGGGTGCCCGCATGTCGGCCATGGATAACGCCACACGCAATGCCGGTGAGATGATCGACAAGCTTTCGATCACCTATAACCGCTCGCGTCAGGCGATGATTACGAAAGAGCTGATTGAAATTATCTCTGGTGCCGAAGCGCTCTAAGCGTCGGCGGCGACGGAAAATTTCGGACAGCCATACAGACGATACATATAGAAGGCGCAATCGCCCGACGGAGCTGGCCAGGGAGGCTGGCATGAGTACCGGAGGGTTGTGATGGCGGATCTATCGGGCGAGCGTGGCTTTGTAGGGCGCTTGCTGGAAAGAATGCGAGGGCTGATGGCGCGTTTTCTGCCTGATGCCCGTGGTGGTCAGATTTTGCTGCCGCCGCCGGTCTCCACCGAGACCCCGGCTGTCGTGCTGGATATGACGCCAGACAGGATTGAGACGACAGATATTGGCGCGGATATGGTTGCGCCGGAAGAACCGAACCCGGAGGAGATTCATTTCCTCCAAGCACGCGAAGCAGGGATAGACGAAATGAGCAACGCAATCGGCAAGATAGCCCAGGTCATCGGCGCCGTCGTGGACGTCGAGTTCACCGACAGCCTGCCAGCGATTCTGAACGCGCTTGAGACAACAAATGGCGGCAACCGCCTCGTTCTCGAAGTTGCCCAGCATCTCGGCGAGAAGACAGTGCGCACGATCGCCATGGACACGACTGAAGGTCTGACCCGTGGCCAGGAAGTTCGCGACACCGGCAAGGCGATCTCGGTACCGGTCGGCGAAGGAACGCTTGGCCGCATCATGAACGTGATCGGTGAGCCGGTCGACGAAGCGGGCCCCGTGCAGGGCGATGAGCGCCGCGAAATCCATGCCGAAGCACCCGCCTTCACCGACCAGTCAACCGAAGCTGAAATGCTCGTCACCGGCATCAAGGTTGTCGATCTGCTCGCGCCTTATGCGCGCGGCGGCAAGGTCGGCCTGTTCGGCGGCGCAGGCGTCGGCAAGACGGTTCTCATTCAGGAACTCATCAACAACATCGCCAAGGCGCATGGCGGCTACTCGGTGTTTGCCGGCGTGGGCGAGCGGACGCGCGAAGGCAACGACCTTTATCACGAAATGATCGAGTCCGGCGTGAACAAGGACCCGCATGAAAACAACGGCTCGACAGCCGGTTCGAAATGCGCCCTCGTATTCGGCCAGATGAACGAGCCGCCGGGGGCGCGCGCGCGCGTCGCGCTGGCCGGTCTCACGGTTGCGGAATATTTCCGCGACAAGGGTCAGGACGTGTTGTTCTTCGTCGATAATATTTTCCGCTTCACGCAGGCTGGTTCCGAAGTGTCGGCGCTTCTGGGCCGTATTCCTTCGGCTGTGGGTTATCAGCCAACACTCGCAACCGACATGGGCGCGATGCAGGAACGCATCACTTCGACGACCAAAGGTTCGATCACCTCGGTGCAGGCCATTTACGTGCCCGCCGACGACTTGACCGACCCGGCGCCTGCCACATCCTTCGCCCATCTTGACGCGACGACCGTGTTGAACCGCGCCATCTCTGAAAAGGGCATCTATCCGGCTGTGGATCCGCTCGACTCGACATCGCGTATTCTTGAGCCGCGCGTTGTGGGTCAGGAACATTACGACACCGCGCGCCAGGTGCAGTCGATCCTGCAGCGCTACAAGTCGCTTCAGGACATCATCGCCATTCTCGGCATGGACGAGCTTTCGGAAGAAGACAAGCTCACCGTATCGCGCGCGCGCAAGATCGAACGTTTCCTGAGCCAGCCCTTCTTCGTCGCCGAAGTGTTCACCGGTTCACCCGGCGTGCTCGTCGATGTGAAGGACACGGTCAAGGGCTTCAAGGGTCTTTGCAATGGCGATTATGACCATCTTCCCGAGCAGGCCTTCTACATGGTCGGCACGATCGAGGATGCGATTGCCAAGGCCGAACGTCTGGCCAAGGAAGCGGCCTGATCTTTCGGGCTTGCGCATTGCAAGGTGAAGTTGAATGGCTGAAAAGCTGAAGTTTGATCTGGTCTCGCCCGAGCGTCTCCTGCTGTCGGAGATGGTTGATCTCGTTGTCGTTCCAGGCAGCGAAGGCGAATTCGGTGTCATGGCCCTGCATGCGCCCGTCGTGGCGACGATGCGCCCGGGCATTGTTCAGGTTCAGGTGGATGGCCAGACGGAGCGCCGCATTTTCGTGCGGGGCGGTTTTGCCGAAGTCACGCCTGCCGGGCTGACCATTCTGGCTGAGTTCGCCGTGCCGGTAGAAGACCTCAATTCGGATGTCATCGAGCGCGAAATCGGGCATGCCGAGGAAGATCTTTCCGACGCCAAGACCGAGGAAAAGCGCCAGATGGCCCAGCAGAAACTCGATCACCTGCGCGAGATGCGCCAGGCGCTCTGAGTTCAAGCCAAAGTTTGACGACCGATATGTGGTGATTGGGGGTGGTGCCTGGGGCGCCACCCCTTTTCTGTTTTGGCGATGCCGGTGGTTTTGGGGCGACCGGATGTCCCATTTCTGCTCAAGCCCGTATTACCCTATAGTGCCGGGGTGAAATGTTGGAGTTGCCTTGATGAGCCGCCATTGGACGCTGGATGATATAGCTTGGAGCGACTTTGACTTGTCGAAAGTCGATGCCGATATTCTGCGCGCCGTCAAAGCCGCAGCGCTTGTCGAATATAATGCGCCGGATTATGTGACCTATCTCTGCAATGTCTTTGCCGACAAGCCGGAGATCAGGGAAGTCATCCATCAATGGGGGCGGGAAGAGGTTCAGCATGGTCAGGCCCTGGCGCGCTGGGCGACGCTTGCCGATCCGGGCTTCGATTTTGAGGTGGCGATGGCGCGGTTTCGCAATGCCTATGCCATTCCGACGGATGCGATTGAATCAGTGCGCGGCAGCCGTGCGGGCGAGATGATCGCGCGCTGCGTCGTTGAAAGCGGCACGTCGTCCTATTATACGGCCATCAAGGAAGCGAGCCGCGAGCCGGTGCTCAAACAGATCGCGGCCAATGTCGCGGCGGATGAGTTTCGCCATTACAAACTTTTCTATGATTGCTTCCATGCGCTGGATGAGGAAAAGCCCTCCGTGCTGGCGCGCCTGCGTGTGGCGGTCGGCCGCATCAGCGAAGCCGATGACGATGAATTGGCCTGCGCCTATTATTCTGCCAATACGCCGGATGATGGCAGCACACCCTATGATCGCGTGACCTATGCCAAGGCATATGAGAAGCGGGCACTCGGTCTTTATCGCCGCCAGCATGTCGAGCGCCTGATCGCCATGGTGGGCAAGGCGTCCGGCTTGAAGCCGCAGGGCTTGTTCATGCGCGGTATCAGCGCGCTGGCCTGGCGTTATTGGCAGTTCCGGAACTGGCGTCTGGCGTCGGCACCCGTTTAAACGGGTTTGGCGAGAGGTCCCAGTTCTGCAACGATTTGTTCATAGACAGAGCGCTTGAAGGGAACAATCAGTTCCACAAGCTCGGCCACAGGCACCCAGGCCCATTCACTGAATTCCTGATGGGCGTCAGCCATCAAGTCAATATCGGCATCCGTGCCCGTAAAGCGCATGGCAAACCATTTCTGTTTTTGCCCGCGAAACTTCCCCTTGAGCGCAATGCCGAGCAGATGCGGCGGCAGATCATAGGTGAGCCAGTCGTGCGTTTCGCCGATGATATGGGCTTGGGTAACGCCGGTCTCTTCCTGAAGCTCCCGGAAGGCGGCGACATCAGGCGCTTCGCCCTCGTCGACACCGCCTTGCGGCATTTGCCAGGTCAAGGCGCTGCCTGTATCGACTTCCTGGATACGGTTGCCGACCCAGACCAGACCCTGGTCATTGATGAGCATGACGCCGACGCAGGGGCGATAGGGCAGGCTTTCCGGGTCGCTTGTCGTGCGATGATCGGCATGTTTGGGCATATGGACACTCAATATCATTAAGGCGCAGGGCGCACGTCAGGGGGCGCTGGCGCTGACTTCGGCGAGCGCCGTCACCGGCACGAGGGCCAGATTCTTGCGCGGCAGGGTTTTAGCCCAATCGACCAATTCATCGACGGTGATCGGGAAAGCGGAGGCGATGCCGATGGCGCTGCCTGTCTGCGTGGCGGTGCGTTCAAGCGTGGACATGGAAAGCCCGATCACGTCCGGGTTCTGGACGGGATCAATGATGCGCGAGGCCGCCGCAATCGGCATGTTGATCCCGGCGGCTGTATGCGGCGCAAGACTGCGGGCCGAGCCGCCATTGTCCACAAAGAGCAGGCCGCGATCATTGAGTGATTTCATGACAGGTGTCATCGCCGATTGCGACGTTGTGAAACGGGCGCCCTGATAATTCATGACACCGGCATAGCCTGTGAAACGGGACAGGAGCCATTCAAGTCGCGTGATGTTTTCTTCGGCGCTGAGGCTGGTGAGCAATGTATAGGGGCCGGGGTCGTTTTGCGGATAGCCAAAGGGTTCCATCGGCAGTTCCAGAAGCACTTCGTGGCCTGCCTTGCGGGCGCGGCGGATCCAGCCTTGCAGATTGGAGCCATAAGGGGCGAAAGAGAGCGTGACTTCAGGAGGCAGCACTTCAATCGCGTGAGCGGTCGCGCTTTCGCTGATACCCATGCCGCTGACGACAAGGGCCACGCGTTTGGTGCCAGCAGGGAGTGTTGCAGCCGGACGGGCATAGACTTTCCAGGCGCGACGCCCATCCTGGGCAATGATCGGGAGCTTGCCAAATTTTCCGGGCGCGACAAGCGCGGCGTCCGGCACATCTGACAGGGGGCCGGAGACAGCGGCGGGCTGCGTCGATGTGTCGGTGCCATCAACGCTATTGGCGCCCGTGATCGTCACTTCGTCGGCCACGGATTTCCTGTCGAGACCCTTGGCGGCATCGAGCAGGGCCTGTTCGTCGGCACTCAGCATCCCGGCTGGATCGGGTGCCGGTTCCGTTGCTGCCGGGGCTGGCGGCGGCGGTGTGGTTTCTGTGCGCAGGTCGGCTGGCGCGGGGATGGGTTCGGGCGCCAGTGCCAGACGCACCAGAGGCTGCCCGCCAAAGCGATTGTCGCCGAGCATGATCCAGGCGAAGAGGCCGACATAGACGAGGGCGACAATGCCGACGACGATCCGCAGCACGCCAAAGCGGCCCCATCGCGACCTGGTGGGGCTATTTCCGGGACCGTTGGCAGCGATGTTGACGTTCATGGCGAAACCTTTGCCGGGCCAGACGGAATATTCTCAGAGTCGAAATCACGGAGATGACCTAGTTGGCCATCGCCGCCTTTTTCATGCCGCCCAGATAGGCGGCGTCCTTGCGGATGCCATTCATCAGATCGATCGCGTAAAGAAGTTGCTTGTCGTCTTTCTTGTCGGCGGGCACGAAACTGTCAGAACCGGCTTGCTCGTCGCCTTTTTCGGCAGCGAGATGGCCGGGCAATTCCGCTTCGCCCGTCACCATCTGGCGCTTCTTTTTGCCTTCAGGGTCTTCCTGCGAAACGACAATGTCGGGATCAATGCCCTTGGCCTGAATTGAGCGCCCGGCGGGCGTATAATAGCGTGCCGTCGTCAGGCGCAGCGCGCCATCCGAGCCGAGCGGGATGATGGTCTGGACGGAACCCTTCCCGAAAGAACGCGTGCCGAGAATCGTCGCACGGCGATGATCCTGCAACGCACCGGCGACAATTTCGGAAGCTGATGCCGACCCGCCATTGACGAGCACGATGATCGGTTTGCCGTCGGCCGTGTCGCCGCCGCGGGCATTGTAGCGCTGGGTGTCTTCGGCATGACGGCCACGGGTCGAAACAATTTCGCCCCCATCAAGGAAATCGTCAGACACGGAAATCGCCTGATCGAGCAGACCGCCAGGATTGTTGCGCAGGTCGATGATGTAACCTCTGATCTTGTTCTTGCCGATCTGCCTGGAGAGATCATCAAGCGCATCGTCCAGCAGATCGGTTGTCTGCTCGTTGAACGAGGTCACGCGGATATAGCCGATATCGCCGTCACGGTGATAGCGCACCGACTTGATGGTGATGACATCGCGCGTCAGCGTCACGTCGAAAGGATCGGGCACATCCTTGCGCACGACCGTCAGGATAATCCTGGTGTTGACGGCGCCGCGCATCTTGTCGACCGCGTCGCTCAGCGTCAGGCCGAGTATCGGCTTGCCGTCAATATGGGTGATGTAATCATTGGGGCGCAGACCGGCGCGGCTCGCGGGCGTGTCGTCAATTGGCGTCACGACTTTGACGACGCCATTTTCCATGGTGACTTCGATGCCGAGGCCGCCAAATTCGCCGCGCGTCTGGACCTGCATGTCACGGAAATTTTTCGGATTCATGTAGCTTGAATGCGGATCAAGCGAGGTCAGCATGCCATTGATGGCTGACTCGACCAGCTTGGCATCATCCGTCGGTTCGACGTAATCGGCGCGGACGCGTTCAAAGACATCGCCAAACAGGTTGAGCTGACGATAAGTGTTTGAATCATCGGCATGGGCCACCCCGTTGACCCCCCCCGACTGGAGGGTCATCAGGGTGAAAGCGGAAACCATTGCGCCAAACGCGAAGCCGGCGATTACAGACTTTTTCATTTTAGCCACGAGCCTTTTTGTCACTCATCAACAGCCAAGGGCGAGGATCGACCGGATCGCCATCTTTTCGAAATTCAATATAGAGGGTTGGTCCGCTTTTAGACATAGCGCTACCGCCGGCTTGGCTCGATTCTGACGCTTGATCGCCGGTTTTGCTCATTTCGCCGACGGGCTCGCCTGCCAGGACGTTCTGGCCGGTCTGGCCATCGATCCGGGCCAGGCCCGCCAGCAGCACATGGTAGCCTTCCCCTACTGAAATGATCAAGAGTTGGCCATAGCCGCGGAATGGCCCGGCAAAGACAATCCGGCCATCAAATGGCGCAATGACCTGAGCCGTTGATCGTGTGGCAATCGTCAGTCCCTGCATTCTGCCGCCCAGACCGTTTGGTGCGCCGAAACCACGCAATATGGCGCCGGTCACGGGGGGGCGGATCAGTCCTTTTGCCTCGGAAAAACGGCGAGATGAGGGCAGGGCCGGGGGCGAAGCGGGCGGCGTCAGCAGGGCCATTTCGGTGGGGGCTTGCGTCGGCTCGGCAATCGGCCCGGAGGGCGTTTGCGCGGGCGGGGGTGCTGCGGGCTCGGGGCGCAAGGCGGGCAAGCGGGTCGCCGCATTGGCTTCAAGCCGATTGATGAGGTCTTTGAGGTCGGTCGCCTGGCGTGACAGGGCCTGCGCCTTTTGCTGTTCACTGTGTGCATCCGTGGCGAGCTTTTGCTCGGCGGCGAGTTTTTCCTTGAGCAGGATTTCGAGGGTCGAACGCTCCTGATCGAGCGAATTGCGCGCCGCATCCATGGTTTTGCGCTCATCGAGTATCTGGCGGCGCAAGCGCGCCAGCTCATCAAGCCTGGCGGAGAGCTCCTGGGCCTCGGATTGCAATTCGGGCACAGCCGTGCCCAGCAGTATGGCGCTGCGCAGCGCGGTCAGCGCATCATCCGGGCTGACAGCCATGGCTGGCGGTGGGTTGCGGTCAAGGCGCGTCAGGGCGGCCAGAAGATCGGCCATTTCATCGCGCCGAAGGGCCAGTCGTGCGGTGACGGCGGCTTCGGCGGCGGTCAAACCGCTCAAGCGTGCTTCTGAAGCCGAAACATCGGCTTCGCGGGCTTGGACGCGGGCGGCCGTATCGATGAGCTTTGCCCGGACGGCCTCTGCTTCCTTGCGGGCGGCTTCGCCCTTGGCGGCAAGTTCGCTCTGCCGTGCCTGGCTTTGATCGATTTGTTGTTTGAGCGTTTCAAGATCACCGGGATCGGCAATGTCGGCGCTGAGGGGGGTGGCGTGGATGAGGCCGGCCAGGATCAAGCCTGCAAGCGGCAGGGAACAGGCCTTGCGGCTAGACATTGGCGTCAGCCGTCGGGCGGTCGGCATGGTGCGCGGCGGCCTTGGCAGGCGAGGTCAGCAAGGATTGACCCGTCATGGCATGGGGCACGCGCAAGCCCAGCAAATGCAGCAAGGTCGGTGCGATATCGGCCAGGGTGCCGCGCTCGCGCACCGGTCGCTCAGGGGCACCGGCGAGGATGAAGGGCACAGCCGCGCGGGTGGTTTCGCGACAGGGCAATTTGGCGCCATTGACCAGCATTGTTTCTGCTTTGCCGTAGCTGCCGGTGACAATCAAAATGCCGCCGCGTTTTTCAATCTGGGCGGCAATCTTGCCGAGATGTTTATCGACGGCCTCGACCGCCTCAATGGTGGCGCGCAGATTGCCCGTGCGGCCGATCAAGGCGGCATTGGTGAAATTAAGCAGGATGAGATTCTGCGTTCCGGCCTTGATCGCATTCATGGCCTCGGCCGCGATACTCGCTGCCGCCAGATCCGGGCGCTTTTCGATTTTGCCCAAGGGTGGGGTATCGGCAATCATGATGGTCTCGCCGGGCCACAAACCCGGCGCACCACACCGGGCATGCAACCAGAAGGCACTGGCGCTGGCCGATTCAGTGAGGACAAGCTGTGTCAGTCCCATGCGGGACAATGTTTCGCCAAGCGTGTCGCTGACAGGGGGCATTTCGAAGATGGGCAGAAGGCGCATTTCGTCGGCATAGCTTGTGGCAATCAGGCTGTAAGCACCCGACAGAATCTGCGGGCCCCGGCTAAGCTCTTTCAGTCTTGCCGCGATGCCCTGCATCAGAGTCTGCGCCGTCTCGGCACTCAGATTGACCAGCAATACGGCATCATCAGCCCTGATTCCGCGATAGCCCGTCATCATGGCGGGCGGGATGCGGTCGTCATGGAGTTGCTTCAGATAGCAATCGGCGAGATAGGCCGTGGGATAATCAATCGTCGGGCCATCAGCATCGACGAGAAGTTTCACGGCCCTGGCCACAAGATCAGGGTCGCAGGGCTCGTCAAATCCATAGGCGCGCCCCATGAGCGTTGCCAGCAACGCATTTTCCGTGCCCGATATGTCGTCGAGAAATTCGCGCAACTGGTCGACGCCTGACTGGCAGCCCGTATCGATGCCATCCGTCACGGCATGGATCTGAACATCAACACCCTCATGACTGAGCATGGCGGCGAGTACGGCGAAGATGTTCTGATGCCCGAGAATGCCTGAGGGCGAGACCATGCCAATCAGATGCACCGTTCCACCCAGGCGGCGTACGCTCGACACAAGCTCGGTGATAATCGGCTGCGTGGCCAGCGACGCAGCACCCTGTTCCTGGATGAGGCGGCTGATCATGGGGGCGGGCTGGGGCAGGGGTCGGCCTGCGCCAATTGTTGCATAGGCCGCCTGCATATAACCGGGTTTGTCGGCCGCCAGACCCAGGGCTTCGCCCGACGCCTCGAGGCGCGCGCAAGACGACGTCGCTGTCAATCGGTCAAGAATGGGGGTTCGCGCCAAGGCGATGGCATTGGCTTCGCGTTCATCGCGAATACCCCAGCCATCAAGTATGGCGACTACGAGGGGACGTGCGGCGGTCATGGCAGCCATGTTGGTCAGGGTTGCGCCGTTCAAAGCGATTCGTTCGCAGCAGCGCGAGCTTCGTTGCAAATTAGTGGAAGGGCTATGGACTGTCCATAAATTGCGGATCAAAAGGCCTGGTTACACGCGATGATAAGGGTGGCCAGCCAAAATGGTTATCGCACGATAAATCTGTTCGGCGAGCATGACCCGCACCATCATGTGGGGCCAGGTCATGGGGCCAAACGCCAGCAGGTGATCGGCACGTTCGCGCAAGGCGGGCGCAAAACCGTCAGCACCGCCAATCATGAAGGTCAGATCGCTGACGCCCGTATCGCGCCAGGTGGCGATGCGGCGGGCAAAAGCAGCGCTGGCTTCCGCCGTGCCGCGCTCATCCAGCGCCACAAGGCTGGCCCCTTTGGGCATGGCGCCAAGCAGCAATGCGGCTTCGCGCTCGCGCAAGGCGAGACCTTCGAGGGGTTTTTTTTCTTCAACTTCGTGGAGTGAAATGCCGGTGATGCCGATACCGCGCCCTGCCGCTTCAATGCGGCTGACATAATCGTCCAACAACTGCCGTTCGGGTCCGCTGCGCAGCCGTCCGACCGCGCAAATCTGAAGGCGCATTGATTCCCCATTCGGCAAAGCCGACCTTGATGCCGTCGCCTTACAACGCTGCCGGGTGTCTCAGACTATTGGTCGGCGGGAATATCGGCCGCCCACATTTTTTCAAGCCTGTAGAAATCGCGCACTTCCGGTCGGAACACGTGGATAACCACGTCGCCGCCATCAATGAGCACCCAGTCACCTTGCTGCATGCCTTCGACCTGTGCCGAGCCAAAACCCGCTTCCTTGATACGGCGCACCAGATGATCAGCCACAGCGCCAACATGGCGCTGGGAGCGACCGCTGGCGACAACCATATTGTCGGCAATCGGGGATTTTCCGGTCAGATCAATGGAGACAATATCTTCGGCCTTGTCGTCTTCAAGGCTCTCGAGCACGAGAGCGAGCAGCGCCGAAGACCTGCTGCCAGGGGTGGGCCTTCCCGTATCGGGGAGGGCCGCATCAGAATTGAGCCGCAGGGGCCGCTGAGCCCTTGCGGGCATAGGCTGGACGTTAAAGTCCGTTGATTGAATGCTCAGGAACCAACTCCTTATAAATCCCGAACCTCACACCGCCGACCCTTGCGAAGAAGGGCCGACGAATCGAGGATAAGCGTCATGGGTTCCCGTTTCAATGCGCGGTTTTGCAAGCTCTTGTGACAGGCCTGCGCGGGCCTTAAAGCGGCCAAAGATGCGCCTCGCGCAGCGAAGTGGCTGAAAGCGGGCTTTCCTGCCCCTCCAGAAAGACAAGAGCTGGGGGAACATGGCGTGTCAGAAGCCGCGCATCGGACATTTCAAGGGTTGAGGGACGCAGCGTTTGCGCCGCGAGCGACAGGCGCGCCTTGAGGGAATAGCCAGGGCGGGGGTAGACGGCAATCGGAACAAGATTGGCGAGTTCGCGCCAGCGCTGCCAGCGGGGAAACTGGATCATGTTGTCCGCCCCCATGAGCCAGATGAAGTGGACATCCGGGTGGCGGGACTTGAGAGCCGCCACTGTGTCATAGGTGTAGCGGGTGCCGAGCCGCGTCTCGATGTCGGTGACGCAAATGCGCCGGTCCCTGGCGAGGGCATGTGCCGAGGCCATGCGCTTTTCGAGCGGCGCCATATCGCGCTCGGATTTCAATGGGTTTTGCGGCGAGACCATCCACCAGACACGGTCCAGGCCGAGCGCCCGCATGCACATGCGGGTGATATGGAGGTGGCCTTCATGAGCGGGGTTGAACGAGCCGCCAAGCAATCCCACACGCAGGCCCGGTGCCAGCATTTCGCCTTGTCGTGTGAGAATGGCTTTGTTGTCCATGGCGCTCAGGGGCGAACCTGACCATTGCCGCGAACGACATATTTGAAACTCGTCAATTGCTCGACGCCGACAGGGCCGCGTGCATGGAACTTGCCCGTCGAGATGCCGATTTCGGCCCCCATGCCAAACTCGCCACCATCAGCAAATTGCGTGGACGCATTGTGCAGCACAATGGCGCTATCAACCTCATTGAGGAAGCGTTCGGCGGTCGCGGCATTTTGCGTGACGATCGACTCGGTATGGTTCGAGCCATATTTTGCGATGTGATCAATTGCGCCCTTGACGCCCTTGACGACCGCCACGGAAATGATCGCATCGAGATATTCCGTATGCCAATCATCTTCTGTGGCGGGCTTGACGCGGGCATCCGTGTCTTGCGTTGCCTTGTCGCCGCGCACCTCGCAACCGGCATCAAGCAGCGCTGTCACCAGCGGGGCCAGATGCGTGGCGGCGCAGGCCTCATCAACGAGAAGCGTCTCGGCGGAGCCGCAGACGCCTGTGCGCCGCAGCTTGGCGTTGAGCACGATGTTGCGCGCCATGTCGAGATCGGCATCAGCATCGACATAGACGTGACAGATGCCTTCGAGATGGGCAAAGACAGGCACGCGGGCTTCATCCTGCACGCGCGCGACAAGGCTCTTGCCGCCGCGCGGCACGATCACATCAACATTTCCATCAAGGCCGCGCAAAATTTCGCCAACGGCGGCGCGATCAGCCGTGAGCACAAGCTGGATAGAATCATCGGGCAAGCCCGCGGCGACGAGGCCCTGCATCAAGGCGGCGTGAATGGCGCGATTGGAATTCATGCTTTCAGAGCCGCCGCGTAAAATGGCGGCATTGCCTGCCTTGAGGCATAGCGCGCCGGCATCAGCCGTCACATTGGGGCGGCTTTCATAAATGATGCCGATGACGCCGAGTGGCACGCGCACGCGCTCGATATGCAAGCCATTGGGGCGGTCCCACTCTGCCATGCGGCTGCCGACGGGATCGGGCAGGGCGGCGATTTCTTCGAGCGCCCTGGCAATGGTTTCGACACGTTGATCATTGAGCGCGAGGCGGTCGATCATGGCGCCGGAAAGGCCTTTGGCTTTTGCGGCTTCGAGGTCTTTGGCATTGGCCGCCAAGATGTCGCCCGCATCGGCGCGAATGGCGGCGGCAGCGGCCAGGAGGCTTGCGTCCTTTTGTTTGGTCGGGGCAATGGCAAGAACACGCGCTGCCTGACGGGCGCGTTGGCCCATGTCAGCCATGAGGGAGGCGATGTTGGCGCCGCCGGCGTTAAGAGGCAAGGCTGTCATGCTGTTCCTTTCTCATCCCTCACACGTCAGGTCTTTTTGAGGACGAGGTCGTCGCGATGGACCATTTCAGAGCGGCCGCTATAGCCGAGCAGTTTTTCAATCTCGGCGCTGTTATGGCCCATGATACGCAGCGCGTCTTCGCTTGAATAGGCCGAAAGCCCGCGTGCAATCTCGGTTCCATCCGTGTCGAGAACACTGACGGCGTCGCCGCGTTCAAACCGGCCTTGGGTGGCGGTGACGCCAGCAGGCAGCAGGCTGCGACCCTGCGACAGGGCGCGGACGGCACCGGCGTCAATCGTGAAGCTGCCAGCGGTTTTGAGCACGCCGGAGATCCAGCGTTTGCGGGCCGCCACAGGCGTGGTGCTCGCCTTGAAGAGCGTGTTGCGGGCGCCATTTTCGAGTGCTGTCAGCGGGTGCAGCGTACGGCCATTGGCGATCAGCATGTTGCAGCCGCTTTCAATGGCGATGCTGGCGGCCATGAGTTTTGTTTTCATGCCGCCGCGCGAGAACTCGCTCGCCGCGCCACCCGCCATGGCTTCGATTTGCGGCGTGATCTCATCGACCTCGGCGATATGGGTTGCGCCGGGTTCGGCGGGCGGGGCGGTGTAGAGCCCGTCAATATCGGAAAGCAGTACGAGGCAATCGGCTGACACCATGCTGGCGACACGCGCGGCGAGGCGATCATTGTCGCCGTAGCGGATTTCGCTCGTCGCGACGGTGTCGTTCTCGTTGATGACGGGCACGGCACCGAGCTTGACGAGCGTGTTCATGGTGGAGCGCGCGTTCAGATAGCGGCGGCGCTCTTCGGTGTCTTCGAGCGTCACAAGAATCTGGGCGCAGATATGACCATAGGCGCTCAGCATTTCCTGAAAGGCATGCGCCAGCGAGATCTGACCAACGGCGGCGGCGGCCTGACTTTCTTCCAGCAACAAGGGGCCGGGCGCGAGTTTCAAGGCGCGACGACCAAGCGCGATGGCACCGGAGGAAACGATGAGCACTTCCTGTCCGCGGGCGCGCAGACGGGCAATGTCCTCGACCATGGCTTGCAGCCAATTGCGGTTGAGCTTGCCGGTGTCGGGATCGGTCAGGAGCGAGGAGCCGATCTTGATGACGACACGCTCGGCCGTTGTGAGAGCGGCACTCATGGCTGCCACCCTTCCGTTTCCTCGTCTGTATCTTCAGGTGCGGCTTCGGGATGCCTGATGCCGATTTCATCGGCCACGAGATGCAGCACGCGGTCCACGCCTTCGCGCGACACGCCTGAAATCACATGCACGATCTGGCCGCTGGCCTTGGCCAGCGCCTTCTGCTTTTTCTTGCGTTCATCCGGCAGCAGGGCATCGCATTTGTTGAGGCAGAGGATTTCGTTCTTCGCCTCAAGCCCCGCACCATAGGCTTCGATCTCGCCACGGATGATGTGATAGGCCTCGACGACATCTTCCTGTGTGCCATCAATCAGATGAATAATGACATTGCAGCGTTCGAGGTGGCCGAGGAAGCGATCGCCAAGCCCCGCGCCTTCATGTGCGCCTTCGATGAGGCCGGGAATGTCGGCGAGCACAAAGGTGCGTCCGTCAATGCGCACGACGCCCAAGCCGGGCGTGAGCGTGGTGAAGGGATAATCCGCAATCTTGGGACGCGCGGCGCTGACAGCGGCGAGAAATGTGCTCTTGCCGGCGTTTGGCAGACCGACGAGGCCGGCATCCGCGATCAGCTTCAGCTTCAGCACGATCCACATTTCCGTGCCCGGCAGTCCGGGATTGGCATAGCGCGGCGCCTGATTGGTCGGGCTTTTGAAATAGGCATTGCCGAAGCCGCCATTGCCACCCTTGAGCAGCACCATGCGCTGGCCAACCTTGGTGAAGTCGGCAAGCAATGTCTCTTCATCTTCGGCAAAGACCTGTGTGCCGACGGGCACCTTCAGCACGGCATCGGCGCCATTATAGCCATGGCGGTTCTTGCCCATGCCATGCATCCCGGTCTTGGCCTTGAAATGCTGCTGGTAGCGATAGTCGATGAGCGTGTTGAGGCCGTCGACGCATTCAATGACAATGTCGCCGCCGCGACCGCCATCGCCGCCATTGGGGCCGCCGAACTCCTTGAACTTCTCGCGCAGAAAGGCGACAGCGCCGGCACCGCCGTCACCTGATCGCACATAGACTTTTGCCTGGTCGAGAAATTTCATGTTGTCGTCTCTGGTTCAGGGTCGCCCGGCCTTTTACAGCCGGGCGTCCTTTCTTTGTAGCGCCATTGTGAGGCTATGTACTTTCTGTCGGCGCGCTTCGCACCAGCGATCTTCCTCGCCAGTATAGCGGAAGCCGAGTTTTGTCAGCACGCTGCCCGACGCGTGGTTTTCGGCAAAATGGCCAGCGAGCAGCCTTTCGCGGGCATAATGGCCAAAGGCAAAGCCGATAACGGCGCGGGCGGCTTCGGTGGCATAGCCCTTGTTCCACCAGGGTTTGCCGATCCAGTAGCCGATCTCGATGTCGCCGCTCTCATGCCGCATGGCGCCTGCCGCGCCGATCAGCTCGCCGTCCCGCGTGACGGCGAAGGGATATTCGCGGTCCTCGGCGCGCATCCGCTCGTGACGGGCAATCCATTCATGGGCGCGCGCCTCCGGATAGGGGTAAGGCATGCGACCGAGCATCCGCGCCACATCCCAGTCACCGCCATAAGCCGTGATCTGCGCCGCATCGCCTTGCGCAAAGCTGCGCAATATGAGCCGCTGCGTTCTTAACGTGTGAGGCCCGCGTCTGGCCTCCTCCTTTGCCGCAAACATTCTGGTCTCTCGATCCGTCGGGAAGGCATAAAAAAAGGGAGATGGCGCCCCATCTCCCTCGATCTTTTCAGATGGTCGCCACCGAGGTGGCGCATCCACCCCTATTCAGTCGGCCGCATTGGCCATGTCGGCTGCCGGTACGACCGACACATAGGTGCGGCCGCCCTTGCGCGCGCGGAAGGCGACGACGCCCTGGGTCACAGCGAAAATCGTGTGGTCTTTGCCCATGCCGACATTGTCGCCAGGGTGCCACTGCGTGCCGCGCTGGCGCAGGATGATGTTGCCGGATTCGACCGACTGGCCGCCGAACTTCTTGATGCCAAGACGGCGACCGGCGCTGTCGCGACCGTTGCGGGATGAGCCGCCTGCTTTTTTATGTGCCATTTGTCCTGCTCCTTATTCTCGCCGGATGTTTTCCGGGGCTCAGCCAGCGATCTCAAGAATCTTGAGCATCATCAGGTCCTGACGATGGCCGTTCTTGCGGCGGTAATTCTGGCGGCGCTTCTTCTTGAAGATGATGATCTTGGGGCCGCGCGTCATTTCGACGACTTCCGCCTTGACGCTGGCGCCAGCAAGAACCGGCGAACCGACCTTCACGCCGCCTTCGCCGCCCACCATGAGCACTTCAAGATCGATCTTGTCGCCAGCAGCCGCATCGACGCGTTCGACCTCAAGGAGATCGTCCTTCGCGACTTTGTATTGCTTGCCGCCGGTCCGGATGACTGCGAACATTGGTAAACCCGCCATGTAACGAATAAAGGCCCTGCGCACCGCCTTTTGAGCGGTACGGGCCGAATTGGCGCGGAATATACAGGGGGAGTGCGGCCTGTCAAGCCGAACGGGCGGGAACAAGGGTCCGCCAGAGGCAGAATCCCAGGAAATAAAGCGATATGGCAATCCAGGCCCAGAAAGCGGCAGGCTGCGTCGTGGCGGGGGCGGCCTGCGGGCTGGCGCTATAGACGAGCCAGAAGGTCAGGCCAGCCCAAAGGGCGGTGGCCAAGAGCGTCAGGCGGCGGGCGGCAACGACCCGGAAGGGATGGATGAACTTGACCGGCACGAAGGTCAGGATGCCAAGCGCGGCGATGATTGCCAGATTGAGCCAGGCCGGGCTGCCAATGATGAAGAAATAGAGGACGACAATGTTCCAGACGGCGGGAAAGCCCGAAAAGTAATTATCCGCCGTTTTCATGTCGCGATTGCCGAAACAATAAAGCGAGGTGGTCATCATATAGGCGGCGGCCGGTATGCCCCAGCCCGTTGGCACCAGGGCGAAAAGCCAGACCATCAAGGCCGGGATGACGCTATAGGTCAGATAATCAATGACGAGATCAAGGACGGCGCCATCAAAGCGCGGCACGACATGGGCGACATCGACGCGCCGCGCCATGGGGCCGTCAAAGCCGTCAATGATCAGCGCCGCCCCGAGCCACAAGAGGGCGAGGCGCAGATCGCCCGCAAAAAGCGCGGCAATCGCGAGCAGCCCGGTGACGACGCCGCTCGCCGTGAAGGCATGCACTGCCCAGGCGGCGGCGATGCGCGCCTTGGGTGGCGGCGGGTTGGGGCTCTGCGGGCTGCCAGAATCGGTCATGGGCCAGAGATTAGCAGGCATCGGCCCTGTGCCCAGAGCTGGTTATGGGTCTGATTTGCGCCCGGCACCGATACGGCCTTGTGCCGGGGGGCTGCCTCGGTCTACATTCCGCGCCGTTTCGACCCGTCGGACATGCATGTCTGGTGATCTCGCGGAGAGGTGGCTGAGTGGTTGAAAGTACCGCACTCGAAATGCGGCGTACGGGTAACCGTATCGTGGGTTCGAATCCCACCCTCTCCGCCAC
>Ga0209066_10002877_pt1 | contig 20288 bp, 10 predicted proteins | sample All_14_2_FD_187198 | JGI IMG/M metagenome (GOLD analysis project Ga0209066, IMG submission 187198) | Freshwater microbial communities in response to fracking from Pennsylvania, USA - Allegheny Zone_MetaG_DW_15 (SPAdes) (version 2) ... | reverse complement strand
GGGGTCGCGCGGGCGGGGTCCCATGGGCAAGGGGGGCGACGGCAACGGCCCGCCCAAGCGCGGCTCCAAACGCCCCGGCGGCCCCAAGCCGCCCTCAGGCGGTCTGAAGGGCGTCAGGAAGGGCAGAAGGCGATAGAGGCGGTCCCTCGGTCAGATGACAATCCAGACCAGCAGGCCGCCCATCCCCACGGAAAGAGGTCCGATGGTCCGGACGGCCCAGACGGGAATGTGGCCAGCCCACCACATCGAATAGGCGGAATGCCAGCGACGCGGCAGCAGAGTCAGGACCGCTGCCGAGACCATCAGGAACAGGCCGATCACGGTCAAGGCCATCGGGAACCGCGCGTGCTCGGCAGCCAGTATCAGTGCCAGTCCTGCCAAGGCCCTCAGCCCCATTTCACCGAAATGGATCAGAGGTCGACTACCCATTGCCGCCAGGGCGCGAAGCGCGCGCCGGGGTACCGTCATCATCATCAGGCCCAGACCGCCTAGCCACAGCCCCAGCAATACGACCGTTACCTGCGATACGACGGCGACCATTTGGGTTCCTTGCGCCAGAACGTTGGCCGCACGACGCTATACGCCCGCAGCCGTGCGGCAAGAGTGTCCGTGCAAGGGTTCCCGGAGCGGGTTCGATCAACGCGCAGGCTCGATCATCAGGACCACCAGTGACTTGGCCGGCAGACGTGCGGTCAGGCGGTCGCCCGCAAGCCTCGCGCCCGCATAGGCCGTCGGACGGACCTGATCGCCCTGGTCGAAGCTGTTATGGGCATCCATGGCCGTGGCGGTCAGAATACGGCCCGTGACCCGCCCACTTGCACCCCCAATGACATCCAGAGACACGTCGACGTCCCGCCCAGGGTCCAGATTCACCAGAGCGATGTAGAGTTTGCCGTCCGCGCCCCGCGCTGCGGTCCCGTCCACCATAGGCAGACGCAGGGCTCCTTCGCCATAGTCCGGAGACCGGATCGTCACAGGCAGGACGGTCGCCCCCTGGAACGGGCGATACATCTCGAAAGCATGGTAGGTCGGGGTCAGAACCATGCGCGGGCCATCCGTCAGGATCACCGCCTGCAGGACATTGACCATCTGGGCCACATTGGCCATCCGCACCCGGTCGGCGTGCCGGTGGAAGATGTTGAAATTGACCGCAGCCAGCAGGGCGTCCCGCAGGCTGTTCTGCTGCTGCAGATGTCCGGCCTGGGAACCCGGCGTCGGATCGTACCATGTGCCCCATTCGTCGACGGCCAGGGCCACGCGGGCGTCGGGGTCAGCCTCATCCATGATGGCATCGTGCCGGACGATCATCTCCTCGATGCGATAGGTCTGGACGAAGGTTGCTGCCCATTGGGCCTCGTCGAAGCCCAGCGCAGGGCCCTTCGCCGCCCAGTCCCCGGTCGGAAGGGTATAATAGTGCAGCGACAAGGCGTCGAAATCCGCCGGATGGGCCATCAAGGTCCGGGTCCAGTCGTAGTCGACGGCGTTGGGGCCCGCCGCGACCATCTGCGCCTTCGCGCCATAGGGTGCCACATAGCCGACGAACTGGCGCATCAGATCGGCGTAGTAGGCCGCCTTCATCCGCCCGCCGCAGCCCCAGGGCTCATTGCCCAGGCCGACATAGTCGATCCGCCAGGGGGCCTCGCGGCCATTGGCCCGGCGTGCCTGGGCCAGGGTCGACCCTGTGGGCGACGACACATACTCCACCCAGTCCGAGGCCTCGGCCACAGTCCCGGACCCCATGTTGATGCTGAGATAGGTCTTGGCCCCGATCAGTTCGGCGAAATCGAAGAACTCATGGGTGCCAAAGCCATTGGTCACCTCATCGCCACCCCACCAGCGGTTCAGGGTGACGAGACGCTGATCGCGCGGCCCGATGCCGTCGCGCCAGTGATAGATGTCGGCATAGCAACCCCCTGGCCAGCGCACGACCGGCACGTCCAGGGCCTGAAGGGCCCCGACCACATCATTGCGGAAGCCGCGCGTATTGGGGATGTCGGATTCGGGTCCGACCCAGACGCCTCCATCGATACCGGTGCCCAGTTGCTCCATGAACTGGCCATAGATTTCCGGCGCGATGACCGCCCCCGGTCGGTCCAGCCGCAGTTCGCCCGTGGCCATCGCAATCTGGGCCTGGGCCGACCCTGTCGTCAGCAGGACGAGGGCCGCAATCGCCGAGGCGGCCACACTTGGCCTATGCAGTCGCATTGGCGCTCTCCCAGGTTTGGACCGTCCGGCTCGAACCAGTGTGGCTAGGCGGCCGGGCAGATGGCATCGCCCTCGTTGGACGCCAGACGGATGTCCTCGACTGCCACGGTCAGGGTGCCGGACACCTCCAGCCCCCAGGGCTGATCGACCGCAGCGATGGCCGCGCCGGTGTCCCTCAGGCAGGAGAGGCGGACCTTCAGCACCCGCCACTCGCCCACCGGGGCCGACCGCAGGATCGAGGTGATGTCGACAGAGCCCGCGCCCAGGGTCAGGCGAACAGCCCCCGTCGGTGGCGCATCGACCCGATAGCGGAAGGCGATCGCCATCTCTCCGTTCGCCTGACGGGTCAGGTCGACGGGCGCTGCCGCGATCAGGGCATGGCCGACCTCTCCTGCCGGTGCCGTGAACGTCAGGATCCGCGCCGACTCCTGAGCCTGTCCGTCACCCGACCGGGCAGAGACGACCGCGCGCGGCGACTGACCCTGAGGCTCCAGACCCAGACGGAACTCCCCGCCGGCGTCGCGCAGCATCAGCGACCAGGGCGCGACGAAACGACCGTCGACGAAATAGCGATCGATGCTGGACACCACCTCCGCCACGCCGCTGACCTCCGACAGGGTCCCGACCGAAGCCGGGCGCGCATAGGTCAGGCCATAGCCATAGGCGAACTGGGGATCATAGCCCGGCTGGCCTCGGTTCAACGGCTCTCCCCCGGCGGTCTTGGGCCAGCTGAAGGACAGGGTGCCGCGGAAGTCATGGCGCGGCCGACCCTGGCCATCGCCGATCAGGACATCGGCGATGCCGCCGCCTTCGGTCCCCGGCAACCATGCGGCGACGAAGGCGTCCGACGCGTTGATCTCAGGATTGGTCCACAGCGGACGGCCCGACAGGAAGACCGCGACGGTTGGGATGCCGGCGGCCTTGAACCGGCGCAGCATTTCCAGAGGTTCCTGCGGGCCGAAGTCCAGGGTGTCGACGTCGCCCTGAAACTCCGCATAGGGCGTCTCGCCGAATACGACGATGGCGACATCGGGTCGGTCGGTATAGCTGCCGTCGGCGCTGAAGGTCGCCTGGCCGCCCCCGGCCTCGGCGGCTTCCTTCAGCCCTTCCCAGATGGATTGTCCATTGGGGAAGTCGGCGCGGCTGTTGCCCGTGCCCTGCCAGGTGATGGTCCAGCCTCCAGAAGCCTGACCGATATCGTCTGCGGCCCCGGCGACGAGAATGCGCGCGCCCGCCCGGATGGGCAGGACCGAGCCTTCATTCTTCAGCAGCACCAGCGATTCGCGGACCGCGCGGCGGGCCAGGGCGCGATGTTCGGGCGAGCCCAAGAGCTCGACCCGTCCCTCATAGGTCCGGTCGTCGTCGAACAGGCCGGTCTTGACCTTGACGCGAAGAATACGACGGACGGCCTCATCCAACCGTGCCATCGGGATTTCGCCCGAACGCACCTGGGCCAGGGTGTTTTCGTACAGCGGCTTCCAGCTGTCGGGGGCCATCAGCATATCGATCCCGGCATTGAAGGCCAGGGCGCAGCTCTCGTTGGAACAGCCGGGCAGCTGGCCATGGGCGTTCCAGTCCGAAACCACGAAACCGTCAAAGCCCAGCGGGCCGCGCAGGACCTCGGTCAGGATCGTTTCATTGCCGGAATGCTTGACGCCGTTCCAACTGGAGAAGCTGGCCATGATCGACAGCACGCCCGCATCGATCGCTTCCGGATAACCCGACAGATGGGTGTCGATCAGTTCGCGCTCGGTGCCGGCGAAATCGCCCTGGTCCTTGCCGCCCGTCGTTCCGCCGTCGGCCAGGAAATGCTTGGCCGACCCTGCGATACGGCCGGGCTGAATGCGCTCGCCACTGCGGAGTTCGCCCTGCAGGCCCAGGGTCATGGGCCCGGCATAGCTGCGCGCGATCTCGGGATCCTCGCCATAGCCCTCATACGACCGGCCCCAGCGATCGTCGCGGGGCACTGCCAGGGTGGGGCCGAACGTCCAGTCGGCCCCCGTCACTGCGACCTCGATGGCCGTCGCCTCGCCGATCTGGCGGATCAGCTCGGGATTACGGGCGGCCCCCAGGCCGATGTTGTGTGGAAAGATGGTCGCGCCGACGACGTTGTTGTGCCCATGCACGGCGTCGATGCCATAGATCAGCGGCACGCGCGCGCCCGGGCGGGCCTCTGCCGCTGCGCGAAAATCCCGCGCCAGTTGGACCCATTCCTGGGCCGAAGCGCGTTCGTTTCCACCGGGCGAGGAGTTGCCCCCCGCCAGGATGGAGCCCAGCGGATAGGTCAGCAGATCCTCCGGCTTGATCGCGCTGATGTCGGCCTGAATGGTCTGGCCGACCTTCTCCTCCAGGGTCATACGCCTCATCAGTTCGGTGATGAAAGCCTCGGTCTCGGCATCGGTCATCGCCGACGGCGAGGCGGCACGCGGCCACAGCCGGGGATCGGCACGGGTGGAATCGGTGACGATGGAGTGTTCGGGACGAACGAAATTCGTGGGGGCTGGCCGATCCGAAACCGACGGTTCCGGCATCAGCGCACAGGCGGCGAGAAGCGAGACCAAGGGGCACACCAAGGCTGCGGCGACGGCGTTGCGACGCGTCTGGGTCATCTAGGCTATTCCTCCCGGCACGGGTCGGCGAAAAGGTCGGAGCGGCCAGAATGGCCGCACCGACAGTTGTTCAGGGTGTCCGCGAAACATCGAGGCACGCCGGGGAGGAAAAAGGCGAGCCCGTCATTTCACCTATGCAACTTGATCCACCCACGGCAATCGTGTCAACAATAATGTTAGCGCTACCAGAAGACGGCCAACCGTCTCGGATGGGAAGGACACGACGTGCGAAGGACCCTCACCAGGCGAAGTGTCGCCCATACGGCTATGGCCACCGGGCTGGTCGCCGCAGTGCCGACCACCGGCCACGCCCAGGCGCAGGCCCTGCCCTATCGCTGGAGAAACGTGGTCGTAGGCGGGGGCGGTTTCGTGCCGGGCGTAGTCTTCAGTCGGGCCGAGCAGCATCTGGCCTATCTACGCTCCGACATGGGTGGGGCCTACCGCTGGGACCACGGCTTGTCCCGCTGGATCCCGCTGCAGGACGCCAATCCGGTCTCCAGCTATATGGGCGTCGAAAGCATCGCGCCCGATCCGGTCGATCCCGATGTCGTCTATGCCGCCGTGGGGATGCACCGGGGGGGCGAAGCCGCCATCCTCCGGTCGACCGATCGCGGAACCACCTGGACGACTGTGCCAGTCGACTTCGCCATGGGCGGCAATGAGGACGGCCGCGGGCTGGGCGAGCGGCTGGCCGTCGATCCGAACGACAACCGCATCCTCTATTTCGGCTCGCGCCACGACGGCCTGCAACGGTCTCAGGACCAGGGGCAGACCTGGCGCAAGGTCGGCGGTTTCCCGTGGCCCGGCCTGGGGATGCGGCGCGACCAGCCGACCCACGCCGGCCTGGCCTTCGTGGTGTTCGACTCCGCGACCGGACAGGCGGGCAGCCCGACGCGAAGGCTTCGCGTCGGGGTCGCCGATCCGGACGGTCAGGGCCTGTACCGATCGGACGATGCCGGACGCAGCTGGCGCGAGATCGCGGGGGCTCCCGAAGGCCTGTCGCCGGTCAAGGCCGAGATTGACGACCGGGGCATCCTGTTCACCACCTGGTGCCGGGGCATGGGTCCCAATGGCGTCACGGACGGTGCGGTAACGCGGCTGGACACGCGCTCGGACTCGGCCCTGGTGGACGTCTCCCCGCCCCGCCCGAACAACGATCGCGGCGGCGGCTTCATGGGTGTCGCGGTCGATCGCCAGAACCCCGGCACAGTGGTTGTTTCCAGCATGAACCGCTGGAACCCGGGCGACACCCTGTGGCGCTCCACCGACGACGGCCGTCGCTGGTCCAGCCTGCGCGAAGGATCCCGCCGCGACGTCTCGGCCACACCCTTCCTGTACTGGGGCAATCCCGAGCCGGACTTCGGATGGTGGATCGCCGCCCTGGCGCTGGACCCGTTCGACGGACGGCGAGCCGTCTATGCGACCGGCGCAACCATCTATGCGACACAGGACGTATCGGTGTCGGATGCCGACGGCGGGACCCTTTGGAAGCCTTGGGTCGAGGGGATCGAACAGACGGCGGTCATCACCCTGACCAGTCCGGCGGTGGGGCCGCCCCTTCTCAGCGGCTTCGGCGACATCTCCGGCTTCGCGCACGAGGATCTGGACGTGTCGCCCGTCCGGCAGTTCACCACACCCGTATTCGCTAACACCAACCAGATCGACTGGGCCGGTGCTGCGCCCCATATCGTGGTCCGCAGCGGTACGCCGCACGAGGGCGTGGCCTCCGAAGGCCACGATGGATCGACCCTGGCCTGGTCCGACGATGCGGGTCTGAGCTGGAAGCCGTTGGGTCGGCCGCGACCGGCCTCTGGCGGCGATGCCCCGGCCCCCGACCACCCCCGGATGGACCTGTATCGCGACGCACAGATCACGGTGTCGGCGGACGGATCGACCTTCGTCCTGATGACGCCCCAGGTCATGGTCTCGCGTGACCGGGGGGCCAGCTGGCGGACGGTCACGGGCCTGCCGCTGCGCCTGCGACCCGTCGCCGACCGTCGCGATCCCCTGTTGTTCTATGCCCTCGATTTCGAGACTGGTCGCTGGTTCGTCAGCGTAGATGGGGCGGAGAGCTTTGCGTCTGTTCCCACCAGGGGCCTGCCGATCGTGTCCGGCGACCGGCCGACCTGGCGCGAAACGGCCTTTCCGCTGAAAGCGACCCCCGGCTTCGACGGCGACCTGTGGCTGGTCTCCGCCGCCGGCCTCTACAACAGTCGCGACGGGGGCCAGCGCTTTGCCCGCGTCGACGGCGACCTGGCGGTCGAGGCCATGGACTTCGGCAAGGCACCGGAGGGGTCGGACTATCCCACACTGTTCGCCATCGGACAGCGCGGCGATGTGCGCGGGGTCTTCCGCTCCGACGACCGGGGCCGGTCCTGGGTCCGGGTCAATAACGACCGGCACGAATATGGTCGGCGCTTTCGAGCGATCGCTGGCGACCCGCGCATTGCGGGCCGCGTCTATCTGGCGACCGACGGTCGCGGCATCGTCTATGGAGACCCCGCATGAGGCTGTCGCGACGCGGACTGATCGGTGCGGGCGCAGCGACGCCCCTGCTGGGTTCCTGTGCCACCACGCCGGGCGGCGAGACCTCCGGCGGACCGTTCCGCCCGACCTGGAACAGCCTGATCGCGGGCTATCGGACGCCCGACTGGTTCCGCGATGCCAAGTTCGGCATCTGGTCCCACTGGGGCCCCCAGTGCGTGCCCGAATTCGGCGACTGGTACGGTCGCCAGATGTATATCCAGGGCAACCCGTTCTACGAGCACCACGTCGCGACCTATGGCCACCCCTCGCGGTTCGGCTTCATGGAATTCATCGACCAGTGGAAGGGCGACCAGTGGGACCCCGAGGGGTTGCTGGACCTCTATCAGGCCGCCGGTGCCCGCTACATCATGTCGATGGCCAACCACCACGACAATCTGGACCTGTTCGACAGCGCCCATCACCCCTGGAACACCATGCGGGTGGGCCCCAAACGCGATATCGTCGGCACCTGGGAAAAGGCCGTCCGGGCGCGCGGCCTGCGGTTCGGCGTCTCCAACCATGGGGCCCACGCCTGGCACTGGTGGCAGACGGCCTATGGCTATGACGCCGAAGGGCCGCTTAAGGGCATTCGCTATGACGCGGCCCGGCTGACCCGCGCGGATGGCGTCGGCACCTGGTGGGAGGGGCTGGACCCGCAGGAACTCTATACAGGCCCGACCTTCGCCCCGCCGGACGGCATTGCCTCCATCGCCGAGATGAACGCCTGGCACGATGCGCGCGACGGCCAATGGATCGAGGACCCGCCCGCCAACAACCCGGCCTTCGTGCGCTCCTGGGTGGCCCGACAACGGGATCTGATCACGAAATACCGGCCCGACATGGTCTATTTCGACAACTATGGCCTGCCCCTGGGTCGCTACGGACTGGAGGCGGCGGCGGAGTATTACAATGCCTCGCTGGAGTGGCGGGGCGAACTGCCCGTCGTCAACGGAAAGCGGCTGGAGCCGGATCAGCGCCGGGGAATCACCGAGACGGTCGAGCGCGGCTTCTCGGATTCGCTGCGGGCCGAGCCGTGGCAGACCGACACCTGCATCGGCGACTGGCATTACAATCGCGCCCGCTTCACCGGCCACTATTACGTCCCGGCAGCCAGCGTGATCCAGCGGTTGGTGGATGTGGTGTCCAAGAACGGGAACCTGCTGCTGAGCATCCCCCAGCGTGGCGACGGCTCGATCGATACCGACGAACGGGCTATCCTGACCGACATCGCCGCCTGGATGGCGGTCAATGGTCCGGCAATCTTCGAGACTCGTCCCTGGCGCATCTATGGCGAGGGTCCGACCGAGGTGCAGGGCGGTATGCATGGCGAAGGCCAGGCCCGCCCCTGGACGGCCCAGGACATCCGTTTCACCACGCGCGGCCAGACCCTCTATGCCTTCGCCCTGGACTGGCCGCAGGACGGCCAGGTCGTGATCCGGTCGCTGGGTCTGGGCAACGCCGACGCCCCACGAATCGAACGCGTGGACCTGCTCGGCGGAGGATCCCTGCCCTTCCGCCAGACTCACGACGCCCTGGTCGTCACCCTGGGCCAGACCCGTCCCACCGCCTTCGTCCCTGCCCTGGCCATTCACGGCCGGGGTCTCACGACCTGATACGGAGCCCGATCATGAAGACGCTTCGCCTTGCCGCCCTGGCCCTGACGGCCACGGTCGTCGCCACGCCTGTTCTGGCCCAAACCGCGGCGGAAGCCCCGCCTCCGGCGCAGACGCGGATGGTCGATTACCTGGTCAATGCGCCCCATGTGCAGAACTGGTTCACCTGGGGCCTGGAGCCCGCGCCGACACCCCAGGCCGTCCAGGGCGTGACGGGCAATCAGGCCCTGACCTTCCGCATTGTGCGGGCGGGCGATCCCTGGGCCGTGGGCGCGGTCATGACCAATCCTGCGCCGATCCAGGCGGGCGACATCATCCTGGCCGCCGTCTGGGTTCGCACCGACGCGGCCAGCCCCGTCACCCTGCCGCTGCTGATGGTCGAGGGACAGACCGAGCCCAAGGCCGTGATCGCCCGCTCGACCGATGTGGCGATCGGCCCGGAATGGACCCTGGTCTATGCTTCGGGCACGGCCCCGGCAGACTTCGCGCCGGGCCAGACGTCGATCATTCTGCAGATGGGTCGCGACGCCCAGACCCTGCAGCTGGGTCCGGGTATGCTGTTCGACATGGGGCCGGACTATGATCCGGCGCGGCTGCCGTCTAACCCGTCCGGGCGTTAGTCGATATCCAGCTCGAACGGCATCGCGGGCAGGTCGTCCGGGCCGTACAGATTGCAGATCGGGCTGTCGGCCCAGCAGTACCGGACCTGTGCAGCGGCTGCGACGGCCGGGGATGTGACCCGAAGCCCCCCTGCGGCCAGCCGCCCTTCGGCCCAGACACAGGCATCCTGAGCATCGCAGACTTGAAGGCCCGTCACACTGCCGCCTTCCTGAATCCACAGGGCGGTGTCGGCCGGGTAGGCGATCAGGATCTCCTCTCCATCCCTCTGCGCCGAGACAGGCTGCGGCGATACCGCGACCGTATCGCCATGGACCAGTCGCCGGGCTTCCAGTCCCAGACGCCGCCCGACCTGCTGCTTGTTGGTCGGATGGATGTCGTAGCGGTCGCCGATGTCGATGGCGACGGCCAGGCCGGCGCGTGGATCGGCCCTGACGACCTGACGCTGCACCTCGCGCAACTGCGCCCAGGCCGAGGGCCCCGGCGACCCGCGTCGCGGTCCGAAATCGGCCAGTTGAACGATCAGGAACGGCAGGTCCGCTCGCTCAAACCGCGCCCGCCAATTGGCCATCAGGGCCGGCAGCAGGACGGCGTATTCATCGGGCGCATTGACGTTGGACTCGCCCTGGTACCAGGCCACGCCGGCCAGGCCCCACGGGCCCAAGGGCGCGATCATGCCGTTGTAGAGCGTGGTCAGGCCGCTGCCACCGATCCACGGCGTACGCGGCAGGTTGGCCAGTTCCCACAGCGGAGCCGCCACCTGATATCGCCAGCTCTGGTTCAGCGGGATTCGTGTGCCGTCCTCCAGGACCAGTGCCTTGTCCGCCGCCGGACCCCAGGCACCGCCGCCGCCGCCCGTGTCCAGCATCCCGATGGCGATGACATTGTCCCCGGCCTTCAGCCCACCCTGCGCGATGCGATAGTTGCGGGGCGTGTCCCAGCCCTGGCTGTCGCCGACGAAACGGCCGTTGACCCAGGTGCTGTCGGCATCGTCGATGGGGCCCAGCGATAGCGTCGCCGCCTGGGCGGCCTGGGCGCGCGTCAGGGTCACATGGGTGCGAACCCAGACCGTGCCGTCGAAGGTGGCCAGTTGCGGGACCGTCGCCTCCCAGAAGCCTTCGGTGGGGATCGTCGGCCAGGCCCGGTCGTCGAACGGTGCCCCGTTCCAACCCTGGCCCAGTCCCGGATCGTTATCGCGCCACCAGCTGGACGACACCTCGCGCCACTGGCGTTCGCCCTCGGCAGGATCGCGGGCATAGGTGGCCAGGGCATCCAGCGCGACCTCGCGACCGCCCAGACCCCGCAACGACGGCTCGTCCAGCCAGTCCTCGATGATCGACCCGCCCCAGGAGGCCGCGATCAGCCCCACCGGAACGTCGGGATGAGCGCGGCGCAGTTCGCGGCCCATGAAATAGCAGGCGGCCGAGAAGTTTCGCACGCTTTGCGGCGTCGTCGGGGCCCAGTTACCGACGCGCGCAACCTGGGCCGACGGGCCCGGCAGGCTGGACCGGGCGACCGACAACAGCCGCAGGTCCGCGTCATTGGCCTGTGCGATCTCGGTGTCGGCATTGGTGACCTGGCGGACCTCGAACTCCATGTTCGACTGACCCGAACACAGGAAGACATCGCCCGATGCCAGGTTCGAGACCGTGGCTTCGGACCGGTCACCTGCGCGCACGGTCAGGGTGTGACCGCGCCCGACCGGAATGGCCGGCAGGGTGATCCGCCAACGACCATCGGCCCCTGACACCGCCGTGGCCGAGCGTCCCGCCAGGGTCGCCTCCACCGTCAGGCCAGGCGCAGCCATTCCCCAGACGGGCACCGGGCGATCGCGCTGGATCACCGCATCGTCCTGGAACATGGGATCCAGCGCCAGCGGCGGACCGGCGGACTGGGCCAGGGCCCCGCCTGCGGGCACCAGCGCCAGGAGCGACAGCGCATACAGGCGGGACAGGCGCATCAGCGACGGACCTCGACCGCCGTGCCGTCGTACTGGATGGTGCGGGCGGCCGGGGCGTCGAATCCGACTTCGCCGGGCCCGCTGACGAAACGGACATTCAGGGTGCGGGTCTGGCTCATGCCCGGATACTGACCGCTGCGCGCGCCCAATGAAAGCACGCCGGTCGCCTCGTTCCAGGTCATCGGAATGGTCGAGAACTCGCCCCGCTCATAGCCATAGGAAAGGCCGCCATCCTCATAGAAGGCGAACGATCCATCGGCCCCGGTATAGACGACCAGGGTGATCGGCGCGTCCAGCTTCTCGCCGGTGTACTGGATCTCCGGCCCGGTCGGAACGATCGATCCGGCCCGCACGAAGACGGGGATCTTGTCCAGCGGGGCCGCGACCGAGGCCTCGGTACCGCCGCGATAGGTCTGGCCGGAGCGCAAATCGTACCAGGTCGTGTTGCCGGGGAAATAGACGTTGCGCTCGCGCGCCCGATACTCGGTCACCGGAGCGACCAGCAGGGCCGGGCCGAACATATATTGGTCGTTGATGTCCCGCGCCCGGCGGTCGTCGCCGAAGTCCATCACCAGGCCGCGCATGATGGTGCCGTCGCGGTGATAGGTGTCGCCGGCCAGGCTGTAGATATAGGGCATCAGCCGGTACCGGACCTTCAGAGCATCGGCGAAGGCGTCATAGAGCGGCGTGCCCGGCTGGGCCAGGTTGTAGACCTCGCGCGTGGGGAACTCGCCGTGCGAGCGGAAGATGGGCGACCAGGCACCGAACTGGAACCAGCGCAGGTTCAGCTCGTCCCACTCGGCCTTGTTCTCGGCCGTCATGCCCTGCGGATTGGAATAGCGCGCCTCGACCGAGAAGCCGCCGATATCGTGCGTCCAGTTCGGAATGCCGGACAGGCCCGTATTCACGCCGGCCGAGATCTGATCCTTCAGATTGTCCCAGCGAGCGACCACGTCGCCGGACCACAGGGTCGAGCCGGTCCGCTGCAGGCCGCCCCAGGCCGAGCGAGTCAGGATATAGGTCCGCTCATCGCCCTTTTCCTCGCGGAAGCGGCGATAGACGTTCTCGGCGTTCACCAGCGGATAGGAGTTGAACACATAGGCACCCGGCCCGACCGCCGTCGGTCCCATCCGCAGGGTCCGCTCGGGGATATCCAGGTTGGAGTGCATATCCGGCTCGACCGAATCCAGCCACCAGCCGTCGAAGTCCATGCCCTTGAAGCTGTCCGACATCTGCTGCCAGTACAGGGCACGTGCCGCCGGCAGATAGGGGTCGTAGAAGCTGTTGGCATAGCCGGGCCCGACCCAGTCGCGCGCACCCACCTCGACGTTGCGGGTATACATTCCGCCGATGGCGTCCAACTCCTTGTAGTGATCGGTCGTCGGATAGAATTTCGGCCAGACCGAGATGATGATGTTGGCGTTCATGTCGTGAACGTCCTTCACCATCTGGGTGGGATCGGGGAAGCGGGCGGGGTCGAACTCGTGCGAGCCCCAGGCGTTTTCTGGCCAGTAGAACCAGTCCTGCACCACATTATCGATCGGCAGGCCCAGCTCGCGATAGCGACGCACCGTGTCCACGACCTCGGCCTGGTTGTTGTAGCGCTGGCGGCTCTGCCAGAAGCCATAGGCCCAGCGCGGCAGCATCACCGAACGGCCCGTCAGACCCCGATAGCCCGAGATGACCTCGTCCAGATTGTCGCCGCCGATATAGTAGTAGTCGATCGCGTCGCCGACTTCCGACGCCAGGCTCAGCGCACCCTGTTCGGCCGCCGGCAGCGGGTCCATGTGGCGCAGCGCCAGATAGCCGTCCTCCGGCGTCCATTCGATGCGGATCGAGACGCGCTCATTGGCGGGCAGTTGGACTTGGAAGTCGTGATCGAACGGGTTCCAGTTCTGGCGCCAGTTGTCCTCGACCATCTCGCCGTTGATCCAGACCTTGACGTAACCCGATGAGTACAGGCGGAATTTGTGCTCGCCCGCCGTCGCCGTCTCCATCGTGCCTTCCCAGACGACGCGGACGCCCGCCTGGCCGGGCTTGCCCATGTCCCCCGTCTGGATCGGCTGACCGGGCTGCGACTTGAAGCCCTCGGGCCAGCGTGACCATTCGCGGATGAACTCGTAGTTGACCTCAGTCTCCTGACGCTGAACCACCAGTTCGTCGCCCTGGTAATAGCTGGCGGTCAGGCCGCCGAACCGCCCCGTCGCATCGCGCAACGTCAGCCGGTCGCCCAGCATCCCATAGGGGCGCGGGTCGCCGAACCGGGTGATGGCATTGGTTTCCCACAGCAGGCCATAGTTGCGGCTGGACACCACGAACGGAATGCCCACGTCCATATTGTGCTGAGCCAGGGTCACGTCGTGACCCTTGTGATCCATCAGGCCCTGCTGATGCTGTCCCAGGCCATAGAAGGACTCATCCTCCGGGCTTTCCCAGATCTGCCGCGTGGCCAGGAAGCGGTGATCGCCGGTCTGGTCCTCGACCGTGACGGGGTTCAGCTCCCGGCTGCCGGGACGCTCGGCCAGGACGGGCTGTCCGTCCTCGTCAAAAAAGGTGACTGCGCCGGTCACGGTGGACACCGTGGCCGAGGCCTCCTCCGTCGTCAGCACGACCAGATCACCGCGCGTCTCGACTTCGAACGGCGTAGTCGTCGAGGCCTCGGCCGTCACCATCAGGCTGTCCGGCAGGTCCAGATCGGCATCTTCGGTCGCCGTGACGCGGATCGTCTCGGGGCCATAGACTTCCAGCCGGACGCGACGGGCCGCGCCCTCCTGAGGGATCACCACGATGCCGCTGGGCAGACGCTCGAACGCCGCCTGCTGGACGACACCGGGCGACGCTCCCTGCATCAGGCCCGAACAGGCCCCCAGCGGCGCAACGGCCAGAACGACCAGGAAGAGACGACGGGCGAGGGTCGAGGACATGAGGGGCACTCGCTAAAGCTCAGAGAAGAAGATCAGTAGGTGGCGGTGACGACGCGCAAAAGCTGCGGTCGATCGGTGAAGTTCAGGCCATAGTCGGTCTGGTCGCCGTTCCATATCCGCTCGAAGACCCAGCGGCCCTCATCGTCGAAATGGCCTTCCTCATAACGGACGACCATGCGGCGGCGGCCGTCGGTCGAAGGCTTGGCGGCGAACTCGACACGGGCGCGGTATCCGGTGACGATGAACTCTCCCGGCGCGATCTCGGCGACAATGGCACCGCCGCTGGGGGTTTCGGTGTCGGGCACTTCCGCCTGCGGCCCCAGCCAGGTCCATTCCGGCTGGCCGAACTGCCAGCGGCGATAGCCGACGGTGACGGTCCACTCGGGGAAGTCGATCGTCTGAGATGCGCGGTCGTCCGGCTCGGACACCCCGCGCACCTTGCCCTCATAGGCCAATCGGGCCCACGTCCGCTGCCAGGGGGAGATCAGCTGGTACAGATCGCGCAGGGGCACCAGCGCCTCTTCATCGATCTTGGGTGCGCCCAGCGGATAGTTGGCATAGCCAGTGTAGTCGATGCCAAAGGGCGAATAGCCGATGCCGCCCCGGCCCAGAACGCTGAACAGATAGCGGGCATACATCCGGTCGTTACCCGTCTCGGCGACGAACAGGGCATTGTCCGGCCGCGCATAGCGGTCCAGGTGCCCCTCATAGGTGTAAGAGTCCCGGTTGTAGATGTCGGGGCTGAGGAAATCGATGGCGGGCGCGGCGGCCATCCAGGCGTCGAACACCGGCCAGACGGGGCCACCCGAGGCATAGCTGGTGGGGTCCGGCCGCTCGTGCGGCGACGGCAGGGCCGCATTGACATACATCGGCAGCGGATACTCCCGCAGTCCGGCCTGGGCGACCGTGTTGACATAGGAGGCGATCGACCAGGCGTGGAAGAACTCGTCTGCCTCGGCACCGAAGACCTGGCTCCAACTGCCGGCGGGCTTGCCGACACGGTCCAGCAGGGCTTGGGGCACGGGGCCGTCGAAGGCAGCCTGGGCGGCGGGTGAATAGTCGCGAACCGAGCCATAGGTGCCCACCTCGTTCTGAGGCTGCATCATGATGACCGTGCGATGACGCTCGTCGACCTGACGGATGTGGCGCATCAGGGCCGCAAAGGCCCGCGCATCCGCCGCCAGGGTCTCGGTGCCATAGGGCGACAGGGCATAGCTCTCGGTGCCGTCCGACTTAATCAGCAGCGGAAACCGCTCGGGGTTCAGCTTGACCCAGGCCGGGGCATATTTGGGAGCGGTGTTCTTCCAGGTGGCGAACCACAGGAAGACGACCCGCATATCGTTCTCGCGCGCCTGTTCGATCGCATGATCGACGAAGGAAAAGTCGAAACGCCCCTCCTCCGGCTCGATCTGCTCCCAGGCGATCGGGATTTGCACCGTATTGGCCCCGATGAATTTCAGGGCGGGCCAGGCCTGGGCCAGGGGGCCCGGATAGTTGGAGGAATTGTTGACCTGTCCGCCCAGGATCAGGAACGGCGCGCCGTCGACCATCAGGGCATGGCGGCCATCCTGTTGCACCAACCGGGGGATCGGGGCCTGAGCGACCGCCGGGGCGGTCATGACCGTCAGGGCGAAGGCCGCCAAAACAGCGGACAGCCACGATTTGGCGATGTGCGACAGGCGCATCGTCTTCCTCCAATGCCACTTAAAGCAAAGGGGACGATCCGTCAGGACCGCCCCCTTGTCACGTCAGGTCAGAATGCGGCGCGCAGCACGATCGAGACGCGGCGATCCGTATCGACCCAGTTGTACGGCGGCTTGCGGGTTTCGTTGCCCACCTTCAGCACCGTGCGCTCGTTCAGGATGTTGGTCGACTGGATGCCGATCTTCACATCGTCGGTCAGGCTGTAGAAGACCGAACCGTCCAGCTGGCCATAGTCACTGGCCCAGACCGGAGCGTTCACGTTCGCCGCCGAGGTCGTCAGCAGATACTCTTCACGCCAGTTGTAGGCCAGGCGAGCCGAGATGCCGTAGTTCTCGTACAGCAGGGCCGCGTTGTAGCTGGTGCGCGACATACCTTCCAGCGGCAGAGCCTCGCCCGAAGCGGTGTTCTGCAGCGGGTCCAGGATGTTCTGGCTGGTGTTGCGACCGCCCGAGCTGTCGATGAAGGTGAAGTTGCCTTGGAAGCCGAAGCCGCCCAGCCAACCCGGCAGGAAGTCATAGAACTGCTGATAGGCCAGCTCGAACCCGTCGACCGTTCCCTCGTCCCCATTGACGTAGCGCGTCATCAGGAAGTCGTAGGTGACCCCGCCGTTGGTGAAGGTCTCGGTATCCGTGCCCGTGAAGATGTAATCCGTGATGTCCTTGTGGAACACGGCCAGGGTCACACTGCCGGTCGGGGCGAAGTACCACTCCAGGCTGGCGTCGAAGTTGGTGGCCTTAATCGGATCCAGCGCCGGGTTGCCGCCGATCCCCGTGAACGGAGCGACGTCGTCCAGAGTATAACCATCCGCCTCGAAGTTGATCGACAGGTTGGTAAAGGGCTGCAGCTGATACATCTCCGGCCGCACGATGGCGCGCGACACGGCGAAGCGGGCCTGCAGGCCATCGGCCAGGAACACACGAAGGTTCAGGCTGGGCAGGACGTCGGTATAGCTGTTGCTGATCGGCTGACCGTCCAGCGAACCACCCGTGGAGAAGGCCACGGCCTGGTTGAAGGCCGTACAGTCTGCGGCAGGGGCCGCCGGAGGCGGACAGGCCCCCGTGATCACCGGCAGGGTCGTGACCGACTGGGCATTGGTTTCGGTCTGGACGACACGAATGCCGATGTTGCCGTCGAAGGTCTTGCCGAACAGGGCGTTCTCGGCCCCGAACCGGCCATAGACATAGGCCGCCTGGGTTTCTTCGGTCAGCTCGGTGATGCCGCCGTTACCGCCGCCCAGACGATAGCTCTCGTAGTCGTCCGACAGCGGCACCCAGCCCCAACCCGAGCTCTGGGTGTTCCGCAGGACGTCATAGGCATAGGCCGTGCCCTGATTGACGAGACCAGCCGTCGGGAACCAGGCGACACCCGGCACCGGCGCATCGCCGCGGAAGAAGTTATCGAAGGTGAACAGCTCCGACGAGTCCAGCAGGCGCGGATCCTGGGTCCCGCCCGGGAAACCCGTGTCGTCCAGATAGACGATCGGGCCGCCGCCGTTGCCCCAGTACTGATTGGACAGCAGCCCCCAGTTATAGCCCGTCTGGCGGTTGATGTAGTTCTTCTCGGTGCCACGAATACCCACGGCCACCGATCGGAAGAAGCTGCCTTCCTCGAAGTCATAGGTCGCATCCAGGCGTCCGGCCAGCTCATCGGCCTCGTTGTCCTCGATATGATCCATCGCGGCCGCCCACCAATAGGAGGAGCGATCGTCAGTCCCCCCGCCGGTAGAGGTCACCGTCGGCAGGTCGCCGCCGATCTGGATGTTCAGGTCAGGCCGGTTTTCCAGCTGGGTGAAGGCCGTCATCGAATAGATCTCGGCCGTCGATTTCACATACTGGAGGTCGCCGCTGAACGACCAGGGCGAGTCAGGCGTGTAGCGGAAGTTCAACGCGACGTCGGTCGTGCGCTTAGTGTCGTCGCCGACGCGGGTGTTGGTGTTGTAGTTCGCCTGGGGAATGTTCCCGCCGGTGAACACGGCATCGTCGTTGTAGGTGTAGGACGCGTTGGGATTCAGGACACTTTCAGTGCCGAGGGCGCGCTCGATGTTATAGGCATCGGCCTGCGAGGTCAGAGCCTGGAAGGTGAACAGCAGGTCGTCGTTAGGGCGCCACTGAGCCGCCAGCGCGATCGCCGTGCGGTCCTGCTCCCAATCGATGGTCCGCCAGCCCAGATACTTCGGAATATAGACGGTTTGCCCCGCCGCGGCCGAACCATCGGAGGGCGCATTGCCCGCGTTCAGAACCACCGGATCGTAGCGGTCGACAGAAATGGAGTCCGTGCGGTTGCCGACGTTGGAGATGCTGATGTTGCCCAGCAGACCGATCTCGCCGATGCCGGTATCCCAGCGATCGCTGGCGATAAAACTGCCCGACCAGAAGCCCCGCTCCGACAGGTCCCCGTAGTTGTAGTCGGCGTTGAACGACAGCAGCCGCTCGCTGTTGTCGAACGGCACGCGCGTCCGCAGGTTGACCGTGCCGGCGATACCGCCCTCGATCATGTTCGCCGCGACGTTCTTGTAGACGTCCACCCCGGCCAGCAGGTCCGCGGACACGTCCTCGAAGCTGAGCCCCCGACCGTTCGAGGCCGAGAAGATATCGCGTCCGTTCGTTTCCGAACGGACCCAGGACAGGCCGCGCACGAAGACGCCACCGCCCTCGGCCGCCAGACGGGCCGGGTCGCGCGCCGCATTGGTGCGTTGCAGGGTGATGCCGGGAATGCGCTGCAAGGCCTCGGACACCGAACGGTCCGGCAGGGCGCCGATATCCACGGCGGTCACCGAATCGACGATCACTTCGGAATCCTGCTTGATCGCCTGAGCCGTCCGCAGCTGCGCCCGAATGCCGGTGACCACCAGTTCATCGACGTCGGTGGCGTCCGGATCCTGGCCGGACGGTGCGCTCTGGGCCATGGCCGACATCGGCGCCAGCGCCACGAGGCTGACCAGTGATGCCCCGCACAGCAAGGCGACGCGGTTATTTCGCTTCAAGTGAGACAAGACTGTCGTCCTTCCTGCATGCGCCCGCCGCTTGATGCGGTCTTGGACGCGATCCTCCCTATGTGGTGGCCGCAAACGCGGTTTGACGACCCCCGACATTTCAAGGATGCACAATGTTTCATGCGTTGAAAAGCGTTTTCTGTTAGCGCTATCATTTCTAAGTCGAGAGCGTCGCTCTAGGGTCACATCCAGGGCAAACACTGCGGTATCAGGTCGACACAAGATCGACCGGGGGAGGACTGAGGATGCAGGACGATCGCAAGATCCGAAGCGTCGCGATCGTGGGCGGCGGCACCGCCGGCTGGATGGCGGCCAGTGCCGTGGCCAGGGCCTTCGCCGCGCCCGCAGGGGCTGCTGCGCCCACTGTCATGGTGATCGAATCAGAAGCCATCGGCACGGTGGGCGTGGGCGAAGCCACCATCCCGCCCATCCGCCAGTTCAACAGCATGATCGGCCTGGACGAGGCCGACTTCATGGCGGCCACGGGTGCGACGATAAAGCTGGGCATCGCCTTTCACGACTGGTCGGCAGCCGGATCACGCTATTTCCATGGCTTTGGCGACTTCGGTCCGGACGTGCGCGGCCAAGCCTATCGCCAGCATTTGTTCCGCCTTCATGCCGAGGGCCGGATTGACAGTCTGGAGCCGTGGTCCCTGCCCAGCGTGATGGCGGCAAAGGGCCGGTTCGCGCCGCCTTCCGACGACCCGCGCTCGGTGCTTTCGGCCTATTCCTATGCCTATCACTTCGATGCCGGCCTGTTCGCCCGTCGCCTTCGCGCACTGGCCGAGCAGAACGGGGTAGTTCGGGTGGAAGGGCAGATCGTCGATGTGACCTTGGATGCCGAGCGCGTCGAGGCCGTCGTGCTGGATGACGGACGCCGGGTCGAGGCCGACCTGTTCATCGATTGCTCGGGGTTCCGAGGCCTGTTGATCGAAGGGGCGTTGAAGGCCGGGTACGAGGACTGGACCCGCTGGCTGCCCTGCGATCGGGCGGTGGCCCTGCCCTGCCCCGCGACGCGCGCGCCCGTGCCCTATACGGCGGCGACGGCGATGACGGCCGGGTGGCGCTGGCGCATCCCGCTGCAGCACCGCGTCGGCAACGGCTATGTCTATTCCAGCGCCTTCATCGACGATCAGC
>Ga0209066_10002876_pt1 | contig 20299 bp, 14 predicted proteins | sample All_14_2_FD_187198 | JGI IMG/M metagenome (GOLD analysis project Ga0209066, IMG submission 187198) | Freshwater microbial communities in response to fracking from Pennsylvania, USA - Allegheny Zone_MetaG_DW_15 (SPAdes) (version 2) ... | reverse complement strand
GTATACCATCAATACCATTTGGACTACATATATAGTAAATGGGGCGCAAGGTGGTGCTTATATTATTCCCGATGAATATATCTACGATGCAGACTCCAAGAATATTGTAGGACAGAAATTTATATCGTTCAATGGTGATAATAATGTGAAATTTAAAAACATTGAGTTATCAATTAAGGATAATAAGATTGTTGGATCAAAACTAGGTTCTAGCGAGGTTTCTCTTACCTGGAGTAATAATCTGATTTCTAAAATCGATATTCAGTTTACGGCCTACTGCGATTATACTCTTACATATAATGCAAATAAGGAGATTACAGGATTTCTTTATAACGAGTTGAAAAATAAGATGCAGGAGTCGTTTGTAGTTGAGTATAGCAATGGTAAAATTAGCAAAGTAACCAAGTACTTAGATAAACCCAATGCCAAAAAACCTTGGATTCACGTTGTTGCTGACTATACATATATTGGTAGCGATGTGACCATAAAAAGTATCTCCTATAAATTTGGTAAAAGCAATAAGCCCGAGAATATTGTTGCTGACGAAAATACAGTTTATAAAATTCTTAAAGGCAACACAATTGCAAAGGAGCAAAAAGTAGTAAAGTCGGAGTTAACTTTCGACGAGAATAATGTACTAATTGGTAAGAAGGATTTAGTTTATGGCTTGCTCAATACTCGTTCATATAAATACATTAATAATAAGTTATTTAGCGAGGATAATGTAATAACTAAGGATGGCGTTTTTTCACAAAGAATTATTGCGGTCTACTCTTCTCTTTCCGATCAGCCAGAATCAGTTCCAAACTACGAAAAGAAGGAAGGTCTTTATAAGTTTGATAGTAATAACGAGTTAATTTTCGAGAGAATAGATGGTAAATATCGTGAAAAGAAAAATGGTGTTTGGACCGATTGGAAATTTACGATGTATTAGAAATTACTAAATACAATAGAAATAAAACCACTCACTTATTTTGAGTGGTTTTTTAGTTTTGATATCTCGAGGTTTTATTCATTAAAATTTTTTAACTCTTTGAAAAGTTCTGATTCTTAGGAAAGTATTGTCTTTGCTGAATTGGGTGTGATAAATTACATTTCATCGATTCGGATGAATGTTTACATTGCGCCAGAAATTAATTATGTTTTTTAAGGTTGCAGTTAATGATAGAAAGGTATTTGGGTTTAATCGTACTAATTATTCTGCTTGTTTTTACAGGCGCATTTGATGCTAAATCGCAGGTTGATTCAGTTAATCGAGAGGATACCTTCGTACTAACTTCTGTTGATTCTGTTTCCTTGGCAGATTCATTGCCAGAGTTCGCAAGCTTGGGAAAGTTCTGTAGTCCTTTTCGGGGTAAAGTTATAAGCCATTTCGGTCCTAGGCGTAATCGTTTCCATGCTGGTACCGATATTAAACTACAACTTGGAGATAGTGTGCGAGCAGCATTTTCTGGCGTTGTTACTCGTGCAAAAAAGTATTACGGTTACGGTTTGTTGGTTGTCCTAAAACACACCGATAGTGTGGAGACCTATTACTCCCACTTAAGCAAGTTGCTGGTTAACGTTGGCGATACTATTCCTGTTGGAACTGTAGTTGGCTTAGGTGGACGAACAGGACGTGCAACTACAACTCATCTGCACTTTGAGTTTCGTGTAAACCGAATTGCTTACGATTCCGAAAAACTGTTCGATTTTAAGAATCAACTTGTGCTCGCCAATAAAGTTCCTGAGCCAGATACGGTTAAGGTAAATACTATTACTGCTGACTCGGTTCCCAATTACGATGCTGGATTAACGCTAAAAACCGAAAATTCTGTTAAAGAAAAGGAATCGGAAATAATTCATATTGTTAAAAGGAGGGATACGCTTTACTCTCTGGCTAAACACTATGGAACTACCGTAGATACTATATGTACAATTAATCAGATAAACCCAAATGATATTCTGAGTCTTGGGCAAAAACTGAAAATCAGATAGTGAGATGTTTTTTTGTTAAATTACATGATTATTTCTCGATTGAATGAAAAGTAGTAATGAGGATTTAGATAGTAGAGGTTTCCTTGTAGAAGGAGAGGAGATTGCTTTTGTAAATCTTCATAATTACCAGAAACTTGAGTTGTTGAGAAGTTCAATTCCAAAGGAACGATCATTGGGGGCAAGACTGGCTAAAAGCATTGGAGAGCCTTCCGTTTCGGAATTGATAGAGGCCCTTAAGGTTGAGAAAAAGCTTTACCCGAAAATTGAGATATGCAATACACTAGTTGGATTTGGAGAAATCTCCATTAAGCCATTGATTGAGAATTTAGGGCAAATTGGAAATAATCAACATAAAGATATACCTACAAAGGCGTTTGAAAAGGATAGCTACCCTTTACCAAGGGATATTGCGGCGAGAACTCTTGCATATATTGGAAAGGATGCGCTACCAGACCTATTAAAAGTTCTGGAAGAGGATGGTTTTTCTAAATTAAGCGAAGCCATTGATGCCGTTGGGTTTATCTGCTTTTACAATTATCAACTAGATATTTACTGTAAGCTTATTGCTTGTTACAAATCCAATATTGGCAACGATTTAATTCGGTGGAAACTTGTTAGAGCTATGAGTGGATTTCCTGAAAGTTTAGAATTTTTAATGGAACAAAGGGATATTGGTGTTGATTCACTTATTAAACGGGAAATAGATAGAAGTATTAGGCTGATAAATAAAAGGAAAGATTTTAACGGAGTTCATTCCATTTCTCAATAATCCCGAAGATTAAAAAAACTATTCCTGCAAGTATCAATAAACTACCGCCAATTATTTTGCTAGTTCTAAATATAAAGAAACTCGTATAAGCCAGATATATTAGTAATGCACCAAATGCAATAGATACAATTCCCCAGATTATTTTGTGCCTTTCAAAATTGATTAATGGTGTGCTTTTTATCCTTTCTACCTTGTAATCATCGGGTTTATTGTCAAGGGTGTTAGGGTTGTAGTCGAGCACTGAGGTATCTCCATTCAATAGTCCTTTAGCCTGATAATCGGTGATTAATTCACGGCTTAAAGCGGTTAATACAGCGGCATCGTAAAGTAATGGACTGTCTGCTCTATCCTGATTTAATATGATGTCGAATAATTCGTCGTCGGAATTACTGTTCATCTCCTCGAGGTAGGGGTTTATTATTGTCATATTGCTTAGTATATGATTTTTCGTTAAGCAATTTACATCATATATCAATTTAAAAAAATAAAACCCTCCGAAGAGGGTCTTATTTTGATTAGGAATACCAAAATTATTTCCATACAGGCACTCTACCATAGGTATAAGGTGCATTTTTATCGTCCATCATTTTGCGAGCTTCAATAATTTTTACCTCGGCCACATTTCTAATGCGTTCTAATACAGGAGGGAATTCCTCTTTAAGTATATTGAATAACATAGTTGATGTGCCAGTTATATCGGCTGTGCTGTTGATCTGAGTCTCTATAAGATCGCTTAATCTTCCGTAAAGTGGCGCATCGAGCGGAGGTAGTTCTTCGGAACTTGCCTTTGGCTCGTACCCGTTGAAAATTAAATTAATCTCATTTATTTCTGTCTCAATTTCGTTCAGCATTGGAATCAGTTTTTCGTGAGCAGCAGGTAACGCTAGGGCTGTTTGTTTCATAGCAATAACTTCTTTCCTTAAATCGTTGTTCAGCTGCATTGCACCAACCATGGCTTTCGATAGGTTCGAAATTTCCTTGTGGAAAGCAACCATCTTTTCGCGGTTTTGAACAGGTATGGTATTGTTGTTAAGCGCTTTAATGTTGAATTTTGCAGGTTTGGCTAATGGCTTGACATTACCATTCTGTACCATCGCAATTTCAACGGAGTATGTTCCAGGAAGCACATAAACATTCCCATTCCTTTTAGCAAATGGGTCGAATTTATCTGATTTTTGAATTCTGGTATTATCGTAGCACAAATCCCAGTTGAAACGTTGAATTCCTTTTGCTGGCTTTTGAATCATTGTCCTTATAACAGAACCATCATTGTCACGAATAGTTACAAGTAGGTACGCTGGAACTTCGTTTTTTTCTGTTTCAAGTTCTGCAAAGCTAGGTTGCGGAATTGGTTTGCTATCCTTAAATAGTTTCTTTTCTGCCTCCTGACGGATTTGTTTATTGGTTTTAGGAACATCCTTTAGGTAAAGTGTGAATGTTGCGCCAAACTCTGGATTTGGTGCAGTATAGTATGTTGCACCTTGTCCATACTTTTTGCCTGTTTGAATGTATAGCAAAGCATCTTTAACTGAAAACAAATGACTTTCGGAGTTTGGAAGATCGCCAGTTAGTTCGCGAAGCGGAGCATAGTTGTCGAGAATGTAAAAACCACGACCGAATGTTGCTAGTACCAAATCGCTCTCGCGTTTCTGAATTGCCATATCGTAAACAGCTACGGAGGGTAAGCCCGATTTGAACTCAACCCAGCTTTGTCCACCGTTAATGGAGAAGAATGCACCAAACTCAGTTCCAACGAAAAGTAGATCTGGCTTTACAAAATCCTGTTCAATGGTATGAACCGAACCATTTTCTGGAAGATTCGCTGCAATTGATGTCCATGTTTTACCTTTATCGGTACTTTTTAGGATGTATGGTTTAAAATCATCGCGTTTAAGGTTTCGGAGCGATGCAAAAACAACATTCTCATCGAAGCGTGATGCATAAATATCGCTTACATAGCTGTATTCTGGAACACCTGGAAATGCTGATATTTTTCTCCATGTTTTACCTGCATCTTCGGTAACTTGAATTAATCCATCGTCGGTACCAACATAAATCAAATCCTCCTTAACAGGCGACTCATCCAACGAAACTATGGTTCCGAATAACGATGTGGAAACATCCTTAGCAACAGCATCAATACTCCAAAACTTACCCATTACCGGCCATGTGTTACGGTCGATTTGGGCTGTTAAATCATCGGAAATAACTTGCCATGTATTACCTCGATCGTCGCTACGGAAAAGTTTGTTAGCTGCAAAGTATAGTCGGGTAGGAGAGTGAGGGCTGATGATAAGCGGTGAGTCCCAGTTCCAGCGGTAAGTTTTTTCGCCTTTGCGGGGTTGAGGTTTAATATAGATTGTTTCGCCAGTTTTCTTATCGTATCGAACTAAATTTCCGTACTGCCATTCAGAGTAAACTATATCGGGGTTTGTTGGGTCAACTCTCGACCAGAAACCATCGCCACCAACAGTTACAATCCATTCGCCACTTGTAACACCTCCGCTTGATACGTTTTGCGATGGGCCGCCAAGCGTGTTATTGTCTTGGGTTCCACCGTAGACATTGTAGAATGGTTCTGCATTATCAGTTGTTACTCTGTAGAATTGAGTTACAGGGAGGTTGGAAACTTGGTACCACTCACCTTGGTCAATATTATAGGTGATGTAAATACCACCATCGCCACCAATCATAACATGTTTGTTATCGTTGGGATCAATCCAAAGGGCGTGATCATCAACGTGCCTATCGTTATTGCTAACTCTCGACCAGTTTTTTCCTCCATCGTTAGTCACAAATGTGATTGTTTCTACGGAGTAAACTTTGTCGAACTGAACAGGATCACAGAATATTTCGTTGTAGTACTGACCGCTCGATGCGTGGTCGCTCATTTTTTTCCACGATTCTCCTCTATTTGTGGAACGATAGAACCCGCTAGCATCGTTTGCTGCCTCAATAATTGCGTAAATCACATCTGGATTTTGGGGTGATATGGCAATGCCAATACCGCCCATATCCTCTTTAGGCAATCCATCCGTTAGTTTACGCCAAGTTTTGCCCCCATCTTCCGATTTATGTATTGCAGATTCAGGACCACCTCCAATCTTGGTGAAAACGTGTCTGCGACGTTGTTCCGATGTAGCATAAAGAATATCCGGATTGCGAGGGTCGCAAATAATGTTGTTGATGCCAGTATTTTCGCTGATGTTAAGAATTTTTTCCCATTTTTTACCGCCATCGGTGGTTTTATATAAACCTCTATCTCCACCAGGTCCCCATGCAGATCCCTCAGCGGCAACATAAACCGTGTTAGAATTTCTAGGGTCAATAAGAAGCATGCCTATTTGTCGGCTTTCCTTTAAACCCATATTCTCCCACGATTTTCCTCCATTGACTGATTTATAAACTCCATTTCCATAACCTAGAGCTCGTTGGTGATTATTCTCGCCAGTTCCAGCCCAAATTACATTTGAATTGTTAGGATCCATTGCTAAACATCCAATTGAGTAGGCTCCATAATTGTCGAAAATAGGCTCAAAGGTTATCCCTTTATTTGTTGTTTTCCAAATATGTCCGCTCGATACGGCTACATAGAATTCTGAGTGATTTTTTGGGTTGACTGCAAAATCGGAAATGCGTCCGGAAGTGAATGCAGGTCCAATTCCTCTGAATTTTAATCCAGAAACTAGGCTGCTTTTCACTAGAGAGTCTTTTATTTCAACCTTTTTGGTCTCCTTTTTTGCTTCTTTCTTTTGTCCTAGCAAATGTACTGGAGAAAGTAGCATTATGGCTAGCATAATCATAATGCTAACCTTAGCGTAGGTTTTGGTTATTTCCATTTTATTCTGGGTTTAGGTTTAATATAAGTTTTAATGGATATAAAATTTAGACAATTTTTTTTAGATAGGTTTAAAAGTTCGATTGATAATGTTGGATATAAATTGAAAAGGCCTCTCGTTTAAGAGAGACCTAGTGTTGAATAATATTATAAAAAGAATTAAAATTTTGCTCGTAAAGCAACAATAAAGTTCAACCCAGACGAAACCATTCCCGATGAGTAAGGACGATAGCGTTGATTGGTGATATTCTCAACATCACCTGAAATTGCTAATGTTTTATTGATTTGATACTGCGACCTGAAATTTAGGGTGTACCAGCGTGGTGAGTAAGGTTTCCCGTTTGAATCAATGGCATAAATATAGGGTTTTCCTCGCTCCTCTTCAGCCAAATTAGCATATGACACCTCTCCGCTGAAGTTAGCAAATAGTTCCATTTTCAACTTCTTCCCCATATAGGTGAGTTTTGTAACTCCAAACCATGGTGTTGCGTGGCGCAAAGGACTTGTGGTGCCATTATCAATTTCCTCTGTTCCTTTCTGATAGTTGAATCTTGACGATAGCATTAGTTGCTTGGTTAGCATCAACTCAAAATCGGCTTGAATTCCCCATACTTTGGCGTAAGCAGCATTTTGAATTGATTGAACTTGGCTTAGTTCACCATCATACATAATGCTATCTTGTCCATTAAAAAGGTCATTGCGTTTTACCATTGCATTGTTAAGACGGGTATAGAATGCATTAACATCTATTTCGAAGTAATTACCTAAAGTTTTTGTAATACCAATTTCAGCATTGTAAGCATACTCAGCATCAAGGTCTGGGTTGGGTACAATAACAGTTCCTGGCGAAGAATCGAATACTTTGCCCAAATCATCAACATTGGGAGAGCGGAATCCTGTGGATAGATTAGCATTCAACTTCCAACTATTTGTTGGTGTGAAAATTAAACCGGCAGAGCCCGTAAGAGCACCTTTGTTTATTTTGGCTTTTGAGTATGGGAATGGGTAGAAAGTATTATCGAATCGAGCATTTAACGCATACTGGTTATAACGCGTTCCCATTTGAAAACTTAACTTTTCGCCTAGTTTTGTGTGGAATGTAACGTAAGAGGCATAGGAGTACCACTCCGATTTTGGATAACGCGAAGGCCCGTCAACTTTAACTCCTGTAGTAATATCTTTATCAGTGCCAGTTGATTTAATATCGTTGAACAGAACTTCTAGGCCATAAAAGATTGTCTGTTTTTCTTGTATCGATTTTTTAAAATCGATATTGAGGTTGAGCGCTTGAACATTTTCTACCCTGCTTTTTAATGTGTTCCCTTTAAAACTTCTATCGTTTCGGCTTTCCTCGAATAGTTGATGTGCGGCATTTACAGTGACTTTATCATAAAGGCTATTGCTGGCTGTATTTTCTATATTGACATTGTTCATAAGCCAAACCTGTGGCCCATAGTACCACTCTGCACTACGGGGCAACCCATTTTTGTAAGCAATCAAACGGTCGTATCGGTCATAGTTCGATGTGGTGGAGTAGTGTAGACCATAGTTTATATTCCAGTTATTATTGGGAACATAGGCTATTTTTTGCATTAGGTTGATTTGTGAGTAAACTGTTGGTTGTTGGATTCTTGAGTTTGAATTTTTCACAACAGTATCAACTCCATTCTCACGCTTAACATATTCTTTTCTCAAATACTCATCAGGCCCATTTTTGCCCATTGTAACATCGCCGTAGCTGGTGTATGTAAAACTTGTAAGCGATGCCCATTTTGTCCAGCCCAAGTTGATATCGACATGACCAGTTTTCTCATTGTTTGCCGATGAATAGCGAGAGGCAAAATTTCCGCTAACATCAAACTTATTGTTGGCCGATACCTTTGGCGAGAGTGAATAGAAACTCATAACTCCACCTATGGCATCGCTTCCGTAGATTACAGAACTTGGTCCGAAAACAACTTCGGTTTTTTCAATCGCAAAAGCATCGAGCGATATTACGTTTTGCAGATTTCCGCTACGGAAAATGGCATTGTTCATTCGAACACCATCAACAACAATAAGTAGCCTATTGGTGGCAAAACCTCTAATCATAGGACTTCCGCCACCTTGCTGACTTTTCTGGATAAAAACATCTCCAGTTGAGCCAAGTAAATCGGCCGTTGTTTGGGGGTTGTTGAATGCTATTTGCGCCTGTCTTGCTGTGGTGATTTTTACTGGAACATCCCTTTTTGCTTGTCCCCATCTGTTGGCCGATACTACAACTTGGTCAATTGAGAATATTGAGGGGCTAAGAGAAATCTCAAAATTATCTGCTAAAAGTTCTTGATAGGTAGTTTTTTTTACGGTATAACCAATTATCCGAATTTCCATCCACTCCGAATTTTTAAATTCAGATATATCCGCTTGGCCTGAAGAATTGGTAATGGCTTGTTTAATAGGATTATTGCTTATAATTGTAGCAAATTCAATAGGATTTGATGTTTCCTTATCCTTAATTGTTATTGTTTGAGCGTTTATTTGGCAGAAACAAAAGAGAAGCAGAATGCAAAAAAAAGCCCTCATCGATTTAATACTTTGTGTTTACCTTTTTTAATTCTTTTAGGACCATACCATAGCCAGAAACCGGTTATAGTAAAAAGGAGCAGTGACAGTCCCATTATAGTAGTATAAATTAGTTTAATTTGATTGTTGCTTGTGTTAAGGTAGTAGTCGAGAATTGAGCCGTCGTGTACTTTTTCAATAAAATCGGAACGTCTGCGCTCAATGTGTAGAAGTTTACCTGTTGCTCCATCTATTTGTATTCCCCAAAAACCCTCAGCAAATATAAATTTTACTATTCCTTTATCCTTTTGAACATCAATTCTGTCGAGTTTTAAAGGAAGAGTTTGGGATATTGAATCTCTAAATATTATACAGGCATTCTTATGCAAACTGTCCAGAGGTAGCCAATTGTTGAATTCGGTTGAAGTTCCTATGTAAGATTTGGCTTGGATTAGTTCCCCGCTATGTTTTTTTATTCCAAGCAATAACCCTGTAGTTGCCATAACAAAAAAGAAAATGAAAAGCAGCGATGCTGTAATTCTATGAATCTTACGAAAAAGACGAATTAACTTCGCTTGATTTTCGGTTTTACTGATTTCTGACATTTGATGTGAAAATTTGACCACAAAGTTAACAATCACTTTCTCAGACTAAACTATTTTGAGGAAGTTTAATAGTGATTCAAACATCAAATATCGAAAAGTTGCAAAATCAAGGCTAATCCATGTCTTATTCAAGTATTCTCTCAATTCTTTTTAGCTCATCGTTTGTAAAATGAGTTTTTTTGAGGGAAAGCAGACAATCGTTCAGTTGCGATTCCTTACTAACACCAATAAGTACCGATGTGATTTGAGGATTTTTTAGCAACCATGCAATGGACATTTGAGCCAATGTCTGATTTCTGTTTAACGCAATTGAATTTAGTTGATTTATTTTGTTCAAAAGTTCATTGGTTATTTGGTCTACTTTGAGGAAACCGTGATCTTTTGCTGCTCTAGAATCCTTTGGAATTCCATTTAAATATCTGTTAGTTAAAAGTCCCTGCGCCAATGGCGAAAAGGCGATACAGCCTACACCATTATTGTCCAAAACTGTTAGCAATCCATTTTCAACCCACCTGTCGAGCATGGAGTATTTTGCCTGATGAATCAGGCAAGGTGTTCCGAGATGTTTTAGAGTTTTAATGGCAATTTCACTTTGCTCTGCCGAGTAGTTCGATATTCCAACATATAGTGCCTTTCCCTGACGAACCATTAAGTCCAGAGTTCCCATTGTTTCTTCAATTGGCGTATTTGGGTCGGGACGATGCGAGTAAAAAATATCCACGTAGTCTACTCCCATTCTCTTGAGGCTTTGGTCGAGGCTTGCAACTAGGTACTTTTTTGAGCCCCACTCGCCGTAAGGGCCAGGCCACATATTGTAGCCTGCTTTGGTAGATATTATAATTTCATCGCGATAGGGACGAAGGTCTTTTCTCAGAATCTCTCCAAAAGTTTCTTCGGCTGACCCAGGAGGTGGCCCATAGTTATTGGCCAAATCGAAATGGGTGATTCCTGCATCAAATGCCTTACGCACAATTGCTCTTCCATTCTCAAAATCATCAACTCCGCCAAAGTTGTGCCATAATCCTAGAGATAATGCTGGGAGTTGAAGTCCGCTTTTACCGCATCGGCGGTATGGCATATTGTTATATCGGTTATTGTCAGCGATGTATTCCATAACAGAGTATTTCATAAAGCAACAAACTTCGTTAGAATTAAATACAAATCCAAACTCGTAGGCAAACAAAAAACGACTCCAATTCGGAGTCGTTTTTCAATAAATAACCTTTCGGTTATGGCATTATTCTGGTTTAATTAGTTCCAGACTACGTTTAACAAATCTGCTTAGGTCTTCACCTTTAAGCATATTGTTTGCTAGTAAAGCCAAGTCAATAAGTTGTTTTACCAGTTTTTGGTCGCTACCAAAACCTTTAAGTAGCGAGCGGCGCTCATCCTCAAACTTATCGAGTTGTTTTTCGGTTTCAGCAAGAGCATCCTTATCGGCTTGTGGAATTTCCTCATCCTTCTTATCCTTTCTGGATTTATGAAGTTCGTCGGTCTTTTCTTTTAACGGCTTAATGTTTTTGTCGAGTTCATCCAGTTTACTTCCTAGCGATTCCGATTTGCTTGCAATAACCGATTTAACCAGCGGGTGCGATACGTTTACAACCATATTGTGGCTATCGGGCAAATTGCCATACATTCCAGCGGTTGGACTCATTGCGGCCATATCCTTCATACGGCGCATAAACTCAGAGTGTGTTATTACCACTGGGCTGGCGTTCTCACCTAAATCCTCGAACGAAATCCAGTAGTGGTCTTCGCTTTTTACAGCACCCTCAAACACAGCGCGTAAATCGTTTTGTTCATTGGTAGAAAGGGCAACCTCTTTTCTATCCTCCTTTACAATGATTTTCTCAATTACATCGGAGTCAACACGGGCAAATCGTGAATCCTTAAGTTTTGATTCCAATGCATTAATTAAGTGTGGGTCCAACTGGCCATCCATCATCAACACATCGTAGCCACGGCTCTTTGCCTCCTCAATGTAGCTGTGCTGGTCAACCTTATTGGTTGTGTATAGGTAGATAAGTGTTTTGTTCTTATCTGTTTGATTCTCTTTAATAAGTTTCTCGTACTCCTCAAATGTGAAGTACTTGCCATCAACATTTTTGAGTAGTGCAAACTTCTCGGCACGCTCGTAGAACTTCTCATCGGTAATCATACCAAAGGTGATGAAAAGTTTTAGGTCATCCCATTTTTTCTCGAACTGCTCACGGTCGTTTTTGAAAATCTCCTGAAGCCTATCTGCAACTTTCTTGGTGATATGGCTCGATATTTTCTTAACGTTCGAGTCGCTTTGCAGGTAACTGCGCGATACGTTTAGTGGAATATCTGGAGAATCGATAACTCCGTGTAGTAATGTTAAAAACTCAGGAACAATACCTTCAACCGAATCGGTTACGTAAACCTGGTTGCAGTATAGTTGAATTTTATTTTTCTGAATATCGAAGTTGGTTTTAATCCTTGGGAAGTAAAGTACCCCTGTTAGGTTGAACGGATAATCAACATTTAGGTGAATGTTGAATAGTGGTTCCTCTGCTGCAGGGTAAAGGTCGTGGTAGAACTTTTGGTAATCCTCATCCTTCAAATCAACTGGCTTACGGGTCCATAATGGATTGGTATCGTTGATAATTTTATCCTTGCCAGTTTCAACTTCCTTTCCATCCTTCCACTCCTTAATAGTTCCAAAGGCAATTGAAACAGGTAAGTAGCGGCAATACTTTTTAAGTAAACCGTCAATTCTAGAATCTTCAAGGAATTCCTTGGATTCCTCATTTATATAAAGGATAATATCTGTTCCTCTGTTTTCCTTCTCAACTTCCTCAATATTGTAATCGGGCGAGCCGTTGCACGACCATTTTACCGCTTTTGCATCGTCTTTCCAAGAGCGGGTTATAATTTCAACCTTATCGCTCACCATAAACGATGAGTAGAATCCCAAACCAAAGTGACCAATAATTCCGTTGGCCTGATTCTTATACTTTGCAAGGAACTCCTCTGCGCCAGAGAATGCAATTTGGTTGATGTATTTCTCAATCTCGTCGGCAGTCATACCAATTCCGCTATCGGAAATTGTTAGGGTTCCTGCTTTAGAGTCGAGTTTAACGCGAATGGTTGTATCGCCAATTTCGCCCTTAAACTCACCAACCGATGCTAAGGTTTTAAGTTTTTGAGTGGCATCAACTGCGTTGGATATTAACTCACGAAGGAAAATTTCGTGGTCGGAGTAAAGAAATTTCTTGATAATGGGAAAAATGTTCTCGGTAGTAACATTAATTTTTCCTGTTTGCATAGTATATAATTTTATGGTTAAACATAGTTATGGCATTGCCTATTTGTCAAACAGGATGCCATTTACAAACATCTGACATTGGTTTGCAATGATTTGATTTTAAGTTGTTGTAAATTAATGATATGAGCAAAAAGATGTGTGTGGCAGAAACTGCCAGAAGGTCATTTTGGAGGATAAATTGGCAGAGGTTTACTTAAAATTAACTATTAACGAAATAATTAGGGCTATCAGGGTGATAAGCCAAATAATAAATGTGATTTTTAGCAGTCGTTTCTTTGAACTGATATTTCTATTTCCGCAAAGGCGCAGAATTATATTGTTTGCACGAGTTGCAATGTTGTCGTCCTTAGGAATAAATGCGTGTGCACCAAGTTTCATAACGTAAGCTCCGTATTCCTTCTCGCCCTCGCCAGCCATCATTACTACTTCAATTTTAGGGTTTACATGCTTTATCGACTCAAGAATCTCAATTCCATTCATCAATGAGTGGTTGTAATCATCCAAGAAATTGTATCCCATGAATACAATAACCAAATCGTTTCGGCGAAATTTTAGCGTTGATAGGTGCTCAATAAACTTTTCGCCCGAAGGGAAACTCCTCACCGTTGTTCGTTTAGGGATATCAATACCCTCAATAATGCTATGTGCAAACTCGGTATTGAACTCAACAATAAATATAAAGGTGCGAAATTCTATGTTTATTGATTCGAGCATTTACTATATGGTTGGACGATTAAAGGTAGTAAAAATTAGAATACAATGATAAGTAAAAAGGTCGATACAATTAAGTATCGACCTTTATTAGCGTCGAATATTCAAAAAATTAGTTAATCAAAGGTAAGAAACCGTAGTTGTTTGAGTAATCAAGCATCTGCTGAACATAGTTTTCAGGATACTCAACCTTAATATCTACAATTTTATCGCCTTCCATCACAGGAACAAGTTGTGGGTTCATAAATCCACCGTAAGGGGCTAGTTTTAGCTTGTTGAAACGGTCAAGAACCTCTCTGTGAAGTTCAGGGTTGATTTGAACTGCATAGGTTTCAACCATCTTTTTACCGGCCTCGTAATCGCCTGTCGATTTTATTCTTTGGATTTCTTTTAGCAGCGTGCCAAACAGATTGCGAAGCTTTGCGTAGTCGTTAATTACAAAGTAGGTTTTGCCATCGCGGGTTTTCTTTTCAATAACATTCTCCGCTTTACCATTCTCGTAGCACCAGCTAGCAATTAACTGGCGGTTACGCATATGTGCCTGCTCAATGGTTTTACCAAACTCAATTCTGGTAAGTTGGGTCATTAAACCATTGCGGATATAGTTGTTGTACTCAGCTTTTGCAACATCTAACGATGGCATAATGCCAAGTTCAACCATTTTTTCATCCATAATGAAGTATAGTGCAAATAAATCGGCACGTGTTTCTTCAAGTGGCGAACCGTAATTTTTAAGTTCGTCGCCCTTAACACCTTCGGCCAATTGACCCGAACCGTGACCTAGACATTCGTGTAAATCAGTGTGAAGGTTACCTGCAAGTGAGCCGTGTTGCTTGCTTATCTCAATCTCCTCTGGCGACCAAGCAAATTCTTCCATAAAACCATTGCCTTGAGCGGCTTGGTCGTATGCGTAGGTAATATTATCCATTGTAACCGATTTTGAACCGTGATATTTACGAATCCAATCGGCATTTGGAAGGTTAATTCCAATAGGAGTTGTTGGGTAGCAATCGCCTCCAAGTTGAGCAACAGTGATAACCTTTGCACTAACACCTTTTACCTCTTTTTTCTTGAATTGCTCATCAATAGGAGAATTGTCCTCGAACCACTGAGCATTATCGCCAATTATTGTGGTACGACGTGTAGCCTCAAGATTCTTAAAGTTAACCACAGCCTCCCAGCTCGATTTGTATCCCATTGGGTCGCCGTAATTCTCAATAAAGCCATTCACAAAATCAATGTGTGAGTTAACATCGCTAACCCAAAGTACGTTGTACTCGTCGAATTTCTTCAAATCGCCACTCTTGTAGTACTCAATAAGTGTGTTTATAATGTTACGTTGATGCTCGTTCTCTGCAACTGTGGCAGCCTTTTCGAGCCAGTAAACTATTTTTGCGATAGCAGCTCCGTACATTCCATCAATCTTCCAAACTTTTTCAATAACCTTGCCGTTCTCCTTAACTAGTTTGGAGTTTAAACCATAGGAGATAGGAGTTGTATCCTTTGGGTTCATCATTTTTGCGTAGAAATCCTCAACCTCTTTTTGAGTTATACCCTCGTAGTAGTTGCAAGCCGATGCTGAAACCATATCAACTCCTGCATCCTGGTTTACGCGTTTTGTTGCAACATTCGGGTCGAATAGGATAGGAGTGAGGTTTGTAATAATCTCATCGGTAGAACCCAATGTGGTGTTGAACTTATCGGCAGGAGTGTTTTTTACCAGTTCAGCAAAGTACTCCTGGGTAAATTCTGGAATAAATTTATCGTTTGAGTAGTGATGATGAATACCGTTGGAGAACCATACACGTTTTAGGTAAACCATAAACTGTTCCCAGTTGGCGTTATTCCTATCGCCAGTGTAGCCGTTATAAATGCTTTCAAGCACTGAGCGTACAGTTAAATTGTACTTGTAGTTTTGGTCCCAGATAATATCGCGTCCGCATTTAGCCGCTTCGCTAAGGTAGTAAACAAGAACCTTTTGGTTTGGGGTAAGCGAATCAAACTCTGGAATTTGATAGCGCATAATACGAACATCGGCAAATTGGTCCACTTGCCATTTGAAAGGAGTTGCTTCCTTTTCGGTTTTACAGCTGGTTAAGGTTAATCCAGCAGCAGTTGCTGTAAGCAAAATCATTGTTTTTATATTCATCGTTATATTATTAAAGTTATGTAATACAAACTATTACTGCAAGCATTAAATGTATGCTGCGAACTACAAATTTGGCAATAATTTACCTAAAACTAAAGGTTAGAGTGTTTTTCCTGCAGAAGGTTTATAGATGAAACTAGGTTCTTTTATCTCCACAGGTGCATCAACAGGTTTAGGCCTTTCACGGCGTGGATTTCGTAAATCTAAATCGCGAACATATACCCATTTCCCATTCTCCAACTTAAATCCATCGAAGGATGAGTCGGGTCCATAGAACTGAAAATCGCCCAGATACTCAGGTTTGGCAGGGGAGAGGTGGTCGAAAATAATCATTTGTTGCTCAGCAATATACCTTAGGGTGAAAACGGCTCTTGCTGAGAACTCAAAAACTATTCGCGATAGCATCATCTTATTATCAACATTGAAAACAGGCAATCCAAAAACAGGGTTTTCATTGCCATCGAGCGAAAGAACCTCAATTATTTTTTTTGATGAGAAAAGATTATTGAAATCGAAGCCCAGTAAAATGTAGTGAGTTTGGGAGTTGAAGTTTATATCGGCAATTTGATAGTAAAGTCCTGCCAACCACTTTTCTGGATTTAACCTCTCGTTGTTGAGGTCTTTTACATTTTTTCTGTTATCAATTAAACTATGCAGTGCAATGCTTCCGTCGCTTTTCTTAACTTGAATATATCCATAGTATTGGTGTAGCCCAGCCGATTGAGGCAAATTCCATGTGAAAACTCTTACTTTTTTATCGTTAGATGTTAGTTTACCAATGCTTTTCAACGAGTCGAATGGGTATAGCATTGAGCCATTAATCAGCAATGTTTGCTCAAAAGTTTTTTTGAATTGAGCATTTAACGAATCCTTTACGGTAAAACTTGTCTCCTTGGCGATTGATTTAAGCATTGATGACAAAATTTTCTCCTGCTTAGCCAATGAATTGGCAGGGCTATTTTGAGCAAATAAACCAACAGATATAAATAAAAAACATAAAAAGCAAGCAAATCTCTTCAAATCCATAGATTTTGATTTTATATTAATTTACACTTAATCATTGCTTTACGATTAGACTATTTAAGTTGTTTGTACTAATATTGCGCTACTCTGTAGCTCGAATATTAAGATTCTTCTTATCTATAAATATTTTGCCGCTATGCGGCTCAAGTATTAGCAGCAGAGCTGCTGAATATTTATAGTAAAAGAAAAATCATTTATTCTTAAGCTCCGTAGGAGCGCGATATTAAGTTTATCAAATAGGTGATTGGTTTTTATCAATAATTATCATTTTTATCGGACATCTCTTAATTCTAAATTATCAATTACTCATTAAAAATTAAATATTAATCTCATCCAGCCCTTTAACAATCAACTCTGCAGCCAACCGGCACTCCTTCTCGGTTATGGTTAACGGTGGCGATATCCTGAACGAAGTATCACAGAACAAAAACCAGTCCGTAATAAATCCATTTTTAACTCCAAACTTTACAAGGTCTAACATTTTATTGAAACTGCCCAATTCTACAGCCATTAACAATCCTTTGGAGCGAACCTCTTTTACTAAAGGATGCTTTTCCAAAATCTCCCTGAAGATTTCCTCCTTCTTACTAACGGAATCAATCAGTTTTTCGTCTAAAATCACATTAATTGATGATAGCGCAGCAGAACAGGAAACTGGATGACCGCCAAAGGTGGTAATGTGCCCAAGAACAGGATTGTTCGTAAGGCTCCACATAATCTCCTTTGATGCTATAAACGCTCCCAAGGGCATTCCGCCTCCAAGCGCTTTTGCCAGAACAAGAATATCGGGTGTGACATTGTAATTTTCAAAAGCAAACATTTTTCCAGTGCGACCAAGTCCTGTTTGAATTTCATCGAAAACAAGCAATGCACCAACTTTTGAGCAACGTTCCCTTAGTTGACTAAGGAAATTATCTTTTGGAAGAACAACGCCTGCTTCGCCCTGTATTGGTTCAACAATAACGCAGGCAGTTTTGCTAGTAATTTGGTTTAATTGTTCCGCATTATTGTAGTCCAGATGACGAATATCGGGCAGTAATGGTCTGAATGCCTGTTTAAACTTATCGCCACCCATAATGCTTAGGGAGCCCTGTGTGCTTCCGTGGTATGCATTCTTGAACGAAATAATTTCGGTTCTTCCAGTATACCGTTTGGCCAGTTTCATTGCCCCTTCAATGGCTTCGCTTCCTGAGTTTAGAAAGAAAACAGAATTCAACGACTTTGGTAAAAGGCTTGCAAGTTTTGTGGCTAATTGCACCTGTGGATTTTGTATGAATTCGCCATACACCATAAGATGCATATACTTATCGACCTGCTGTTTAACCGCATCAACAACTTTTGGATGGCTATGTCCAACATTACTTACGGAAACCCCAGATATCAAATCGAAATGTTTTTCACCATTTGGCCCAAAAAGATAAACCCCCTCGGCTCTTTCCACTTCAAGCATAAGGGGGGAATCAGATGTTTGGGCAACGTGGTTTAGGAATAGTTGCCTCTTACTTAGCATATTTAATACCTATTTATTAATTAAGTTAATTTCGCTTAGCAATTTATCGCGGTACGATTTTCCAATAGGAATTACTTTTTTACCATCGCTTGCCTTAATTGCAATTGCGTTATCCTCAATACTATCAATCCTACTCAAATTAACTATAAACGAACGATGAACCCGTTTGAATCGAACTACAGGGAGTTGATTCTCAATGGATTTCATTGTTAGGTGAATTGTGAATCTATCGTTGATTGTGTTTATAACTATATAATTTTCAAGGGCTTCAATCCAGAGTATATCGTTGTACTTTACTCTAATTAAGGAGTTGTTTTTCTTTATAAAGATTTCCTTCTCCTCGTCCATCGGTGAACGTTGGTGGTTTAGCCTTTCGTAAACCTTGCTAACCGCTTTAAAAAACCTTGGGAAGGTAATTGGTTTAAGAAGGTAGTCCGTTACGCTATGCTCAATGGCTTTTAATGCATATTTTTCTTTGGATGATATAATTATTACTTGAGGATTACTTTGGTTTACCTCAAGAAAATCCATGCCAGTCATTTCTGGCATTTCCACATCAAGAAAAATAAGTTGGACACTGTCGGGAGTATTCTTTAAGTAGTTTAGCGCATCAACAGCGTTCGGGAATGAGTGGGTTAGGTTAATAAAATCAACTTTTGTGGCGTATTCCTCCACAACCCTTCTCGACATTTCGTCATCATCAATAAGTATGCAATTCATAGCCCTTGAATTTTCATCGAATTTAAGTAAAAACTTACTTAATTACAAAAATAGGATTTTATTTGTAGTATTCGTCTAAAAATCTTTTTTCTACTAGATGACAATTCTTTACTGTTTTCTTTAACCAAGCAAGAAGAATTATTTCTGCCTCATCGGCAGGTATGGCGTAATCGATTTTTGAATTTTTGAGTCGATGAACCAACTCGTAGAGCGATAATGCCGCTGAAACTGAGATATTGTAACTTTCTATGAACCCGTACATGGGAATTTTTACGTATTCATCGGCAAGGTTCATGGCGCCTTTAGTTAATCCTGTTAACTCTGTACCGAAAACAAGGGCAAATTTACCTTTATTTATATCAAAATCGTTAATGAATTTGTCGTTATCGTGCGGAGTGGTGGCAACAATTCTGTACCCTTTTTCCTTCAAGCTAAGAATTGCTTGCTCAGAGGTGTACTGTGGAGCATTATACCTATGTATATTAAGCCATTTGGATGCACTCATATCCACCTCGCTATTAATATTAAAGGAGTACCTACTTTCAATAACGTGAACATCCTGTATTCCAAGACAATCGCAGGTTCTTAAAACTGCGCTAGCATTGTGAGCCTGAAAAATATCCTCAAGGACAACTGTAATATAGCGGGTTCGGTTACTCAGCACTTTTTTAAAAAGCGCCAACCGACGTTCAAGTACAAGTTCAGAGAGATGATTTATGAACGATTGACGTATTTTGGTGTCCTGGATGTATCGTACATCTAAATCATTCATTGGAGTAGGAGTTTATATTAAAAAAAAAGGAGAACCAACGGGGTTCTCCTGAAGAGAAAATAAAATTCCTTATTGAACTTTACCGTTCAATTCGCTACCAGCTTTGAATTTTACAACTTTCTTAGCCTTAATGTTGATTGGCTTACCAGTTTGTGGGTTACGGCCAGTTCTAGCGTTTCTTTTAGCAACTGCGAAAGAACCAAAACCTACAAGAGCAACTCTGTCACCTTTTTTAAGAGCAGTACCAGTTGCTTTTACGAAAGCGTCTAATGCTTTCTTAGCGTCAGCTTTAGTGATTTTTGCTTCTGCAGCAATAGCGTCAATCAATTGAGCTTTGTTCATAATTGATAATTTTTTAGGGTTAGAAATAGTTAGTTGACTATCAAAGACAA
>Ga0209066_10002875_pt1 | contig 20301 bp, 19 predicted proteins | sample All_14_2_FD_187198 | JGI IMG/M metagenome (GOLD analysis project Ga0209066, IMG submission 187198) | Freshwater microbial communities in response to fracking from Pennsylvania, USA - Allegheny Zone_MetaG_DW_15 (SPAdes) (version 2) ... | reverse complement strand
GCGCCTCGTCGACGAGACGGAAGTCGGCCTCGAGCCGGTCGAGCATGTCGGTGTTCGCCCCGAGGAGCGCCCGGTCGGACTCGAGCAGCGAGGCGAGCGCCGAAGCCCACCAGGCGAGCTCGAACTCGTCCGCGATGAGCGAGTCGGGGACGTGGCGCTTCGCGAGGTCGGCGATGAGCGGGTCGAGGCCGATCCGATGGAGCTCGCCCATGAGCGCCGATCGCTCCTGGAGGTTCTGCAACGCGTCCGACTCGGCCGCGAGCCCGGCCAGCAGCGGGCGCAGCTCGTCGATCGGCAGCTCGGAGAGCCGGCGCCCCGGCTCGTCGCGACCGAGCGGTCCGTCGAGCGCGGCGAGGTCCTGGAGCACGGCCTGGAGCGCGATCTGCAGCTCGCCGAGCCCGACGGGCACGCGCGGGGTGGCGCCCTCGGCGACGTATCGGTGCCAGAGCACGCGCTGGCGCTGGATGCGCACGAGCCAATCGTGGAGGTCGGGCACGCGCATGCCAGGCCGCACGTGCTCCTCCGCGAGCCGGCGCAGGCGTCGGCGATCGCTCGAGGCCATGTCCGGCTGCTCGCGCTTCGGCGCCGTCGCCGCGATGAGCTCGGTGAGCGAGCGGTCGAAGACCGAGGGCTGGAACCGGTCGAGCGTCTCGCGGAGGTCGCTGAGGAGGCGGACGACGCCGACGAGCTCGCCGACGTTCGCCGCTGGGCGCATCCTCGTCGCCTCGACGACGGCCTCGGCGCGGGTGAGGAGCCCGGGCAGCGACTGCTCGTGCAGCCGCACCGCGAGCGCGTGCGCGCGCGAGGCCGCGTCGCCCGAGCTGAACTGCGCGCCGAACCAGGGGGACTCCCCAGGGCCGAACCGGAACTCGCCATAGCGCGCCGCCGCGACCATGATCCCGGCGAGGCGCTCGCGCTCGGCCGGATCGGCGGTCGCCTCGACGGCGGCGCGGCCGAGGCGCGCGGTCGTCGCCGCCGCTGGGCGGCGCAGGGCGACGGCGGAGAGCTCGGCGACGCAGTCGAGCACCGTGACCCCGATGACGGGGTCGACGCGGGTGAGCGCCTCGCGGTAGTCGCGCAGCACCGAGCGCAGGCGCACGAGGGCGGCGTCGATCTCCTCGAGGTCGACGCGGGCGGCGCGCTCGTTCCTCGTGATCGCCTCGATCGTGTCGCGCCGCGCCGTGCCGGGCGCGGCGGCGAGACCGGCGAGGCCGATGGCCGCGAGCCGCTCGCGGATGGCGAGCAGCGAGGCGCGGCGGGCGCCGACGACGAGCACGCGCTTGTCGTCGGCGACGAGGGCGCCGAGCGCGTTGACGATGGTCTGGGTGCCGCCCGTGCCCGGGAGGGTCTTCACGACGAGGGAGGCGCCGGCCGCGATCCTCGCGACGACGCGGTCCTGCTCGGCGTCGGCGTCGAGCACGAGCCGATCCACCTGGGGGGCGCGGTCGTCCTGCGGCACGAGCTCGACGTGCGGATCCGACTCGCGGACGGTCTCGATCGCCGACTCGTTGCCGGCGAGCGCGTCGAGCACCGGATGCGCGAGGGTCGTAGCGTCGGCGAGCATCGGCGCGGCGACGTCGGCGAACGACGACACGAGCAGTCGCGGCGAGACGACGAACCCGTCGAGGTGGCTCGTGAGCCCGCGCAGCCGGTCGATGACGGCGTTCGGCGTGAACGAGCCGTCGGCCTCCGCGAGGGCGGCGAAGGTGTCGGGGTCGAGGACGATGCCGAAGCGGCCGGCGAGCTCGGCGGCGAAGGCGCGGTTGAGGACGGTCCTGCCGCGCAGCGCGATCTCGAAGTCGCGGCCGGCGCGACGCAGCCGGACGGGCCGCAGGAGCACCGGGGCGGCGAACCGCTCGCCGTCGACGCTCCACTCCGCGAGCACGATGCCGAGCCGGATCGCGTCGATGCCGCGCGCGGTCGCGAGCTCGACGCCCTTCGCGGCGATCGCCTCGGCGGCGACGGCGGCCGTGCTCCACGCGAAGGGCTCGCGGATGAGCGATGAGAGCCTCGTGCGCTTGCCGGCGATGAACCGGGCGAGGCCGCCCGGGTGGGTCGAGGTGAGCTCGATGCGCGTGTACGGCGAGTCCTCGAAGCGCAGCAGCGGGCTCGTGCCGCCGATCGCCGCGATCTCCGCCCGCCACGCCGCGCGCGTCGGCTCGCAGATGTCGGCGATCGTGAGGCTCGGCTCCCCGAGCGTCAGCGCGGACGGCGACGTCAGCGACTGGTCGTGGAGCGCGGGCGCGTCGAATCCCTCGTCGAGGTCTGGGTCCAGCCGATAACGCTCGGCCGGTCGGTCGGCACGCCACACGCGGCCCACTGTATGGGCGCATCCGGCGTGGACGACGGCGATCGCGCGGGGTTTCGGAGAATCCGCCCGAGCGAGCGGCCGATCAGGCCTCGAGCGCGCCGGCCGCGGCGAGTCCGGCGCGCAGCGCCCTGATGTGCTCGGGGCCGACCCGGCAGCACCCGCCGACGAGCGTCGCGCCGCCGCCGACCCAGCCGGGGGCGGCGACGAGGGGATCCGGCTCCGCCTCGGCACGCCAGGCGCGCGCGAGCGCATCCCAGGTCCCCGCGCCGTTCGGGTAGACGACGAGGTCGAGCCCTGGCGCCGCCGACCGCGCGGCCGCGATGGCGGCGGCGACGGCGTGGCGGTCGCAGCAGTTCACGCCGACCGCGACGATCCCCTCGACGCCGGCCGCCTGCGCGAAGACGTCGGCCAGCGGCTCGCCCTGTCGGGTGCGGTCGCCGTCGGCGGTGAGGCTCAGCCAGGCCGGCACGCCGAGCGCCTCGATCTCGGCGAGCAGCGCCTCCGCCTCGGCGGCCGACGGGATGGTCTCGATCGCGAGCACGTCGGGCGCGGTCGCCGCGAGCGCCTCGAGACGCCGACGATGCCACCGCCGCAGCTCGGCGACGGTGAGCCCGTGGTCGCCGGTGTACTCCGAGCCGTCGGCGAGGCTCGCCCCGTATGGCCCCACCGAGGCGGCCACGAACCGCCGACGACCGTCGCGCTCCTGCGCGATCTCGGCCGCCTCCCTCGCGAGCCTCGTCGAGGCGCGGATCGCACGCTCGACGTCCGCCGCATCCGCCCCGGCGGCGGCCGGACCGTCGAAGCTCACCTGGTAGCTCGCGGTGACGGCGACGTCGGCGCCCGCCTCGAAGAAGGCGAGATGCGCGGCGCGGATCGCGTCCCGGTCGTCGTGGAGCGCCGCCGCCGACCACGCGGGGCCGTGGACGTCGACGCCCATCGCCTCGAGCGTCGTGCCGAGCCCGCCGTCGAGTACGAGGGGGCGCGCCGACCCGAACGGGGATCCTCCCGGCGCCCCGGCGCCGACCCGCTCACGCACCGCCGGGGCCGGCGGAGCCGAGACGCTCGACCACGGCCGCGATGCGCCGCTGCCGCGTCGCCTCGGCGGGCACCTCGATCCCCGTGTTCCTGCCGACGAGGCGCATCACCGTGCTGAATCGCATGCGTCAAGTCTGCCTCGCCGCCGCCGATGATGAACCTCTGCGACGACGGCCGACGGGGCGCGGCCCCGGCGAGCGGGATGCCGGCGGGCGAGGACGGCGAGCGGGATGCGGCGCGGTCGCTCCTCAGCCGCGCGCGCGGCGGTACTGCGGCGGCCAGAGCGCGGGATCCGCGTCGAGCTCGACCGAGGCCCGCAGCGCGTAGTGCGGATCGCGCAGCCACTCCCGGCCGGCCATGACGACGTCCGCCTGACCGGCCTGGAGGGCGGCCTCGGCGATGGCGCCGGTGTCGAGGCGGCCGACGGCCGCCGTCGTGGCGCCGGAGACGGACTTCACGACGGCCGCATCCTCGAGCTGGTAGCCGGGCTCGAGCGGCTCGACGTGGTTCGTGATCCCGCCCGTGGTCACGTCGACGAGGTCGGCGCCCGCCTCCACCGCCCATGCGGCCACGCGGCCGACCTCGGCGGGGACGAGTCCGCCGTCCGCCCAGTCCCTCGCCGAGAGGCGCACGAGCACCGGAACGGCGTCGCCGACGACGGCCCGAACGGCGCGGACGGTCTCCACCGTGAGCCTGGCCCGGCCGGCGAGGTCGCCACCCCAGGCGTCGGTGCGCCGGTTCGACAGCGGGGAGAGGAACTCGTGCAACAGGTACCCGTGCGCGGCGTGGACCTCGACGACGCCGAAGCCGGCGGCGACCGCCCGTGCCGCCGCGTCGCGGAACGCCTCGATGACGTCCTCGATCCCGGCCTCGGTGAGCTCCCTGGGCAGGCCCAGCCCCTCGTGGGCGATCGCCGACGGGGCGACCGTCTCCCAGCCGCCGTCCTCGACGGGGACCGTGCCCCGCCGATCCGCCCACGGCCGGAACACCGAGCCCTTGCGGCCGGCGTGCGCGAGCTGGATGCCTGGCACGGCGCCGTGCGCCCGGATCACCTCGACGATCGGCGCCCAGGCGTCCTGCTGCTCGTCGTTCCAGATGCCGGGGCACTCGGGCGAGATCCGCCCCTCGGGGAGCACCCCGGTGGCCTCCGTCATGACGACGCCGGCGCCGCCGACCGCGAACTGGCCGAGGTGCACGAGATGCCATCGCCCGACGACGCCGTCGTCGGCCGAGTACTGGCACATGGGCGCCACCCAGAGCCGGTTGCGCACCGTCACACCCCGCAGGCGGATCGGCTCGAACAGTCGTGGTGCAGACATCGGTCCTCCTCGATCGGCCCGCGGCCCGGGCGCTCCTCCGATCGAACCACAGTCCGCGGGGGACGATCCCCTACAGTGGTCCCAGGGATGCGAAGCGCGCTCGACGGTGATCCGGCTTCGATCGGAGGCAACGACCGTCCGGGGGTGATCGAGTGACCGATGCAGCGACCCCTGGCGGGCCGCCCGCGCCGCCGCCACCAGGCATGCCGCCGCCGCCCAGCGCCACCCCGGGATGGGGCCCTCCCGCGACGGCAGTGCAGGGCTTCCGCCGACTCGAGCAGCCGGTCGCCCTCCTGCTGCAGCCGCAGGGTATGCCGCCGGCCGTGCTCGACCTCACGCGGCACGAGTACGTCTGGGCCGTGCCGCTGACGTCGTTCCCGACCGATCCCGGTCCGGTGCTCGTGGCGACGCAGCCGATCACCCCGCAGACGCCGTCACCGATCCGCGGCGTCGGCGACGACCTCGACGCGCTCCTCTGGCTCGTCGGCCTCCACGCCTTCCCCGGCCGCCGCGCGCCGTGGCTCGCCGCCGACGAGAAGTTCCGGCTGCGCCGCTGGCCGTACTTCGAGGCGCTCATCCACACGCCCGAGCAGGAGCGAGTCATCAAGACGCTCGCGAGGGGCTTCATGACGGTCGAGAAGGCCGCGGCCGGGGCGAAGGTCGAGCCGGCGCAGGCGCAGGCCGTCGTGAACGCGCTCTCGCTCATGACGGCGCTGCGGCGCACCGGGCACGACCCGGTCGCCGCGCTGCCGAGCGGCCCGGGCGGCTCGGCCTCGCTCGCCGACCTGCCGCCGCCGGGACGCTGACGCGTCAGCCGGATGGTGGCGGGGGCTCCTGCGCGGGCGCGGCGGGCTGCCGGTCCGTCTGCGCCGCCTCGGTGGTGGACGCCGGTCCGGCGGCGTCGCGCGCCGCCGGGGGGACCGAGACCTGGCCGCGCCGCACCCGCTCGGCGAGCGCGGAGACGATGACGGCCGACGACACCCCGATGATCGCGACGCCGCCGATCATGAGCAGCACGGCGGCGATCCGCCCGCCGAGGGTCACCGGCACGGCGTCGCCGTAGCCGACGGTGAAGACGGTGACGCACGCCCACCAGATCGCGTCGCCGAGCGAGGTGATCGTCGAGCCTGGCGCATCGCGCTCGAACGCGAGGGTCGCGAGCGCGAGGAACCAGACGTAGACGAGGGCGTAGGCGACGAGGAAGACCACCGTCCGCGCCCGGATCGCGTCGCCGCCACCGCCGCGGAAGAACGGCACGCGCTGGAGCATCGCGACGGCGTGCAGCGCCCGCACCACGGGGAGCGCCACCGCGAGGAGGTCGACGGGGTTGCGCCGCACCCACGCACCGCGCTCACCGCGCGGGGTGAGCGCGAGCCGCACCACGACGTCCGCGGCGAAGCCGATCCAGAACACCGCGAGCACGATGCTGCGCAGCGGGTCGAGCGCGGGGTCGGGCGGGGTCAGGATGAGCGCCGAGTAGACGCCGATGTAGACGACGCCGAGCAACGCCAACGGCATGCGGGTGGCGTTCTCCCACCGGTCACGGGTCGCGGTGCTCACGCCATCCATGGTGCCGGAGCGCACGCGCCGAGGCGGGATGACGCGCGGTCGGTCAGAGCTTGCCGACCTGCTCGAACCCGAGGGTGACCGGGGTCTCGCGCTCGAAGAGCGAGACGAGCACGGTGAGCTTGCCGCTCTCCGGCGAGATCTCGCTGATCGTGCCGGGAAGGCCCTCGAACGAGCCCTCCTTGATCGTGATCGTCTCGCCGACCTCGAAGTCGATCTCGGCCGGGATCTGCCGCGCCGCGGTGCGGCCCTTGGCCGACTGCCCCTTCGCCGTCGGGGCCTCGACGACCTGCACGAGGCTCTTGAGCATCCCGAACGCCTCGTCGAAGCGCAGCGGGACGGGGTTGTGGGCGTTGCCGACGAAGCCGGTGACCCCAGGGGTGTGGCGCACGGTCGACCACGAGTCCTCGTTGAGGTCCATGCGCACGAGCACGTAGCTCGGGATGCGCACGCGAGAGACGAGCTTGCGCTGGCCGCTCTTGATCTCGACGACGTCCTCCATGGGCACCTGGATCTCGTAGATCGAGTCCTCCATGCCCATCGAGATGCGGCGGTTCTCGATGTTCTGCTTCACCGACTTCTCGAAGCCGGCGTAGGAGTGCACGACGTACCACTTGCCCGGCTTCGCGCGCAGCTCGAGCTTGAACGCCTCGTACGGGTCGGCCTCGACCTCCTCGGCGGGCTCATCGACCGCGGCGTCGCCCTCGAGCGCACCGTCGGCGGCGGCCTCCTCGGCGAGCATCGCCTCCTCGTCCTCGACCGCGGCGACGGAGGCGTCGGCCTCCTCGATCGAGTCGATGTCGAGCGCGTCGTCGACGATCGCGTCGGCCTCGGGGTCGGCCGCGGCGTCGAGCGCCTCGAGCAGGTCGGCGAGGTCGGCGTCGGACTCGTTCACGACGTGGATCGCGACGTGCTCGGCCGCCTCCTCCGAGGCCTCGTCCTCGGCGAGCTGGTTGCCCTCCTGGGCCTCGTCGTCCTCGGACGACTGCTCGGCCGCGGTCGCGAGCTCGATGTCGTCGAAGTGGTTCTCAGTCACGGAGGATCCTCGTTCGTCTCCGGCGCTCGGCGCCGGCTGGTGGGTGTCGGTCACGGGTGATGCCGGCCTCAGCCGGTGAAGTAGGCGGGATCGCCGAACACGAAGGCGACGATCCAGCCGAACCCGAGGTCGAGCCCGCTCACGATCGCCATCATGATGACGACGAACACGAGCACGACCAGGGTGAAGTTCAGGAGCTCCTTGCGGGTGGGCGTGACGACCTTCTTCAGCTCGTCGACCACCTGGCGCAGGAACAGCGAGATGCGTGCGAACGGACTGCGCCGAGCCGCGCGGTCAGCGCGCGCCTTGGCGACGATGTCCTCACTCGGCTCGTCGACGACATTGCGTGCCATGCCGATGCACCCTTCCTTCACTCGGTCCCGATCGGGCGACCGCCGTCGGCGGCCATGCGCCCGGGTCGGCACTGGCAGGGCGGACAGGACTCGAACCTGCAACCTGCGGTTTTGGAGACCGCTGCTCTACCACTTGAGCCACCGCCCTACGCGGCGCGAGCGCCGCGGGGAGCCGTCTGCCGGATTCGCCCCGCCGACCGGATCACTCCGGCAGGCGCAGCAAAGCTTGGCAGTCCAAGCTCCCTTCGACCAGTGTACGGCATGGTCCCGGGGGTGTCCTCCCCGGGGATTGCTCGGGTCGACGGGGCGCACGGCCCGGGTTCCCGACCGGCACGACGACCTAGAATCGACGCGTGCCAGCATCCCGGATCTCTCGACGCATCGGCGCGATCGCCGAGTCGGCGACACTCAAGGTCGACGCCAAGGCGAAGGCCCTCAAGGCCGCGGGTCGGCCCATCATCAGCTTCGCCGCCGGCGAGCCCGACTTCCCGACGCCCGCGCACATCGTCGAGGCCGCGGCCGCGGCCGTCCTGGACCCGAAGAACCACCGGTACACGCCGGCCGCCGGCCTGCCGGCCCTCCGTGAGGCCGTCGCCGAGAAGACCGCGCGTGACAGCGGATGGGCCGTCGCGCCTGGCCAGGTGCTCGTGACGAACGGCGGCAAGCAGGCCGTCTACCAGTCCTTCGCGACGCTGCTCGACCCGGGCGACGAGGTGCTCGTGCCGACGCCGTACTGGACCACGTACCCCGAGGCGATCCGCCTCGCCGGCGGCGTGCCCGTCGACGTCGTCGCCGGCGCCGACCAGGGCTACCTCGTGACCGTCGACCAGCTCGAGGCCGCGCGGACCGACCGGACGAAGGTGCTGCTCTTCGTCTCGCCGTCGAACCCGACCGGCGCCGTCTACTCCCCCGCGCAGGTGCGCGAGATCGGCGAGTGGGCCGACGCGCACGGCCTCTGGGTGATCGCGGACGAGATCTACCAGAACCTCGTCTACGACGGCATCCGCGCGGTGTCGATCGTCGAGGCGGTGCCGGCCCTCGCCGACCGCACGATCCTCGTCAACGGCGTCGCGAAGACCTACGCGATGACCGGGTGGCGCGTGGGCTGGATGGTCGGCCCGACCGACGCGATCGCCGCGGCCGCGAACCTCCAGTCGCACCTGTCGAGCAACGTGAACAACGTCGCCCAGGTCGCCGCGATCGCCGCGCTCACCGGCCCCCAGGAGCCGGTGGTCGCGATGCGCGAGGCCTTCGACCGGCGACGCCGGACGATCGTCGCCGAGCTCTCGGCCATCGAGGGGATGTCGGTGCCGACACCGCACGGGGCGTTCTACGTCTACCCCGACGTCGCCGGACTCCTCGGCCGCGCGTGGGGCGGCACGACGCCGACGACCTCGCTCGAGCTCGCCGACCTCATCCTCGAGCGCGCCGAGGTCGCGGTGGTGCCCGGCGAGGCCTTCGGCCCGAGCGGCGCGCTGCGACTCTCCTACGCGCTCGGCGACGACGACCTGCTCGAGGGCGTGCGGCGGCTCCAGCGGCTCTTCGGCTGAGCGTCCCGCCGCGGCGACGGGCGACCGCGACCGCGCCGCATCGTCCGGTCGGGGGATGCGACGATCATCCGGTCGCGGGCTACCGGTGCGCGTCGACACGCGCCAGGCTCGGGGCATGACACGAACCGCAGTCGAGGTCGTCGGCCTCGTCAAGCACTACGGGGGCTTCGCCGCTGTCGACGGCATCGACTTCGACATCGCCGAGGGCGAGACCTTCGCCCTCCTCGGTCCGAACGGCGCAGGCAAGTCGACGACGATCGAGATCCTCGAGGGCTACCGTGACCGCACCGCAGGCGAGGTCCGCGTGCTCGGGGTCGATCCGCGCCGCGGAGGACTCGACTGGAAGGCGCGGCTCGGCATCGTGCTCCAGTCCACCGGCGAGTCGGGGCTCGTGACCGTCCGCGAGCAGATCGCGCACTTCGCGGGGCTCTACCCGCACGCGCGCGACGTCGACGAGGTGATCGCGGCCGTGGGCCTCCAGGGCCGAGAGCGCGTGCAGATCCGTCGGCTCTCCGGCGGCCAGCGCCGCCGCGTCGACGTCGCCCTCGGCATCGTCGGCCGGCCGGCCCTGCTCTTCCTCGACGAGCCGACGACCGGATTCGACCCCGAGGCGCGACGGCAGTTCTGGGACCTCATCCGCGGGCTCAAGGCGGAGGGCACGACGATCCTGCTCACCACCCACTACCTCGACGAGGCCGCCCAGCTCGCCGACCGAGGCGGGGTCATCGCCGGCGGCAGGCTCGTCGCGCTCGGCGCGATCGACGCGCTCGGCGGCCGGGACTCGCGCGTGCCGATCGTGCGCTGGCGCGAGGGCGGCGCGATCCGCGAGGAGCGCACCGACCGGCCGGCGGAGCTCGTCGCCGCCGTCGCGCGCCGCTTCGCGGACGCCGGCGGCGAGCCCGACGAGCTCGAGGTCATCAGGCCGACGCTCGAAGACGTCTACCTCGACCTCATCGATGCCCACGACCAGTCGACACGGCCCGCGACGGCCGACGTCGCGACGAGCGGATCGGAGACCCCCGCATGACCACCACCACCCCAACGCTGCCCTGGGTGACCCCGCTGCCGGCCGGTCGGAGCATCCGGATCGGGATCGCGCGGATCGGCGTCGAGGTGACGGCCTACTTCCGGCAGGTCGACACCGTCTTCTTCACGTTCCTCTTCCCGGTGCTCATGCTCGCGATCTTCTCGACCGCGTTCTCGTCGCAGGACTTCGGCCCACCGGACCAGGCGATCAGCGCCGCCGCGTACTACCTGCCGGCCATGCTCGCCGCCGGGGTGCTCCTCTCCGGCGTGCAGAACCTCGGCGTCGACATCGCGATGGAGCGCAGCGACGGCACGCTCAAGCGCTACGGCGGCACGCCGATGCCGATCGTGAGCTACTTCATCGGCAAGCTCGGGCAGGTCTTCGTCACCGCGAGCCTGCAGGCGGCGGTCATCATCGGGGTCGCCTCGCTCGTCTTCGGCGTCGCGCTCCCGACGACGGCCGAGGCGTGGGGCACCTTCGCGTGGGTGTTCGTGCTCGGGGTGACGACCTCGGCGGTGCTCGGCATCGCGATCTCGGGGCTGCCGAGGAGCGGGCGCTCGGCGACGGCCGTGATCATCCCGATCGCCCTCGTGCTCCAGTTCATCTCGGGCGTCTATCTGAGCTTCTCGCTGCTGCCGACGTGGCTGCAGACCGTCGCGAACGTCTTCCCGCTGCGCTGGATGGCCAGCGGCATGCGGGCGGCGTTCCTCCCCGAGTCCTTCGAGGTGCTCGAGCCCGACGAGCACTGGCAGCTCACCACCGGGATCCTCGTGCTCGGGGCGTGGCTCGTCGTGGGGCTCGTCGTGGCGCGGCTCACGTTCCGCTGGATCCGCAAGGATGGCTGAGTGACCCGCACCCTGGTCTGGTGGCACCTCGCGGTCGGCGCCGTGTGCGCGGGCCTCGCGGTGTTCCTCATCGCCGACGGGGTCTCGGGCTGGCGGCTCGCGCTCGGGCTCGCCGCGCTCGCCGGCTTCGCGGCGGCCTGGTACGGGCTCGGGTCGCGCGCGGCGCGCGGCGGGCGCGCGGCGATCGCGTTCCAGGCGCTCGTCATCCTCGCCGGCGGCGCCGCCGCGGCCGCGGCACCGACGCTCGCCGTGCTGCAAGCGGTCGCCTATCCCGCGCTCTGGGTCACCTCCGAGACGCGCCGCCGCGCGATCGGCGCGAGCGCCCTGCTCGCCACCGCCGTCGGGATCGGGTTCCTCGTCTCCGTCGGCACCGACCAGGAGGGGCTCGGGGCCGCGGCCCTCACCGCCGGGCTGTCGCTCTCCTTCACGATCGCGATGGGGCTCTGGATGTCGAGCATCGCGGACGAGAGCGAGGCCCGCCGAGCCCTGGTCGCCGAGCTCGAGGCGACCCAGGCGGCGCTCGCCGCCGCGAGCCGGGACGCCGGCGTCACGAGCGAGCGGGAGCGCTTCGCCCGCGACCTCCACGACACGGTCGCCCAGGATCTCACCGGCCTCGTCATGGGGCTGCGTCGCGCCGGGCACCTCGTCGAGTCCGGCGACCACGAGCAGGCCGGCGCGATCCTCGCCGATCTGCAGACGGCCGCGGAGTCCGCGCTCGCCGAGGCGCGCGCCCTCGTCGCCTCGAGCGCGCCGCCGGCGCTCGACGACGGGGTCGCGGCCGCACTCGAGCGGCTCGCCGAGCGCGTCGGCCGCGAGGCCGGGCTCGCCGCGTCCACGAGCGTCGATCCGAGGATCGGCGCCCTGCCGAGGGAGACCGAGGTCGTCCTCGTCCGCATCGCCCAGGAGGCGCTCTCCAACGTCCGCAGGCACGCGGGCGCGGCCGCCGTGACGCTGCGGCTCGCGCGGGTCGCCGACGGCGGCGACCCGGCGATCCGCCTCGAGGTCGTGGACGACGGGCACGGCTTCGACGTCGACGCGGCCGCCCGCGGCTTCGGACTCGACGGGATGCGCGAGCGGCTCGACCTCGTCGGGGGTCGCCTCGTCGTCGAGAGCGGACCGAGCGGCACCCGGCTCGCCGCGACGGTCCCCCTCGCCGCCCTGAGCCAGGCGCCCCCGGTCCCGACGGCGGCCGCGGCGGTCGACGCGACGCAGGACGGGGGCGAGCGATGATCCGCGTGCTCATCGCCGACGACCACCCGATCGTCCGTTCCGGGATCGCGGCGCTCGTGCGCTCCGCCGACGGGCTCGACCTCGTCGGCGAGGCCGCGGACGGGCTCGAGGCGGTCACGATGGCCGTGCGGCTGCGCCCGGACGTCGTGCTCATGGACCTGCGCATGCCGGGGATCCCCGGCGAGGAGGCGACCGCGCGCATCCTCGCGGCCGACGATCGCATCCGCGTGCTCATCCTCACCACCTACGAGACGGATGCGAGCATCCTCCCGGCGATCGAGGCCGGCGCGCAGGGCTACCTGCTCAAGGCCGCGCCGGAGGAGGAGATCCTCGAGGGGATCCGCTCCGTCGCCGCCGGCGGCATGGCGCTCTCGCCGTCGATCGCGGCGCGGCTCGTGCGCCGCGCCGCCGCCCCGCCGACGGCGCTGAGCCCCCGCGAGCGCGAGGTGCTCGCGCTCGTCGCCGCCGGCCGCTCCAATCCGGAGATCGCCGCGGCCCTCCACCTCGGCGAGGCGACGGTGAAGACCCACCTGCAGCACGTCTTCGGCAAGCTCGAGGTCGCCGACCGCACCCGCGCGGTCACCCGCGCGATGGAGCTCGGCATCCTGTGAGCCGGTCCGGCCGGGCCGGACGGGCGGCGGCGGCCGGGGCGGGCGCGGACCGCTCAGCCGAGGATGACGGGCTCGGGCTCGAGCACGATGCCGAACTCGCTCGCGACGCGGGTCTGGACGTAGGTGGCGATGCCGAGCACGTCGTCCGCGGTCGCGCCGCCGAGGTTGACGATCGCGAGCGTGTGCTTCGGTGAGATGCCGGCGCGGATGCCCGGCAACGTGAACCCGCGCGGGATCCCCGCCCGCTCGATGAGCCAGGCGGCCGAGAGCTTCACCGAGCGCTCCCGCCGGTAGTCGCGATGCGCGGGCGCCTGCCCGAGCGGCACCACGAGGTCGGGCTCCTCGGGGCCGACCGGCCAGCGCGGTGCGTCGAACGGCAGCCCGGCCGCGACGCGCTCGGAGACGACCGGGTTCACGAAGAACGACCCGCAGCTCACCGATGCCGGGTCGGCCGGGTCGAGCACCATCCCCTTGCCCGCGCGGAGGGCGAGGACGGCGGTGCGGATCTCGCCGATCGGGACCCTGGCGCCGACCTCGACGCCGAGCGCCCCGGCGAGTTGCGCGTAGCCGACCGTGCCGGTCGGGTCGTCCGCGAGCTCGAGCTCGATCGACGTCACCACCGCGGATCGCCCCCGCTTGATCGCGGACGTGCGGTAGCCGAGGCCGAGCTCGGCGGCGCTCCAGCGCACGACCTCGTCCGCCTCGACGTCGAGCACCTCGACCGCGATGATGGCGTCGGCGACCTCCTGGCCGTAGGCCCCGATGTTCTGCACGGGCGCCGCCCCCGCCGAGCCCGGGATGCCCGAGAGCGCCTCGATGCCCGACCACCCCGCGGCCGTCGTCGCGGCGACCACCTCGTCCCACGGCTCCCCGGCGGCGACCCGCACGCGCACGCGGCCGCCGTCGACCGCGCGGGCCATGCCGCGCGCGGCGACCTGCACGACCGCGCCGTCGAAGCCCGTGCCGTCGGCGACCGAGCCAGGGGCGACGACGTTCGAGCCGCCCCCGAGCACGAACCAGCGGTCGTGGTCGGCGGCGGCGCTGCGCACGGCGTCGACGAGCTCGTCGGTCGACTCGGCGCGCCAGAACGCCGCAGGCGCTCCGCCGACGCGGATCGTCGTGAGCCCGGCGAGGGCCGGCGCCGGAGCAACGACGGTCATGCGGGCAGCGGCACCCTGACCTGGGCCTTGCCGAGCACCGCAGCGCCGTCCACGGTCACCGCGAGGTCGATCCGCGCGCCGGACTCGTCGAGCGCGCCGACCTTCGCGACGATCCGCACGGTCGCGCCGAGCTCAGGATCGACGACCACGGGCCGCGTGAACCGCACCTGGTAGTCGGCGACGGTCGCCGACGGGTCGGCGGCCCGGAGCCAGTCGACGACGGGCTGGACCGCGGCGCCCATCGTGAGCATGCCGTGGGCGAGCACGCCGGGCAGGCCGACGGCCGCGGCGACGTCGTCGCGGTAGTGGATCGGGTTGAAGTCGCCGGACGCGCCGGCGTAGCGCACGAGCGTGTCGCGCGTGACGTGGAGCTCGCGCTCGGCGACGATCTCGCCGACCGCGAGCCGGCCGGCCTCCGGGGCGCTCATGCGTCGCCCCGGACGACGAGGGCGGAGGTCGCCGTGACGACGTGCGCACCGTCGAGGTCGGTGATGACCGACTCGGAGGTGACCATCGCGTTGCCGCCGAGGGTCTTCACGCTCGTGACCGTCATCGTGCCGACGAGCTCGTCGCCGGCGACGATTGGGCGCGAGAAGGTGAAGCGCTGGTCGCCGTGCACGACGCGCGCGAAGTCGACGCCGGCGTCCTCGTCGGCGAGGAGCTGCTCGAGCGTCGTCTGCTGGATGACGATCGGGAACGTCGGCGGCGCGACGACGTCGGCGTAGCCGGCGGCGCGGGCGGCATCGACGTCGAGGCTCAGCGGGTCGGTCGACTGGACCGCGCGCGCGAAGGCGCGCACCGTCTCGCGCCCGACGAGGTAGGGGGCCGTCGGCGGATACGTCCGCCCGGCGAGCTCGGGGTTCACCACGCCGACAGCCTAGTCGCGGGGCTCGCCCCCGGCCGGGGTCGACGGCGCGGCCTCGGCGACGGCGTCGGCCTTCGCCGGCCGACGGAGGACCGCGATCGCCATGACGCCGATGCCGACGCCGATGATGACGTCGGCGACGTTGCCGATGAACAGCGAGCCGTAGGCGAGGAAGTCGGTGACCGGCCCACGGCCCCAGCCCGGCGCGGCGACGAAGCGGTCGATGATGTTGCCGACCGCGCCGCCGAGCACGAGGCCGAACCCCGCTGCCCAGATCGCGGATGAGGTGCGCCAGATCGCGACGACGAGCCCGATCGACACGACAATGCCGAGGATCGAGATGAGCAGGGTCGACTCGGAGCCGAGCGAGAACGACGCGCCGGTGTTGAAGGCGAGCTGCAGACCGAACCAGTCGCCGAGCAGCGGGATGCGCTCCGTCTCGCTGAGGTTGGCGAGCGCGAGCGCCTTCGTGCCCTGATCGAGGGCGATGACGCCGAGCGCGAGGGCGATCCCGAGCACCCTGGTGCGCATGTGGGACCGCGTCGGGGCGGGGACGGTGGGGGCGACGTGCTCGCTCATCGGGGTCCACCGTACCCGTCGCGCGCCCGGAGTACGCTCGGCTGGGCCGGACGACGAAGGAGGCGGGATGGTCGAGGACCGGATCCTCGAGGTCGCGATCGCCGACCGGCGTCTCGTCGAGGCGCTCGAGGCGACGGGGGGCGTCGACGGCGCGCGCGTCACCCACTGGGACCTGCGCACGCCGAGCCCGCGGCAGCGGTGGGACATCGTCGTGCCGCCGTACATCGCCCCGCCGTCGGTGCTCGCCGCGCTCGACGGGCTCGAGGTGGCGCTCGTGCAGGGCCAGTCGATCGGCTTCGACGGCATCCGCGAGCACCTGCCGGCGGGGGTGCCATTCGCCAACGCCGCCTCCGTGCACGAGACGTCGACCGCGGAGCTCGCCGTCGGGCTCGCGATCGCCGCCCAGCGCGGGTTCGCCGACTTCGTCCGCGACGCGGGCGAGCACCGCTGGGCCGCGGCCTGGCGGCCCAGCCTCGCCGACCGCCGCGTCCTCCTCGTCGGCTACGGGGGCGTCTCGGCCGCGATCGACGCCCGCCTGCGCGCGTTCGAGGTCGAGGTCACCCGCGTCGCGCGGACCGCCAGGGAGGCGACCGGTCCCGACGGCGCGCCCGTCCACGTCCACGGCATCGAGGAACTGCCCGCGCTCCTCGCCGGCGCGGAGGTCGTCATCGTCGCCGTGCCGCTGAACGCCTCGACCACCGGGCTCATCGGCACGGCCGAGCTCGCCGCCATGCCGGACGGGGCGCTGCTCGTGAACGTCGCGCGCGGCCCGGTCGTCGACACCGACGCCCTCGTGGCCGAGCTGCGCACCGGACGACTCCGCGCGGCGCTCGACGTCACCGACCCGGAGCCGCTGCCGCCCGACCACCCGCTCTACGACGTGCCGGGCCTGCTGCTGACCCCGCACGTCGGCGGCGCGAGCTCCGCGATGGTGCCGAGAATCGTCCGTCTCGTGCGCCGCCAGGTGGCGCGGATGCTGGCGGGCGAGTCGCCGCTGAACCTCGTCATCGAAGCCTGATCCGCGCCACTAGAGTGGTGCCGGCTCGCCGAGCGGTTCGGCGGCACAGCACAACACGGGGGAATGCGATGACGGACACGACGGCGAGCGGATCGACGGAGCAGGAGTCGACCGAGCAGGAGCGCCGAGGCGCGTTCGGCTGGTTCTTCCGCCACACCGAGCTGACCATCGTCATCCTCCTCGGACTCGCGTCGATCATCACCGCGTACGCCTCCTTCCAGTCGTCGCTCTTCGACGGCGAGGTGGCGCGCCTGAACACCGAGGCGAGCGTGCTCTCCTCGGAGGCCGAGTCGCTCTACCTCGAGGCGAACCAGCAGTACGTGCAGGATGGCCAGATCTTCGACCGGCTCACCGAGCTGCAGATCGAGGCGGCGAGCGACGACCCGACGATCGCCGCGATCGCGGCCGAGAAGATCGAGGTGCTGACCTTCCAGTCGGTCTCCGACGACTTCGCCGCCGCGATGGCGTGGGCCGAGGCCGAGAACGCGGCCGACCCCGAGTTCTTCAGCCACCCGCAGATCAGCGAGGACTACCAGGCGGCGCTCTTCGGCCCCTACGCGGAGACGAAGGACCGGGCCACGGCCGCGCTGCAGAAGTCGGCGATCTACAACGACCTCGGCGACCGGCTCACGCTGAACACCGTGCTCCTGGCCATCTCCCTCTTCCTCCTCGGCATCGCGGCGATCCTGCGCACGCGGCGGGTGCAGCTCATCCTCGCCGGCACCGCGACCGCGATCGTGCTCGTCGCCACGGTGCTCACCGTGATCGTGGTGACGACGCCGGTCTGAGCCGGCACGCGCGCCCCGTCCTCGGCGAGACGCCGACGGGCGGGGCGCGACTGCGTCCTGATCAGGGATTCGGTAGCTGAGGCGGGATTCGAACCCGCGACCTCACGATTATGAGTCGTGCGCTCTCACCAACTGAGCTACTCAGCCACGGCGCCGCATCGCGGCGACCGAGCCCCCTGTGGGAATCGGACCCACTACCTCTTCCTTACCAAGGAAGTGCTCTACCAATGAGCTAAGGGGGCACACGGACGGAACCGCCCGGGCACGGTGAACAACAGTAGCATCCGCGGGGGCGCCGCGAGAACGCGCGCGGGGTGCCGATTCGGGTGGTCGGGGCCGCGGATCGGCCGCGGCTAGGCTTTCGCCATGGCCGCCGAACCCACCACGTCGCCCGCCGTCTCCGCCCCCGGTGTCGAGGGTCCCGAGTGGTGGCGCACCGCCGTCATCTACCAGATCTACCCGCGCTCGTTCGCGGATGCTGACGGCGACGGCATCGGCGATCTGCCGGGGATCACCGACCGGCTCCCCGCCCTCGCCGACCTCGGCGTCGACGCGATCTGGCTCTCGCCGTTCTTCCGGTCGCCGCAGCACGACGCGGGCTACGACGTCGCGGACTACTGCGACGTCGACCCCCTCTTCGGCACGCTCGACGACTTCGACGTCATGCTCGACCGGGCGCACGCGCTCGGGCTCAAGGTCATCATCGACATGGTGCCGAACCACACGTCGTGGGACCACCGCTGGTTCCAGGAGGCGCTCGCCGCGCCGGAGGGATCGCCGGAGCGCGACCGCTACATCTTCCGCGACGGGCGCGGCCCGAACGGCGACGAGCGGCCGAACAACTGGGAGTCGGTCTTCGGCGGCCCCATGTGGGACCGCGTCGAGCGGCCGGACGGCACGCCCGGCCAGTGGTACCTCCACATCTTCGACAAGTCGCAGCCCGACCTGAACTGGGAGAACCCCTGGGTCAGGGCGCAGTTCCGCGATATCCTCCGCTTCTGGCTCGACCGCGGGGTCGACGGATTCCGTGTCGACGTCGCGCACGGGATGATCAAGGAGGCGGGTCTGCCTGACTACACCCCGCCGGCCGATGGCGGCTCGATGGGTGGCGACGACGGCAAGGCCAAGCAGGGCAAGACCAAGCACGGCAAGGGCAAGCGGCACCGCGACGCCTCGGCGCTCGAGCCGGGCATCGACGACCCGGTGGCCCCGCCCGACCCGCCTTACTGGGGCCAGCCGGGCGTGCACGACATCTGGCGCGAGTGGCACTCGGTGCTCGCCGAGTACGAGGGCGACCGCGTGCTCTGCGCCGAGGCCTGGGTCGCCCCGCTCTCGAAGATGGCCCTCTGGGTCCGCGGCGACGAGATGAGCCAGGCGTTCAACTTCGACTACATGTTCACCGACTGGACCGCGCCGGACCTGCGCCGGGTGATCGACGAGTCGCTTGCCGCCTTCGGCGGCGTCGGGGCGCCGAGCACGTGGGTGCTCTCCAACCACGACGTGGTGCGGCACGCGAGCCGGCTCGCGCTCACCGCCGAGAACCCGCAGGGCGCCGGCATCGGCCCGGCGTCGCCCGGCCAGCCCGAGCCGGAGCTCGGGCTGCGGCGTGCCCGCGCGGCGACGGCGCTCATGCTCGCGCTGCCGGGCGGCGCCTACCTCTACCAGGGCGAGGAGCTCGGACTGCCGGAGGTCGTCGACCTGCCGGACGAGGCGCGCCAGGACCCGACGTGGTTCCGCACCGGCGGCGAGAAGTACGGCCGTGACGGCTGCCGCGTGCCCATCCCCTGGGAGGCCGGAGCGCCGGCGGCGGGGTTCAACGCGACCGGCGAGTCCTGGCTGCCGCAGCCCGCGGGCTGGGATGCGTTCGCCCGCGACGCCGAGGCCGCCGACCCCGCGTCGACGCTGCACCTCTACCAGACCGGCCTGCGCCTGCGTCGCGAGCACCGGCTCGGCGCCGGCAACGTGCACTGGCTGCCGGGCTTCCGGAGGTCGGTCGTGGCGCTGCGCACCCGCGACGTCGTCGTGCTCACGAACCTCGGCACGACGCCGATCGCGCTGCCCGCCGGCGAGGTGCTCCTCGCGAGCGGGCCGCTCGAGCACGACGGCGGGATCGCGCTGCTGCCATCGGACACCACGGTCTGGCTCGCCTAACGCACTGGGCCGGGACGGCGCGCTGGGCCGGGCCGACGCACCAGGCCGGGCCGGCGCGTCGCGCGCGGCCGGCGGCATCGGCACACGCCGGCGCGCGTCAGAAGTTCGTCGCGTGCTCCGTGAGCCACGCGTAGGGGTCCACCGGCGTGCCCGAGAGGTGGATCTCGAGGTGCAGGTGCGGCCCGAACGAGTAGCCGGTGTCGCCGACGAGCCCGACGATGTCGCCGGCCTTCACCGACTGCCCCGGGTACAGGCCGCTCGAGCCGTCGATCATGTGCCCGTAGAGCGACTCGACGGTGATGCCGCCGATGGTGTGCTGGATGACGGCGTAGTAGCCGTAGCCGTAGTTCGACTTCCAGCCGACCCAGGTGACGACGCCGTCGGCGATGGCGTGGATCTCGGAGCCGACGCCCGGGTTGAAGTCGGTGCCCTTGTGGATGCTGTCGCCGCGGATCTCGCCGAAGCCCGAGCTCATCGAGACGGAGTAGGGGAACGGCCACCGGATCGAGCCGGTCGTCGGCACGTAGCCGGGCGCGTAGCCCGAGCCCATCGCCTGATAGGCCGCCTGCTGCAGCTCGGCGTACGACTGCCCCGTGTAGCCGTCGCGCGCCGCGGCGGTCGGCGCCGCCGCGGCGGCGTCGACGAGGCCGAAGCCGGTCTGCTTGCGCTGGGATGCGGGCGATCCGTCGGACACGACGTCGGCCATCGCCGCCTGGTCGCCGGCGCTCGGCGGCAGGAGCGCGTTCGACGGCAGCGTCATGCCGATCGCGAGCAGCCCGGCGGCGAGCATCGCGCCGCTCGAGAGCAGCGAGCGGCTGAGCTGGCGAGGCCGGGGTGGGGCGGTCGCGGTGGTGGCG
>Ga0209066_10002873_pt1 | contig 20312 bp, 16 predicted proteins | sample All_14_2_FD_187198 | JGI IMG/M metagenome (GOLD analysis project Ga0209066, IMG submission 187198) | Freshwater microbial communities in response to fracking from Pennsylvania, USA - Allegheny Zone_MetaG_DW_15 (SPAdes) (version 2) ... | reverse complement strand
GGTTTCGGCGATGACGGCGATTTCGGTGATGACGGAGGTGGTTCAGGCGATGATTATGTCGAAATCGATGATGCGGAAATCGAACCACCTTCAGAAACCTTTTAATTCAACAGCGTCGTTGTAGAGGCACAAACCAAAGGTTCTGGCGGGCAGATAACTGCCCGCCAGAACCTTTTTTATGCGATGGCCGCAGTCTTGTATGAACTAACCGGTTGACCGGTAATTCAGCGAGTCGAAAAACAGCCCATGAGGATAAATTGACAGCGGCAAGAAATGGATGAGTTCAGGTTCTCGCGGAAAGAACTTGAGATCTATAATATATTGAGGATGTTACAAATTCCTTCATATCCAGGACCAGACCAGCTATACTTGAATGCAAATCGTAACTTGAACCTTTTCACCGTCAACTATAGGAGAACTGAAGCCATGTCGAAAAAACTCTATGATGTAGCGATTCCATTGGGGACTTACGAAGATCGCGATGGGAATGAGAAGACGAGATGGCAGAATGTAGGAGCAGTTCTTGAAGGAGATAAGGGGCCCTATCTGCTGCTCGATCGGTGGTTTAATCCTGCCGGCTTACCGAACCCTGAAAATCGGACCAGTGTTATCCTGACCCTGATGGAACCAAAAAAATAATCCTCGGCGAGTAATTGACGCCAGCATTGAAGGCCGGACACCGCAAATGAATGACCAAATCCAGCTGCCTGGCCGGTTGCTCTGTGTCAAAAAATGAGCCTTACTGCATGAATTCACTTGAGCTTGCCCGCCAAAGTGCTGCGTGTCTCGCGAACCTTACTCGGGAGGACGGCAGTTTCAGATACAGATTCGATTCACGGTCCGGTGATATTCTTGGCGGGTATAATATTCTCCGCCATGCCGGAAGTATCTGGGCCATGCTCGACGTCTACCGCGATGTTCCGGATGAAAAAATCCTGGAGAGCAGTAAACGGGCAACCCACTATCTCCTCGCCTCGTCCCTGAAGTTTTATCGCAGATATACAAATGCTTGCATCTGTGAAGACAATGCGATCAAACTTGGCGGGAATGCCCTGTCCACACTGGCGCTTCTTTCCCTGTTCGAGATTACCGGAGAACGCTTCCTCTTGTCGGTCGCCAGACAGCTCTGTCAGTTCATGCTCGACCAGCGGGTCGAACATGGCAAACTGGTGCATAAGAGATATTTCGAGTCAGGCAAGATATCCCGATTCCAATCGATGTACTATACCGGCGAGGCCCTGCTGGCCCTGCTGACCCTGTACAAAATAACCAGAGAGGAGAATTGGCTTGATGCCGTACGGGAAATTGAGAGCGAACTCGCACTGGAAGATTATGGAGTGCAGGAGCAATCGCACTGGATGCTCTACTCCCTCGAACTCCTGTCGCAGTTTGAACCATCTCCACTCTACTTCCAGCATGCCGAAAAGATTGTCCTCCACATTCTCGACCATCCCCAATACCTGTCATGGGAAAGAAGTACACCGATTGCCTGCCGCTCGGAGGGATTGCTGGCATTCCTGCGGATGAAATTGCCGGAAACGGTCGACAACAACACCATACGAGCAAGATGCATACGGCAGGTCCAATACAATCTCACCAAACAATTGACTTTTCGGTTGCCCGACGGTTCATTTATCCGAGGAGGAAATGACCGGCGCAATGACGAGGTCAGAATTGACTATATCCAACACAACCTTTCCTCGTTGCTGCATTTCTCACGTCTTGGCCTAACTCTTTAACCCTCATTTCATTTCGTGGGCATGCCTGTCAGAAATAGCGCATGAGGCCAATATAGATGAGTTCATCCAGGTCCTGGACATTGCTTTTCCGGCCTTATCCTTCAGTCGACACAGGAGAATGCATGCGCATGTTATTTTCGATATTCGTTCGGATACAAGCCAGAGTGGCGGCAGGCAGAATAGTACTACTCGGTTTTTGTGTGGCCTCGGTTCTTTTTGCCGTAGGCTGCGAAGGAAAGATCGAAAAGACCTACGACCTTCTGACTGAATACGACAGAAATGTCGACTATTATCCAGATAAATCATGGCTCAAGGCATCCAGCCCGGAGCTTCTAGGCTGGTCTTCCGAGAAGCTCGGTGCGGCGAGGGAATATACGCTTGCGCTGAATACTTCCGCGGTGCTGATCGTTCAGAACGGGGTCGTCGTTGATGCATGGGGCAGTCCCGAGGTTCCCTACAAAGTTCATTCCGTCCGCAAGAGCCTGATGAACGCGCTGTATGGCATCCACGTGGCGGCAGGCAACATCCAGCTCTCCGAAACGCTCGCTGAGATAGGGATTGATGACTGGAAACCGCCGCTCAGCCCGGAAGAAAAACAGGCACAGGTGGGCGACCTGCTCCAGGCTCGTTCCGGCGTCTACCACCCCGCGGCGTACGAAACCTACAACATGCGCACCCAACGCCCCTTGCCCGGCAGCTATGCCCCCGGAAGCCATTGGTTCTATAACAATTGGGATTTCAACGCCCTTATCACCATTTTCGAAAAAAAGACCGGGCGGCGAATGGAGCAGGAATTCCGCGCCCGCATCGCGGAACCGCTCGGCATGGAAGACTTTCGTCCCGAACACACCCGTTACCTGTATGACCTGAAGAAATCCCGGCATCCTGCATTTCTGTTCGTGATGAGTGCGCGGGATCTCGCGCGATTTGGCCTGCTCTACCTGCGGCAGGGAAAATGGAGGGACCGGCAGATCATTCCGGCAGAATGGATCGAGCAGAGCATGGTTGCCTACTCCTCCACCAAGAGAATCAATCGACTTTCCGGCTATGGCTACCTGTGGTGGATCGGAAAGGACAGATATGCGGCGTTGGGGAGCGGAGGGCAGACCCTTGTGGTGATCCCGCGCTATCAAATGGTCATCGTCCATCTGGCGGAGAAGCTCGGAAAAAGCGACCCGCTTGCTCATCACCAGGTGGGCAAGCTGGTGGAGCTAATACTGGAAGCGCGTCCAGCCAAAAAACCGGCGCCCAAAAGCTAAGAGACCGCCGGTCTCAGGGGCGCAATGAAGCCCGAGCCGGGCTTGTTCCCGGTGCGCGGAGGGTATAACGGCAGCTGAATTTGAAGGGAGCGTTCATGAGTCTACCCACGGTCGGTTTCATTTGCGATGCGCGTATCGTGCCTCACCCGTTCAATCGTCACCATGTCGCCACTCTGGACCGGGCTGTTCCCCTCGCTGAGGCGTTGCAAAGCCTGGGCGTGGAGCTGTTTCTTTTTTCACCCCACCATGTGAATCCCCGCAAGGGGATGGCGACTGGTTTCGTTATTGAGAACGGACGATTCGTACAAGTGTCCCGCCCGGTGCCACGGGTCAACGGGAACTGGTATTACAACCTGTATCCGGCGGAAAGAACCGCGGCGAACATGTCGATGGCGGCATTCGTGGATTGGGGCGAATTACGAGACATTCACGTTCATCCCTCGCTGAAATTTTCCATCCTCGTGTGCGACAAATATGTGAGCTACCGTGCCATCTCGCAAGTCATGCCGGACCTGCAACCCCATACCGAGTTGTTCGAACATTCCGCAACGCAGCTGGAATCTGCGCTGCAGAAGCATCGGAGGATTTTTCTCAAGCCCAGGTATGGCGGACACGGTGACGGAATCTTTGTCATCGAGAAGAGCGCAAGCGGCTTCGACGCACGCTTCTATCTGAACCACATGCGCTGGTCTGCCACCACCGCTTCTCTGGGAACCCTTGCCCAAAATCTTGGAAAGTTCGCAGGAACAACGCCATATATTCTTCAGGCCGCCGTCGACACCCACATACATGGCGACAAGGTCTTTGATGTGCGGGTCATGCTAGTCAACGTCGGCAACACCTGGGCGTGTTTCCCCCTGATTCGCCTCGGGGCGCAGGCCAGCGATGTCTCGAACGTGGGCCAGGGGGGAACCTCCGAGGAGCCCGTCGAAATCCTCGAGAGGTTTTACTCCCGCCCTGCGGCCGTCTCGATACTCGACAATATCAAGCATGTTTCCATCCAGATCGCCCGCCACTTCGACGAGCAGTATCCGCCCGGAATTCCGGAGCTGGCTTTGGATGTCGTTATCGACCAGGAAGATAGCCCCAGGCTGCTGGAGATCAACATCCAGCCGGCGATGGGATTCCCCGGAGCTGTGCGGGCGAGCGCGTTCTATCAGACCTACCAGGACATCTTTCACCTCAGCAAGGACGAACAGGCCGTTTACGATAAATATACCCGGCCTTACGGCCAATGTCTGGCAAGATACTTCTATAGCCAACTGATGGGCACCCCAGCGGCCGAGGGCCAGGATTTCTCAGACTGTGCCCAGGTCCAGACGCAGGAAATGGCCGAACTCGTCAGCACCGAGACGGATGGGTCCGGAACGCGTTAATTCCAGATGGCCTTTTTCTGACAACATGCCGCATATGTCGTCGAACTCTTCCCGGGTGACGAAACGCGTTTGGTAACCTGTCCGCAAATTGTCCGTCATGATGGGAAACAGCTCCAAGGCACGACCAAGCAAGGTGCCTTCGCACGTGATCACCAGCCTTGCGGCCAGGCTGTAGGGGGGCGCCTGGTAATTCGCATAACGCCCGGGCGAGTTGAACATGAAATTGCCGATGCTGAACACTACCCATTTCTGATCATGGCGCTCGATCTCCTGCAGCATGTGGGCACCGTGGCCGATGATCAGGTCCGCTCCCGCTTGCAGAAGAGCATCAGCCATCTGCGCCTGTAAGGCGGTTTTCCACTTGTAATTCGGGCCCCAATGCGGGAAAACGATTACCAGGGTGTCCGGTTCCTGCCTCTTGAGCTGGCGAACGGCCTGAACCACTCTGCCGTCGAGGGCGCAAAGTCCGCCTTGCTCGTCTTCGGCATAGCAGGAATAGATTTCCGCCGCGTTTCGGCCATACTCATAGGCGCCGATGATGGCCATCCTGAAGATGCGGCTTCCGATCGGCGCTTCGATGCGCAAGGGGCGGCAGGCCTCGGCGGCACTGCGCCCGGCTCCCAGGTAGACCATCCCCGAGCGTTGCAGTACGTCCAGGGTCTGCTCAAAACCTGCTTTCCCATAGTCAAAGCAATGGTTGTTGGCCAGTCCGGTCACAAAAATATTGTGCTTTTTCAGGTGAGCCGGGGCTTTGCGCACGTCGGACCAATGCACGAAACTCTTCTTGCCTTCAAAGGGAGATCGCTCGAGGTCCGTCAAGGGCGTCTCGAGGTTCGCTATCGTGAGGTCGGCATGTTCCAGGAAGCCGCGCATTCGCGACAAGGGATAGTCGTATCCCTTGTCGCGAAGAAGATGGCCATCTCCCCTGGCCTCGCTCTTCGCCTGGTAATTTTCGCCGAAACTAGTATCTCCGACCAACAGGACCTCGAGACGCTGCGCCTGGTGTCGCGATCCAGAATCCAGGGTGATTGCATGCTCTCTCGCCAAGTATTCAAACGGCTTCGCCCCGGTCTGTGTTTCCCGTTGAAGCAGCGACTGGAGCACCGGATCGGTGTAATGGTGGGTGCGCAGCGATCCCTTGACCAGAACTACATCCCCGGCCCGCACCTCCTTTGTCACGGCAGCCGCGAGGCTGGCACCGTCACTTGCGTGCGGACCAAGCATCGCCGGGGGCAGCAGTTGCCGCAAATGCTCCATGTCGTCGCCTATGGTGAACAGTCTGTCCACCCCTGCATCCAGCACGGCCTTGGCCAGGCCTGCATGCAACTGCGGCGAGTCGTCTCCCAATTCGTGCATTTCGCCTAGAACCGCAATGCGGCGACCGTTCGCCGAAGGATTGGCAAGTCGCAGCACGGCCAGGGCGGCACGCACCGAGGCCGGATTGGTGCTGAACGAGTCGTCGATGAGGTCCATCCATCCATCGGCGATTTGAATGTGGTGCCTCTCGGTCCGCCGGGGCAGTCCGCCGAAATCGGCCAAGTCCGCTGCGGCTCGCCGGATATCCGCGCCCAAAGCATATACTCCGGCCAGCACGGCCAGGCTGTTCATGACCATGTGATGGCCCGGTTGGGCCAGAATATATTGGACGTCCGCGTCGCCGACGACTGCCCGGATGCGGCTTCCGTTTCCATCCATATCGACAGACAAGGTCCGCACGTTCGCCTCGGGATGGGTGCCGAAGCTGATAATTCGGTCCACGCCCTTGTTGCACGCGGCATCACGCAGATAGGTGAAGAATTCGTCATTGCGGTTGAGGATCGCACACCCTCCCTGGACCAGGCCGTCAAACAGCATCGCCTTCTGCCTGGCCACCCCTTCCAAGGTCTGGTAAGACATCAGGTGGTCGGGAGCGATCAGCGTCACGATCACCACGTTCGGCCTGGCGATTGCGTGTTTCGGAGGGCGGCTTGCGGGCTGGGGCGGGTCGGCGGCGTATTCAAATACCCCATACGCGGCATCCGGCGGGGTCTGCGCCAGGCTCAAAGGAACGCCTTCGTCGTGGTTGAAGTTGAGCCGGCTGGCTGCCGTCGGTCCCTGGTTCTCCAGGACGAACTTCAGCGCTTCCTTGGTGGTGGACTTGCCGGAACTGCCGGTGATGCAGACGACCTTCCCTCTGAAGCGCTGTCTCGCATATCGGCCCAGAGCATCCAGCGCATCGCGGGTATTCTTCACCAGCAATATGGGAAAATCGGCAGGGGCTGCGTCTGGCACAAAATCCACTATCGCCGCCGCCGCACCCCGTGAGGGAAGATCCTTCAGGCAATCATGATTATCCTGATAGGCGCCCCCCCAGTTCTGCCTGCTTGTGGTTATGAACAGGTCACCCTTGCGCACCTGGCTGAAATAGAAACAAACGCCATAAGCCTTGACGGCTTCCTGCCCGGCGCCAAGCCATGTGCCGCCCGTTGCGCGGGCCAGCTCCGCCCCGCACCAGATGCGGGGCAGATTCCGTCCTGCTCCAGCTGCGGGTGGGAGTACATCCTTCCGGACGTCGGGAACCGCGGCGTCAGTGCGATCTACTTTTTTTTTTGGCCCCTTTGCCGCTTTCGCCAGCAGGGCCTTTATGGTGGGCGCCGTATTCTCGGGCGTTCGGCGCGAACCTTTGACCAAGATCACATCCCCGGCCCGGATTTCCGCCGCCACCGCGGTGGAAAGCTCTACGCCGCTGGCGCAATGCGCACCCAGGATCTGCTTGGGAAGCTTGTCGCGCAAGGGCAGCATGTCATCGCCGATGGTGAACAATCTTTCCACCTTTGCCGCCAGCACGGAATCCGACAGGGCGGCATGGATGGCCGGGGAGTCCTTGCCCAGTTCCTTGATCTCGCCCAATACTGCTAGGCGCCTGCCGCCGGCCCCCGGCTTCTGCAGGCTCAGAACATCCAGTCCGGCGCGGATGGAGGCGGGATTGGCGCTGAAAGAATCGTCGATGAAGTCGAAGTGGCCATCCTCGACCTCCACGCGGTGGCGTTCGACGCGCTGCGACAGGCCGGCGTAGTCGCCCAGGTCGGCCGCCGCCCGCCGCACATCTCCACCAGCCGCTTCCACCGCGGCAAGCGCGGCCAGGCTGTTCATGATCATGTGGCGGCCAGGCTGCTTCAGCTGGTATTCCATCGCAACGCCGTGCACCAGCGCTTTGACCCGGCTGCCATCATCGCTCATGTCGAACGCGGTGGTGCGCACGTCCGCCTCGGCGTGGGTGCCGAAGCTCATTATGCTGCGCACACCCTTGGCCTTGGCCGCTGCCAGGAGCCGGTCGAACAGGGCGTTGTCACGATTCAGGATGACGATCCCCCCCGGCACCAACCCGTCGAACAGCAGGGATTTCTGGTCCGCGACCCCTTCGAGGGTCCTGTAGAACATCAGGTGATCGTGCTCGACCGTGGTTACGATCGCGACGTCGGGGCGGGCGATCATGGCCTTGGGCAAGGTCACGGATGGGGCATCGACACAGAACTCATAAACGCCGTAAGCGGCATCGGCGGGGGTCTGGGCAATGCTCAGAGGCACACCGTCGCCATGGTTGAAGTTCTTCCTGCTGGCAGTGGTCAGGCCCTGGCGTCCGAGCACGAAATACAGCATTTCCTTGGTGGTCGATTTCCCGGCGCTGCCGGTAACGCATATCGCCTTCCCCTTGAGGCGTCCCCTGGCGAAGCGCCCAAGGTCGTTCAGCGCCTCACGCGTGTTCTCCACCAGCAGTATCGGCAGGTTTTGCGGGGCGTCTTCCGGCAAGTGGTCAACGATCGCCGCGACGGCGCCTTGATCGCGCATCTTCCTGAGCAGGGGGGTTGTATCGGCAAAATCCTTCTTCCAATGGTCCGGCGCGGTGGTGATAAACACGTCGCCGGGCTGTAACTGTCGCGTGTAATAGCAGACACCGTTCGCTCTGACGTCTTCGCCGCGGCCGCCGATCCAGATTCCGCCAGTCGCCAGGGCCAGTTCTTTCCCCGTCCACAAGGGACGATGGGGCATCGATTTGCCGGCTTGCGCGGAAAGCTGAGCCGCCCGCGACCCGAGCTGCGTCAGCCAGCTGGCACAACGGGTCGGACTGTCGGAAAGAACGCCCAGCCAATCATCCGGTTGCAGGGCGGGCCACGCGGCCGACAATGCCGCGGCCTCATCCTCGCCTTCGCTGATAATTTTGCGGGCAACGCTGTGTTTCACCGCGGCGGCGATGGCAAGTCGACGCGCCGCCTTGCTGCCATGGACGACCAGCAGATCCAGCGTGCGCAAGAAGGGGGCGCAGTTTTCCGCTTCGGACACGAGGAAGGACGCGGGGGCGAGCGCCAGCTTTTGCCCCCGGTCGCCGGACTTCGTCGCCATGCCGGTGATCTGCCTCAAGCCATTGGCGACGGTGGGGGCCAACAGCACCGTGAAGGGGTTATGCCGAAACTCCATGACGCAGCCGGAGGCGGACAGGAACGGTGTTTCCAGTATTTCCAAGCCCCGGCTCAGCTGGGCAACAGGCGCCCCCATGCTCAAGGCGGCGGCAGAGGCGCACATGGCGCTCCGTATCCGCGCGGAGTGGTCGTGGCGGATCAATATGGGTACTCTGGCGACATCGAGGAAAGGCCGAGTTTTGCCTCCAAGATGCAGCATAATTTTTTCACCCGACGCCTCGACTTGAAGAAACAGGGCTCTTCCCTCGATCCGCATGTGTTCCCGAACGATCGGATTATCCTGCTCCAGCGAAACGTAGAAAAGGCGGTCATGCGGGATATCCTTTACGCTGGCGACACAGGCGGCGTCATCCGCATTGACGATTACCGTATTGTCGACGAGCGCGAGAACGTTTTCAATGGCGGAGGCCAGTTCCGTGGCTTGTGGGCCATCGCCGCCCGCACTTTGCAGACCAAGCAGTATGGCGAGATTGCATCGCTCGAATCCAAGTCCGCCCTGAAGCAGTCCCCGGAATGGGATTTCGAATATCGCGGCATCGACATCCCCATCCCGCAATATCAGGTTTGCCTGTGCCGCTACGGAGGGGGCCTTGCCCTCGTCGCGAGGATCGCCGCCGATGCAGGCTTTGCCGTTGGCCGAAATGCCCACGGTCTTCCCGCTGAAGGAGAGCAAGTGCGCCAGCATGAAGGCGGTGACCTGCTTGCTTTGATGCCCGAAGACGGCAGTAACGGGGGTGACGCCGGCGGAATTCTGCGGAAACAGCACGTCCAGTATCCTGCCCGCCACATCCCGCTTCTCGCCCCGTTCCGGGGCGATGTGCAGGCGCAGTCCGGGCAGGGCGTTGACCTCGCAAATGGCGCCCCCGACCAGCCTGTATGAAGTCGAAATATCCGGTGTGATGAAATCCACGCCCGCCACATCCAGTCCGACGGCCCTGGCGGCCCTGACCGCCATGCGTCGGTTGTCCGGATGGACCATGTCAGTCACGTCAAGGGGCACGCCCCCGGTGGAGAAGTTTGCTGTCGAGCGCAGATAAATGGTTTCTCCCGCATTGGGGACGCTCTGCAGGGAATAACCCTGCCTTGCCAGTACCGCATCGACCGCCTCGTCAAGCTTGATCTTGTAAAGCAGCGTGCCATCTCTCCGTGGGCGCAGGTTTTCTTCGGCTACCAGCGATTGGATGTCGTTCTTGCCATCCCCGGTCACGTGGGCTGGCACACGCTCCGTGGCGGCGATGGCTTCCTCGCCGACTACCAGGATGCGGAAATCTTTCCCCGGGATAAAGCTTTCGACAATAACGGTTTCGGAGTGCTGCCTCGCCCGGCGGTAGGCACTTTCCAGTTCCTTGGGATCGGCAATGCAGGCGGTGACGCCTTTACCCTCTGAACCGGAAAGCGGCTTCACCACCAGCGGAAAGCCGATTCTGCCGGCGGCGGCTTCCATTTCGCCGAGCGAACGGACAAGTTCCTGCTTCGGCACCGGCAGGGCAGTTTGCCCCAGCAAGGCCGAGGTCATTGCCTTGTCGCCTGCGATCCGCGCTGCGATCAAACTGGTCTCAGATGTGACGGCGGAGCGGATTCTCTTCCGTGAGCGGCCATGTCCCAGTTCCAGCATGCCCCTGCCGATATAACGCCAGGGAATACTCCTTTTTTCAGCGGCGCGGACGCAGGCTTGCGAATCGAAATTCAATCCTTCGTGCTGCGCCTTCCTGACGATGTTCGAAATCCTGGTCTGGATCTGCAGAATCTCCGTGTCCCCGGTGTTGTCTTCTGGCCGTTCCCGGAGCTGGTTGGAGATTGCCAGACAAAGACTCATGGCGCGACGCGCGAGATACCTGTCGCGCATTCGCGCCAGCAGCATCCAATTACCCGCTTCTTGGGTAGATCGGATTTCGGCGAAGTCGAGCGGCACTCCCATGATTTCATGGAGTCGGAGGAATATTTCCAGGAATGCCTGTTCTCCGGTCGGGCACTCGCCACGCGAAACGCGCCCGGCGAAAGTCGCCCAGCGGCCATCGGACGGAGCGTTTTCCGAGAGTGCGAGCAGCGCCCCTTGTGCCGATACCGAAACCCCTTCCATCTGCTCCCGGCTTATCACATAACGGATCACGGACTGCCTGGAGTAGATATTCGGTCCTGTATACACGGTGGTTTTCAAGATCTTCATGAAAGACATTCCTTAACCAGACAAGCCTGGGTACACCTTGGGAAGCCAAAACGCGCTTCCTTATGAACCTTTTGCAAAATGACGAGAACAAGCAACAACCGACAAGTCAAACTACTGCAGTTTTTCTAGTTTAACAACTTGAAATAATTTAGCATAATGGAATTTTCTGGTAAAATTTGGTATCCAGCAAAAAAGAACCAAAGGGAACGCCATGAAACTCACGAAAAAGATATCATGGTTGATGGGGCGTGTCCAAAGAAGTCCGTTTCCCCATCTGAACAATTGTTTGCCGGTACCACTCACTGAGCAGCAAAAGCGGTTGGTATCGATTCTGGAGATCGTCGAGGTGGAGTGACATGTTCCCAGAATCGTCACCCGGTATCGGTATCCCGGTCATAAACCTCGTGACCGGCAGGCATTGGCCCGTGCGTTCGGGGCTAAGGCACTCTATCGTTATCCGACGACCAGCGACCTGCACCGAGCCCTGCAATCGACAGTCAACCTGTGCAGGCTATGCGGATTTGGAACTGCAGGTTCCTTGCCGTCGGAAGCCACCATTTCGCGGGCCTTTGCTACATTTGCCGCCGGCAATCTGGGCAAAATGGTGCATGATGCGTTGGTGGCAGAATACCTGTCGCATGAGCTTGTCGGTCACATAAGTCGGGATTCCACAGCGATTGTTGGCCGCGAGAAGCCGGCGAAGAAGGCTGCCAGAGAGCCAAAGCCTCCCTGCAAACGAGGCCCGGCCCGCCAAGGGCGAACAACGGGAGGAGGCGACTTTGAAGCGACTGGATCGCCAGGTGCACCAGACTGCTGAGGAGGCTATTGGCGAACTGCCGACGGTCTGTGACCGTGGGACCAAGCAGAATGCTAAGGGCTACAAAACATCATGGAACGGCTAAAAGCTGCAGCTGGATACCAATGATATCGGCCTGCCGATCAGCGCCTTTGTCACTTCCGCCTCGTTACATGACAGCCAAGTGGCTATTCCGCTGATCAAAATGACCGGTAAAAAGGTAACTTACCTCTACGACCTGATGGATGCCGCTTACGACGCCCAGTTGGTTGAAGAGACCAGTCGGAAATTAGGCCATGTCCCGATTGCCGATAGAAATGGACGAGGCAAGGAAGTTATCCCCATGGCACTTCACGAAGCAGAGCGCTACAAGATTCGATCGTGTGCGGAGCGGGCGAACAGTCGGCTAAAAGAAGACTTCGGTGCCAGTAATGTCATGGTCAAGGGGCACAGCAAGGTAACCCTCCACCTGATGCTCGGCGTTGTCGTCCTCTTTGCCGACCAGTTGCTTCGATTGGTAGCCTGATAAAATGGCAAAGATCAAAGAGAGTAGCTAGCATCCAACTTGGTACGCTGTTCATTTTGCAAAAGGCTTTTTCTTTACAGAATTTTTACTTTCTGATTAAGACTGAAGTGGTTTATATTGATAGGGTAAACAAGGGATAAACCAAACCACGGGAGGAACCGGTCATGACGCCCAGACAGGCAATCCGGATACTGATGCTCAGCCCGATTTATTTCAGGCTCGACCCTGCACAACGCAAACAGTTGATCAAGGAATACTGCGATCTGTTCACTCAGGTTCTCGCCGAGAGAGAGACGCAATCCGTGAAGTAAAGTCCTCCAGCCGTTTTCTGCCGGCTTCGCTGAATTATCACCATCAACCCTTCTTTTTCCCGGTCTTCCAGCTTTTTTCCTGACCCTGCAGCAAGCGGGCGATATTTTCATGATGCTTGACCCAGATCAGGGCGGCGACGATTGCCGCCGTCAGGATCACGGCCGAAGATTCCCCCAGCAGCCAGAGCCAGAGCGGGATCAGTCCTGCGGCCAGCAGTGATCCGACCGAAACGAAGCCGGTCAGACCGACCGCGGCGATGAAGACCGCCAGGCTGATGCCGGTCGCCGCCGGCGACAGGAAGAGAAAGACGCCGAGGCTCGTCGCCACCCCCTTCCCGCCTTTGAAGCCAAGGTAGATCGAGAACATGTGGCCGATAACGGCCAGGGCGCCGCAGAGGCAGACCACGATCTCCTTCTGTTCCGACGCCGGCAGCAGGCGAGCGGCCGCCAGCATCGGCAGGAATCCTTTCAAGCCGTCACAGAGAAGGGTCAGGGCCCCCAGTTTTTTACCGACAACCCTCCCGACATTGGTCGCGCCGATATTGCGGCTCCCCTCCAGGCGGACATCAACTCCGGCCATCCTGCTGATGATCAGGCCAAAAGGCACCGCCCCGAGCAGATAACTGCCACCGAAAAAAAGCACGTTCTGAAGTTCGATCATACGGGCACGCAACGAAGATGGTTGTCGACAGCGGTCGATTGTCGGGCCCAGCCTACCGTACTTTCCCCGGAAAGACAACCTCCGCGCCCGCTCTTCGACCCGCCGAAATGGGGCTCGCCGTCGCTCCACCGTGCCCGGCAAAAACCACCTGCGTCACCTTGTTTTTTTCCAATGATAAAGATTCTATTTATCAAATATTCCTTTGACAGAGCATTAAAGTATTATATAGTATTCTTCAATTATAGCAGTTACCAACTTTCACTTAGGAGGAGACTATGCACAAACCAGATTCATTACGAAAACTGGCCTTTGTTCTGTTACTGCTGTCATTCGTGATGGCGGGCTGCGCCGAACAAAAGCCCACCGGCACGGCCGCATCCCCGGTCGTCTCGGCTGCATCCGCCCAGAAAAAGGAAGGGCCGGTCTATAAGGGCATTATCGGCGACGTCTCGAAGAAGGCCAGGACGATATCGATCAATGTCGGGCCGGAGGGCAAGACCGAGTCGATGCTGGTCCTGTTTGACGACAAGACCACCGGTATCGATTTTGCCAAGAAGGGCGACTCAGTCACCATCGCCTACGAGATGCGCGACCAGGTTGCCCACGCCCTTTCGATCAAACCCAACCTCGCCAAACTGCCGGAAGGCGTCACCGAGATCAAGACCGTCGAACTGCAGGACCTGGTCGCCAGGAAGGCCGACATGCTGCTGGTTGACTGCCGACCGGAGGCCAGATTCGCCCAGTCACACCTCCCTGGCGCGGTATCGATATCGGTCGACAAGATGGCAAAGGAACAGGCCGCGGTCCTGCCGAAGGAAAAGGACAAGCTCCTGGTCTTCTATTGCGGGGGCCCCACGTGAGGCATGTCCACCAAAAACGCCGGTCTGGCGAAAAAACTCGGATACAAGAACATACGCGTCTACCTCGATGGCGAACCGGCATGGGCCAAGGCAGGCCAGCCGACCTACGCCACCAATGATTTCGTCCTTAAAGGCAATGTCGTCATTATCGATCTACGGGCCACCAACAAGGCGGCAGCCGGCCGGGTGCCGCGGGCCGTTTCCGTCCCTTATGCCAAGCTGGCCGACCGGGTCGATGATATCCCGCGCAATGCTCCAATAATCCTTTACAGCGACCGCGACGATGAACTGCAGGCGGCAGTCAAGGACCTGCGCAAAGACGGATTCAATTACGTCTCGGCAATCGAAGGCAACTACCAGGGTTGGGTCGCCGGCGGCGGCAAGATCGAGTCCGGGCCGATCCTCTCCACCGAGATCAACTGGCAGCGCAAGCTCGGCAAGGGCGAAATCTCGGTCGCCGAATTCAAGAAGGCGACGGAGGGCAAGATCCCCAACACCATCGTGATCGATTCCCGCACCAAGGAAGAGGTGGCGGAAAACGGGATCTTCAAGAACACCGTCAACATCCCGCTCGACGAGATTCCCAAACGGATGAACGAACTGCCGAAGGACAAGCAGATCTTCATCCACTGCAGCACCGGCGCTCGCGCCGACATGGCCTACCAGCAGCTGATCAAGAACGGCTACAACGTCAAGTTCCTGCTGCTCAATATCGAAGACGCCGAGTGTGACTGCGAGATCATCAGGCCGTAACAGGCAGTACTCCTCTCACCACCATGCCGGCGAGAACACCCGCCGGCATGGTCTTCCTTCCTGCACTCCCACAATCCATTGAATCCAGCCGAACTGCACCCTTTCTTCCTCGTTCTCCTTTTCCCACCGCAGCTGCCGCCATCCCGACATACCGCTGGTAACGCGACCTTCGCCTGAAATCGGGATGAGTTTCAACGCTGTATTGATCTTCCGGCATTGGTATCACCCGCACTTTTGCGGTATACTGAGTAGAACGGAAATGACCTCACCCACCGACAAGGAAAGGGATATGGCTAGGCTGCACAGATGTACCCTGGATTGGACCACCCTTCTGCGGCGAAGTACACTGAAAACGTCGACACTCTCTCCCCTGATACTCTGTTGCCTGATTCCGCTCATCGCCGAATCCGTTCCGGCCCAGACCACCGACTCGACGGCGGGACAGGAACAGGCGCTGATGGATAGTGCCCAACAGCAGACCTCGGTGGCGGTCGTTGACGCCGCCGAATGGCTCGACCAGTTTTTTTACGATGAAGCCGTCCGTCATGAAGAGAACAGGACCCGGATCAGGTTCGAACTGAGCGGCGGCTACACGAGATTCGAGGAGTTCGAGATCAAGCCGAAGATCAGCGGCAGGATCCATCTGCCCAATCTCAACAAAAGGCTGAATATCCTCATCGCCGCCGCCGACGACGAGGAGTTCAGCGCCGACGACAACCCCATTTCGGCCCTTCCCCGTCATCAGGGGGCGGAAAATCGTGAGGTCAGTGCGGCGCTGCAATATTTTCTTCGCGATAACGAGGCAGAGAATATATCGGCCACCCTCGGCGCCTTTTTCGACTACCTCTACGCCGGCATCCGCTATCGCCGTTCCCACGACCTCGACTCGTGGCAAGGGCGTCTGGTCAATCGCCTGAACTACTACACCGACGATGAGTGGGAAGACATCCTCTCCTACGAGTTCTGGCGCCCGCTGGGCGAGCGATGGGTCTTCAGGACCAAGGCCACCGCCACCTGGCATGTCGAAGAGGACGGTCTGCCCCATTCCCTGGTCTTCGCTCTGTTCCAGAAAATCAACGAAGAAAAGGCCCTGCGCTATGAGATCGGCAACTATTTCGACACCGAAGAATCCTATAAGATGACCGACCTGCAGTTCCGTGTCCGCTACCGCCAGCGCTTCCTGCGGGACTGGCTGGTACTGGAAATCGCTCCCCAGGTAGGATTTCCGGAGGATCATGATCGCGAGGTCAACCCCGGAATCATCATCTCCCTCGAGGCCGACACCGGCAACCTGGACGGAACGAAGGTCTTTCCCCGGATATTCAATTTCTGACGGCCGGAAGCGACCAGCGCCAGCTCCCCGCATCCCGACCATCCGGCGCCGGGCCACAGAATTGTCTTTCCCCTCCTCCATTTTCCATCGAGGTCAACCATGCAGCGAATCGACCGGAACAGCAAGGCGGTCATCGAGTTCACCCTCATCTGGCACGACAAGGGCATAGATCATCAGGACGGCACCTGGGCCGACCCGGTCAGTTTCTGGCGCGACGTCCTCGACCCGGGACTGGTCGAGAACCTGTATGGGCAGGGAGTCGGCGGCCAGGCCATCATCGATATTCCCGCCAACCGCTTCACCCAACCCTACGACCGGAAAAAACTGATATCCATCAAGCCGGTGCAGTTCCGCGGCCACGATCAGTTCGGCAACGACGTCGTTCTCCGCCGCGGCAGGTTTTACCCTCAGGGCCTGCTGGAGGGTGTCGATAGCGTCTTCCGGGTCTCGACTGCCCCCTGCCGTTATCTCGGCGCCGAGGGCGACCGCCTGCTGTTCGACCTCAACCATCCCCTGGCCGGGCGTGATCTGCGCCTGCAGGCAACCGTCCGGGCCATCAACACCGTTGCCACAGAGCGGGGCGGCCGCTGCGAGGACTGGTTCGAGCGATCAAGCGCCGGCGGCCCGGGGATGCAGGCGCTGATAAAGACGGGAGTCATCGCCGACCTCACCCCGGAGGATCTGCAGCGGATCGATGAACGCCCGGACGACACCTTCTATCGCCAGCCACGGCTGGTGCAGCATCTCGACAGCAGCGCCCGCCGGGAAATCGCCGGCAACTACGGCCGACTGCTCCCCGCCGGGGCCAGGGTACTCGACCTGATGGGCAGCTGGGATTCGCACCTGCCCGACGATATCGCGCTGGGCGGCCTGACGGTGCTGGGGTTGAACGAAGAGGAACTGCGGCACAACCACCGGGCCGACGACATCCGGATCCACGACCTCAACGCCGTTCCTGAACTGCCCTTTACCGATTCCGCCTTCGACGCGGTGATCTGCACCGCGTCGATCGAATACCTGACCAAACCGCATGCCGTCGTGGCCGAGATCCGCCGGATCCTGCGCCCCGGCGGCCTTGTGGCGATCACCTTTTCCAACCGCTGGTTCCCGCCCAAGGCCATCCGGATCTGGAGCGAGCTGCACGAATTCGAGCGGCTGGGCCTGGTCACCGACCTGCTGGCGGCGAACGGCGGTTTTTCCGGTCTCTCGACCCTGAGCCGCCGCGGCCTTCCGCGGCCGGAGGACGACCCCCATCAGGAGTTGATGCATTCCGACCCGGTCTATATGGTCTGGAGCCAAGCCGGCTGAGGCGGGACCACGGGATACTGTCCGATACGCAGGAGCACCGATCATGTACACCCTTGTCCGCCGCCAGCACCTCGCCGCCCCGACCGCAGAGGTCTGGGCCTTTCTCCAGAACCCGGCCAATCTCGACCGGATCACCCCGCCCGACCTGCGTTTTCGCATCGTCACCGAGGTGCCGGAGATCATGCATGACGGCCTGATCATAGAGTACCACATCACCATCCCGCTCCTCGGCACCCACACCTGGGTCACCGAAATCAAGCATGTCCGTCCCGGCCGCTCGTTCGTCGACGAGCAGCGCCTCGGGCCCTATCGCTTCTGGCACCACTATCACGAGATCGAACCGGCAGACGGCGGCGTCCGGATGCTCGACCGGGTCTGCTACCAGCCGCCTTTCGGACCACTGGGCCGCCTGCTCCACCCGCTGTACATCGGCAGGACCCTGGATCGCATCTTCGCTTACCGTCACGAGCAGTTGGCCCAACTCCTGAACGGCAACAGCGCCGCAGGCTGAGCGAGGAGGACCGCCGATCTCCCGGGGACTGTACTTTGCCGCCGTTGTGCTTAACGTATAGGCCGTGGCGGAAAACATCCCCCTGTGGTACATTGGCGGGGGATTGACCTCACCTCGACCCGACATGCCAATTCAATTCCCGGCCGACCGTGACCGTCACCGGCCGGGTGAACCAACCCGTTCTATCCGTCAGGATCCGTACCATGAGTATCCGCAAAATTTTAGAGTATCCGGCCCCGGTCCTCCGCCAGGAAACCAGGGAGGTGACGATCTTCGATGACAACCTGCAGCATCTGGTCGAAGACATGGCCGAAACGATGTACGATGCGCCGGGCATCGGCCTGGCCGCCCCGCAGATCGGCGAGCCGCTGAAGCTGATCGTGGTCGACATGACCAAAGAGAAAGGGGGAGAACGCGACTATATGGCGATGGTCAACCCCGAGATCACCGTCAAGGAAGGCCACCAGCTCGACGAGGAGGGCTGTCTCAGCGTTCCCGGCCTGACCTCGAAGGTCAAGCGCTTCCGCAGGATCGCCGTCAGTTACCAGGACCTCGCCGGCAATCGCCACGAACTGGAGACCGAAAACCGTTTCGCCGTCGTCCTCCAGCACGAGATCGACCACATCAACGGCATCCTTTTTCTTGATCACCTCAGTCCGCTGAAACGGGCCCTGTACAAGAAGAAGGTCAAAAAATGGCACGCCGAGGACCAGACCTGAAATGACAACGCCGCCGCTCCGGATCATCTTCATGGGCACACCCGATTTCGCCGTCGCCAGCCTCCAGGCGCTGCTGGACGGCCCCGATCAGGTCGTCGCCGTCGTCAGCCAGCCGGACCGGCCGAAAGGCCGGGGCAGGAAACTCAGCCCGCCGCCGGTCAAGACCCTCGCCGCGGCGCACGGCATCCCGGTACTGCAGCCGCTGAAGATCCGCACCGAGGCCTTTCATGACGAGCTCCTGACCTTCCGTCCCGATCTGCTCGTCGTCGCCGCCTATGGCCGCATCCTGCCGCCTGGCCTGCTTCGCCTTCCCCCGCTGGGGGCGATCAACGTCCATGGCTCGCTGCTGCCCCGCCACCGGGGTGCGGCTCCGGTCCAGTGGGCGATCATCAACGGCGACCGGGAGGTCGGGGTAACGATCATCCAGATGGACGAAGGGATGGACACCGGCGACATCCTGCTCATGAACGCCATGACCGCCGATCCGGACGAGACCGCCGGCAGCCTGGTGATCAAACTGGCCGAGCTCGGCGGCCGCACCCTGCGGCAGGCGATCGAACGCCTCAAGGCCGGGAACCTGCCGCCGACCCCCCAGGACCACAGCCGCGCCACCGCCGCGCCGATGCTGAAGAAAGAAGACGGTATCATCGACTGGAGCCAACCCGCCGAGCGCCTGCACTGCCTGATCCGCGGTCTCGACCCCTGGCCCGCCGCCGCCTGCCGGATCGGCGATCAGCGGTTCAACCTGTTCTCGCCCGAGGTCATCCACAAGGACAGCGCGGCGGCCCCAGGGACCATCGTCGCCGCCGGCAAGGAAGGGCTACTGGTCGCCACCGGCTACAACCTGCTGCTGATCCGGGAGATCCAGCCGGAAGGGCGCAAGCGGATGGCCGTCCCGGCCTTTCTCTGCGGCCATCCGCTCATACCCGGCACGATCCTGGCGCCCTGAGCAGCGACCCGCCATGCCCCCGACCACGACCATCGCCTACCTCGACTGTTTTGCCGGCATCAGCGGCGACATGATGCTCGCCGCCCTGATCGACGCCGGCCTGCCGCCCGAAGTCCTGCGCCAGGGCGTGAACCAACTGGCCCTCGGCCCTGTCGACGTCGACATCGAGGCGACACGGCAGCACGGCCTGCACGCCGTCCGGGTTCAGGTCAGCGGCGGGGGCGATCAACCGCTGCGCACCCTGGCCGATCTCCTCGCCATCCTTCACCGCAGCGGCCTGGCCGAGGAGATCACCGCCCCGGCCGGCCGGGTCTTCCGCCTGCTGGCAGAGGCCGAGGCCAAGGTCCATGGGGTGGCGGTCGAAGCAGTCCATTTCCACGAGATCGGCGCCGTCGATACGCTCGTCGATGTGGTCGGGGCGGTGATCGGCCTCCACCATCTCGGGATCCGCGAACTTATTTCCTCACCGCTCCCTCTCGGTCACGGCTTCGTCGACTGCGCCCACGGCCGCCTGCCGCTGCCGGCCCCGGCAGTCTGCGAACTGCTGCGGCAGGTGCCGGTCTACGGCATACACTGCACTACCGAAA
>Ga0209066_10002871_pt1 | contig 20315 bp, 25 predicted proteins | sample All_14_2_FD_187198 | JGI IMG/M metagenome (GOLD analysis project Ga0209066, IMG submission 187198) | Freshwater microbial communities in response to fracking from Pennsylvania, USA - Allegheny Zone_MetaG_DW_15 (SPAdes) (version 2) ... | reverse complement strand
GTGTTTCATGTGTTAAAAGATATGCAGTTGAACCTCGATGCGAAATTTGAATCGCAACTTGATTGGCAAGAATTGCCTGAAAAGAGAGCTTGTAGGATATGTATCCATTTTCCAAGTGGTTTAATAGACGAGAAACAATGGGGAAACATTATTGAGTTCTATTGTACATATCTTCCAAAACTGAGAGATGTTTTCAGAACCCCACTAGAAGAGGCATTAAAACACAACATATAGCATAAAAGAGCTCCCACATTCGTAGGAGCTCTTTTCAAATGGCTTCTTATTTGATTTCAATACTGTCTCTTACTCTCACCCACAAGTCATGCACAAAGCTCGGTCCTCTACCCAGTGCAGCCCCTGTGAGTGCATACAGCACATAAAGCAACACTGGCTGCGTCACGTCAATCACACCCGCAAGGAAGTTAATCTTCGCCACGACGGCAATCACAATCCCTATGCCCATGCTCACGATCTCAGCAATGGAGATCTTTCCCGCGGTCTTGTCCCAGATGGGCTTGAGTGTTTGTACGATCGCCTCCACAAAGAGCGCCAAAATAATCAAATTTGCCAAATCCATATAATTTCCCCTTTCATTTATCCCACAGCCTCATCGCTGTTGGTTTCTATTTTGCTGTTCTGCATAATGAACGGATTGATCCGGCCGAGGATCAGCTTGCCCGTTTTCAGTCCGGAACAGATGAAGATTTCCGATCCCCAGAAGCCATACCAGAGGCGGGAATACTCCGTATCAATCCAGAAGTCGTACTGTACACGCAACCACAGCAGCACCAAGGTGTAGGTTGTGATCGCCGCCATGGATAAGACGATAAACTTCGTCAGTGTCGGTATCTTCGCCATGGTTGCCCTCACACATTGCCGGGCAAGATTTCAGATGCAAGATCACCGAAGATGTAGCCGACGAAGCCGTTGTAATCGATCTGGTACCAGTCCTCAGCGACACCATAAACGTTGTAAACGTCGTTCTTCTTTGCGCGGCCGACTATGGTGTATTCCAGCCCGGGACCGCTGCGGACGTTGCACCACTTGTTGATCTCATCAACGATAATCTTGCCGACTACCTTGAGATTGTTTGCTTCAAGTGTGCCGTGCGCGTCGTTGCCGTCCTCCAGCGCCATCAACACATGACCGTTGCGCAGGAAGACACCGCCGCGCTTGGCGAGTGCATCGAAGCTGACATGAGCGCTATCGGAGTAGTATTTAAACTTGCCGGTGGCAAGCAGTTTCTCGCGCAGATTGCCGGTGTAGCCATCCGGTTTTAGATTCAGCCCGGCGAAAATGAAGCAGCATATGATCAGCGAACTGCAGTCGAAGTCGCCGCCTGCGCCCGCTGTGCGGCCGCTGTTGGCGACAATGGCGCGGTATCCGTCCCATCGGCGCACCTTGTCCTGCGAGTAACCGTAGGCGCTGTCAGCGCAGATTTGTTCCATATACTGCGCCGCGCGCTCCGCCATGGCGGTGTCGGTACATTCGAGATAATATTTCCAGACGCGGCCCACACTATTCTTGGCATACCACTTGGAGATGGTGATCTCCTTGCCGGTCTGGTCGCCGGGGTTGAGCCCGATGGTCTTGCCCAGTTCGTCCATGACCGCGTGACCGATTCGAATGCTCATATCACCCGTTCTCCCTTTCAGTTACCCTGCGCGCCGTCTTTCCGCTCGCGCCGATGTGCTCATCGAGCCGCTTGTGCGCCTGCTTGGTAGAGGCATCCACTCTGGCAAGCTCAACAGCGAAGTTGGTGTTGGTATCACGCTGCCGCTGCTGCTCAGCTTTGATCTCGTCCGTGTTCGACTTCACGTAGCCAAGGTCAGACATGATCATGCCCATCTTCTGACCGTCACCGGAGTCATCGGCCTTTTTATTGCGAAACAGCGCCACGATACCGAAAACCATGCCCATGATAATGGCCAGGGTGCTGATCAAGTCTTTGATCTCATCCATTCGCTTTTCCTCCCGTCTTAGTTTGATATGAAATGCTCACAAAAAAAGACCGCCGAGACGAACACAGCGGTCAATGCAACACGCACAACAATTGATTTGATATAGCTATGGTTTAAATAGGAGCAATCATCTCACCATAAAAGACCGCACCATCCGCGCGCGTCCACGATTCCCCATGCGGAACGATCCGGTAGCGCGGAATCAAGTCCTCGCAACCGACAAAGAACTCTGTGGCGTAAGGGGCAAACCCCTCAGCCGGTTCGGCGTAGCAACGGTATTCGGAATCCAGATACACCGTCACAGTAATGATTTCGTCCATATCAGCACCTACTCTCCATATATAGCGTTTACAGTCAAATCGTCTGTTTCATAATAGCTGCTCTTGCCGAGCGCCACATGAATATATTGAAGCCCGGTCAGCGCGGACACGTCCAGAGACAAGGTCTTTGCACCCGTTGAGAGATCGACGCCAGCTACGCCTGTGGAGAAGCCTGCGTTCGTCCCCGACAACACGGTCGGATTAAGAAACAGATATGCCTTATGTGATCCAGACGATCCTCCGCGATATCGAGCATAGTCGATTTTGAGGGTGTCGAAGTCGGTCACGTTAATCGGATTCGCGCCGTTAACACGGGCATACCCGGATGTCCCTCCGGTGGTCATGCGCAACACAAGGGTATTGGAGCCAATTGTGTAGTTCGCGGCCCCTGTTGAGGTCCCTGAAAAACTGCCAACCAATCCGACAGCGCCAGCGTTGTAAAACTCAGACCGGATTCTTTTCCATGTTGCGGATTCTCTCAGATATGCTTCCAGAAGCACCCAGGAGGTTCCGTTGTACTGATATGCCGTCAGCACATATCCGGTCACCAGCGGATCTTCCAAAATGGTCAGCAGCCTTAGGGACTTTGATCCGATTTTCACGCGGATCTCGCCGGTCGGCCTTCCAGCCGGGCGGTCGTTAGCAATCAGCACGTCCGCAATCGCCAGAGTGGTGATGAAGCCGAATGTGTTCTCTTCTGCGATGGACGGAAGGTTCGCGTAACTGGCCGCCGATACGTAGTCGTACTGGATCGCCCGGCCGCCCGCGCCGCCGCGCCGGATGATTCTGCCGCTTGCGTTCATGTCATGCCTCCCAAAGCTGAATCGGAATATCCACCGCCGGGGCCGTGTCTCCGCAATAAAACGTGATGGAATTCGTGCCGATGAGATACTTCAACACGAGCGCCCATGCCACCGCCTGCGCCGCTTCTTCACTTGGAACACCGTCTTCCACAAACCTCAAATCGCAAGTGAGCGTATGATCTGCCGACACGCCGGTGATTGCGAGTGTTTGTGCCTTTCGTACGGCATATTCTGCAACGATCACGTTGCCGTTCGCGGGTGTGCCGGTCAGCGATATGCCGTAGGTTGCAAGCGAAACGTTCGCGCCGCCGAGCTGCCATGATGCGGCCGCGCTGCTGTATGTGAACGTCTTCACGGCGGGTGTGCTGGACAGTGCGCTCTTGAACGTCACCGTGTTCATTGCGACAATGCCGCTTGCGACGTTCGTGCGTTTGCCGAACACATCGGCATCGGCCCAGTTTGCCGCCAGCAGCGTTGCTTCAAACGGCGACTGGTTCGCCGCGGCGATCCGCGCCGCCTCGTCAATCTGTGCGCCGGAGTAGGCGCTGTTGTAATCTTCCATGGTTGCTCCTTATCTCACCATCAATGTATTGCCGCTCGCGATGAATGCCCCGCCGTCCGCCGTGCGATAAGCCTTCAGCGGGGTTTCGTTGAGCTTTGCAAAAATCGCCGCGCAGGCGCGTTCGATGCGATTCAAGTCGTCTGCGGTCGGCGTTTTGCCATTACCCGCCCACGTCACCTTTCCGGTGTAGTAAGTCGGTGCATAGGTGTTGGTTGTGATCCGGTACAGGCTCTCCTCGAGCGCATTGATATCGCCCGCGTGCGGAAATCCGGAGCGATCCTGCGGCGTCATGCCGAGAATATCGAACACCACCGCATATACGTTCCGCCCCGCGGCGTGGAGATATCGCAGGTTCCCGATGATGCGGTTGTAATCCTCCGCGTTGAACCAGTCGCCCATATAACGGCCGTTGACAAACGGCTTGATTTCCCAATCGGTCTTTGGTTTTTGCCACATCAGCTTGTCTCCTCTTTCCGCAGGGTGAACTGCTCCCGCAGGCTGTATTGATAGGTAATATTTGCGTCGAGGATGCTTGCCTGCATACCCTTATAGCCGATCAAGTCGCCAGGCTGCAGCTCCGGATAACCGAGCGTCTCCGCGCTCCATTCGACGCTGTTGCCGAAATGCGCCGCAAGCCACGCCAGATAACCGGGTTTGATCGATGCGCCGGACAACAGCGGGTTTTCAATGGTGCAGTCCTCGCCGGTGGTGTTGACTGCAATCATCCGCGCGTCCTCCGCACACTGGATCAGTTTCTTTCCGGTCAGCACCACTTCCACGTCGCCGGTCACGCCGGTGACGGTAACGCAAGTGGCATATGCAAAAGAAGTATAGGTGAGCACCGCGCCGCTGGCGGATGTTGCCGCGGTTACGTCCATATACATATCGCCGTGTTCAATCCATGTTTCCTCACCCGCGGGGATCGTTGCTTTCTTGATCTCGGCAGGCACTTCGGCAGTACGGTTGTCGAGCAGAGCGACTACATTGCGGCAGTTAGTCAGCTTCGTTCCTTTGGGGTTGCCGAAAATATCATCCGCCGTGATCTCATAACCGTTTTCCCAGTTGAATGCGACTCGCTGGATGCGCGGACGTTGCACTTTTGCATTGCCCTGAATGGTTAGCAGCATGCGCACGATGCGATCAAAATTGTCTATGATGATCATATGCGCCGATGTTACAGGCCATTCGCGCTCGTACACGGTCTTATAGCCGCTGCCTCCATCATCTCGTCGCCCGCGCAGCCGCACACTCGAAGGCAGGAAGTTTGATCCAAAGTCGATCACGACCGATCCAAACGTCACGTTAGCAGCGAACTCAAACAATACCTCTGGCACGTTTGCGTAGCGGCCATCGGCCTGCGGATATAGATTCCAACCGATACCGCAGTTGAGATATGGATCTGCGGCCTCCGGCAGAAACCGCATATCGCCGGAGAGTGCAAATCCGTCCTCTTCCCAAGAAGCATATTCAAGGATTTTATCTTCATATGCCGTAAGGTTCGCAACGGACGAGCTGGGTAGATGCGCATCTGTTTGGTTCGCAGATATGTTCTCCGGAACGGCAGCCGCGCGTGAGCGGAAATAAATCCTGCCGTCCGCGTCGGTTTCGAGCGTGCACATCACGCAGTTTGCGATCAGCTGCAGACACTCCGCATGCGATCCAATCGGCAGCGGATTGGTGATGATGGTGCTTTCGAGCTCGTGCGCGCTTGCGTCATAGTTGTCATAACCAAAATCCGCCATGACATCGTCGATCATCGCTTTGGCCGATTTGCTGCCATAAGTACCGCGGCGATAGATTCCCGTGCTCATACGCTCAAAGATGTCCGCGGCCTCAAACCGCGCCGTAATGCCATCGACCGTCCACTCGGACAGCCAGAACTTACCGGTACCGATCCAATCGATGTCGCCGTTGCCGCTCACATCGTAGCCGAGCATGAGTTTACATTCCTGATCCTGTGAGAAGAAAGACGACACGGAAGTAGGACTGTCCGGTGTGAAGATGCCGTCCTCGTTATACAGCGAAAAGTTGAGTTTGTTTGACGGAAGCTCAAGGCTGACCGGACTGGCCGAGCGCTTGAGCGCCAAGTCCATGATCTCCTCGTTGCTGTACACGAGCCCTATGCCAAACAGCAGATGCTGTAACCGCAGGCGCTGATATGGCCGCGCGGTGACATGGAATGTGATCACCATCCGATTGTGCTCCGCCAGCGTGAGGATGCCTTCATACTTCGCGTCGGTGTTCACAATATCGTGTGTCTCCACCAGATCGTAATTGAGGTAGGTGGACACAGTGAATTCTCTCGCATATGCATCACTCGCATCGTCGAACAACAGCGTGATGCCGCTCATGCTGTGCAGGCCAGAGAAGCTGATCGTGAGCACAACCGGCACAGCAAAGCTACCGTCAACACCGGACAGCCGCGTGGAGACGAAGCCTTGCTGCTGCCAATCGGCCGTGTTCTCCGGCAGAAACCGTTGCGCGCCATCGAGCCGAAAGAAGTCCTGCTCCCATGTGGCATATGCCGCTCCCTGCTCCGCATCTGTATTCACGCTGCCGAAGTTGGAATAATCAACACCGCCGTCGTTCATAGAAAGCATTGCGTCGCCGCGCGCGGAAGCATCAAACTGGCCGATGTAGATCTGCGCATACGAGCGGTTGCGTACACCCTGCGCACGGTGCAGCTGAATCGCCTCGCGATACGCGCTCGAAACAGAATACATGTGCTACACCTCGATCAGATTCGCTTTGATGTCCACCCAGAACGTTGGTCGGGACGTGATTCTATTGACCAGATACGGCCTGCCGGAGCGGTCGCCAACATACATGCGCAGGGTGCAAAAATCGTTGATGCGCGGATCGAACACCACAAACTCGTTGACGAATTTGCCGCCCTGCTTGCGATCCCATATCTTGAGGAAGTTTTGAAACGCCACCGGTTCCATATATGCAAATGAGCACTCGATCTTCAGCTTGTCGTCGCCGACCACCTGACCGATGAAGTTGCCGCTCTCGTTTCTGCCGCCGTCTACGTTGGTAGCGATGGTAATCCCGCCCGAACCGAACGCCGGAGCGGGCAGGACGATGCCTTCTTTTGTCTGGATATATGCCATGTGTGCCTCCTATCGCGCGAACGACGGATTGCCGGAAAGGCGATAGCCGTTCGCGCGCTCGGCTTTGCGCGTCACGCGCAGCAGTTCGCGACCGTCCACGTTGACCACGAAATCGCCGGAATCACCGGACTGCATCGCGCTCATAGCCTCGACGACCGCGCGATAAACACCGCTCGAGACGGATTCCACGATCTGGTCGTTGTTCATGACCGACGATTTGCCACCGCCGAGGTTCGCGACCAGCTCCGGCCCCGCTTCGCGTGCGACGAAGAGCTGACCTGTGGTGAACCCGCCGCCGCCCGCGGCTGCGTGGATGATCCCGCCGCGCGCCATTTTCAGAATGGAGGGCAGCGGCAGAGATGGTGCTCCGGAGGAGGTATATTCAACGTTGATCTTGAACGAGAGCTGGGTTTTGATCTTTGAAAGCGCGAGGTTGATGCCGGTGACCATGTACGCGATGTCGATCACGATAGCGCCGAGCAAGTATGCCAAATCAAAGTGGATCTGATCGAACAGATCGGAAAACGCCTGCTCGATCCTACGAATCATATCGTTTGTAATCGCGAGCACTTTTGCCTTGGCTTCCTCTGCGATCTTCTTAGCCGACGCAATGATGGACGTGCCGCCCGCGCTGATGCTGCTCGTCATCTCGTCCATGACCATCGAGGCATTTTCAGAAATGCCTGCGCTGAATCCCTTCATGAGATCCGCACCGAGCTGCTGCGCTGCCTCAACGGTCGGGGTCTTTTGCAGGGCCTGCGCGATGGCGCTCGAGGACGCCTCAATGGAATCCGTTGCTGAACGCGTCAGCTCCTCCGTCGAACCCTTTGCCGCTTGCAACTCTTTGTCAAACGCCTCGATCTCCGTTTTTGCAGTGCTGGCGGATTCACCGGCCCCACCGAACCAACGATCCACTTCGGCAAGCGCCGCGTCAGCCGAGGATTCATTCAAAGCCAGTTCCAGCTCATACTTCGCGCCGTTTTGCTCTATCGCCGCCTGAACGTTCGCGACCGCATCGTGTGCCATCTGCCCGGCTTCGTCGCCAAAGCCGAGCCACTTGAGAATGGTATCGTTGAAGCTCGCATACAGCAGATTGACACCCAGGGCAATGCCCTGAAAGATCGCATTGAAGCCGTACTCAAGCGTGATCAGAATCGATTTCACCCATCGGCCCGCCTCGATCAGGATACCGACAAAGTTCTGCAGCGCGCCCTTGCCGTCGCCCTTGAGCAAGGACACCACCAGTTGAATCCCTTTTGCGACAATCGAAAGCGCCGTTCCGACCGTGTACAGCGCGATGGAGATGATGCCTCCCACGAGCGACTGGAAGGTCTTATCCTTGAACAGATCGCTTAAAAACAGAACTACATCCGAGAGTGCATCACGGATATCCATCAGGCCCTGAGCCAGAGCGTCCATCGCGGGAGATTGCTTCACAGTTTCGATCACACCATCGATGAATTCCTTAATCGAGCCTGCCAGCTCTGAAACGGCGGTCGTGACCGGCTTCAGCCAATCGACAAGCTTCTTGAGCCATTCCGGCATCTCGCGTTCCTGATAGATCGCCTCGATACCGCCGCTGCCACCGCCACCGCCGCCCTGGGCGTTCATAACGTTCAGCTCATCGATGGCCATCATGTTTTGCGCGGCGGCTTTAGCGGCCGCTCCCGCGCCGCCGACGCTCGTGGCATAGTCTTGAGCGCCTTTGGATGCCGATGCCCACGAAATGCCGAACAGCATCGACAGAAACTGCGCCAGACAGCTCGTCGCCGTTGCCAGCATGCTCGCCAGTGCGCGCAGCGCCGGAAGTGCCGCCTGATAGACAGCCTGAAACGCAACGCCCAGATTACCTTTGATCTGGCCAAGACTGGAGCTCAGCGACGCATCCGCCTTTGCCGTTTCCAACATTGCTGTGATTAAGCGGCGCAGTCCCGCATACAGCGAGGCAACGCCGAGCATGGCAAATCCGGCAGTTCTTGAAAAGCGCAGCAGCCCAGAGCCGGAAGCGCGTGAGGATGTTTCAGACTCGCGATGTGCCTTCGCGCTTTCCCGCGCGGTTCTTGCCTGCTCCTTCGCGCGCGCGGTGGCGGAACGTGCCGCTTCCAGCTGCGCCTGCTCCGCCTGCGCACTCTCCGCTACCTTCTGGTTGAGCCACTGAACGCTCTGTGCGGCCTCGTCCGCCGCCTTCTGATACGCTGCGAGCGCGGCTTTCGCCTCGTCATATTTCTGCTGCAGGGCGGGGCTCGGGCGCTGCATTTCGTCCACCATGGACTGGATACTTTCGTCGCTCCGGCCCTGCTTGAGCATCGCCTGGATATACGGCTCCAGATCGTTATCCGACATCGTGGTGGCCTGAACCTGCTCGCGGATGACGCGCACTTTTTCCTGCGCTTTACGTACACCCTCCATGGCCTTGTTCATTTCAGAAACCGCTGTGGTGCGGTACTTTGTCCAAGCGTTGCTCGAACCGCTGACCGCGCCGCCTGCGCTCTGCACGATACCCTTGGCGCGCAGCACGGCTTTTTCGGCCGACGTCAGTTCGCGGTTGAGCTTGGATGCGTCACCCGTAATCAAAACCTTGATTTCTTCCGTCGCCCGGCCCATGCTGCTCACCTCTCTTTCTGTTTTGCCTGATACGATTGGTTATATGCGGCGACATACGCCGCCATGCCTGCCTGCTGCTGCTTCCATAGCGGAACGGTCGGCTGCTCTTCGGTAAACCACTCCGGAAACGCCTTTTCCAGTGTCGGCGCTTTCTTCGGCTCCCATGTAAAGATGCCGACGAGCGCGGCCGTGCGGTAGACGATGCTAACCAGGCTCTTTTGCTTGAGCCGCTGCTCCTCCGCGCGATCCTGTTCGCGTCGGTTGTACATGCGGATGTACGCTTTGATCTCGCCGTAGGACAACTCCCAGAACTCTGCAGGCCGGATACCCGCATAGATTGCGTCTTCGTATACATCCCGCAGGATCGCTGACGCGCTGTACGGCTCACGGGTTAATTCTTCGCCGATTCCTCCAGCATCGTCTGCGCTGTCTCCTTCGTAAAAAAACCGGAGATGACCATGAGCTGGGTGTAGAGCTTGACGCGGACTTCAATGGAGAAGTCCTCAAATGTCGCGCCGCCAAACTCGCAGCCATCTAGCAACATGCGATCGATCAGGGCAGTGACCTTGTTCATCGTCATGCCGTGGTCGAGCTTTTGCATGGCTGCCCAAAGGACGGTGGCGATTACGCTCGTGCGGTCGATGTGGTCCATTGCCGCGAGCAGGGATTCGCCGAGCTTTTTCTCCGCTTCCATCACCCAAGCCGACGGCAGTGAAAGCCGGTGCTCTTCATCTACAACCGTGAGTACAAAAGATGTTTCCATATTTCCTCCCAAAAATACGGAGAGAGCGTATCGCCCTCTCCGAAGAATATCTGTTATGTTGTTTAGGATGCGCTGCCCGCTTCACTGAGCGGCAGGATCTCCCCGATGGGGAAGTGCTTACTGGAGAATTCCAGCGGGCTGTTGCCGTCGCCAACCTCGCCCATGGAGAGCGCGACCTTGGCATCCCACTGGAAGCCGGAACCGTCGGGAAAGATCACCTGAAAGGATGCTACTGCATCCGCAAGCTGTACCGCGCGCAGCGTGTCCCAGTTGGTGCCCGTTTGCATGCCGGTGTAGGCATGCGTAAACTCCATATCGCCTGGATCGGATTGGCCGGGCGCATATGTCTTTTGCTTGTCCTCGATACAGGAGGTCTCCACCTGCTCGGCGGAGCCCATGAACGCGGGGAACTTCTTTACGTCCGGCACCTGCGTAAATGTCGGTGCGCCGCTCGCCTTGATCTTGAGCAGCGTCCCCATGGAAACTAGCCTGTCTGGCATATGATTCCTCCTTCGTTATGAATGTTGATTCTGATAAACCCATCCGGTTGCGGTATCGATCCATGCGCGAAACGTCATGCTGGAAACATACGCGGTCGTTTCTGCTTCGATCACGACCTCAGCATCCGATGGCACCAGTGCGAGAAAACCCACCGCGGCAAACGCCGACATGACAGCGCTTTTACAAGCCGCGCGAAGCGCCGGGCTCGACGTCCAGATGGAGATTTGAACCGAGGTTTCGATGGTCGCCATCCGGCGCGTACTGGTAGACAACCCGCTGCCGGTGGTAACCGACCACGCGCCCGCAGGCGATTGCCGGATGTTGTTCAGCCGCTGCGGGTATGTGCCCGGCGACCAGTCTATGCCCGCAATCGCGTCGATGATTGCCTTAATCAGCTGTTCGATGTTCACCTAGCTACCTCCCGATGTTGTCGCGCACGGTAACGCCCGCGATCTCGGCCGCTTCTTTTTCCAAAACGGCCTGCGCCGGATAGAGAAACGGCTTTGCAGGCTGTCCGAGCGTATGGATGAACGTTCCATCTTTGCAGTAGACCCAGCCATCGCGGATCTCGCCCGCGTGCGGGCCGGAGAGGATCACCGTCTGCAGCGTATAGGTAAATCCCGCCGCAACCGGGTTACGCGGCGCGCCGTTTGCCACCGCTCCCTGATGCCCCGGCAGGCCGGTGCCGTACTCGATATACGGCGCGAGTGCATGGTGAACACCAAACCCGCCGCTTGCGATAGCTCCATTTGTCTGTACCGGATCAGCTTTGATCGCCGCACCGAGATCGCTCTTGGTTGCCTGCGCGAGCGGCTTTGCGATGTTCAGGCCGCGCGCGATCAGGTTCCGCACGACCTCCGCCGCGGTATTCTTGCTATCGATGCGTCGCAGGCGGTTGAGCAGTTGATCGCACGAAAACGTAATGCCGCTCACGGGTCCACCCGCTTGGCGAGCAGTTTGATGTACGCGTCGTACCGCGGCGCTTCGACCACGCGAAACGTGATCCCGCCGCAACGGATGAAATCACCTTTCCCGATGGGAAGCTCCGCCGCGGTCACGATGATATCCTGACCGATCTTGAGGCCGTATTCCTCCACGGTGAGCTTGTCGCTCACATACTGCACATTGCATTGGTGCATGGAAACGGCCGTGCCGGGCGAGCGTGTGATGCCGCCGAGCGCATCTATGGTTTCGACCATATCCAGTAGCGTGATGAGCCTGTCGTAAAACGTCACCGCCTGCGCATCGAGAAAACTCTGCGGAATCTTCATCTACCAACCCGCCTTTCTGAATCTCGACAGCATGCGGTCATAGTCCTTGAGTACGGTCTCGCAGGCTTTCGCCACCGCGGTGGCATACGGGTTTTCGCGATAGGACACCGATTGCCCGTTGTCTGTGACACTCGAAATGCTGCCGACGATCTTGCCCGCATTCTCGCCGTTTGCGGTCTTCGCCATACGGTAAGCGTCGCCAATCATCTCGGCGGTTGTGTTGTACAGCTCGCGCGGAAGATTGCGCTGATGAATGTCCGCCAATACCTTATCCAGTGTGGTTTCCACGGTGAGCGTCAACAGTGCATCGTTCCCGGCAACGCCGAGGTGCACGCGCGCTTTTTCCGTGAGCGTTTCTATGACCGACATCCATCAGCTCTCCTTCCTAGTTGTGTTCGGGGTGTTCCTTGTTCATGTGGCGCGTCAGTGCGCCCTTGCTGCCGATCTCCTTCCCGCAGACCGGGCAGGAGATAACATCCTCGCTATCGGTCGCCGGATCTGCATCAAGCTCGTCGGCAGGTTTATCGATGGCGGGATTCTTCAGCTCCTCCACCTGATAGCCAAGCGAGCGCAGGCGGCGGGCGAGGTCATCCCGTTCGGTCGTCGCTTCACCATGGTGGAACTCCAGCCCCCAGTGGGTACCGTTGACATCGAGGTTTGATTTGATGCGATACACGTTCCTCACCCGACCTTCAGCTTGCGCAGCACCGCCGCGGAGCGGGATGCTTTGAGTGCCATGGCCGCGACCATCTCGACTTCGCCTGTTTTCACCGCGCCCGGCGCGCTCATGTTCGGCAGATAGGTTTTCACCAGCGTATTGCCATCCGGTGAAACACCGTGAACACCGTCAAGGCCAAGCCGCACCGGATAGATGCTGGTCAGGCCGTCCTGATCGGTCTCGATGACCGGATTGCTCGTGCCGGGCTTGTCGCCCAGCGGCATGACGATGGAAGGACCCCACTGGAGCGCCTCGAAGCCATAGTTTTCCTTGGAGGCGAGGTTGACACCCGCGCGATCCATGACGCTTTGAAACACCGCGAACATGTCCTGATTCATCAGGTACAGCGTCGGTGTTGCATCCATCCGCGCGCGGAGCCTGCGGAGCAGGTCGAGGAACGTTTTCCAGTTCGTGTCGATGGCCGTGGAGCTGGAGAGGTCGATGTTCGCGGTCGGGATTAGCTCGGTCGTGCTGCCGGTGATCGCCTTGTCGATGCCGTCGAAGGCGGTACCATCGCCGATGCCGGAGTCGCCGTTGATGAACATGTGGTGATACAGCGCGATAGTCGCATTGGTTTTCTGCTGCACCTGAAACTGCACATGCTCAACCACCTGTCGTTCGTGTTCCGCGATCACGCGGTCAACCTTGAACGAACCGCCGAACACCTTCAGGTCGACGACCTGTTTGGTCGTTGCGGCTTCCTGCGCCTCATACTCGGTGTTCAGCGCGCGGGACGCGGCGGTGGGCAGCGTGGTTACGCGGTTATAGACGTACGACAGCGTTTCGCCACCCTGCGGCTTTGCCGTGTTGTCAAAGGGGAGCTTGTCAAGGAGCGCCGATTTCCGGAACTCGTCAATGACAAAATGCGTCAGCTTGCTTTGCGAGAGCTGCTGCGCCTGTGCCAGCGTAATGGGCATTGCGTTTTACCTCCATATTGGTTATTTTGCGGTGCCGTACAGCCCGCTCAGAATCTCGGCCTCGAGCGTGGCGGGCTTGTCCTTTCCGGCGTCGGCGGCTCCCGCGTGGCCGTCGCCTTCCTCCCGGGTTTGTTCGATGACGAAGAGATAGGGATCGGACTTCTTCAGAGCGTCGATATCCACGCCCTCCACGCTGCCGTCCTCCTTGACCTTCACCTTGGATAGATCAAGCAGCGCGCTCGCCGCCTTGATGTTCCGCGCGCCAGACTGCGCGAGGAGTAAATTCACCGCGCTGTCCCTGCGGAATACCGCAAGATCGTCATCGTACTTTTTCTGTCCGGTTGTTGCGGCGCTCTTCAGCGCATCCAGATCGACGCCATCAAACTTTTTGACGGTATCCTGAAGGCCCTTGAGGGTGTCCGTCGCGGTCTTGAGCTCCGTTTCCTTGTCCCTGAACTTCTGGAGGCTGACATAGCCGCCGTCTGTCAGGTTAGCGATCTTCACTCCGTCCTTTGCGCTCTCCTGCGCGTCGTAGACTAACTTGAATTCGTCGTAGGACAGCGGTTTTTCGCCAAACAGCTTTTTGAGATATTCCGGCATTGTGTTCCTTTCCACCCGCGATTTGATTTATAAACGCGCGGCCACTCCGCGCCGGGGTGTCCATGCGTTTAAGCGCCTGCATGGTCGGCTGATTTTGGGTATAACAAAAGGACGCTCGTTTTATGAGCGTCCCTAGGTTGCAAAATATACTAGTACATGAGCCTGCGATTATAATTGAACTACGATTCTTCGTTGATAGGCCAACAATACACTTTATTGTTGTGTTTTCACGGCATTCTGCTATACTCAGTGCAGGAGGTGATCTTGTGAAAAAGACCTATTTAAAATACTGGCTTGCAAATGGTGGTGGCGGTGAGCCCTTTGGATCAAAACCAGTGGTGATGTACATGCCACATACATATTCCTTGCCATTAGATGAATATGTAGAAAACATCGCGAACACTAGATTTTCGCAGGAACTTCCACAACCACTGCATATCTACAAGGTCGATGTTGTCGAACTTAGCGAGGAAGAAATTGAACGGCTCAATGCAAACCCGCTCCATATAATTGATAATTGAGGAACACAAAATACCGAGTGTCTCGCACCTCGGTTTCTTATTTGCTCGTAGTATGTCTGCGGGATTCCATTCTTATACCTTTCTTAGTCCGCTGGATATATCTTCATGTGTTTCTCTGGGTTATCAGAAAGGATAGAGGGATCGGATATCGCGATACTTCAACTTCAGTGCTTCCCACCATTTTTCATTGGTGTATTTCATGCGCTGAAATTCCGCAAGCGTCTTGGGGACATCCTCGATCACCTCGCGATACCGCTGCCACTGGCGGCGGTCAGGCGCGGTGTTTTTGATTGTCCGCTCGTTTAGCACCGCCTGCGGATCACCCACGACATACTTTTTATACCACTCCGGATACGTCATCGCGGACGGTATCTGAATGATCTCGCCCGTGATCGGATTTCTCGCGGGCCGCGTGATCTCCGCGAGGGTGCTTTTGTCGATAAATGGCGCTTCGATGGAACGACACCAGGGATGCAGCGGCGGGAAGTTCACGCCTGCTTTGCGCGTTGCGTACGAGTAAAACTTGCCTGTGTCCGGGTCTTTCAATCCATCGTGCAGGCGGCAGATGCCGGAGGTTTTCAAATCCAGCACCGCGATGAACCGATACCGTTTCGCGCCCATGGAGCTACTCGCTTCGGCAGACATTTCGTTGTAAACATACATCGTCTCCGTACGCAGCAGCCGCGCCGCGGCGTACACGCCGCCCTGATCGGGCGAGGCCATGAATGACTCCAGCTCACGCAGACAATGCTCCCACGGCCGCCCTGTGGCGACGTTGACGCGAACGATCTTGCCAAGCTTCTCCGCCAGTTCATCCGCGTTTTGCCAGACGCGTGCCGAGTAATTTTCTCCCGCCCAACGCTGGGACAACACCGCGTCGATCTCCTCAATGGTGATCTGTGAAAACGGGATTGCAGCGCCGGTGCCCTGTTGCATATCGAACACCGTGCGGTAATATGCCTCTGAACCAACCTTACGCTCTGCTTCCTGATGGATTGCGATCTCGCGATCCGCAACCTTTGCGCACTCTGCGCGAATGTTTTCCTGCATCGCCTGCAGGCGTTTCATCCGAGCGCCGTACTGCGCACTGTTCGTGCGGGCGAGCAGCTTTCGCCGCACATCCGGATCGTCGACCTCAGAAATGAGTTTCATAAGGGCATCCGCCCGCGCGCGGGGCAGCGGCTCGCGCAGATACCGCGCCGCTTCTATTGGTGACAAATCACCTTGCTTGGCATAATGTTCAAAGAGCGCGGAAAGCTCCGCGCTCAATTCGTCGAATGCGTCTTTGTAGAGCCGGAAGATGCGCACGGCATAGTCGTCGCCGATCAGTTCAATGCGCAGCATTCGCTCGAGCGCACGCTTCTCCCAATAATCGCTCACTTCGCATTATCCTCATCTTCAGCGGGCATACCATAGGAGCCCATGTTCTTGCGCGCTTCCGCAGCGGTTTTTTTGCGCTGTTTCTCCATCTCCTGCATGGCCTTATCGGGATCGTCCACGAGCGGGTGTGCCGCCATGAGGATGCGCTCCGGAACCAGATCGGCCGAGGCTATGATCATGTTCACGGTCTCCACATCGTTGGTGATCATACTCTTATTGAACGTCACCTCGATGCTTGTTGGATCATATTTCACATTGCCCTGCTTGTTGATCTCCTGTGTGATAAACCAGAAATGATCTTCCAGCGCCATGCGCATCCGCGCAATCAGCGCGTTCGCCTTGAGGTCGAGCAGGGTATATTGAAATTTGAGCGCAACACCGGAAGGTGCGGTGCCAAACGTGGCGTTGCGGATGTCTACCGCCATGCCAAACTCATGAATCGCGTCGCGCAGGAGTTTGAGCCAGTCGATGCGTCCTGTCATGTTCAGATCCAGCTGCTTCATTTCGATATTGCCGCCCTGTCCTGCGATATGCACCGCGCGGTTGATGTGCAGTTTTCGCACCACGGAATTGGCAACGTCACCGCCAAATCCCTGCAGCACCGCCCAGAATTCATTGAAATCGAGCACGTTGTTGGTGCCCATGGACTGCACGAGGTCATATGCGTCGATGAGGTCTTTGTATCGGGCAAGGTCGCTCGTGCCGCTTTCGTTGTTGGAAAGCTCGACGAACGGTAACCGCTCCCACGTTTTGCCGACACTCGATTTTACCACCGGCGTCACGCCATCCTTGCCGGTGACATACGTTGTCGCGCGGAAGTGCGGCTGCACGCCCGCGCGCTCCGGATCAGGCTGAAACACCGCATCCCCATCGGCATACCAGAAGGTGACACCCTGCTGCGTCCACCACTCGGCATATGTACGCGTCACGCGCTTATCGCGTCCGATGCGCATCTCAACGGGATAATGATAGATGAACTCGACCAATTCCTGATCGTGCGCGGTGTCGTACACGGGGATACCGTTTTTACGGGAGATCACCGCCTGCCGCAGGCGGCCGTTGCGGTCGCGATACTCTTTGATCCACGCCTTGCCGCCCTTGGCCGCCTCGGTCGCCCACTCGGTCAGTAGGTTCATAAACACCGCATCGGTGGTGCGGCTTAGCGCTTCACTGAACGCATCCCCGCTTGCGGCATCCTCGCCAACGCTGATGGACGGTTCTTTGCCGAGCACATACTGCGCCTTTTGAATGACATGAATCCAGAAGAATGGATTCGGGGTGCGCTCGTTGGATCGGTTTGGATTGGTAAATGCAGTCGAGACCTCGATCTCCTCGCCGTCGTCGTTCGTCTGCGTTTCCGCGATGAATTCCGTGCGGAAGTCGTGCTTACGGATATCATGCTGCCCGTCGTAATACCGCTCGGCATCCTCGGCCATCTTGTAGGAAGGGCTCTGTTTATCCTCTCGAATGAGATCGGTTAGGATTTCTGCTTCGGACATGGAGCCAGATTTCGCCAGTCGCATGCTTTGCAGCTCCGTTTGCGTAATGATCATATAGCCCCTCCGTCAGCTTACCTTCGTTTCAAGCATGGCTTCTTCGAGTGCGTAACGCAGCGCGTCGATCCAGTGGTTGTCCTTATCGACCGGTTCCGGCAGAATGTTGCCGTCGCGATCCTCCTTGTACTTATACATGCGCATCTCGCGGACGAGATCGATGCACGAAGGATCGATATAGATATGCTTCATGCGCTTAAGGTATTTGATGCCGAACTCTACGCTGCTCGGCCCTTTTCGTGCCGGAATCGCACGGATGCCGAAGCTGTTAAGCTCCTGAATGTTCAGCATGTCGTTGTCGCTGGTGACCACCTCGTGTTTCACGATGGGCAGCAGCATATCCGCCAGCGCGCGGTTGTCCTGATAGTTCGCACCCTCAGTGCGGTAGACATAGACCTCCATCTTGCGTTTATCCAGCCCGCAGCGCACGAAGGCGTTGGGATCGGGGAAGAAGCCGAAATCCAGACCGTTTTTCGGCCGTGCTTCCGACTGCGCGCGTTCGGTGAGGTCCTTGATCTCCCAGTTGGTGAAGATCAGCCTGCCCAGCACGCCCCAGTGGCCGAGCGTGTATACGTCGTAATAGTATTTATCCGATTCGTTCTCGAGGCGTTCGATATCCTCTTTCGTCAGGAAACGATTGTCTTTATATGTTGTGCGCAGGATGAGAAGGTTATCGTCATAATACTCGCCCTTCACCTCGTCAAATTTACCTGCGAAGAACTCCCTGTAAATCCAGTGATCCTGTAAAACGGGGTTAAAGAGCAGGATCATGCGTTTTGGAGTGTCGTCGCCGCCGCGCAGACGCTTGAGCAGCTGCTTATAGTCGGGATAGTCGATCTCTGTTGCTTCCTCGACCATTATATCGGTGACCACGCCACATTCCGGCGTGACGGATTTCATCTTTTCTACGTCATCCAGACCGGCGAAGAGTATCTGTCTGCGGCTGGCCTTGTGGGTGATGACCATGTCCGTCTTGCTGATGTCGAACTGATCCGCGAGCTCCATGCGCGTGATGCATTTGCGGATTTCGTTATAGCAGGAGTTGCGGATGGTGCGCGCGGTCTTTCGCAGCACGAGGTAATTGCGCTCACCCAGGAGCATGTCCCGCACCGTGCGCTGACCGAGGATACCATACGATTTGCCGCTCGAAGAGCCGCCGAAGAAGATCTGCGTGGGACGCACATCCGTTAGCCGTTCGCCGTATGCGGGGTTCATGATCTCGCGCCACACCGCGTCAGGGATAATCGGCATGCCGTGATTGGCGTTATCAAGGTCGGCAGCGTCGCGCTGGCCAAGATACTGTTTGCCGAGGAAGATTGCCATGGTGGCGTTCTTCTCCGCGAGCTTGAATTGCGAACGCCGCAGGCTCGCTTTGCCAGTTGCAGAGTACTTTTTATAAGCGTTGGCATAGTCGAGCGGATTGCCGTCCTCATCGAAGTACCGTTCCGCGATCAAACGCGCCAGTGTTCGGTGGTCAATATCCTCCATAATCGAGCAGATTTCCTGCTGTGTACACTGTATCGCGCAGAGACTTTCGAACTTCTTATAGTCGCTCTCCGCCCATACGACCTGCTTGCCTTTCTGCGCCATTGGGTGCGCCTCCAATCATCCTTACCGCATTACAGCAGCACCGCCGTTTGTCCGGTGAACTTCTCCCACCGGTCGATAATCACGTCCACATACCGCGGATCGAATTCCATCATGAAGCACACGCGGCCGTTCTGCTCAGCGGCGATGATCGACGTGCCGGAGCCGCCGAAGAGATCCGCCACGAGATCGCCGCCCTTGGTGTTGTTCTTCATCTGATAATCAAACAGCGGGATGGGTTTCATCGTCGGGTGTTCTTTGCTGCATGTTGGACGATCAAACTCGAGCACGGTGGTCTGCTTGCGGTCGCTCGCCCAGAGGTGCCCGGCCCCTTCCTTCCAGCCATAGAGGCAGGGCTCGTGCTTCCATTGGTAGTCCTGTCGGCCCATCACCATACTGTTCTTGACCCAGATCAGGCACTGGCGCACGATAAGCCCGGCTTCCTGCACCGCAGCGCGGAAGATGTAGCCGTTGGAATCGGCGTGCCAGATATAGAACACCGCGCCCGGCTTCAAATGCGACTGCGCGTTAGTGAATGCTTTTACGAGGAAGGTATAAAACACATCATCCGCCTGCGCGTCGTTTTCGATGGTGAGCTGCTTTTTCGTTTTGCCTTTGTAATCGACGTTATACGGCGGGTCAGTCAGCAGCAGGTCCGCCTGCGCGCCGTTCATGAGTAGCGCAACATGCTCCGCTTCCGTACTGTCCCCGCACATAAGCCGGTGGCGGCCGAGCTGATAGATTTGCCCGACCTTGCTTCTTGCTATCTCCGGCACAACCGGATCGTAATCATCGTCAACCGCATCCGTTTCGTCCTCTGGTAGGTCAAATCCGGTAATGCTCACGTCGAAGCCAAGGTCGTCCAGAAACTTCAATTCCTCATTCAACAGGCCGATATCCCACGTCGCATGCTCGGCAAGGCGGTTGTCCGCGAGCATATACGCGCGCCGCTGCGCCTCGGTCAGGTGCTCCACGAAAATGCACGGCACCGCGCTCATTCCTTCGGCTACCGCCGCAACGAGGCGCCCATGTCCGGCGATGATCCTTTTATCCTTGTCGATCAGGAGCGGATTGACGAAGCCGAACTCGCGCATCGAACGCCGCAGCTCCATGATCTGCTCATCGCTGTGCTTGCGGGCGT